>CXWL01004100.1_pt1 | contig 70148 bp, 97 predicted proteins | sample 590931 | NCBI WGS metagenome assembly CXWL01 (sample SAMEA3498368, study PRJEB10139) | groundwater metagenome | biome: water well; material: biofilm material | place: Germany | collected 2015-04-27
GAGGGCGGGTGGGAGGGGGCGGCCTCGCCTCTCCCGGGCTGACACCCGGGAGAGACAAGAGTTGACAGTTGCCCACCACCCAAAACCGAAAGGCTCGCCCGATGAGTAGCAAAATGACCCGGCTGGATCGCATGGCGATGCTTAACGTGCTCGCCACGAAGGACTGGGTTTGCACCGACGAAGAACCGTACAACCTGCTGCTGGGCAAGTGCTTGGACCCAGAGCACTCGGCCTGCCGAGTGCTCCTCCACTTCCCGCTGGGCCACACCGCCGATTGCGCGCTTGCTGCCGAGGCCCGGAACGCCCTGCCCGATTTCATCGCTTTGCTGAAGCTGGCGGGTAGCTTTCTGGCTGCGGTGGTCGAGTCCGATACGCCGGATGAGCAGCCCTGGAGGGGTCGTGTCCCGTTTGATGATGAGTCTGCCATCCGCGAGATCGTCACCCGCTACAACACGGAGGAATAATGTCAGCCTTCAACCTGTTTTCCTGGTTTGATCTCCTGTTCAACCTGTTCTCCTCCAGCAAGCACCGGCCGCGGAGGCGGCGGCGCCGGTGACACGGGAGGAGATCACGCGCCTGTCGGACCACCTGGCGGCGGCCACGTCCTTCCCGGCCCTGTTCGGCGCCTGCACGACCGAGGCGGAGTTGTCCACTGCCTACAAGCGCCTGGCCCGGTCAATCCACCCGGACACGCAGCCCGAGGAGCTGCGCCCCCTGGCCGGGCCGGTCTTTGCCCTGCTGGGCCAACTTCGCAAGATGGCCGAGGTGGCGCTGGCCGCAGGGACGTACAGCCGGCCGTTCACTGGCACGGCGACCCAGAAGATTCGATCAGCCCGTGGGGTGTACACAGTATTACCTGCCGCCCCTGAGCACGGCAGCCACTCCCGGGTCTACCGGGCCGAGGACGAGAAGGGTCAGCCTGTGTTACTCAAGATCGCCGCGAAGCCGACCGGTACGCTTCCGGTCGGGCACACGGCGTAGTCATGCGCGCACACGTTGTGGTCGGCCTGGGGTTCGGAGATGAGGGAAAAGGCACGATGGTGGATTACCTGACCCGTCAGGCAAAAGGCCCCGTTACCGTCGTGCGATTCAACGGCGGGTCTCAGGCCGGTCACAATGTCGTGCTCCCTGATGGACGGCACCACACATTCGCACAGTTCGGCAGCGGCACATTGCTGCCGAACTGTAGCACTCATCTCTCAAGGTTCATGCTGGTAGATCCCATCACCTTGATGAACGAGCACGCCCACCTCGTTTCCCTGGGCTGCCCGGCCCTGCACCGCCTGACGATCAGTGAGAACGCGCTGGTCATCACGGAATACCACAAGCGGGCCAACGTACTCAGGGAGAGGCGGCGGGGGGCTGCGGCTCATGGTACCTGCGGCATGGGCATCGGTGAAACGCAGATGCTGTCTACTATCGAGGGCATCGACCTGCGCATGGGCGAGTTGTACGACATCCACAGCCTGCGGAACCGGCTGACCAGGATCCGTGATTACTACGAGAAGGAGTTTGACTGCTCCGACTGGCCGCACGAGGTTGACTGCTCCGACTGGCCGCACGAGGTTGCCGTGGCCATGGAACTGCATGAGATTGCCCAGCAGCTTGCCGTTGTGCCCGAGGGCTGTCCGACCGGCGATCTGGTCTTCGAGGGAGCCCAGGGAGTTCTGCTGGACGAGTTCCACGGGTTCCACCCGCACACGACCTGGAGCACGACGACGCCGCACAATGCTCGGACGCTGCTCAAAGAGTGGGGATGGACCGGCACGGTGGAGACGATCGGTGTCACACGGACGTACCATACCCGGCACGGTCGAGGCCCCTTCCCCACGGAAGGGGGATCGACCGTAGCCGAACCCCACAACGGCCCAGACGGCAGCCAGGGCGCCTTCCGCCAGGGCCCGCTGGACCTGATGCTTCTGAACTACGCGATTCAGGCGTGTGGCGGTGTTGACGTGCTAGCCGTGACTCATTTCGATGCGCCCAGCCGCCCGGTTTGTGTGGGCTACGAGCTGGACGGAAAGCCCATCCACCAGATTCCACGGAAGGTGGATCTCGAGGATTGGTCGGAGGCCATTCAACGAGTGAAGCCAGTCATGGCCAGCGGGGTTATTAAGATGCCACTGCCAGTCAAGTATGCTTCCTCTGGGCCCACGTACAGGGACAAGTGGGAAAAGGCGGAATGATGACAACCAAAGCAGCCGCTGCGCTCTACGAAGCGCAGCACGTCTACGAGCACGAGGGCAAGGGCTGGGCCGTCTTCAACCCGCACGGCAAGCCCGTACAGGATTTGCCCGTTATCTACGGGTTCAACAACGGTGGGTCGGATAGCTGGTACAGCGCCGAATTGCTGGCCGAGGACGGCCACGGCCTGGGCAGCCACATCTGTAGCTCCGAGGCGTACATGCCGCATGACCTGGGTGTCCTGGAAGGTTCGCGCCCGGATCGGCACGAGACGTTCCGGGCACACTACCCTGACGGCTATCGCATGGAGTTCGTGCGGGCCGTGGACGTGCTGGCACACCCCGGGATAATGGAGGCGTATCGCCTCAACCAGGAGATCGCGGCGGCTAAAGTATGATGTGGTTAGTGCTGTGCATCATGCTGGTCGGCTGCAAGCCCAGCCCGGCGATCGAGGTGTGGGACGATGACCGGCTCGTGCTGGCCATTTCTGATTCGCTGGTTGCAGAGATAGCCTGCTGCGGCAAAGTGATACAGGTGGATCTTCCCGAGCCAACGTCCGGTTTGCTTGTTGGCAATTTCTCGTACCACCACTCAGTACTGGTGGCGCCGCGATTCTCACGGCCCGATTTCCCTGTCACGAGTGTTGCGTGTTTCGCCAGATGCGACCGGGACATTCAGCCACCTGTGCCCGGCAGGTTTATCATTGGGTTCACCGTTCGGGGAGGCAGACCATGACCGACCGCATCAACCTCGACGACCTGGAGCGGCTGCACCGGGAGGCGACAACGAACGGTGTGACATACAACCGGCGCAGCGCGATTGCATTCGACGCACTCAACGCCCTCCCCCATCTCCTCGCGGTAGCGCGGGCGGCGGAGGCGTGGGCCAGTGAGCCGTACTACCCGCAGGAACAGGAGAATTTTCATAGCCAGATGATGCGGCACAGCGCACGGGCTAAGGCCCTCCGCGAAGCCATCGCCCCGTTCCGCAAACCCCAACAGGAGACCGCTATGAGCGAATCCCGTAGCACCGACACCGTCCTCGCATGGCACTGGCTGCCAGCGATGGGCAGGTTGACGAACGATGACAAACGGAAGGTGATCCCCGGCCGCACGCTAAAACACAAGGGCGATCTCGTCATCTGCGATTTGGGATTTCACGCCAGCGTGCGAGCCATCGACGCGCTGCAATACGCGCCCGGACCGATCATTCAGCGGGTCGAGTGCAGCGACATCGGCGATCCCGGCACGCACACTGACAAGCTGGTTTGCCGTGAGCGCAAGTGTCTCTGGCAGGCCGACGCCACCGACACGCTGCGAGCGTTAGCCCGCTGGTGCGCGATGTCCGTCATCGACAAGTGGGGCGCGCCGCCCGTGGTCAGGCAATACCTGGAGACCGGGGACGAGTCAATACGGGCCGCCGCGAGGGCCGCCGCGATGGGCCGCCGCGAGGGACGCCGCGATGGACGCTGCGATGGCCGCCGCGATGGGCCGCCGCGTGGGCCGCCGCGAGGGACGCCGCGATGGACGCTGCGAGGGCCGCCGCGAGGGCCGCGCAAAACGTCAAACTTGAGGAGATGCTTCTCGCCCTCGCCCCGTTCCGCGCTGGCAATGAGAAGGGGGCGACACGATGACGAACGAGGAAGCGGCTATCACGCTTGAGGTAACAGCGGTAGCCGATCCGTGCTTGCGGGAAGCCGTCAAGCTCGCCATCGCCGCCCTGCGCCGCCCGTGCCCGGAGGCGGGGGCGGGACGCGAGGCACTGGTGGAGGTGGCCAAGAGATCGCTGGCCTACTTTGCCGTGGATGTAGACAAAGAATCGCGAGTTGTTCAAAACGTAGCCGAGCTTATTGTTACTGAATACCTCTCCACCCGCGCCGCGTCTCACCCCGCGACGACGGAGGGAGCGTGAGCGAGTACCGGCTGACCGATGAGCAGGTTGCGGAATGCCTGAAGAACCCCGGATGGAATAATTCCGTGATGCGTAGCCTTGCCGCCGAAGTGATCGAGTCGCGTACCCGCGCCCCCATGCCCGCCCCGGTGCGGGCGCTCAGGGATATGCACATGCGCGAGGACTTCGACGGTGACGTGATTAATACGTTCCTGAAGTGGGCCACCGCCGAGTGGCCGGAGGAGGGGAGATGACGGACGTAAGCAAGCGCACAGGCAATATGATGGCGAAGACGCTGTTTATCTTCGTGGCCGCATCCATCTTGATCGGTTTGGTAGTAGCCGGCTACTGGGCCGACTACCAGTACCGCAAGGCCATCGTCCGCGATGCAATCCGCGAATCGCAGCAGGAGCAGAAACGATGACTAACCCCATCCTCCCGCCCGACGTTGCGGCTGCGCTGGAACGCTGGCGCTTCGACGGCCCGCACTACATGACGAGCCCCTCGGGCTACACGGCCCAACAGACGATTGCCGCGCTTAATGCAGGCAACGAACTCCGCCGTCTCCTCCGCCGCGAGTCCACCGCTGCGGCGCGGCTGCGGGCCTTCGTCGCCACCGTCTGCGATGAACCCGGCGACCTGCTGTATCACGCGAGGGACGGCACGTTCTGGCGACGTGAAGGCTTCGAGTGGAAGGCAGAGGACGCGCGCAATATCGTCTGGGCCGCCAATCCGGAAGCGGCGCGGCTGAGGGCTGAGAACGAGGATCTGATTGCTATGCTATCGGAAAGGGAGGCAGCGCGATGAACCCCGTATGCCAGTGCTGCGGCAGAGATGATGTCCCACTAAGCGAGGAGGGGTCGTTGTGCCAATCGTGCGAGCATCACACCGCCGCACTAGCCGCTCGCCTCAAGGAATACGGTGATGGGTGGCAGAAAGACCAGAATACTGCCGGTCGGCTTCGGCAAGAGAAAGAAGAACTCCGCCGCGCCTGTGCGGAACTGCTCAAATACGACCCCGATACGTGGCCCACGCACGGGAACGTCGGGCTTGCAATCGCGGCCGCGCTGGCGCTGGCCCTCCGCGCCGCCCAGCCGGAAGCGCCCGCTAGCGGTACGCGACTCATCGCCGCGAATGGTGGAGTGACCTTGCCAACCGCTACGAGCCGAAGAATCTACGTGGCCTCGTCGTGGCGAAACGAACGCCAGCCCGCCGTGGTGCAGATGCTTCGCGCGGAAGGCCACGATGTCTACGACTTCCGCAATCCGGCCCCGGGCAATACCGGCTTCCGCTGGTCCGACATTGATGCGGACTGGCAGAACTGGACGCCCGTCCAGTACCGGGCGGCCCTGTCTCATCGCATTGCCGTGGCCGGATTCGCGTCCGACTTCGACGCCATGAAGTGGGCCGACACGTTCGTCATGGTGCAGCCATGTGGCCGCAGCGCCCACCTGGAACTCGGCTGGGCCGTGGGCGCGGGCAAGGAAACGGTGATCCTCTTGGCTGAGGGCGAGCCCGAGCTGATGGTGAAGATGGTGGATCACGTCTTCTGCACCGAAGCGGAGATAGTCGAGGCGCTAGGGGGGTCGCTGGTGCAGGCGCGTAAGGATCAGCCCCCGCCCGCTGCGGACGAGGACGAGAAGTTGATTCAAGATGCGGAATATTTCGTGCTGGCAGCCGCTGGTCTTGTCGCAGCCGCTGGTCCGCGAAACATCATTGACCGCTTGCTCGCCCGCCTCCGCACTCTGCGGGAGGAGAGGAACGGGTTCGAGCGTGGGTACAAGTACCAAACCAACATGGTTGCTCACTGGTTGGATTCGTACAAACGTGAGAAGGGCCTGCGCGACGAAGCCCGCTCCGCCCTCGCTGCGGAGAAGGAGAGGGCGGAACGGCTGCTTGATGAAAAGGCAAAGCTGGCCAGCTTGCACAGCGATGCGTTTATGCGCGAGAAAGCCGCCCTCGCCCGCGTCGAGACGGCGGAGGGTCGAGTGGCGCAGCGTGACTCACTCATCGAGAAAATGAACCATGAGATACACAGTCTGCGGGAGTTCTACGAGACGGCGGAGAAGAAGGCGCAGGACAGCGGCAGAGCGCTTGCCTATCACGTTGGATGGCAGGCGGCAATTCTGTCTAAGGTTCGCTACGGAGGCAACTTCAATGATCTACAGGCTGCCGACGCTGCGCTGTTCTGTCTTAACGACTCAATCGAAGCTCTTGCCAATGGCCACTGGTCAATAGAATCAGAGATGGCCGCCATCCGCGCCCGCACGGGAGGGGCCGGTGTGTAACCTGTGCGATTCAGAAACGCGAAAAGACGAGCAGGCCACCCTGCACCGTCAAGCTGACAATCTGGATAAGTTCGCCAGCAAACTGCGCGCCATGGCCGGAGGCTACCTGAAGCCCCACACCGACGATGCTAAAACCCTGGAGCGTGATGCTCGCGCACTGGTGCGCTATCTCGCGGAGTGGATATGACCGCGCCGAAGCCGCTGACGAGGGAGGAACTACAGCACCTTGAAGGCTGGATCACGCTGCATCCGCTGATCGTCGCCACCCTCTACGCGCTCTACGACCGCGTAGCGAATCTCGAACGCTACCGCGAGCGGACACACGGGATGCGCCACAAAAACGGATGGGACTCGGACATCATCGCCCGCGAGGAGGGGATCGAATGAGCAACGACCTGAAGCCGTGCCCGTTCTGCGGGGCGGCAGCCAGTACACATCCAACAGGAGGTGCTTTATGATGACCTGGTTCCGTATGTTCCTGATACAGTGGTCGCTCTGGAAGTTCATCCAGGACGAAGGGAAACACCCGTGGGAGAGGAACCCGTAGATGTCAGAGCATGTGGATGAAAACCTGTCCGGGCTAGACTTCACGGCGGCCGATTTGTCATTTAACAACTACACCGGGGCCGACCTGTCCGGGGCCATTCTTGCCGGCACCACCCTGACCAACACATCGTTCCGTGGCGCGGACCTGACTGGCGCGGACCTGACGGACGCCAGCACGGGCAACACGGATTTCTCAAACGCCAACCTGACCCATGCCGATCTGACCAACGTCAACCTGGCCGCCTGTAACACGGACGGAGCCGTCTTCGATTTTGCCATTCTGGACGGAGCAACTACGACCGGGATCGACCCGGCACGGTTTCTGGTGCAGTTTGGGGTAACGGCCCGAACGGTGGCAGAGGGGGACGACGCCAGGTTTATAGATTCCCGTGCGCCTACGGCCCACGCAGTTACCCACCAGAACGGTTCCGTGGATGAGATCAGCGTGGCCGGTCTGTCCGGGCTCCTGGCCGATCCGCAGACGCCACTGACCGGGGTGCTAGCCTCAACAGACCTGACGAACGATGCCGCGCTCGAGAAGACGGCGAACAAGGCCGCCGCCTCGGGCTACGCCAGTTTGGACGGCAGCTCCAAGGTCGTGCAGGACCCGGCCAACGCCACGGCTACACCAACGGCCAGCAAGATACCTGTTGCGGATGCCAGCGCAAAGCTGGATGGGTGGGTCACTCGCCCAAAAGCCTACAGCAACACGAGCGTCCCTGGTGGCAACACGGTGGGCAACACGGTAGATGAAACGACGTTTTCGTCATCCTACACGATCCCGGCAAACAGCCTTGCCGTGGGCGACGTGATCCGGGTCACGGCACATATCACATATGCCATGGACGGAGTGAACTGTATGCTGGCCCTCAAGTGCGGTGGACAGGTTTGTGTGCTGGCCGGCACAACCGATTCTGCCGGCGAGTCGGCATGGATTACGATTCAGGCTGATCTGCTTGTTCTAGCCATTGGTGCAAGTGGCAGCCTGGACACACAGAGCGGTAGTCTGGCGGGAGGGTTGCCCACCGTTGACACCACCGGCACGCTGGCGATTACCATGACAGCCGATAAGGACTCTGCCGCTGCAGGTAACGATGTGACCCTGCGGCAGCTTATCGTGGAGGTGCTGAAAGGATGAGCTACCCCGCAGGAGTAACCGGCGCCGAGTACGAAATCGCCGGAGCGGAGCGCGAAATGGAAGAGAACCGGGCCTGCTCAGATGAGGATTGCGGCTTCGTCGGGCTGGTAGCGATCGAGGTGTGGAACAGCACGGAGACGTGGACCTGCCCGAAGTGCGGGCGGGGGCATGCGGAGTATGTGGGTGAGGATCCGGATGAGTATGCGGAGGAAGAGTGAGCAACAAACTCCGTCCCACCAACCCACCCCAGGCCCTCTTCTTGATCACCAGCCGTGAGGAAGACGGCTACATCGTCCTGCGCCTGGACAGCAAGCAGCAGGGCACCGAGCCCTACGAGATCGGCCGGATCAAGGCCCAGTTCGTGAGGGCCGCGGGCAAGGATGCTCTGAGGGCTTTTCTCAGCGCCATGGTGCAGGGTGTGGCGGATGCTGTGGCCGGGGAGAAGGTGCAGGTGATTGAGGAAGGGGAGATGAACTGATGCCTACTAACGTCGAAGACTGGATCTACAGCCAGCTCCCCTTCGACTGGACGGCCGGCGATAACGTCCAGTGCGAGCAGTGGATGATCCGGCAGCCAGAGGGGTTCGTCCTGGTCACACGGTTTCTGCAGTCAGGGAAAACGTGGATGCAGGTTGAGCCGGTGCTGAATGCCCGGGAGGGGAAGGCGCTGCTCAAGGCGCGGAACGATTCCTTCTGGGCACATCGGTGTGCGAACTGGCTGCAGACAGAAGGGCTGGTTGTGCACGAAAAAGGTTGACCCGCCCCGAGCGGGGTGGTATACTTCCCCTCGTTGAAGAAACTAGAAACGGAGAGGAACTGAACGACCACCCTTCTCCGTGATCCCTTGGAATCTGGCGCCAGGTTGGGGCTACTTCGGTTAAGACTCACTGGCGCAAGCCGGTTGGGTGTCCGGGTCAATCCGGACTGCTCCTCAGCCGTCTGATCCGATTCCGCTCTTGTTTTACGGCCTGGCGTAGACTACGGGTACTTCTCTTGGGTAGAAAATATCCCGTGGTTGTTTGATCCGGCCGTTCTCTTTGTACTCTGGCGTAGGCTAGGGTTACTTCGGAACCGTTCATGTGCTGGTTCGAGTCCAGCTCCTGCCAATAGACGGCAGGGTAGCCCAACTGGCAGAGGCGGCGGTCTGTTCCCTTACCGTCTGATCCGAGTACGCTCTTTGTGGGCTGGCGTAGGCTGCGGGTACTTCTCATCGTAAGTGCTCCCGTAGCTGTTTGATCCGCTCACTGTTTTGCGCCCTGGCGTAGACTACAGGTACTTCCTCTAGCAGATGACCCCTGTGGTTGACTGATCCGGGTGCTGTTTTTCACTGCAGGCCAACAAGGGCTTTCACTCATTCGCCTGCTGGTGCAGTCGAATGAGTGAACCTAGAAACGGAGAACCCCATGAAGACCAACACCTGCACCAAGCTCCCGCCCGTTGTCACCCATGAAGGGGGCCGGGCCGATCGGCACCAGACGCCCCTCCAGGAACTGACCCGGGCCGTGTCCACCTGCATGCTGTTCGAGAACACGTTCTACGAATCGGGCTCCGAGATCGCAGCGCGGATCGAGGAACTGTGCTTGCAGGTAACTCCGCAGCAGTTGGCGGAGTTGGCTGTGAGCACACGCACTGCCATGAAACTGCGGCACGTCTCGCTGTTCCTGGTGCGGCAACTGGCCCGGCATCCGGGCCGCACCGCTGACCCGGGCATCGTCTCCCGCACTTTGCGCGAGACGATCCAGCGTGCCGATGAACTGGCCGAGTTCCTGTCCATCTACTGGAAGGACGGCAAGTGCCCGGTGTCTGCCCAGGTGAAGAAGGGCCTGAGCTTGGCATTCGCCAAGTTCAGTGAGCACGAGTTGGCCAAGTGGAACCGGGACGGTGCGGTCAAGCTGCGTGACGCTCTCTTCGTGTGCCATGCCAAGCCGGCCAACTTTGATTGGGTGCGGGCCGATCGGAAGAAAAGCCCTGTCCGGCCGTACGAGCCGACCGAGCGGGAACTGCTTTACGAGAAGATCGTCAACGGCACCCTGGCCACCCCGGACACATGGGAAGTGGCCCTGTCGGGCGGCGCTGACAAGAAGGAAGCCTTCACCCGGCTGCTCACGGAAAACAAGCTCGGGTACATGGCCCTTCTGATGAATCTGCGGAACATGGAGGGGGCGGGTGTGGATCGGGCGCTGATCAACGCTGCCCTGTTGGCCGGTGCCCGGAAGTCCAAAGCCCTCCCCTTCCGATTCGTCTCCGCCGCGCTGGCCGCCCCGTCCATGGTCGATGCTCTCTCGCAGGCCATGCTGTTGGCCGTCGAGGAGGCGCCCAGGCTCCCGGGCATGACGTACCTGCTGGTGGACGTGTCGGGCTCCATGTCCGATGCGCTGTCGGCCAAGAGCACGCTCCGCCGCTACCAGGCGGCTGGTGCCCTGGCCATCCTCCTGCGGGAAATCTGCGAGGACTGCCGGATCTTCACGTTCTCCACGAAGCTGGTGGAGGCTCCGGCCTACCGTGGGCTGCCGCTGATCGAGGCGCTGTGGAACTCGCAGCCGAACGGCGGCACCTATCTGGGGCAGGCGCTGGCCAAGATGGCAGAAACCCTGCCCGAGCCCGCTCGGACGATTGTGGTCACTGACGAACAGGCGGCCGACTCGGGCATCAAGGTGCGGCAGGCCAAGGGCTATATCGTCAACGTCGCCGGCTACAAGCCCGCGCTGGAACTGAGCAACGGTTGGTCGCGCATCTCAGGCTGGTCGGAGCGGTTGGTGGAGTGGATTGCGCTGGAAGAGAATGAGAGTGAGGCGGCTCGATGAGCCGCCTCACCTGGCTCCAGAAGGACGGAATAGACAGCATCCCGGTCTTCGGTGTGCCCGACGAAGGTGCCGAACGCCAGATCCTCCACTGCTTCGAGACGGCGGATGCTTGTGCCCTGATGGCCGACAACCATCAGGGGTACGCCGCCCCGGTGGGTGGCGTGCTGGTCTACAAGGACAAGATCAGCCCGAACGGCGTTGGCTTCGACATCGCCTGTGGCAATTGTGCGGTGCTGCTGGATGTTTCGGCTGCCGAGGTCCGGGCCAATATCAAGACGATCATGGACGATATCTGGAAGACGCTTTCGTTCGGTGTCGGCCTGAACAACAACGAGTCGGTTGAGCACCCGCTCTTTGAGGCTGACGGTCATCCGGCCTGGAAGCTGCGGGCTGCGGCCCCGTTGAAGCGCATGGCGCAGAACCAGCTCGGGACCATTGGCTCCGGCAACCATTACGTGGACCTGTTCGTGGACGAGCAGGAACGTGTCTGGTGCGGCGTCCACTTCGGCAGCCGTGGCCTGGGCCACAAGATCGCTACCTACTTTATCGAGGCGGGTGGCGGCAAGGATGGTATCGACGTGGACCCGGTGCTCTTGCCTGTGAACAGTGAACTGGGCCAGAACTACCTGACTTGCATGGACCTGGCCGGTCAGTACGCCTACGCCGGTCGTGATTGGGTATGCGACCGCGTGGCCAGCCTGATCGGGGCTCCCGTCTTGGATCGGGTGCACAACCACCACAACTTCGCCTGGCTGGAGGAGCATCTGGGGGAGATGGTCTGGGTCGTCCGCAAGGGCGCCACACCTGCCTTTCCCGGGCAGCGTGGGTTCGTGGGCGGATCCATGGGCGACGTGTCCGTCATCATTGAGGGCGTGGAGTCCATCGACTCCCAGACAGCCTTCTACTCTACGGTTCACGGGGCCGGTCGGGTAATGAGCCGCACCAAGGCGGCCGGGAAGCGGAAGTTCGGGCGCAATGCCGAGGGCCGCCGAGTCGTTGTGTCGCAGACCGGTGGCGCCGTGACCCGTGAGATGATGGACAACTGGATCCGGCCCATGAATGTGGAGCTGCGCGGAGCCGGTGTGGATGAGTCGCCGCACTGCTACAAGCGGCTGCCGGAAGTGCTCGAGGCCCACGGTGACACCATCAAGGTTCTGCATACGTTGACGCCGATCGGAGTTGCGATGGCGGGTGACGATGTGGAAGATCCGTACAAGGACTGAGCCGTGACCACCCTCCCCATCGCAGCCGACTACCAGTACAAGCAAGGTGCCCCCGCGCCCTTCGACCACCAACGCGCCGGCTTCGAAGCGACCCGGGACAAAGAAGCCTACGGCATCTTCTGGGAGCAGCGGTGCGGGAAGTCAAGAGTAGTGCTCGATACTGCCGCGCATCTTTACCAGCGCGGCAGTATCGACGCCCTACTCTTGGTTACCCCACCTGGGGTCCAGCACACCTGGATCCTCGAGCAGATCCCCAAGTGGCTTTCCATCCCGGCCCGCACTCTCGCGTACAGCACGGCCCAGTCGGGCAACAAGCGGTATCGCCCACTGATCAAAGAGCTGGTCAACCACGCCGGTTTCTCGGTCATGGCGATGTCTTTTCAGTCCTTCATGTCGGGCCAGGGAAAGGCCGATGCCTGGGCGTTCCTCAAAAAGAGAACGTGTCTTTATGCGGTGGACGAAGCCCACCACATCAAGACACCCGGAGCCAAGCGCACCATCTCCATCATAGCCAGCGGCAAGTACGCCCCCTACCGCCGCATCCTGACCGGCACGCCGGTTTCCGAGGGCCCGTTCGATGTCTACTCCCAGATCAAGTTTCTGGATCCAGGCTTTTGGAAGCGGCACCACATGCACAGCTTCTCCGCCTTCAAGACACACTTCGGGATCTTTCTGACGCAGGAGCAGTGCATCCAGACCATGGGCTACGTGCCCAACTACCCGGTGTTCCACGACTACCGGAACATCCCCGAGCTGAAGCAGCTCCTGGCCACGATCAGCCACCGGGTGACGCAGGACGAGGTGCTGCATCTGCCGCCAGCCCTGTACCAGACCCGGTTCTTTGAGATGACGCCCAAGCAGGCGCGGCTCTACAACCAGTTGAAGACCGAGTACGAGATCGAGATTGAGTCCGGGGTTTTCATCTCGGCTGCCCTCTCGATCGTTCGCCACGGGCGGCTGCAGCAGATTGCTTCGGGCTATATCCCCGATGACTCGGGGGAGCCGCGCTCGACCATTGAACCGGACAGAACAGACCCGCGGCTGGCCCTGCTGCTTGAGACGCTGGAAGACATGGCCGGCGAGCAGGTGGTGATCTTCTGCCAGTACCGCCTGGACATCGCCCGGGTGATGGCCTTGCTGGGCAAGGCGGCTGTGTCCTTCATCGGCGGCAAGATGACCGCCGAAGAGGGTGCTGCCAACATCGCCGCCTTCCGGGCTGGCGAGGCCCGCTACTTCGTCACGACCTACGCCAAGGGTTCCGAGGGCAACAACCTGGCCACGGCACGCAACCTGGTCTTCTTCAGCCACACACAGAAAGCCGTTCAGCGCAGCCAGGCCGCCGAGCGCATCAAGGAGCCCGGACAGAAGCACCATTGCAACTACGTCGATTTGATCGGGAGGGATACGGTGGACGAGGGAATTGTGCAGGATCTGAGAGACAAGCGCGATGTATCCGCCGCGATTACGGGGGATACACTGAAGGAATGGATATAGCATGAGCGAGATCAAAGAAACCCGGGTTATCCCGGCCAGTGATCGCGAGGAAGTTGTCGGCCATAAGTGCGACCTATGCGGGGCGCGGGAAGGTTGCCTGGGCTGGTCAAAGGAACGCTTTGAACAAGATGAAACGACCATCGAGCGGAGATACGGCGATTGTTACCCGGAATACAGCAGCATAGAAACGACAACCGTGGATATCTGTGGAAAGTGCTTTGATGAGAAGCTGATCCCATGGCTGAAGTCACAGGGCGCCGTACCCAGAGTGGAGCAGTACGATGGCTAGCCGCGTCTTCGTAGTCCAGCTCCCGCACAAGCTCGACAGGGCCACCGGGAAACTAAAGCCCGTAGCCAGCCTCCGGGCCGCAAAGCGGTTCGGGGAGACGGTAATTCTCCTCACGCCAAATGCCAAGCCCTTCGACCAATCCGTCTACGACGAGCTGGCCGAGAAGATGCGGGACTTCACCGCCGACGACTACCTGCTCCTCCTGGGCAACATGATTCTCTGCGGGGTGGCCGCAGCCTTTGCCGCCGATGCAGCAGGCACCGTGACGTTTCTAAACTGGAACGGGCGTGATGCGGAGTACGCGCCGGTCACGGTAGATATTTTCTCAGATGCACTGGAAACGGAGGACGTACCGCAATGACCATGAAGAAGGCAAAGCCCGTTCAGACATGGGGCATCGTGACACCCCGAGGCAAGATCATTGACTTCGGAGTAGCGGACGACGGGGCTGTGATCAGCAAGAAGGACATAGAAGCCTACCGAAAGGACTGCCATTCCGATTGCCGCCTGGTGCGGCTGTCCATCACGGAGGTGGTGGCGTGACTAGTCGTGGCGATTGCCCACTGCGGCCGGTCAACTGGATCCCAGGCGAGCGAACAGTTGCTGAGTGCGGTGTTACGATTCGGGAGCATATGGCCCTTGAAGTTTTGAAGGCCATCATCGGCACCGGGAATGTATCTATTTTCGAAAATGATGATCAAGTAGTGGCGGCCACAGTGATACTCACAAACCGCTTGCTGGCAGCTTTGGAGGCCAAATGACCACCGCCCCCGGCACCGCCGACTATTCTGAATACGCCGAGCCCGCCACTGACACCGACCTCTTGCAGAAGATCAGCCGACTTGCCCAGGAGCAGCGGGAGGCCGAGTTGGATCTGGCCAAGGCTGAAGAGGAACTGTCAAAGGCGCAGGAGCGCCTGCGGCAGTACAGGGAGGTACTGATCCCAACCGCCATGGCCGAGGCCCGGCAGGACTCCATCGTCACCGCCGATGGCTTCAGGGTCACAGTGGAGGAGAAGATCCGGGCCAGCATCCCCGAAGCCGCCAAGCCCAAGGCTTTTGCGTGGCTGGACCAGACGGGCAATTCTCGGATCATCAAGCACGAGTTTAAGATCCTGTTCGGCAAGGAAGATGACGCCTGGGCCAAGAAGTTCCAGCGCGATCTGGCCCAGCGGGTGCGCCCCGTCGATTGCAAGCGGCGCGATTTCGTAGAGCCCATGACCCTCTCGGCGTTCATCAAGGGGGCGCTCAAGGACGGGGTGGATGTGCCGCTGGATCTGTTCGGGGCTTTCAGGCAGAGGTACGCGGAAGTGAAGAGGAAGGACTAGCGTGTCTGAGCACACCGCCTGGTCCTACGCAATATGCGCCTTTCTGGGCGCCCTCGGTGGCAATGCAACGTGGTACTTCTGGCTGGAGCCCATGCTCCGGAGGCGGAGAGGCCAAGCATGAAAGCCTGGCAATGGGTGTCCCTGCAGTATTTTGGGGCTGTCCTGGTGGGCATGGAGATCCAGGGGCATACGTGGTTCTGGATACCACTGGCTGTCGTCACCGTTGTGCTGGGCCATCAGGCACTGAGGGCTTGTGCCGATGAAACCTGCAAGCGGTTATCACGCTACCAGGATACCTTTCTGCTGACCGTGATGGCTTACTGGCGGGAGCGGACGGCGGAGGACGAATGACACTGCTGCCCCTGATCTTGGGCAGTGCTGCCCTGTGCATATCTCTCGTCAACGCGGGCATCCTTGCCTGGCGTGATCTGAGATGCTACCTCTGGCACCGGAAACACGATCGGGTAGTACCGCCCGTGTTCCGGGCTTACAGGGCCAAATGGCCATCCACGTAAAGGTTGACGGGACGATCACGGTGGATACGGACGAAGAAGCCTTCCGGTATCTGGAAATAGCCGAGTTGGAGCTAGTGGCGTCTGCTGCTGGGGATGTCATCTACCGACTGCAGAAAGTCATGTATCCGAGAGGGTACAGTTATATCTTGCAGGGTTGCGGGAGAGGAACCGATCAGGTCGCACCTGAGCCGCCAGCGTAACGCACTGGCACCCTGCGCTATTTGTTGACTCCGCCACCTTTCAGGCGCCGGAGTCAACACCGTCCACAGCCCCGGGGGACGTTAAACAGCCCGCGGCAAATAACAACGACGGAGGAATGGACAATGGCGAGCAGGGCACGAGTCGCACCGGGCGCGAAGCCTGTGACTGAAGAGGTGGCACAGGAGCAGTTGCCGGCCACAACGAACACGACCGCTCTTGCGGCGGTCAACGATTATGGCGAGGACAGCGGCGCCGGTTTCGAGTCGAACGACACCCGGGACAAGATGATCCCGTTCCTCACCATCCTGCAGGATCTGTCCCCGCAGGTGAAGGGTGAGACGAAGGTTCCGGGCGCCGAGATCGGGATGCTCTACAACACGGTCACGGGCGAACTGTGGCCCGCCGACAAGGGCGTGGTGATCCAGCCGGTGATGAAGCACCGTCTCTGGGTGCCCTGGATCCCCCGGGCCAAGGGCGGCGGGTTCCCCGAGGATCACCCGCCGATGGAGAGTGATAACCCAGTCGTCCTGCGGCTGCTGGAAGCGGTCGGTGGACGGCCCAAAGGCGCCCTCCCCCTGGTCAAGAACGCCAAGGGCGAAGTCGAAGTCGAAGTGGTGGAAACCGTGTACCTCTACGCCTTCATCCTGAACGACGAGGGCAACGAGATCGCTGGTCCCGCCATGATTGCCTTCAAGAGTACAGGCATCGGCCCGTGGCGCCAGTGGAACACGTCCATGGAGCTGCTGAAGGGCCGTCCCCCGATCTTCGCCAACCGGGCCCGGCTGAAGACCACCGACCACAAGAACAAGGTTGGCCAGATCTCTAAGAATTGGCTGATCCAGCCGTTCAAGGAGAACTGGGCGGCCTCGCTGATTTCTCCGGCCACCGAAGCTGGGCTGCTGGCCCAGGCCAAGGATTTCATCGCCCAGATCAAGGGCGGGCTGGTGAAGGTGGATCTGTCGGGGGCGGGGCAGGGTGACTCGGGTGGGGCGGGTGGTGCGTCGGGTGATCTGCCCGAGGAAGAGGCGCCTTTCTAAAGTCAGACGTTTGGCCCGCGGCGGACGAACTTTGTGCCTATTCGCCGGCCGGTGGATGCGGTTGGGGTAGCTCCCCTAGATGGTTCGATTCCATCCGGTGGGCATGAATCGCCGCGGGCCAACATTCGTTCTTGTGTTGTCTCCGCCGTCCCTTTGGGCCTGCGGAGACAACAGGCTCCAGGGCCACAAAGCATAACGGGTGATGCCCCCTGCCCGGGGTAGCGCGGCCCGCCTTCGGTGGCTCTGGAGCGTTTGACAAGGATTGTTTCAACCGTCCCCGCTGGGCCGGTTGAAACAATGAACACCCCGACCCTACCGTGCCCCCGTACCGGGACACGACGCAGCCGGTACGGGGGTGGGGGAGGGGTGTTCTGCTCTACTTGGGCGACTGAAAGGGGTAGTGTCCACTACTCCCTGCGGTCGCAGCGGACACTACTGACCCACACGCAGGACTCAGCCAAGGCTCCAGGGCGGGGTTGGGATCCTGCGGTGGGTTCGGTTTAGGAACGGAGTTCTAATGTCCACCAAAAGCGGGCAAACCAGCAACGGAGTAGGCTTCCTAAGCCTCCTCGGCCTCCTCTTCATCGGCCTGAAACTGGCCCACGTCATCAACTGGTCCTGGTGGTGGGTGCTGTCGCCGTTCTGGGGTGGGGTTGCGCTGGCGCTGGTCGCATTTCCGCTGGTGTTCCTTTTCTTGTTGGCAAAAGCGGTGATGGGCCGATGACCGGCTTCTACCTCAACCGCCCCTGGCCCAAGGATCTCCAAGAGTGCATAGAGACAACGGTGGCCAACCACAAGGGCCGACGCATTGCCGTGCATGGCATCTTGTTCATGTCCGATGGCGATGTGGATGTGAACACAGATGAGGGGCACTTCGTGGCCGAGGGTACGTTGCGCGAGGAGATCATTGCGGTGGCTGTGGCGTTTGGAGTGCTTACTGTGGAGGATGGGGAGTGAACTGGAGCCCGCAGCAAGAAGCCGCGCTAAAAGCCGTGGCGGCGTGGATCGCGGATAAGTCGGGGCCGCAGGTGTTTCGGTTGTTCGGCTTTGCGGGCACTGGGAAGACGACCCTTATGCGGCATCTGGCCGAAGGTGTGGATGGCCTGGTGCTGTTCGGCGCGTTCACGGGCAAGGCGGCCCTCGTCTTGCGCCAGAAGGGCTGTACGGGGGCCAGCACGATTCACTCTATGATCTACACGTCGCAGGAGAAATCCCGGCTGCGGCTGTTGGAACTCGAGGGGCAACTCTTCAACATTGAAGGCTCCCCGGCCATCGGCACCGGGCACAAGGTAGCCCGGCTGAAGGATGAGATCGCGGAGGAGCGTAAACGCCTGGGCCAGCCATCATTCAAGCTGAACCCGTGCAGCGATGCGGCCAACGCCGCCCTGATCGGGCTGGACGAAGCGAGCCAGGTCAATGAGCCGCTGGGGCGGGATGTGCTGTCCTTCGGTAAAAAAGTCCTTGTGCTGGGTGACCCGTTCCAGCTCCCCCCGGTCTACGGCGGTGGCTACTTCACCGATGCCAAGCCAGATGTGATGCTGACGGAGATCCACCGCCATGCCCTGGACTCTCCTGTGCTCGCACTCGCAACACGAGTGCGCATGGGCGAGTCCATCCACACCGGCTGGTTCTCGGGCGAGTCCTGTGTGACGGACGACATCAGCCCGGAGGAAGTGCTGGCTTGCGATCAGGTCATCGTGGGGCGAAACGCCACGCGGCGAGCAAGCAATCGAAGGATGCGGCAGTTGCTGGGGAAATCCTACGACATTCATGCCACAATGCCACAGGTGGAGCACATCTATCCTGTACGCGGGGATAAAGTTGTCTGCCTCCGGAACAACCACGAACTGGGCCTTCTGAACGGCGGCCTGTGGACGGTGGACCGTGTGGGCAGTGTAGACGACGATCGGGTGGAGATGGATGTGATCGGAGAGGACGGGGCCACCTTGAATGTGACCGCCCACGCACACCACTTCCAGGGCAGAGAACTGGACCTGCCGTGGTTCGAGCGCAAGGACGCAGAGGAGTTCGACTACGGATACGCGCTCACCTGCCATAAGGCACAAGGAAGTCAGTTCAATTCCGTAGTCCTCTTCGACGAGTCCGCTTGCTTCCGGGCCGATGCGCGGCGGTGGTTGTATACGGGGATTACCAGAGCGGTTGAAAGAGTCACTGTTGTACGCCGAGGCGTATAGAAATGGAGAGCGGTAAATGAAGTCTGATGATGCCAAACTGATCATCCGCTGCACGGTGGGTTCCACCGTACACGGTCTGGCCCTTGAAGGCACCGACGACCGGGACGAAATGGGCATTATGATCGAGCCCAAAGAAGCTGTGACCGGGCTCCAGTACCGTGAGCACATCGTGGAGCGGACACAGCCCGAGGGAGTGCGCTCTGGCCCGGGGGATCTGGACCTGACGATCTACGGTCTGCGCAAATGGATGCGGTTGGCGGCTGGTGGCAATCCTACAATCCTCATGCCGCTGTTTGTCCCGCCACAGGACTGCTCAGTGCTGACAGCCCGGGGAAACGCACTCCGTCAGATGCGAAAGGCCATCGTTTCAAAGAAAGCGGGCAACGCCTTCCTGGGCTATCTGCTGGCCCAGAAGCAACGGCTGCTGGGCGTTCGTGGGCAGAAGCGCGTGAAGCGGCCCGAGCTGGTCGAGCAGTATGGCTACGATACTAAGTACGCCATGCACGCGCTCCGTCTGGGCTACCAGGGGCTTGAGATCGTGGGTGAAGGGCGGATGAGCCTGCCCATGCGGCCGGCTGAACGTGAAGTGCTCATGCAGGTACGCCGAGGTGAGATCACCTTTGATCGCGTGGTGCAGATGATCGAGGCTCAGGAGCAGGCGCTGCAGCGGGCCATGGGAACAAGCAACCTGCGTGATGAGCCGGATCTTGCCGCCATCAATGCGTTCCTGCATGAAACGTACATGCAGGAGTGGGGGAAGGTATGCCCTACGTGAAGATTACGGCGCGGCTTGGTGGTGTTGCTCAGGCTGAAACAGTGGATTGGGGCGCAAGCGACACTTCGATCCGCTCCCGGGCCGAGGCGTGGGCTGCCCACAAGTTTCGGTGGGATGTGGATCGGGTGACGTTGCAAATCGAACCGATCAGCAAGGAACAATACGAGGCTCAACGGAGGCTCCAATGAACCACGACGCCCTGATGGCCCGAGTCCACGCCGCGATCGAGGACTACGAGGAGAACGAAGAAACGAACGTGGTCGAGCGGCAGTACACGTTGCTGGAGGACATCTACCGCCTCGTGACGGTGAGGGGCTTCTCGCTTTCGGAGAAGCAGGTGACGATGGTGGAAGAGGTGCTGGCGGAGCTGGGGTTCTAGTGGCCAGCCACTACATGTACACCTGCGACGAATGCGACTGGGTAGGCTGGCCCGAGGAGTTGGACTCCCGCATGGCCGAAACTGAGCCGCATTGCCCCAGGTGCGGACAGCCAGCCAGTGAGATAACCGAGTACCAGATTCGGGAGGCTGTCAGAGAAGCGATTAACGGAGAACCTGATGGCTATCGGGATTGACCTGGACAAATTGTTCTGGCTCGTTGCCGAGCGTCAGGCCATTCGTGACCGGCGAATAGCCGGGCAGGAGTGGCCCTGGTCGAAGGATCCGGTGCTCAACCACCTCCACTTCCCGAACACCCGCAGGGAACTGGATCCCACAACGAAGTGGATCCGAGAGCAAGTCGTCTCCCCTCTTCGGGGGAGACGACACATGGCCCGTGCGGTGACCCTCTGCCGCCTGGTGAACCGTCTCAGCCTCCTAACCCACCTGCGCCCCGTGCTGCTTGAGCCGTACCACTTCGACAAGTGGGCAAGGTACGTGGCCCGGGTGCTCCGTATGTGTGGGAAGGCCAACCGCCTGTTCAGCCCAACGGCCAGCACCCGGGTATCTGAGCATGCCGCCCCAATAGACGGCCTGCTGGCTGCTTGCTGGATCTTCGACAATGAACCGGACGTGCTGAACACGAGCTATGTCGAGACAGCCCATGCTGCCGTGCAGAAGCGCATGGCCACAGGGATACATCGGGCACGCTGTTGTCCGTTGGGCTACGAGATGGCGCTGGATGTGGTCGGGGAAACGGCAATCGACCGGATGACCTGGGCGAATGTCTCTGTGCCGATTGCCGAGGTGCTGGGCTTTAGCCCACACAACGGCATCACCATGCAGCGGAGATTCATTCCCGCATTGCACTCGCTGATGGTTGAGGCTGACCGCAGGGAGATGTCCTTTGTAAAGGCCGAGGACGCTGAACGCGCCCTCGCCCTTTACCATGACTACACGATGTACGCGGCCAAGTGGGCCCGCGGGGATCGGCGGTTGACCCCGGCACGGTGGTTTCGGCCACTGATAACTCGGGCCACCGAGTTGTCAGTTTCTGAGACTAACCACATGGAGGCACAGTGAGCGGCGGCAGCATGGACTACCTCTGCTTCAAAGTAGGCGATGCCGCAGCAGAAATCGCGCACCGCGGTGACCGCCCCCTGCACAAAGCCTTCGCCGCCCATCTGCGGAAGGTGGAAACAGCCCTCCACGACCTCGAATGGGTCTGGTCCGGTGACTACGGCGCGGGGGATGAGGACGCGGCAATACAGGCTGTCATTGCCCCTGGGGATGAGACGGCGGCGGCGATCAACATGGCCAGGAAGGCTTGTGGCGAGCTGGCTAAAACCTTGCAACGATTGTCGGAGAAGTGATGCAGTTTTCCTTGCTCGCCCCTGACTCCACCTGGGCCCCACCGTCCATCACGTCCCTGCCCTCATGGGCCAACGCACGGAGGGTGGCCATTGACGTTGAGACGAGAGATCCCACGCTCAAGACCCTGGGCCCCGGCCCCCGACGAGGGGCCTATCTCGTCGGGGTATCCTTCGCCATCGAGGACGGCCCGGCGCACTACCTGCCCATTCGACACCTGGGCGGGGGGAACATGGATGAAGATGGGGTCCTACGATATCTCCGCGAACAGGCTGGCGCCTTTCGCGGAGATCTCGTCGGTGCCAACCTGCAGTACGACCTGGAGTTCCTGCTCAACGAGGGCATCGACTTCGCCCCGCGCATGTTCCGCGATGTACTCGTCACCGAAGTCCTGCTGGACGAGCTGCAGGAGTCATACGCCCTGGATGCCGTCGCCAAGCGCCACGGCCTGCCAGGCAAGGACGAAACGCTCCTGCTGGCCGCGGCACGAGAGTTCCGGGTCAACCCCAAGGGTGGGCTGTGGCAGATGCCAGCTACTTATGTGGGGGCCTACGCCGAACAAGATGTCCGACTCCCGCTGGCGCTTTTGCGGAGGCAGGAGTCGGCTATTGAGGATCAGGGGCTGGAGAAGATTTACGCGCTCGAGTCGAAGTTGATCCCGGTCCTCGTGAGAATGCAGCGCAGAGGCGTGGCCGTTGACACCCAGAGACTGGATGAGATTGAGGTTTGGGCGCGGAAGGAAGAACTGGGGAAGTTGGATGAGCTTCACGCCCTGACCGGAGTACGGCTGGGAGTTGAGTCTATCTGGAAAGCCGATGAACTGGCCCGCGCCCTCCGCGCCGTTGGGATCGAGCCCAACTTCACGGCCGAGGACAATGTATCTGTGGATCAGGAGTTCCTGAAGTCCTACCGCACCTCCCCGGATGAGGCCGCCTCCGGGCATCCGGTGGCCGAGGCCATCATGCGAGCCCGGAAGCTAAACAAGCTGCGGACGACGTTCGTGGAGTCGGTACGGAAACACATGATCAATGGCCGCATCCACCCGTCGTTTCGCCAGATTGCCCGGGAGAACGAGGGAGTGGGCAAGGGGATCCATGGAGTTCGTTACGGCAGAATGAGTTGCGCCTTCCCAAATCTTCAACAGCAGCCGTCACGCGACGATTTTGCAGCCCGCTGGAGGTCGATCTACCGCCCCGACAATGGGAAGGTATGGGCCAGTTGCGATTTTAAGGCTCAAGAGCCCCGTTGGACGACGCATTTCGCCGGTCTGCTCAATTTGCCTAAGGCTCGAGAGGTGATCGAGAAATACCGCACAGATCCGACCCTGGATGACCACCAGTTCATGGCCGATTTGACCGGGCTGAAGCGCAAGCTGGCCAAGGGGCTCTACCTGGGCATCTGCTACGGGGAGGGTGGGGCCAAGGTCTGCCACACCCTGAAGCTGCCGACCCGCTGGGCGCTGGGCACCGGAGCCCGGGGTACCCCTGGTTACCGGGTGGAGTTCTTCGCCACCGAGGCCGAGGCCAAGAAGGCATCCCTGAAATTTACCCGTAAGAAGGTGTGGGAGGCGGCCGGCGAGGAAGGGCAGGCCATTCTGGATCAGTTCAACGCCCGGGTGCCCTACGTCCGGGCCCTGGCCTACAAAGCATCGGACAAGGCCCAGGAAAGAGGCTACATCACCACCGCGGGCGGGCGTAAACTGCATTTCCCACAGGGGGCAGACGGAAACTTCGAGTGGACCTACAAGGCCCTCAACCGGCTCATCCAGGGATCCGGCGCCGATCAGGTGAAGCAGGCCATGGTGGACTTAGACCGGGAGATGCGGGACGAGTTCCCGCTACAACTGCAGGTCCATGACGAGGTGGATTCTTCCGTGGAAACTGTAGAGATTGCCCACAAAGCCGCCGAGATCATGGCAGGCTGCATGAAAGCTGAACTCCCGTTCCGGGTGGATGTGGAAACCGGTCCCTCATGGGGGGAAGCGAAATGACCGACGACTACACACCCAACGACGCCTTCGGCCTCCTCCGCTCCTACAGCCGCCACCGCGACTACGTGCGCCTGGCCCTGCTCCGCGTCATCCACGAACTGGAGCGCCGGTCCCTCGAGCACGACGCCAGCAAGATGCTGGACGATGAGTTTGCCGGCTTCGCCCGGATCAACGCGATTGCCCGGGTGAACAAGTTCGGGAGCCCGGAGTACAAAGAGTCCATGCAGCAGGAGCGGGCCACGATCGACCTGCACTACTCGCGGAATACGCACCATGCGGAGCACCACGGCATGAACCTCGTGGGCTCCGAGGTCGTGGCCTACGATCTTGGTATCACCGGCATGTCATTCTTGGACATCATCGAAATGGTCTGCGACTGGTGGGGCGCCCGGAAGGGCTACGACGATTCTCCGTGGACATGGACCGAATCAGTGCAGATGAACCTGGAGAGCAAGGGGAAGCACCTGACGCCTGAACAGCGGTGGCTGGTGGGCGAAGTAGCTACGTGGATGGAGCCGCAGCCATGAGCCCGGAAGAGGTCGCAGACGCACTAGAGCATCATGTCGCTTTCTTGTCGGCCAACCCACCCACCGATGCAATTCGATGCGCCATAACCATGCTTCGCGCCCAACGTCAGCTATTAACGCAGGTAGGTCTACGGGCAGCGGCACCCGATGCTCTTGCTTTCGACCACAGTTTTGTGGCGTACATTGAGCGCATCGTGGATGAGTGCCTGGCAGCCAAGGAGAAGGTAAAGTGAGCACCGAAGCAACCTGCCTGAAGTGCGGCGGAAACTTCACCGTGGGCGATGCGCATTACTGTGAGGACACCCGTCCCATGCACAACGCACCATGCCAGGTTGGCAAAGTCGAGTTCAACGATCCGAGCCACAGGCCAGCAACCCCCATGCTGGAACTCCCGCCTTGGAAGGAAGCCAATCCGCATCTGGCCGCCATAGAACTGATAGCCCAGCGGGAACGCCTGGTCCGCGACCTGGGCTTGAACGAGGATGAGCTATCCATCCTGAGCCTGTTGTCCAGCGCGGATCATCTGGAAGGCAACAGCGGCGAGTACCACGACAATGTACGGTACTCCTGCACAGTACGGTTGCGACGGCTGGGCTTGCTGGTTGAAGTGGGGCAGACTGAAGATGGGCTGCATACTCGCTGTCGAATCACGGCTCTCGGGAAGGCGCTGGTGGGCAAGTGAGAGCCGAGGTCGGAAGCTATGGCGACAGCCTGACGCTGATCCCTGAGAACGATGCTGATCGAGCCTGGCTCCGTCGCTGGGAGAAAATGGACATTAGCACTGGTGGCTGTGCGATCCGGGCCTCGGGTCAAATCGGTGTTGGAAATACGGTTCTGCACATGACGTTGGCCTTCCACGAGAGGGGCGCGAGGAAGGCCAAGTGCAAGTGACCACTCAATACGCCCTCCTGGCCGGTTGGCGCCCCATCCCGGGCATCATCAATTACGAAGTAAGTGACGACGGGGAAGTGCGACACAGGACCAGACAGGTGCCCCTGATCCCCCAGGAGCAGCCCAAGGGGTACATGGCCTTCTACTACCGGGTGGGAAACAGTCGTCGACGTAAGTTCTACGTCCATCGGGCAGTCGCACTGGCCTTCTTAGGGGAGCCTCCGTTTGAGGGCTGCACCGTCGATCACATCGACCGCTGCCGCCAGAACAACGTAGTATGGAACCTGCGCTGGGCCACTCCGGTGGAGCAGTCGGCCAATCGGGATGTGGCCGGGCTAACCGCCGAAGACTTCACAGAGGAACAAATATGAAACCGCTCGAGCCCGGAGACTACGTGCTGGCCACAAAGTACAGGGACGGGGATCCTGGGGACCAATTCGCGGTCGGTTTTTACCATGGCAGGTTCCGTGACAGGTACCTGGTGGCGGATGCAGATGGGAAACTTTTCAGAGCCAATGGCTTTCGGCGCATCGCTACGATCAGCAAGGAACGTGGCGATTGGCTCGTGGCGCATGTGCCTGAAATCGAAGCGGGACGGCATAGCGTGTGGTGGTGGAAGCGTTGCAATATGGATGTTGTCTCCGATTCGCTAGACGCGCCCCGGAGACAACTGTGAGCGAGTCCACCATGTCCACCCGAGTGAGCAAGGCACTCAAGCCCTTCGACCCCTTACGGGTCGAGAACACCGCACACCCGGGCTTCCCTGATATGAGCTACATTGACGGCTTACTCGAAAACAAGTGGGTACGTGCATGGCCGGTGAAGCCGACCAGCCCCGTCCTAATTCCCCACTTCACCCAGCAGCAGCGCACCACGCTCCGCCGCCGCTGGCGGATGGGCGGTCGTGCCTACCTGCTGTTGCAAGTGGCCAAGGACTGGCTCCTGTTCAACGGTGAACAAGCAGCCGAGTTCGTGGGCCGGTCCACGAAAGCAGTTCTGTACCGAGAGGCGACGATGACATGGCGGCCACTGAACGACGCATCCCTGAGAAGCTGTCTTTCAAAATCTCCTGGGCAGAACGCCTCTTCCTGAAACGATTGCGGCTGGGCTGGAAGCAGCCCCGGATGGCCGGGAAGCTGAAAGTGCAACGCAGCAAGCTCCAACGGTTTGAGTACGGGGATTATCCTGATACGCCACACCACGGCAGGGTCGTGGTGAAAGGCGGCGGATGTACCGTCTCCGAGCGAGAATACTGCATTCTCGCCCGTAGACGGGCACACTGGACACAATCCCGGCTGGCCCGGGAGATCGGGGTCACACGGCAATGGGTCGTGATGATGGAGAGAGGGGAAAAGAGACTGTCTCGGATGACCGGGAAAATGGAGCCAGTGTCGTGCAAGAAACTGATCCGCTACTGGAAGGCGACACTGGCGCGGCCTGCGATTTTCTAGCCCAGTGGGCACCCGAGGGGCCGTGGGCCCTGACAGCCATTCAGCCTGATAAGAAGAAGATTCTCGGCGGTACTTTCGAGACGCTGGACGGCGCCCGGGACTTCATTGGGAAGCACAACGGGAAGATGAATCTGTACTTCCACGTCAACCCGTTGCTGCACAAGGTAGAGAAGAAGGCTGAACGCCAGGACGTGCGCGAGGTCGCGTGGCTTCACGTCGATATCGACCCCAGAGCGGGCGAGAATGTTCTGGAAGAACAGGCTCGTGCGCTCGCCCTTCTCACCACCAGTCTGCCTGAGCACGTTCCACCGCCCACTGTGGTCGTCTTCTCGGGTGGCGGCTATCAGGGCTTCTGGAAGCTCAGCCTGCCCATCCCCATCAACGGGGATCTGGCCGCTGCTGAAGAGGCTAAGGGCTACAATCAGTTCCTGGAACTGGCCTTCGGCGCCGATCACTGTCACAACATTGATCGGATCATGCGCATCCCCGGTACCATTAACATCCCCGATGCAAAGAAGATCAAGAAAGGGAGAACAAGGGCTTTAGCCCAGCTCGTGTCTTTCAGCCCCGAGCTGGTCTACCCCATCGAGGACTTCAAGAAGGTGTCGTGCCCGCCTTCAGGCACGACAGGCACCATCGGCAAAGATGATCAAGTACCGCTTACGAAGGCCGCAGCCATCGTCACGGTGGATGAATTGGACGAGTGGGGCGTACCGGACAACATCAAGATCGCTATCGCCCAGGGAAGCGTCCCCGGTGAATCTGTGGGCGACAACAGCCGTAGCGCCTGGCTCTTTCACGTCTGCTGCCAGCTCCTGCGCCGCCGTGTGCCCAAGGCCACGATCTACGCGATCATCACCGACCCCACTTTCGGCATCAGTGAATCGGTCCTCGAGAAGCGCAGCACCGCGGAGCGGTACGCCCTGCGCCAGATCGCCCGGGCTGGGGATGAGATTGAGGAGCCTGCGCTGCGGCGGCTGAACGATCAGTTCTGTGTGATTGGGAGCATCGACGGGAGGTGCCGGGTGATCGAGGAAATCTTTGATCCACTCCTCGATCGCACCTACATGACCACCTCATCCTTTGAAGACTTTGCAAACCGCTACTGCAACCAGAAAGTGGATGTAGGCAACGGGAAGACCATGCCCCTGGGCAAGTGGTGGCTCAACCACACTCTCCGCCGTTACTACGACTACATGGTGTTCGCCCCAGGCAAAGAGATTCCGGGCGCCTACAACCTGTGGCGAGGATTCACAGTCGAACCCAAGGATGGGGATTGCAGCCTGTACCTGCAGCATCTCCGCGCCAACATCTGCGACAACAACGACGTGCTGTACGACTACCTCTTGAAGTGGATGGCCAACTGCGTCCAGTTCCCCGGCTCCCCCGGGCACACCGCGCTGGTCTTCAAGGGCGGTCAGGGTGTTGGCAAGGGCGTGGCCGCCCAGGGGTTCGGCCGGCTGTTCGGGAGCCACTTCATCCACCTGTCACAGCCCGAGCAGTTGGTAGGCAAGTTCAACGAGCACATGGAGACGGCGGTATTCGTGTTTGCCGACGAAGCCTACGCGCCCAGGGACACCCGGCACGTCTCGGTGATGAAGGCCCTGATCACGGAACGGCAGATGTCCGTGGAGCCCAAGGGGCGGGTGACGCACCAGGCGGGCAACTGCGTGCACATGCTGCTGGCTTCGAATGCCGAGCACATCGTGCCTGCAGGCGAGGATGAGCGGCGGTTTGTGGTGTTTGCAATACCGGACCACGACGCCAAGCAGAAGGGCGCCTATTTCGAGCGTATTGAAAAGCAGCTCGAAAAAGGCGGCCGTCCCGCCCTTCTCAAGATGCTTCTCGAGATGGACCTCTCCAAGTTCAACGTGCGCGAGGTGCCGTTTACTGAAGCCCTGCAGGACCAGAAGCTGCAGAGTCTGGATGCTGAAGGCAACTGGTGGTACGAGAAACTGGTCAACGGACGGGTGTATCGTACCTCAAGCCAGTGGGACGCCCAGATCGTGAAGGATGAGTTGGTGGACGACTACGTGAAGTACACGGAGCGGTGGCACCATTCGCGGAGAGGCAATGCAACAGCCCTGGGCCGGTTTTTGTCATCGGCGTTGCCGCATATCAAGAGCTACAAGTCGAAGGACGCCCACGCCTGGCCCGGGGAGAACGGCAATGGGAATGGGGCCAGCACGGACTACATCAATATGTGGAATGTCGGCAGTCTGGCCGAGGCCCGCAGAGGGTGGGAGAAGAAGTTCGGAAAGATGACTTGGCCGTCTGACGCAATCGAGATTGCGGCAGACACTCAACAGCCCTTAGAAACGGAGGCACTATGACCAGCATCACCGTCCACGCCGCAGACCCAATGGGCAGTGATCCCCGCAAGATGGCCGAGTTGCACATCAACACCCCCATGCCCAAAGAGGACCATTCCCCTGATTGGCGGAAAAAGTATGCTGAACTCTACCAGGCCGACGCCGAGGTGATAGCCGACCTCCTCGAGTCCAATCTGCCCGGTGGCACCATCGACGCGCTCCTGTGTCGGATGCTGACGAAGCGGGCTTCTCTTTTCAGAGTGCCGTTGTACTGATGGAAGCCACAGCAGACGACCGTCAGGTTGGCGGCTCGCACTACAAGGACAAGGCCATTCAGCCCTGGGACGCCATGAAAGCCTGGATGAGCCCTGAGCAGTTCAAGGGGTTCCTCCGCGGCAATGTGATTCGTTACATTGCCCGGTGCGATGACAAGGGTGGCGTGGAGGATCTGAAAAAATGTGCCCACTACCTGGACAAGCTGATTGAGCACGAGGAAGAATGCAACGCGGAGCTGGACATATGAGGATCGACCTTCTGGACAACGGCTACATCGAGCTGATTGAATCGTGGGGTTCTGACGAGCGGATCGTGGAAAGCGCCCGCATGAGCACCAACAAAGGCTTTCAGGGTTGGGGCACCAAGGATACGCCTGGAGACGAGAAGTTGCTGTGCTATTTGTGGGAGCACAAGCACGCCACGCCGTTTGAGATGGCGGGTGCCACGTTTGAGGTTCAAGCCCCGCTCATCGTGTTTCGAGAATGGCACAGGCACAGAACGCAAAGCTACAATGAGCTTTCAGCGCGCTACACTCCGATGCCCGACAGGAACTACCTGCCCTCGATGGATCGCTTGATGCAGAATGCGTCTGGATCAAACAAGCAGGCGGGTACAGTGCCAGACGCTGCCCAACTCACAGGTGATGCGGCGGCCCGATGGCTGGAGGGTCTGTGCCAACACTACCTTGACGCGGAAACTCTCTACCAGGAGGGTCTGAAAGCCGGCGTGCCCAAGGAACTGGCCCGTCTTGTTATCCCCGTAGGGCGCTATTCACGGATGAGGGCCAGCGCAAATTTGCGGAACTGGCTTGGATTCCTCACCCTGCGGCTGGATCCTCACGCTCAGTACGAGATCCGGGTCTACGCCCAGGCGCTGTCCGGTTTGCTGCGCGACAAGTTCCCGCGAACGATGCAACTTTTCGAGGAGACTTCCAAATGACCCCACTCCTGAACGTCGTCATCGACATCAGCCACCACAACACCACCACCAGCTTCAAGGACGCCTTCGACAGCGGCATCATGGGTGTGATCCACAAGGCCACCGAGGGCACCTCGTTTGTAGATGCCAAGTACCGGGATCGAAGGCACCGGGCTGTTGCTGCCGGGCTCCTCTACGGGGCCTACCACTTCGGCGTGAAGGGCAACCCACGGGAGCAGGCCGATCACTTTCTGGAGACGGCGGATCCGGGGGATTTGATGGTGCTGGACTTCGAGCCCAACCCACGGGAGGGCACGATGTCCGTGTCAGAGGCTGAGGAGTTCATGGCCCATGTTGTTGCCAACACTGGGCGACGGCCCTGGCTTTACTCCGGGCAATCGTTCCTGAAGGACCAGCTCAGGCGCCGCCCGGATTCCAACCTGTTCCTGTCGCCGCTCTGGATCGCCAGGTACAGCCAGCGGATGCCCGAGGTGCCCGTGGGCTTTGCCACCTTCACGCTCTGGCAGTACACGGACGGCAGCATGGGCCCCCAGCCCCATCAGGTGCCGGGCATCGGGCGGTGCGACCGGAACAAGTTCAACGGGACCGAGGCGGAGCTTCGGGCCCTGTGGGGAGGCGACAGTGGCAACTAAGGAAGCATGCCCAAAGTGTGGGGAGATGTACGATCCAGAAAAGTCTGCGCTGTTTGAATGTCGGGAGTGCGGGGTGATATCGTCGGACAACTGTTGCAACGCCGGGCGGGGAACCCTGTGCTTCGACTGTGAGGAGGTCTTGCAGGAAGAAGAGTTTGAGGACGACGATGACTGACATCATAGCCGGTGCCTGTATAGCCATCGGAGCCGGGGCGCTGGTTGAGGGGTTTGTGCGGGCGATGTGGCGAATGTCTCGCCCGACGCGAAAGCGGGAGGCGAGACATTGAGAATCCTCTTTACTGGTCACCGGAATCGTCGAGTGGATCCTGAGCTATTCACAGCCCTTGCCAGAGAGTTCAAGGGTGCCCTGTGGGTCCACGGTTGCGCCATCGGCTTCGACCGTCAGGTGGATGGTTGGGCCTACGGATACAACCTGGTCCCTCAGCCCGAGCGTAATCCTGTCACCGATGAGGAATACGCACAGTACGGCCCCAAGCGGGCGCCGATCATGCGGAACAAGCGCATGGTGGACATGGGGGCGGATCTGGTGATTGCCTGCTGGGATGGCCGGGAGGGTGGCGGAACGTTGGCCACGATGAAGCTGGCCGCCCAGGCGGGCATCCCGATCCGGACATGGCCGGCGATATGAGCCACAACTGGAGCCGTCTCCATCTGGATATGACGCCACGCACCCTGGCCACGCTGCAGGAGGTTGAGGTGGGTATAGCTGCCAAGACCCACGCGGAAACCGTTCGCTTCTGCATCCACACCATGGCCCAGATCCTGGCCGAAGCCGGGCCCGGTGGGCGGCTGCTGGTCAAACGGAAGGACGGGACGGTGGTGAGGATCGCGCTGTCAGTGCCGACGAAGTAGCCCTAGATCACCGCTACGTCGGGCGTCACCGCCACCCCCGGCAACACACCCGCATTGAAGGCGGCCAGGAGCGCGTCGTACCGGCGCTGGAAGATCGCTGTCGGGTACCCTACGGTTGGCGTGGCACTGGACATGCAGGTCATCACAGCCTTGGGGACGGTGCCGAAGGTCCACAGATCAGCGGCCCGGGCCGGGACGCACAATGGATCAAAGGCTTCCAGCGCGTCAGCAAACGCCTGACGCAGAATCACCAGGTTGCCTGTGGTGACCTGATTCGACTGGGAGACGATGTTGGTCCCCAGAGTGGTTGAGTCCGGAGCCGTTTGTGTGACCGCAGTCAGGGGCGCGAAAACACCCGCTGAGGCCCCATCCACAGTGGCAATTAGACCATCCAGCAACGCCTGCGCGTTGCGGATGAAGGGGGCGTAAGGAGTCCAGTCCGTGGGGCTCGCATTGCGCACACGGTCTATGACCGCCTTGCTGCCTGCCGAGAACGTCACGCGGTCTGTAAGGATATCTGTTCTAGCAGCCTCACCAAAGGCGATCAGGGCGGTGTCAAACTTGTCGAATACCGCCATGATGTCTATGCCAAACTGCTGTGATACCAGCGTGAGGATCAGATCCTCTACACCAGCGGCATCTATCGCAGTGGTAATGTCTGTGTTGACGAAAGTGCCCAGGGACATGTGTGGATCTCCTTTGTGGTGCCTGCCCGGCCCCTCCGGGGAGCCGGGCAGTCACTACATTGCTTTACGGCGTGGGCTTCTTGCGGAAGATCACCTGACTGAGCACAGCGCCCACGGTCTGGGCGGGCTTGCTGTGCAACTGCAACGAGTCCACCAGCTTCGTGCCATCAGGCTGCGTGACCGTAGCGGTCAGGATGGCCTGGGCGTCCGCCACGGTGCAGCCGACCCAGACTTCGACCGGGGGCTCCTCCGTGCCGTCCGGGGCCGTCTGGTAGTACGCGGTGTTGTCCAGCTCGAACGTGTTGACGTTCGAATCCTCACCAGGTTCACCGTCTGCGGTGACGGTGTTGACGACGAAACCGGCTTCCTGATCAAACGGGATCTCTACAAGAACAGTTCCGGGCATGTGCTACTCCTTTGCGGTAGCCTCGCAATTCAAGTTTGGCCGCAGGGCGAGGCTGTCCCCGTGCCGCCAGCATTCATTTGGGCCCACCTGGATCCGACTGCTTGGACCGGGTGGACACCTGCTTCAGTTCTGCCTTCCCCGCGGTCTTGTCCCGAGAGAACCAGTAAGCAACAGCGGCCAGGGCCACGAACATCCCGAGTAAGAGCAGGGCAGGGATCACGATTTTGAGATCTCTTTGACCGTCTTTCCACCTGAAGCACCGCCCATGGCGGAAAGCCACGAGGTCAGAGCGACAAGCGGCACCGAGGGCCAGTTGATGGGCTGATTGGCGTAGGACCAGATCAGGGTGATGCCCACCGCCGTGATGGCCCCAGACAACAGCTTGCCACCCCTGGTCAGTGACAGATAGTTGTTCAAAATGGCCACGGCAGTGATGACTAGACCGGCCGTGCCCAGTGTTTGGAGTGCGCCGGTGGTTGGATCCATGAAGCCCCCTACCAGCCAACCACATCAAACCCGAGCACAGCGGCATTCACCAGCTCGTAGTTTGGCGCGGTACGACCGTACAAGTACTTGAAAACCACGGACGTGCCCGGGGAGACGGGCAGGGCAATCCCGGCGTCCAGGAAGTGATTGAAGCTAGTAATACTCACCGGATTCTCCGTCGAGTATTCCGCCTGCCAGCGGATCCGTGGGTACATCCGGTCGAAAGCCCGGGTGGACCACAGGCACTCCAGGAAGGCCCGGGGGTAGGCGTCTTCCCGGTTCCCCATCCCCTGGACATACTCGGCTGACAGGGAGGCCCGTAGAGGCTGCGAAACGAAGGGGCCTGTACTGCGGGTCACCCTGAATGGGGTGTCCAACCACCCCCCGAGCCATGGCACCTCTGCCTGAGCCCCCAGCCCGAAATTGAGCAGCCTATTGTCTACTTGCTGGTCGGTAACAAATCGGCTATAGGCGGTATACCCGATATGGGCACGGTGCCCCCTGACCCGGGCCACCAGACCCCCGAGTTCCGCTTCCTGGGCCTCAGTGATCCCCGGGCCACCGCCCGCCTCGGATCGCTCGAGCAGGTCGGTGTAGTAGTCCTGCAGTTCCGGGGCCAGCGGGGTCAGGGCTGTCCGGTAGTACCTGCCGGCCATCGCCAGGCCGACTTCCATGTGGTCTACGTCCGTGATGTGCGAGTTGAACGTCTGGTAGCCTTGTGTGAAGAGGGCCCAGTTGAAGTGGTGCCAGCGGGGATCGGTGGACGTGCGCTGGAGTTCATAGCGCAGTGAGAACTCAACCGCAGGCATAAGCGTGTCCGTCGCCGCTTGCCGAAAGCCGAGGTTGTACGTCAGGTTCGTCGTCGCACCGTTGGCGGTAGCCAGCGGGGCGACGACCATCCCCAGCTCTACCACCAGAAACAGCATCAACCGCCGCATCACACCGCCTCCTGTGACTCATAGATGCCCTTAGCGACTTCCGCGAGTGTCAGCGTGTCGTTGCCCAGGAGGGCTGTGGGCGACGGGATGGCCGCCCCGAGCGCCCAGACAAGGGCTACAAGGTCCAGCCCCATCCGGTCTTTCTGGAGATCAGGTGCGTGAGTCAGCGGAGGCTGGTCAAGTCCGAGTTCGGGGACCCGGACCTGACCCCAGTTCTTTGCCGTCGTGCCCGCGGGCAACCATCCCTCCCCCCAGAGGTAGTGGTAAAAGAGGGACTTGATCGCTCCAAGAGATTTCTTTGCCATGCATGAATCCTCTCAAACAGACGCCACCCCGGGAGGCCCAATCGGGTCCTCTTCGTAAGGGAACGTCGGGCGAACTTGCCAGAACAACCAGTAGATGAACACCATCACGGCTGCTTCTCCGGTATCACCGTGCCTGAGTACAGAATGATGACGCCCCCCATCTTGTAGGATGTGGCCCGCGTGCGGCACCTTACCTGAGCCCCGGTACGCTGGTTGACGATCGTGAAGACGGTAGACCACGGGATGTCCTTCACAACGGCCTCCTGCCACAAGAACATCGTCGTGGAGCGTTCAGCGTCGGACACACTTTGTAGCCACCCGTAGCCCAGAGCATCCTCCGCGTCCAGGCCGAAAAGCTGGCAGAGAGCTTCGTTGACCCAGATGCACTTTCCGTCCGGGGCGCATTCGTACATGGCGTAAGGGCAGACTTCACGGGACAGATGCGAACGAACATCCGCCACGGAAGCCATGTGGCGGATCTCGTTCACAGCATCCCGCAACGAGGTGCCCCCGTTGGGCTTCAGCTCCGCCTGGATTTCCCTGATAGCACCACCCTGGGATTCCAGTAGCCGCAGTACCTTGGACGGAAGTCCAATCCGGTCTGTAACCCAGCGAAGTGTCATTACGCCTCCATCCCAAATCTTCCGCATGTTCGTGAAGACCGCCACAACTGCCGTGAGCACCGCCGCCGCCAGTACCACCGCTTCCACACTTATCAACACACAGGCTCCTGGGTCTTCGCGTATAGCGATTGCACAACTTCCAACAGCCTATGGTTCTGTCACGGTAAGTATCCAGTCCTTCGCGTCTACCGTCTTGACGCCAGTTTGGTTTCCGCTGCCGAACAACACCGTAAATGTGTATGGGTTCTTCTCGGTGATTGTACCCGATCCACCAGCCGTTGCGCCGGTAAACTCAGGCAGAACGAACACGGCTCCTGTGGCTCCGGAAACAACGGTCGCAACCAGCGTCCCGGCTGCATTGCGGGCCTCCACGGTCACACCTGATGTGACTGAGCCACCTGAGCCTACCGTTCGTACCAGCCCGGTGAACTTCGTGGCCCATGAGTTTGTGCCGTAGGGCCAGGTGGCCCGGTAGGTGCGGAAGTTGTCCGCACCCAGGGGGTCCAGGATGTCCAGGTTAGCCACGGACGACCCGAAGACGAACAGTTCCTTCTGCGAGGTCGTCTGCGGCGGCGTGGCCCGGGTCCATGTGTTGCCCGAGATCGTCATCCCGAGATCCTGTGGGGTCGTGTAGGGTGCCGTCTCCGTAACAGAAATGAACTGGTCCTGCGTGCTGCAGGTGTTATTCGTGATTGAAAGCCCCGTGCTATCCGAACTGGCGTACTGCTGCACGATGTTGATACAGGTGGCGTAGTGCCGGTCGTTGTCCGGGTCGTAGGCTGCCCCGCCAGCGTGCTGCGCCACGAACGTGTTGTCGTGGACCGAACAGCCTGAGTTCGAGTGCAGGCTGATACTCAACGCGGCAGCCGCCCCGACGTTGTTTGCCTCGGGCACGCTCGCAATCGCCGTCACCGTATTGTCGTGGATGTCCGCGTTGATCGGGTAGTCCAACTTGATGCCATGGACCACCAGATAATCATACTCAACGTGGTTCGGCAGCTCCTGCACGGTCACGGTGTTGTTGTACACCTCGCAACCGTCTGAGATGTTGGCTCCCTCGCTGGAGAGAAGAATGCCACGACCGTTCGCGGCGACGATCACGTTGTCGTGCGCCTTGAGATTCGGTCCCTGCAGGGCGATGCCATAACCGTTCGTGACGATCGTGCTCAGCCCGATCGTGTTGCTATAAACCTGGCCAGCGACGGCCCCACCCGGGCGGCTGATGCGGATACCCCACTGCCGGGCACCTGTGATCGTATTCCCGTAGATCAGCAACGGAGTTGAGCCGTTCTGTGATTCGAAGTCGATAGCCGCACGGCCCTGGTGCCGGTTGGAGATTGAAGTTGTTCCGGTGTTGTCATTCAGCACACAGTTCCTGACCGTTTGCGTGCCGCCACCCTCGAAGTAGATCATGCCCGAGTCGTTGCCGACGCAGGACATCGTGACTCCATCCAGAGTGATGTTGTTCTGGTCCGTTGTGCGGAAGCACCAGTTGTAGAGCCCGGTGCCGCCCTGCACGATGGAGCCGTTCTTGAGAATGGCCCCTGTGCATGAGTTCCACACGGTGATGTCGGAACTGGACCAGCGTGGGTTGGTGTGCGCATACGGTGGCGGGGCGGGCACTCCGTAGCGATACGACGCTGATCCAGTCCCATAGGTGACAGTGTAGCCATTCAAATCCAACGTCACGTTCTGCGCCGCGAAGACGATAGCCGTACCGGATGTGATGACGTTGCCCTGAAGAACATATGTCGTGCCCGGCTGCGTCATGTAGTAGGGCCCGTCGCCAACCATGTTACCTGTAAGCTGCACCGCAGTGAAGCTCGAGACTACGTTTGAGATAGCCGACGTATTTGCATACTGGTCCACGGACTTGACGGCAAAGTAGTACGTTTGCCCGTTCGTCAGTCCTGCCACGTTCATCGTCTGCGCCGTGTTCGTGACACCCGGTGAAGGCTCGCCGGTTACCTGCGTGGCCGAGGCGAAATTGCCCGATGTGATGGCCGTCGTCGAGTACCGCAGGTCGAAGTTTTGCACCGCCCAATCATCGGCCGGCGTGTGCCACGTTACCTGGATCGTGCTGCTCGTGATGCCCGCCGCTGCCAGATCACCCACCGCGCTGGGCGGAGTCGTGTCTGTGCTGGTTGTGTCCGAAACCACGTTGGAGATGGCCGACGCATTGAAGACCTCATCCATCGCCTTGATGGCGAAGTAGTACAGCGTGTTGGGAGAACCCTGCGTGAACAGGCAGGTGTCCGCGGCTCCAGATGCCCGGGGGGCGAGGCTCTGCGTGACCGCAGGGGCAGCGTCGAAGTTTCCCGAGTTGATGACAGCCGTCGAATACCGAATGTCGTAGGACGAAGCTGTCCCGGTGCCCGCGTCATCACCTGTAGCCGTCCAGATCAACCGCATCCCGGTAATCGTCGGGCTGGATACGGCCAGCGTCGAAATGGCTGAAGGAGCCGTCACATCTACCGTGGCCGCCGTCGTCGTGTCTGATGCCAGGTTGGACAGCCCGGAAAGATTGGGTGCCTCGTCCGAGGTTGTCACGGCGAAGAAGTACCGCTTGTGCGCGGTCAGGCCACCCACACCGTGGGCCACAGCCTGGCCGGCTGCCACAGGCACCGGCCCAGCGACCGTTGTGGGAGCGGACGTTCCTGTCTGCAGCCGGGCAAAGAAGTCCTGCCAGGCAGCTTCCCAGGCCGCGTCGGTGGGCCAGTTGGTACTCGGTGCGATAACGCGCTCCGAGGCCAGCGAGGACTCGAGTTGGTCCATGAACAGGTAGTCCAGCCCATCCGCCTCCAGCACCGAATCCACATCGGCCGCCAGCCATGTGCGGAATGCCGCGTTCGTAATGTTGAAGTACCGCGCCCATGGATCGTTGGTTGTCTGCGCCCCCAGATGGAACTCAAGCGGAGCCGTGCCTGCACTGTTCATTACCCACGCAGAAAGCGCGTTCGCCTTGTGGAACATCCGCACCTGCATCGGATAGTAGGCGGACGGAACCCTGGGCGTGGAATCGCTGACAAAAATACTGAACCCGTTCAGTTGCGTTGAAATCTGGATGGGCCACGGAGCAGCACGCCGGATCGCGTCGATACGGTCACGCGGCGCCGTTGCAATCTGAGTGTCCCCATCGGTGGGACCGTTCGCATTTGACTCGCTGAGTGCGATGTCCGACCAGTCCTTGATGATGTCGATCGTGCTAGCGGTCAGGTTGCCCCAGAAGATTCCACCGTACTTGGGGAATCTCCCGTAGGCATTGCTCATGGGAGAACCGTTCCACGACACGTAGAAACCAGAGGGTGGCAGCAGGCCAAACGGGGGGTTATTCGTGTTGGACGATGTACTCAGATTGACGTACACCGTTGCCCCCTCGAAACCTCGAGAAGCCAGGTTGCCAACAATTGTCCCGGGGGAAAGGGGCGCGCCAAATCCGCCCAGGGGGATTGCCCCGTCCGTGGCGAGAGTTGCAATTGTCCACGCTTCATTGACAGCATGGTGCTGGTAGCACGCACCCAGGATGGCGGACAGGCACTCTGCATAGCCCGCGGTAACGGGCCACGACCCACCGGCAATCGTGTGCAGCATCGGGTGCGCCTGCCCGAGCAACTTGGCTGCCGCGGCAGCGGGGTTGTAGGCATTTGCACCGGACCCAACCGCCTGCGTGAAGTTGCCTACGGTATAGGGCGAGTTCGACGGGGACCATGTGCCACCGTTCGCCACTACAGGCACCATGCCCGTGACAGGCGTCGGGGCCTGCGCGTAGAGAATCGTATGGCTTGACGCAGTACCTGTCAGGCTATCGTTGCCGACCTCCGTCCAGGAGAGCGTGATCGAGTTGCTGGTGCTGGCTGTTGCAACCAGATCCGTGATGGCAGCCGGAGCGACATTCTCTGGCAACGTCTCTACGAGAATGATGTTGGACAGCCCCGATGTATTGGGAACTTCATCCTGCGACTTCAGGCCCACGTAAAATGTGCTGGAAGGACTCAGGTCGCTGAACGTAAACGTCTGCGTTGCGCCTGCCGCAAAGGGTGTGGGTTCTCCCGCAGCCCTGAAAGCAGCCGTCCAACCGCTAACTGTGGCAGACGATGCGCCAGAACGTATGTCGTAGGTGGAGGCAAGACCTACTGCGCCATCATCGCCGGGAGCGGTCCATGTCAGTACTGCACTTGTGCTGGTAACCGACTGAACATAGAGGTTGGCCACAACCGCAGGGGCTACCACGTCCACAGGCTGCGAGGTAGTTGCAGATGGCACGTTTGAAAGCCCGGAACTGTTCGCGGCCTCGTCGTAGACGACGAGCGCGAAGTAGTACAGCACGCCAGTTGAGAGGCCCGTGACTGTGTAGCTTTCTGCACTGCCAGCCGCTAACGGGAAGGACTCTCCGGTTGCAGCGGTGGCCGCAGCAAAGTTGAACGCTGTGATCAGGCTCGTCGAATAGCGCAGATCGTATGTCGAGGCTGTTCCTGTGCTGGCATCATCCCCGGTTGCCGTCCATGCGAGCGTAACACTGGTCGGTGTAAGTGACGCAATACTGAGCGTGGACACCGGATCCGGGGCCGCAACATCAGCAACGGCAGTGGTGGACGCAGAGGGCACGTTCGATATGGCCGACGTGTTGGATGCCTCATCCGTGGTCTTCAGGGCAAAGTAGTACAGCGTACTGGGAGCCAGGTTGGGCACACGCTTGGTCTGGACTGTGCCAGCCGTGTCGGGCGCGGGCATAAGCGAGACGCTTGTGGCGCTTGAAAAATTGCCACTGGTTATGGCGGCTGTTGAGTACCGCAAATTGTAACTGACAGCCGTGCCGGATTCAGCGTCATCCCCCGGGGCGGTCCATGTGGCCGTGATGCTGTTGGCCGTGAGCGTGCCCAGGGCAAGGTCACTGACGGCGGTCGGTGCGGTGACATCCGCTGAGCTTTGTGTGGTGACCGTGGCGATGTTGGAGATCGCAGACGTGTTACCCACATCGTCAATGACCTTTATGGCAAAATAGTAGACCGTGCCGGTGGAAAGCCCCGTGACGTAATATGAGTCAGTCGTGCCGGCAATGCTGGGCGCCGGCTCCCCCGTGATCTGCGTGGCTACGGCAAAATTGCCCGATGTGATGTTGGCTGTGCTGCGCCGCAAGTCGTAACTCGTAGCCAGGCCGGTGTTGCCATCGTCACCGGTCGTGACCCATGCGAGAAGCACCCCGGTGCTCCCGTTGACCGCGACAGACAGGTTTTCAACTGCAGCGGGGGCCGTCTGGTCCACGATCTGCGGCACTGCCGCTGTCGTATCCGAAACCACGTTGGACAGGCCAGACATGTTGCCCAGATCATCGCTTGTCTTCACCGCAAAATAGTAGAGGGTGCTGGCAGTCAGGCCAGAAACAGCCAGCGTTTCCGCGCTGGCCGCCACCTGCGGTGTCATCGTCTGTGCAACGAGCGTGGACACCGGGAAATTGCCCAGAGTTATGGGTGCGGTCGAGTAGCGGACCTCGTAGGCTGTGGCCGTGCCCGTGCTACCGTCATCACCGGGCGCGGTCCATGTGAGTTGCATGGTGGTCTGTGTGGGATTGCCCACGGCCAGGTCTGCGATAGCCACCGGTGGGATGTTATCCGGCACCGATGCTGTGGCGTGGGTCACCGAGTTGGACTGGCCGCTGGTATTTGGCACCTCGTCCGCCGTTTTCATGGCGAACGTGTACGTGGTACCGGGCGCCAGCCTCGTGACGGTGAACACTTCTGTGGTGCCAGCGTGCGACGGGTAGGGCTCCCCTGTGGCTCGTGTGGCCGAGGCCCATGCGCCCAGAGAGCTGCCTGCCACGTAACGCACGTCGTACCGGGCAGCCCGGCCCGTGTTGGCGTTGTCGCCCGGGGCGGTCCACGTCAGCGTGATGCTGGTCATGGTCGTACTGACGTAGGACAGCGTGGACGTGGCCGGAGCCGTAGTATCTGTGTTATGTGGGTGCCCGCCACCGCGGCCACGCCGGTGCTGCGGCCCGAACGCCGAGGCGCAGACGAGAAGTATGACGAAGAACGCGAGGCTAGCGAATCGGCGCATTGGGCAGCATCCTGTCAAATGAAATGTTGATGATGGTGCCGGCCTCCGCCTGGAGGATCACACCCTCCCACATTTGAGCCGTGTGCCCGAAGTTGAGAACGTCGATCACGCTGTAGGTGTGGAAAGACGTTTCGTTCAGAGTGCCACCGTAGTTCGTTTGTGACTGCAACGAGTCGGGCGGGGCCGTGCCCAACTGTATGAGGTCGTTGACAGCATACGGGATCAGCCTGGCCTCGAATGTTGCGGTCGAGCCTGCGGTAAGCCAGCCCACAATGCTGTTGAATGTGGCACCTGTCTCCAACGTGTCCAGACCACCGGTGGCTGTCCACTTGATATCCCGGTGGAAAGGGCGGTTGGTCTTGTCGATTGGGGCCGTCGTGAGATCGTAGGCCGCCACCCCCACAGGAAGAACCAGCAGGCAGAGGACAAGACCGATCAGTTTATTCATGGCTCCCCCTAATTATCCCGTGAAAGTGTAGCCCAGGTGATCAGGCTGTGATGTCCGGCTCCATTATAGCCTACCGCACCTGAATCCGCCTCTGTCCAGGTGCGGAAAAACTCGAGAAACATGTGGTCCCCCGTAACAGTTCCGACAGCAAACGTGAACTGACAGGGCAGGCCCAGATCGTCCGCCAGTGTCATGTTCTCGAGCCACCCACCACGAGTGCGCCCCTGATTGCTGACCGTCGCCGTGTCGTAGTAGACGAACGACTGCAGCCCGGCACCACCGAAGACTTCCGTGGAATCGCCCTCTCGGGCACCGGACCCGGAGGCTACGGTGAAATGGAAGAAACCCTTTTCCGTAGGACCGGCCAACGCGGAATCCCTGATGGCGTAGGTCAGCCAGTGCGGAAGATGCTCATCACCGAAAATCATTGCACCACGTTCTCCGGTGAGCAGCGAGTCCTCCATCTGTTTCACGTACCTGCCAGCCCTCCCGGCATTGTAGTTGTAGCGATACGGGTTGTTGGCGCTGGATCCGTAAACCCCCCTGTGTCCGCCAACCAGCAGCCAGTGGTTTTTGTTGCGGGTAGCCAGCGTGTTGGCCAGCCAGACACGCTGCGTTCCAGTTGCCGAATGAAGACCATCGTAGTCTAGTGCTGGAACACCACCGATGGCTGAATAGCCAAACGGATTGTTGACCAGGTAATCACCTGGATCGTGAACATCATAGTTCACGTTAGTGTTCAACGCGATGAATCGGAGATTCTTCCAGTCCTTGTAGTAGTAGTTCTTACCCTGGAAGTAACCGGGGAAACGCGCAATGGCCTGCGCGTAGGGGTTAACCACAGCAAGCGTGTCGTCCTTATGGGCTTCGTGGTTGCCCAGGACAGGCCAGATGGGGAACTGCGCTCTCGTAATGAGGGCTGCATACAAGCTGTCAATCTGCTTCTGGTGGAGTAGCCAGACCTGTCCTCCGCCCCAGTCCCCGTTGAGAATGCAGAAGTCAACACCCATGCTGTTGAGTGTGTCCACACAGGCACGAAGCGGCAACGTGTTCGACACACCCCCGCACAGCCCGAACCCCCACGCGGCGTGGGTGTCAGAAAGAACGCCAAACTTCCACGGGTAGTGGATCCCGTCAACCGCGTGGGCACACAACGGAATCAGGCACAATGCTACGGCCAAAAAGACCGACTGGACGCGGCGCTTAATTGACAATGTACGGCCCCAGCACACGGCGCCCGGCCATGGTGCTTGATGTGGCAGCAGGATCCAGGAACTCCACCTCCAGCGCAGGCCGATAGCTCGGATCTACCCACTCGGACGATCGCCAGTACAGATCCCCCGTCAACCCAAACTCGCCCTCGTCTGCCACGATCACAAATCGAACAATCTGGTCACTATTTGTGACCATCGACTGGTTCATCGCCTGTCGCACCAGGGTTGTCACGTCGAATGTAACCATGCCGGTCTGCTTGGCAACCTGGTCACCCCCCACTGATCCAGCCTTGGTGCTTCGAGTGACAACTGGATCGGTAGGTGTGTCAGTCGTTGAGCCTGTGTCCAGCGAGTCCGCACCAACATAGTTCGTGGTGTACCATGCAGTGTCTGCAATTGCACTGGCGCTTTGCCACGACCCGCCTATGCTTTGTGACGCCCGGCTGGTGGCCCCCGCTGACACCCAGCTTGAGCCAGACATGCGAGTCACCCACGTTACGCTAGTTGTGGATGTCGTTGAATCACCGCTCCCTTCGGTAAAGGGCCTGTACAAACGGTACAGGGTCAACTGCGGGTCATTCGCGCTTGTCACCAACGATCGCTGGTACACCTTGAATCTGGCGCGATAGACCAGTCCGTTGTTGGGAAACGCAGACACATCAACGGCTACAACCGTAGAGACAGCACCGGCTGTGGCGGACAGCCCCGCTGCCCGCAGCCACGGCGACCCCCCGAAATTCATGCTGTCGTCGTTCGCCTTGATGTAGGCGTCTGTGATGCCGGCGTAGTCGCTAGTCGGGTAGCGACCGTTTTGGAACCGCATCGTGTCTATGCCGGAGTACACGACCTCCGGACCAGCATTAGCGGCCATGGGGATCAGCAGCATCCCAAGGGCCACAAGCAGTTTCCTCATTGTTCTCCCCCTGTTGGCAGGTACTTGCTACGTCACGTCGAAATCAAAGGTCAGAATATCACGGGACGCGATGTTGCTGTAGCCCCCCGTTGGGTACTCTGAGGGAGTGTGCCGCGCCTGAATCTCTACTCGCAAACGTGCTGGCATCGTCCCGCCAGTATACGACACCACTATGCTGCGTAGAATAACAACCACATCGTTGCCAACGCCTGATGAGCCATTTGCAGTGAAAAGACTGACAGGCGATCCTGTGGCCATGTTGTAGAAATGATACGAGTAGTACAGGGTATCCAAAGTAGGGTCCGTGAACGGAGTGATTCCGTCAGCGTCAAAACCACGAACATGAGCCAGTGCCCTGCTGTTCCTCCACTGTGTTCTCAAAAACTTAAACTTGAACCCAGCTACTCCGCCCCCTGTGTTGAAGTTCGAATCCACAGTGGCCGGGTACCTCACATCGTTGATATACAACTCTCTGGGCAGGGTTGGCTTAACATACCGAAACGAGCTGACGACAACCTCGGGTATTTCGCCACAGTCCGCAATAGGCGCCGCAATTGACGGATTGGCCGGTTGCAACTTCAGCTTGTAATATCTGGTTTCATAGGTACGCAAAGAAGGATCCAGCAACAATCCAACCCCATTCATAGGCTGCGCGCCCACAAATGTGAACCATACCCTTGATCCCGCTGCATGCGGCTTGACGGCAGAATCCAAAGCACCCCGGTAACAGTTACGGATGCCATAGGAAATTGGGTACACCGCCGACCACTTGTACACCTCACGGCAAATAACCCACTCTTCGTTTGCTGTATTGGGCTCAATGACCACAATACCGATGCCCTGTGTGTTTATCAGCTCATCCGGAATAACAATATCCAAATCAGCCGCATAGCCATAGCCGTCATCAGCCAGTGGATCAAGCTGTATGTCCACAGTCCCATCAGCCGGAAAAGCACTGGTTAGCCCGAGCAATGAGCTACGCAGCGTCATCACTATGGCGAAGCCAAAGCCCTCCGGCCCAGATACCACATCCTCTATCGATGAGTACGTGGCCTCTTCCCCACCCGAAGTAAGCCCCTGCCGAGTGTACGCTCTGTAGAAAGAGGCATACAGGTTTGACGTTGCCTGCCGACGCGCCATGGTCATTAACTGTGGCCACGTAAACCGCGTGTCATGCCTGTCTATAATGGCGAACGGCGCCTCTAGCGCAACCTGGTCCGCAGCGTTAAAGGGGATGGGTATCGTGTTGCTTTCGCCCCAACGTGTCAGGTCAGGCGGGGCAAAGGTTCCCGGCTCGTTGTGAAACGTCTCACGCAACACCGTGAAACCAACTTTGCCATCGTTGATATCGCCGTAATCCACGGCAAAGACTCGAGCCCTCATGCTGAAATTTCTGTAATCAATCTGAACCACATCACCGAACTGCAGACCATACAGCTTTCGGTTACCAATAAACCTGAATTTCGCCAGCGGGTAGGACTCCTGCCGTAGATCTCGCCACGCAAGCACGTTGGCCAACGTGGCTGACTTACACCCCGGGTAGGCGATTGTTGTCACATTCGTCCGACCCACAATCGCCTGGTTGGCCCCGTCCTGCGCCAAAGCAAAAGACTGCTGGTAGTCCTTGAACGGCTCAGAATACTCGACACGCACCGCGTTGAATGTTTCTTCCCATGAGGCTTCAGTCTTATCCTCGAGAGAGGTGATCATGCTCTCGTCTATGACAGGGATGGCAGGTATGCTGTAGTCCTGACGAAATAGCTTGAAGGTATGCTTTCCTGTGGCATGGTCGAAGAACAGCATCCCATCCACCTGGTGCTCAAGCTCCTTGATGAGAGAGCCAATGGTTGTTTCTGAATCCCAGATGTAGCGGAAGCTGTTGTTCTCGGAGTACAAGATGTCAGCCAAAGCCGTCAGAGTGGCCACGTCTATGCTAGTCCTGGGCTCACCAATACCGTACTCAGTGCTGTTCAACAACTCGTACAGCACGCACATCGGGTTAGCCCCGTTGCCGATGCGCTCTTTACCGCCCGACACAGCCAGTGTGTTGGGGTACCGCTCCACCTCAAAGTTCCACTCATCCAAACTGGTATCGTTGCCAATGTAGAAGCCGCCATTCAAGGAATGGTTTCTGGCAACCGCATAGCAGGTGCCGTGGTACGGAATTGCCGGATCCTGCTTCGTGTTCAGATAGCTGTCTATGGCCTGCGACGTAGTGCCAAAAGCCAACCCAACCAGCCCACTCAATCCCCCACGCTGGTTGGAGCCCTGTGAGTCTCCACCAAAGAAATTCAGGTCCAGGATGTCAATGTCTGGATCCCCGGTGACATGTGTTCCAGTCCACGCCAGCTTGTCCCCGACCCAGATGTTCAGCAGGGCATTCACGGGCCCACGGCAAAGGCCCCACTGAAGGCCCAGATTGTAGTGATACCCCTGGGTGACACTCCGCCATGTGTAGGGAGAGAACGCGAGATCCCCGTACCATAGAACATTGGGGCCATTCAGACGCACCCGTCCGAAGATCACCGGGACAGGCCGGCCCTCAGTAGCCGTCGTGATGTTGAAATCACCCAGGCCCTTGGGTTTCTCGTGCTCGAGCTTTGGCGGGCGTGCCGTAAGCCTGGATATGATAATGTTCAAAACCAGCATGCCCAAAGCTGCCCAGATAGCCACTAGAGGATCCTCGTCTGGAAGGGATTCTTGAAGGGCACAAAGGGGAATCCACCGAAGTTTGCCTTGTTGGCAAACTTCGAATCACAGATGGCCACCGTGTGCCTGCAGCCAGCATAGAGGGATACCGACTGGCCCAGCACATTGTCCATGAACGGGATCAAAATCCGAATGTCATTTCCAGTCTGTTTCAGGATCACGCGGTAATCATCCCCACCCGGAGACAGGTAGTAGACGTACCCGCCATCAAAGTAATCCGCGCCCATGGAGCTGGCTCCGGGCACGGTGATGGTGTCTTCCTGCGGCAGCGCCGTCACTGTGCCGCTCAGTTTGAACAGTTCCGGGTTCAGCGTACACCGCGCATCATACAGGACATTGTTGCAAAGGCTGGTGTACATGAAGCGCGGGCCGTTCCGGTTCAAGAATGCCGTGGGCTGGTCGCAACGGAAAGTCGCCCTGGAGTTTCCCTCGTACCGCACATTGGAGAGATACCCCCGGAAAGCAAACTCGTAGCTCGTTCCTGTGACGATGCTCTTGTGCGTTCTGCGGATGTCCACAAGGCCCTTCTGACCGGGCAGAATGCCATAGAAGAGTTGCGCCAGGGCGTGGTCCTGCGGAATCGTAAACTCTACCGCCGCGTCAGATTCCTCGCTGGACACTTTGGCAGAGGTGCGCTCGATGGCCGTGGGCTGGAACACCTGCCCCTGAAAGGTAGTGGCATCTTTCGCATTTGTCATCAAGAAAAGACGGTTACCGATCGTGACCCGGTAAAAGTCCAGTGGCTCGGCATCCTCTACGCCGATCTCAACATCATCAAGCACAGGACTCATGCGGACACCCCCACCACGTCAGCCTCAAATACCGCCTGGCCTCTGCCCAAATGCGTGATCTTTACTGTGTCCTCACGCAAACGGCACAGGGTCAAAAACTCCACACGAGCAATGCGCGTGATGTCTGAGAGATCCATCGGGCTGCCCGGGGAGATGCCAATGTCCTCGCGGCTGGAGGAGATGACTGCAGCACTTGGAATAGCATGCTGCGATCTGGCGCCATCTGTCCTGACCAACTGGAGATGCCCTCGAGGAGCAACGGGGGCGGCTCCATAATTCGCCACGAAGCCTTGATTCGCCGTGGACAGATAGCCCTGTAGCAAACCAATGCCCGCCAACGGTGGCATGTCATTCTTGCCAGTGCCCAGCCAAAACGACTTCTGCCGACCCCCCAGCAGATGAAAGAACACTCGCGTTTCGTAAATTGCCTGCTGGGTTTTGCACACGATGCGCAGCGCCTGTGTGATTTTGGGCCGGGTCCACGTAACCGTTTGGGTCAGCAGATTGCCCGGATCGAAGACCTCCGGGCTGCTCACCCAGCCCATGCTCATCGTGCGCTCGGCCGAGTTCACCCGATTAAAGAGCGGCTTGCCCAGGTAGGTTGGGAATGCTGACGGAGCCGCCCCGCGTAAATCCGTGTTATCCAGAACGGTGTACTTCAGCTTTCCCTCAGTCAACCCCATCAAATAGTGCGTCTGCCCTTGCTCACTGCCCAGCAGTATGGACTTGAGCGGCACGGCCCATGTATCCCTCTGAAGCCATGTGCTCTGCAACGCCGGTCCACCCGGGGGCATCTGAATGTGGTTGGAGGCCAGTGCACCTACCTGGAAGACTTCGTAGACCGTAGGGCTGGACCAGAGCAGGCCGTAGCCACCGACCTGAAAATCACGGTAGGCGGGGACACACGACACATTGCGTGTGCCCGCCGCAAGATTTTCCGACAGATTGGCAGCTTCCCACCACGACGGAGACTGCAGGGCCGACGTATGGGCGGAGTAGAGCAGCGAGTTCAGCAGGGCGCGATCCCCATCCTCCATTGAAACAGTCAGTTCTACAAGGCTTCTGGGAGCCGTGCGGATGCGGCTGCGCTGTTCACCGCCATTCGTGTCGGTGAATACCTCCGACTTAAACTCCAGCGTCTCCACCAGCCCCGCCGTCTCAGGGGAGAAAATCAGGACAGGCACTAGCTGGCCCCGGCCAATCGGCCCAGCACGCCTGGATTCCTCGATATCACATTCAGAATCGCCCTGCGGCCCGCAGGAGACTCGAGCGCAGCCGGGATGTCCTTTGGGTCCAGGATGTTGTAGACATTGACCACGGGCGGCGGCACGACGACCGGGGCCTGCTGGCTGGACTGCGATCTAAGCGCCGGCTGGCGGCGGGTGCCCTGAGTATCCAGCGTGCCACCACCGATCGGGAGGCTGGTGCCGCCCGTGCCACCGCCACCGCCACCAGGCAGCAGAGTCTGGGCCCCCGCTCCAAGCAACTGCGCCCAGAGCTGGTTGGCGGCCAGCCTGATAAGCTCAAGTGAGAGCTGATGAATCAGGTCCATCAGGTCACGGATGCCAATCTTACCGGTATCTGCAAACTTCACGATGGCGTCGGTTACTCCGTCGAAGGCACTGACAAGGATATTTGAGACTGTACGCCCCAGTTCATTTGCCCTTTGCCTCATCACTGCTAAACCATTGGCAATGCCGCCTGACAACTTGATGGACACGCTCCCAATAATATCGCCCAGCGCACGAAACACTGCGATGGCGGCACTTCCAAAATCAGCGACAAACCCCCCACCCTTAGTAAAATCCTCCCCAAGTTTGGCGAACCGGCTGCGTGCTTTTTCGGTAGAGGCTGTAAGCCTGAACCCGACAGTATTATCCAGCGCCGTAATGTCTGCACGCACATCACGAATCGCCATTGCATACTGTTGAGCATTGAGCACCTTATCTTTGAACATCTGCCCCAGATCCTGCTCGCGCTGCTTCAGATCCTCAAGCGGCTTGATTAGCTCCTCGTAGAGCGTGAGACGGCGTTGCAGGTACTGGTTATTCCGTAACTGCAACGTGGCGTATTCCTTCTCAGGCTCCAGCAGATCCCGCTTGGCTTGCAGAGCCAGGTCGTCCAGAGCCTTTGCAATCTCGCGCTGGCTATTATCCAGAATCAGCAACTGCGAATTTTCCTGAGACACCTTCAGCATCTGCTCCTTGATCTGGAGCAAAGATGTCGCATCGAAGGTCTGCGCGGCCAGATCACGAGCCTCGTTGAGCTGACCCTGCTGTGTAGCGTTCGGAACATCCGTGTTCTTGAGGCCCAGCACACGGCGGGCTTCAAACTCTTCCCTCAAGATGGCCTTGTCCCGCTCGCTGCCCACAAGGCGCAGAAGCGCCAGCGCGTCCTGCAGCTTCTCGATGTACTTGTCCCACTTGCTGAGTTTGTCGTCGGTGGGGGTAACCACGGGATTCGCGGCGCCATGCGTGGTCAAGTCAGTTTCCTTGAGCGCCGCGTTACGCCTTGCCATGGCCAAAAGGTGAGAATTGTCTATTGCTGTTGCCGTGGCCTTCTCGAGCGGACCCTGCTTATTGAAACCCTCGCCAAGACTCTTCCACAACTGCTCGATGTTAGCCGCACCATTATCCGCCGCCTTGTCCGTGGCCAAAATGGCGTCGTTAATGGCGTTCAGCATGGGGTCAAAAACTGCCGCGCCCTTTTCACCGGCGATATGCGCCAGTTGAAACACACCCTTTTGTAGAATCACCAGCATCTCTGAAATCAGCGCACTCAGCCCGGTAGCAATGGCGGCGAAGGCTGTGGACACAATGCTGACCACACCGATCACTGCCTTGCCAACCAGATCGAAGGTTGCAGCAAGTTTAATGACATACTGCTCAAGGTCACTGAATCCCGTCCTAGTCTGACCGGGCAGCAACGGCCCCTCCGTGCCAGGAGGTAGCCCGGGAGAAATGCCTTTGTGCAGACGACCCATGATGCCGCTTGTTGGCCCACTGGATGAGGACTGCTTGCCCATTTCGTAAGCCAGCACGTCGCCTTCAGTTTTTGCCGTCTGCAAACTCTTAACGTAGTCACCCACGCTGCGTGCCGCCTCGGCAAAGCTGTCCTTGGCCACACCTGCAAAAGCAACCACCGTGTCCCGCAGTGTCGTGCCGTTTTTCTTGCTCACGATGATCTTGTCACTGAAAACCGCCAGCGCACTGGCCGCTATCAGCAACAAGGCCGCAATGGGCCCACCGAAGGCGGTCATCACCACACGCATCCCGATGGCTCCGGCTGTCACACCGCGCATCAGGTTAACCAGTAATGCAAGCTGACCGGCCAGGAAAACGAACAATCGGCTCAATTGGCTGAAGGCCAGACCAACAGCCCCGGTCAACAGCAGCGTGGCAAACACACGCCCCAGGGTGTCGATGTGCTTGGCCAGATCCATGATTGCCTTGGAAAAACCGGCACTGGCCCCCGTAGCCGAATCCATATCGGCCACGAAGAACAGCACACCGTTTTTGAACGTGGTGAACGCCTGCTCAATCGTGGGCTGCACGTTCTTGGCCGCGGCATCAATCTTGTCGGAGGCGTTCACGAAAGCGTCAATCAGCACCTTGGTGGTCAGCTTGCCTTCCTGTGCCAGCGCCTTCAGACGCCCGATGGGCACACCCAGGCTGTCCGCGATGATCTTCATCACGTAGGGCAACTGCTCGGATACCGAGCGGAACTCATCGCCGCCCAGCTTGTTGGAGCCCAGCGCCTGGCTGAACTGGATGAGCGCCGAGGTCGCTTCTTGACTACGGGCGCCGGAGACAAGGACGGCCTGGTTCAGACTCCTTGTGACGCCCAGCAACTGGGCCTGAGAGTAGCCAAGGCCCTGCGTGGCAAAAGCCATTCTCGAGTAGATTTCCGAGGTTCCCTCGAAGCTGGTGCGGGTTTCCTGTGAAATGCCGCGCAGTCTGGCTGTAACCGTGGCCAGTTCCTCGGCACTGCTGGTCAGGTTGCGCAGGCGGTTCTGCGAGGCTTTAGCGGCATCAGCCATCTCGATCAACTGCTGGGATACCACAAAAACGCCCAGGGTGGCCAGGGCACGCTTCAGGAAGTACGCCTGAGAGCCCACATCAGTCAGGCTGGTATCCTCTCCCTTGCCTTTTAGAAACTGGCCCTGGTGCACCACGGCCATTGACCTCTGGCGAGATGCCTGCCTGGCGGCAGCTATGGACCTGAGTTGCGCCTGCCGCTCACCGTTGAGGTTCTTCATGTTCATGGCTTCGGCATTGCGGATACTTTGTAGCTGAAACTGACGCTCACCGGTGAGGTTCTTCATGCGATACTGTTCCGCATTGCGGATACTCTGTCGCTGAAACTGACGCTCACCGTTGAGGTTCTTCATGTTCATGTCTTCAGCATTGCGGATAGACCTGTACTGCGCCTGCCGCTCACCGCTGAAGTTGAGATTTTGAAAATACTCGGCGTCCTTGTTGGCCTTGATCCGTAGCTGCTTTTGGTTACCGTATTCAGTAGCATAGGCATTAGTTTCTGCCTTGATGTACCGAATACGATCCGAGTTCAGGGCAGACGGCAGCCCGCCTCCAGCCCCGCCCGCGCTCACGCCTGCTTTCTTGAGTTGCACCGAGGGATTGGCCAACTGATTGGCCGATTGCGCCAGCTCAGAAAACTTCTTCTTGGCCGCATCCGTGTCAACGACGACAACGATCCGGTAGGTTTCCTGGGGGCTCATTCAAACACCCGCATCTTCGCAGCAGTCATGTGGCCATCGTTCAAGGCACGCTCAACAAACAGCCCGGCACTCTGCGTGGACGAGCCGTGATTCAGGTCCCAGACGTACAGTACGTTATTGACAATGAAGACCTCGTTGGCTTTCTGGAGGTCTTCCGTCGCCTGCCGGCCCTGGGAGATCGCCGCTTCGGCGTTGGCCGTCTCGGTAATCCACAGATATTTCCCGGGGTGATAGGGAAAAATGCTGTGGTTTATGGGGGCCCCGGTGGACACTTGCCAGTTACTGCGGGCACGGCCCGTGTCCACCGGGGTTGAATAAACAGCCGCTAAATGAATGGAGCGCGACACATCACGCAGGATCCGACGCGCACCCCGCTCCATCTGAAGCGATGTGGCCAGAATGTCCCCGGGGAGTGCGCTAATGTCCTTCATGCTTCCTCCCCCGGAACTTCAGGTACGCAACGTCCATCCCTCTGACATGAAAGTGCAGGGCCTCAGCTTGATCATCATCAAGCTGAGCCCAGCGTATGTACTCCTGGATCGCTGCCCAGGAGATCGGGCCCTCGTCCATGCCCATGTTGCGGGTCGTGGAGAGATCCGTAAACGCCGTGAAGAAGAGTTGAAGGCCAACCCCCAACTCTGGTGCATTCTTGATAAAATCAGGGAACGGCATGTGCTCACGCAGGCACTGCAGGACGATCTTCTGCTCGTCTGGTCCGTACTCCATCGCGTAGAGCAGGACCGCTACGAGTTTTTTTGGTCGTCCTCCATCAACTGCGCCCGGTAGTTGTTGATCCGGCTGGCTTCCTGGATCACGTCGGTGAAGAGGTCAGGGAGCGCCTGGAACGTGGCAATGACGTTCTCCCGTGTGAACGGCAGCAACTCGCCATCCGGGCCCTCGATCCCCGGCTGCCAGTCCTCGGTGCCATTGCCCATGTTCGTCTCCCAGCCCAGAACCACCGCCTCAGCGTAGATCCGCTGCATGGCCGCCCGTGACTGGTCGTTATCCGCGGCACCGTTCTCGAGCGCCCGTCGCATGGGGCGCGTCTCGCGCTCAAAGACCTTCGCAAAACGCTTGTTGGATCCACCCGCCCGGGCCAGCCGGATACGAGCGTTGCCAAACTGCGTGTGGACACCGTTCTGTTCGAAAGCCTCGTCGGTTTTGTACTGGTCGTACATGCTACCGGACATCCGGGTACTCCCTCTGCCCTCCATGGGGCGTTTGACTAGGCTTCTGCCGCGCTGGGCAGAAAATTGAAGAAACACATGCACAGGGTGTAATCGGTCGCTGCGTCGATGGCGGAAGCCGTGGCAGCCTCGAAGGAGAGCGGTATGGTAACCGCCTTGTCCTTCTCCACGTTCAGCCGTCCATCACCCAGCGCCAGCAGCGGGATATCCACCACGATGCCGGCGTTGTTCTTGGCCACCGCAAAATCCAAGGTCACATTGGAATTGTTGCGCACAGCCGCCACGGCAGCCATGTCCGAGAAGTAGGCCGTCATGCTACCGGTGACCACGAAGTCACCCTCAGACATGTCAAACGCGCCCAGCACACCGACCGCCTTGTCAGGCGTGATGCCATTGTCGATGCTGATGCTCAAATCGGTCACGAATGCGTACAGTGATGCGGGAGCCTCTGTGCCAGACGTAATGAGCGCGAGGTGGATTCGGCTGAAATCAGAACTGGTGTTGAAGGCGTCGGCCTGAGTGGTAACGGAACGATAGCTGGTACCAGCCTTCATGGCGGCGTTTGCCGTGACGCCCTCGTACTGCTCGAAGTCCTTCGCTACAAAGTCGAGGTCGCAGGTGATCTTCGTGCTGGGGGCAATCGCCATGGCAAACTTGTTGGGCACCGCACCAACAATGTACTCATACTGCAGCTTCGTGGCGTCCGCCGTGTCCGAGGAGCCCATGTTCCGCTCGAGCTGGTACGAGCGCCTGACGATGCTCGTGCCGGTACGGTTGTTGAGCATGCGTCCGTACCATATCACGATCGTCTCGGAGGTAGAGAGTTCTCCGGTCATGGGGGAATCAGACTTGTCCAGCGTCAGAACCCCGGCCGCCACGGCTTTGATACGCTTGAACCCGTTGTTGGCCGAATCCAGGAACGAAACCTGCGCCGAGTCTCCGCCGACGTAGATCCACTGGCCTACCTTGAACCCCAGGGTTACGAAGTCCGCGGCCGAGGACGTGAGCGTCGGCCAGCCTGCCCCGTCGATAACCACATCCAGCACGCCCGCACCGAACTTGTGCCCCACGACCTCAACCTTCGCCGTCACCGGAGGCGTTTCAGCAACGAGAGTCACTGAGTCATTTGTGGTGATGAGCCCCGTGCCAACAGCCGAGACGTAGAACACCTTGTTGGCGAAATTGGCACTGTTGTTGGCAGCGTTCGTAAAACCGGTCGTCTTGATCATGTCCCCAACCACCACGCCAGTCAGTGATGGCACCGCAAACGTCGTGGGGGTATCATCCACCGCCGTGCAGGTAGACTCGTAGGCTTTCCGCAGGTCCGCGAAGAAGAAGCCCTGAAGAAGGTCCTGCAGGTTGTCCTGAGTCAAATCAGTGTTGAACCCGCCAGAGGCTTCCAGATCCGTGATCACGCCCTTCTTGCGCTGCCGTCCAGCCGTGATCGGGTTGCGAGAGAGCAGCGTCAGCTTACCGCCAAAATCCGAGTAGGAGTTTGGCTCCAATCCGTACCACGTACTCGAGCCAAGAACACCGATGCCGCCCTTCTCTTCGGCGTAGCTGAGCCCGGTTACGTTGCTCGAAATCTTGTTCGGAGTTGCCATCAGTCCCTCTCCCTCTACTTGAGCTGCTGATACTCAAAACTCGCCGTGACGTTTACCTGCTGCCAGTTGCCGTCCCGTCCCACCTCGACCAGTTTAACATTTGTGAACCACACATTGCCTGTCGTTGCGGCGCCCTCGAGTGCATCCCGCATCACGGATGCAGCCCAGAGAACTCCATGCCCGGACGGGCCCGTCATCCCGCGGCCCGCATCCGAGAAGACCTGAACACCGACGACCCCGCTGCGGTCCCACATCTGGAGGCCCAGACCACCTGCAAGCGCCGCCTGGCCACCATTCGTGTGCTGCACCACCACGCGGGACCAAACACCGCTCGCTGGAGGCTCGCCATCCACATCGGGGAACAGTATGACGGCTGTAGGGAAAGATGCCCGCCACGCGGTAAAGAGCAGCCCGTAAATCTCATCTATCGCCTGATCCACAGTGAGACTGCTCACGGTCCATCGACCTCAAGAAAATAAAGGAGGGGCACTAAACCGGGCTTCAATGCCTGCACGCTCAAAATTCGATTGTGGACCACACCGTCCACGACTTCCTCAAACAATGTCAGATCCGGGCAACCAGCCCCTGCCGCCACAAGCAGGCAGCGGCTGCTACGCTTGGTCATGTTCTGCGTGATGGTCATTATCCCCAGCTTCTGCGCCGAGGCCAGTTCAATAAAGACACCTTTGCAGGTCCACGCTGTGGACCCGGCGCCGTACAGTAGTGCCTCCGTCGTCGCCCTCCAGGGCTTGGCGGCATCTGCCGGCGTCTTCGCCATACGCTCGATCGTGACATCACGACCGGCTTCGTTGATCAACTCCACGGCCATGTCGCGGAGTTCGGGGTAGTCCTCTGCGAGCGTGCTCATGCGCGAACCGCAGAGGCCCCGCCAATCGAGAAAGGCCAGAGAAGACTGTCACCAGCCGGGAACTCCCGGTAGGTGGAGAGTGAGCCCGACGAAGCGAACGTCACGGACTTCTCAATCGGGCCCACCACCTTGCGCTCAGAAATGACCCGTGCCCCGGACGCATCCACGGTCGGATTCAAAAACAGCGTGTTCCCCAGCGACAGCTGGTAGGCGTACTCGATCGCCGCATTTTTGACCGGGAGCGGGAGCCCGGTGATTGCCGTACCCCGATCGTCGTAGATGTAACTCCTGGGCCACAACAGGGCCTGTGTTGCCGTAAGCCGTATGCCCTGAAACTGCCAGTGGCGGTCTATGTAGTCGGTGGCCTGGACCAGATAGCCCTCCCACTGAGACTGGGTTTTACCGGTAGTGACGATTCCACGCGCCGTGAAATACGTCCCCAGTTCTGCCCATGTCGCATAGGTGTTGGCGTTAGCCAGCCCGGTGCCATCCTCTACCGTGATCGCCATTTATCTCTCCTGCCCTAGCGCGTCGGTCGTGAACCCACACGAGCCATGGCCTCGTCCACCGGAGCCAGCCTGGCCGAAGTCGCACCACGGTCACGCTTACCCGCCTCGATGAACGCCAGAGTGCTCTCCATCTGCTGCACATGCTTTGGCTTCCCCGCGAGAGCCGTCTCGTTGGCCAGAACGGCACGGTCCCGGGCCGCCACTCGCTCAGCCAGGGTCGCATTGGCGTCGTCCACCAGCTTCTGCGCCTCAGCAATGCCTGCATCATGCCCCGCGATGATCTGCTCCGTGGAACCCGCTTCGGCATCCCGATCCGTCTCCCCTGAATCCTGATGAGTCGGCGGCACGGGCTCATCAACGGGAGTGGCGTTCACGGCAGCCGGCGCCGCGGCCACCTTACGCTCGAACTTCTCCCCCTTCGCATCCATCTTGCGGACGAATCCGGGCGAGATTTCGTTGAGTTCCTTCCGCGTCACGGTGCGGCCAACTTTCTTGGACACCGCATCGAGGGTCGGCAGTCCTTCAGCCGTCCAGTTGGAATCGTCCTTCTGGTCCAGTTCCTCAAGTACATCCTTCAAAGACTTCGGGGTCACTTGGTCCTCCTGCTAGAGAGCGTCGATATCGGTGGCCACCCCGAGACGTTCCGCGGCGATTCCTCTGCGCATCGTCTCGTAGATCGCTACGTTTGTCGTTGCGCCAAGCTGGATGATGAAGTCCCCGGTCGCCTCGGCAGGGTACGTCAGACAATCCCCATCCCTGGCCTGAGCCGCAGACAGGGCAAACATGATGTTGTCTGCGTCCACAACCCGGAGGTAGTAGAGAAGATCCAGATCCAGGCCGTAGGACGCATCCGTGCCAGTCAGGGAAAACGGGCCCAGACCGGTGACGAACGTCTCAGGGATCACGGAGAAGATCACGCCTGGATCTTCACCCCCCAGAAGGGTTTCGGCACCACCCTGCCAGGCCAGATTCGTGCCACTCTTGGCGATGGCGATGCTGTTGCCCACACGCCCATACGCCTTGGCACGAATGGTGATGACGTTCGTTGTGACCGTCGCATCCACCGTCGAATGGGCCGTTGTTCCTGCACTGTAGAGCGTGCCCGAACCCCCCGGGTCCAGCGTCAGAGCGGCCAAAAGACTATCCGCCGACGCACCCGTGTCGATCAGCACAGCCCCATCATCCGCCGCATGACCGGTCAGACTGGTCCAGAACGTGTAGACCCTGCCGTCGATTGTGACGGTATCCCCTTCGGACGGATCCGTTGTGACGGTTAAGTCCCGAGCCGCCTTCAGCCCCAGCCCCTTCGCCACAGAGGACACAGCAAACTGCTCCCCCGTGCCAGTGAACTTGGTCACCATACGGGTTAGAAACCCCTTGAGCCTGCGCATGCGCGACAATCGAGCGAGCCTCGAGTGCCGCACATGACGCAGACGAGAGGTAGGCGTCTCAGCCATCTTACGCCTCGCGGGTGATGAGCCGGGCGATCTTGACCATCTTGCGCTCGGGGAAACTGCGCGTCCAGGAAGCGGCGACACCGAAGTTGGTGCTGGTAGCCGCGTTCGACGGACCACCGTCAGCACTGGTGTCGTTGAACTTGAAGCCACGCGGGTGCATGGCGAACTGGATGCGGCTGAACAGCGTCTCCATGCCGCCACCGGTACCCTTGGACTCGCTGCGCTCGACAGCGGAGGGAGTCTTGGGAGGAGCGGTGCCCAGCAGGACCGCGCCGGCGCCGAAGAGGTAGGAGTGGTAGATGCCGGTAGACGGGTTCGGCATACCATCGTCGATGATGATCGAGCGACCGAGGAAGGTTCCGAAGCCGACCTCACCGCGGGAATCGGGGATGAAGTCGATCAGGTTGTTCTTCTTCATGCGGGCATAGACGATCGAGTGAACCATGATCATCGAGAAGTCTTCGCTCGAGTCACCCAGCAGAGTCTGGGTGTCGATCATGGCTTCGGCGGAGAAGGTCGTCACGCCCAGGGCGTAGGCGGAGCCCGAGATGTCCACGGACATGTCGTTCTGAACGTGGTACGAATCGGTGGCCGTGGCGTTGTTGGCGAAGATACCGGTCATCTCCGCCAGCAGCGTGGCCTGGTAGTGCCGGTCCCAGTACGAGGCCACCTGGTCCGAAATCGCGGCCAGGGGGTCATCACCCGCCAGCGCCTCGGTCAGATCCATGGCCGCCCAACTCTGATTCCGGTTGCAGCGCACAGCGATCTGACTCACCGTGCCGATCTTGTTCGGCGTGGAGGCGATCGTTTCATCGTCCGTAGAGACGTTCGCCGTATCGTCGTCCAGCGGCTTCCAGCTCGGCAGGTTGGTCGTCTTGCCGCCTCCGGCAAGGAACTGATCCAGAAAGGACGAGCGCGCCACCGCACCTGACTTGATCAGGCGAGATTTCTTCTCCGTCAGAAGACGGGTGTACGGATCGAAGATCGACGGCTTGATGATATCAGCGATCTTGACAATGCCCGATGCCATGGGATCCTCCCAAAAGGGTTACTCCCCCCGGACCACCTCCGAGGAGAAAGTCACGAGTCAGAACCCCATGGCCCGGCTCACGATGAACAGCCTACGCTTTTTTCAGTTGACTTTGTACCTATTTCTTTTCGGGCTTCGCCCCACCCAGCGTGGTGCCTGCCTGCTTCGCCGCCAGGACCGCCTTTTCCTCGCCGTACTTCTCGAGAAATTCGCCCTGCCGGGTCATGTTCCAGTTGTCGGCTGCCCACGGGTTGTCCCCGTTGAAGGAGCCTCCACCCTTGGCCCCGGCTGCCCCGCCACCCGCCGACTGCAGCCCCCAGTGCGGCTTGTTGGGCAGGATGTCCGTCAACCAGTCCACCGGCTCCAGGCCCGGGGTAACCCCCACCCCGTCACGAGTTACCACCTTGCCTTCCTCGTTCACCTCGAGAACCCGGGCGCCGTAGAGCATGGCGTCTTCGATGGCATTCTCGTTCAACTTCCCCTTGGCCGCTTTGCGGACGGCCTCTTCAATCTTTCGGTCCCGCTCGCGGGACTGAAAGCTGCCCACGGTGGCTTCGAGTTCGGCCGTCTTCGTTTTCCAGGTGTCCCGCTCCCGCTCGATCGGGGCCAGTTTGGACTTCAACCGGGACTCCACCAGCGCGTCAATCTTGGTGTCATCCATCTTCCCATCAGCCGCCAGAGCCATCTCATCAAACTGGTCCAGTTTGGGCAGCACCTCCTCGGGCTTCAGATCGCCCCAGGCGTGCAGCTTCCCCTTGGTCAGCTTGTGGTCGGACTTCTCTTTGTCCAAAGCACCCTTCAGCCGCTTCACGTCGTCTTCCGACTTCAGACCTTCGACTCCGGTCAGGAGCCAGGCACCTTCCTTCTCTTCGTAGAGTTCGGTGAAGCCGGCCGGAACCTCTTCCTCAGTTTCATACCTCAGCTTGATTGCCACTATTGTTCTCCTGCACACCCCGCATGGGGCGGCACTGTGTGGGCAAAGCTAATGCGTGCCGCATGGCGCGCCCTAACTCTGGCCCTCTCTCTTCGCCAACTCTTCCAGCGTGAACTGTTTCCCGGTGTTGTAGTCCACGAACCGGGCCAGTGTGACTCCGCCCGATCGGAATAGCCTGCCACGAGTGGGGCCCAGGATCTCGTCCTGGAACTGGACCGACTGGCCCCCCAACCATTCAGCATAGCTGGGTGACCGAGGCACCCCGCCCCAGTTCTTCAGGTTCACGAAAGGCACCGCCCTGGAACGGCAGTACCAGTGAAGTGGGGGAATAGGACCTTTCCCAATCAAGTACGTCTTGCCTGACAGGGAACGGCACAGTGGTGTCGTCCGATTATCCAGCACCGCTACGAATAGCCAGCGCATAGCCAACTGCGTATTGAGCGCGAAGAAATCCATGGCCACCGCGGAGGTCAGACCCATCAGGGCCGTGGCGGTAATGGTGCTCAAACCACGCTCGGTCTGCGTAGCCAACCCGCCCATGCCAAAGAGCAAGGCTAACAGGACACGGTCGCTGTCTTCCTTCTCGTCACTCCAGCGGATACTCGTCTCGATCCGGTCGATATCAGACGCCTCGGCGTCGTCAAACCACTCCTGGGCTGTCTTGCCCATGACGGCGGTCTGAGTAACGATAGTATCCGTATTCTTGAGCGGAGTTATCTGTATAACGATCGGGGCGACTTCGTTGAGGGTGTCGGTCAGGAACATGGGTTCCCTGGCGGTTAACTCCGCCAGAGAAGCCAACCATTCCCTTGACACCTTGCGCCATGCCTGTCGGCGCAGGGTGGTGACTGCCGCCAAAAGGGCCATCAGCTCAAGGCGATTTCTACGTGGGTGCTCGACGATGGCGAGCTTGATCCTGGCTTCGGACTCTTGTAGTGCCTCAACAACTTTTCTTTGCAGCACTCCTGCGGAACGCAGCAAGAAAACTTGGTGACGCACTACCGCGTCATGCAGAAGCTGGTTCGGGGTTTTGTTGGACTGAACCATTACTGCATCTCGGGCCTGTTGGGCTTCAAGCCACTACCGTTCTTGATCGAAGGCGACTGGCGGGCCTTCTTCGGCGGCCCGCCGCTCGGCTGCCCTGCATCCTGGCTGGGCGGAAGACGGCTAGGGCCAGGCAGCGGCGGCTCCATCTCGATCATGTCGCTGCTCTCCTCAAACGTCTTGTCCGTCACCCCGCCGCGGCGCCCGTACTCATGGATCTCCTGCATCGAGAACGGGGCACCGAGCATCTTGGCCGTCATCATGTCGGTCAGATCCTTGCCGGAGACGGATTCAGCCGTGAAGTCCAGGTTGGGCTTGCAGAGGATTTTGCGTGACTCGTCTTCTGAAACACCCATCCAGATAGCTGCCATACGGAGAAGACGGGTTACGCAAGCACCCCCGGTCAGTGCAATCTGCTGCAGCGTGGCCGTGGAGGCGGCAGCCCGGATGCGGAGCGCATCCCCGGACTCTTTCTGCCGGCTGGTCGTGTCAAAGAGCTGCGCACTTTCAGTCAGGGCAATCTGCTTGTCACCCTCGATATTGTGCCGCTGCTCCTGCAGGCCGCCCGTGGAGACACCCACGTAGTAGACCTTGTTGCCCGTGGATGGTGTGAGGATGGTGCCTGCCCCGGTGCCGTACTCCTTGTTCGGTTCCCCACCCTCGATCACCAGCGTGTCCTGCCCGGACATGAAGAGGGACTGGCGCAGGTCGGCCTCACCACGGTAAATGGCCAGTGAGAGTGCTGCCAGCCCCTCAATCGGAGATGTGTCCACGTCCGGGGCGTTGTCTTTGGTGTTGGCGATGCAGAAGGGAATTTCCTTGAGCGGTTCGCCCCGCACCAGCGGGACCAGCGTATTGACCTGTGTCTGGTTGTCATACAGCGTCTGCTGGTAATTGCCGTCTGAGTTGATCTCCAGCACCCGGTAGAAAGGCTTGATCTCCCAACTGAACCGGTCGGTGCGCACATGCCGCATCTCAGCCAGGACCACCAGCGTCAGGCGCCGCTTGCCATCGGGGCCGATGTCCGTGTCCCAGTTGATGATCGTCTCGGCTTCGTAGACGGCAATGTAGGGGGTGGGCTTGGTGCTGGTGTCGGCGGGGAGGTCGAGGAGAAATCCTACCCTGCCGGGTAGGATTTGCTGCTCGTTGATCTTGCGGAGGAGGGCCTGAATGTCCTCGCCCTCTTGGGTGCAGTGGTCGATGAAACCGTCCAGTGCGGGCGGAGCCTCAATTATGGCCGGCTTCCTGTGCATGATGCCCAGGTTAGATTCAACGGCCTTGCGCACGAGGCCCGGGAAGACCGCACGGACCTTGTACGCCTCGTAGGCTTTCATGCCCTTGCTGTTGGTGCCCGGCGCCCCGAACTTCATCTGCCCTGGAGTAAGCGGCAGGTAGCGGGTTCCTGCGGCCTTGACCGCCCGCTCACCGCCGTAGCAGTCGCGCAGCGTTTCCCAGGCATCCGCCTGCTGTGAATACTGCGGGTGCTGTGTGGAGATGTTGGCGGAGCCTGTGGGGCTCTCGGGGTCTTTCTTCCTTGCGGCAGCCATCAGCACCCCCAGTTTTGTCAACCTGCAATCGGTTGATTAGTAACCTTTTCAGGCGGATTGTCAAGCAGAGTCACCAGGCCGTCTCAGCCTCCCCCACATATTGTGATGCGTACCGGACCCTGTAGCGCACCTCATCAGCGATGTGATCTTCCGCGTTCGTATCCACATCGTCCGGGTTCTTCAAGTCCCGGGGTATCACCGGGAACGTCCGCAGAAACTGCTGGCAGTTGCGGAAGACGAACAGCCCGGGCTTATCCCGGCCCAGGCCCAGGGTGGGGATGCTGGCCTGAAGCCGGTCCCTGACCTGCTCCCATCCGATCTTCCTCGAGCCCTGGGACTTGTCGGCCCGAGCCCAGAAGATCCCGGGATGGCGGCTGCCGTCCTCAAGCTGGACCGGCTGGGCCATGTCGTCGGCCAGGCTCCGACCCGTATCCACGTTGAATATCTGTGTGTCTGCCGGCCCCATCGTCATCCGGTGCCGCAGCCCCCAGTTCCGCTCCCGTTCCACAATTCCCTTGGCCACCTCTGTGGCCAGCATTCGTAACCCCTCATTGGGCTGACCGTTCCAGCCGTACCACTCCTGGAAGCGGAACAAGTCACCGGGGATAGTGGACCGGGTGCGGCCATCGGCACCCCGATAATCAGATCCGTCTGCCTTCGCCCACCAGCCCACCGAGAAGGGCTTGGACACGCCCCAGTCGAAGCTGCGATCCAGCTTCCATGATTCTGGAAGGGTGAAATCGTCCACCACATGGAAGTCGGGTAACCACCGGTCGTCAAACATGCCCCCGGAAACTACGTCCCAGTTGCCATCCACCCAGGCTTTCAACTCGCTAGGGTTCCTCGCGGCCTGCCGCAGCAGGTTCACATAGTTGGGGTTGGAATCGAGCAGAATCCGGTTCTCGGACAGAGTGCAGTTGATGGCCACCCGATTACGCGGCGGTACTATTGGGATCCCCTCGTCATCCACCGATTCCGTGATGATGGGTCCGGCCCCAGCCCGCGGGACACCCGTGAGATGGAACCTGTGCTTGACCACGTTATGACCCGGGCCATACGGGTTGGCCGTGGCACGGTATTTCAACGGAATGCCCGGGGCGGTGCTGCGGCAGAGGGACATCATCCGCTTGTAGCCGCCCAGGGAGGGCCATGTGCAAAGCTCCTCCCAACCGATGAACGTGTAGGCGGAGCCGTGGAAACTCCAGTAATCGTCATCTCTTAGGAACTGGCGAAACAAGAGGGTTTCACCAGTGGGCCAGCGCCAGTAGTGATCGGTGTGGTTGTACGTGGCCCCGGGCCAAATCTGCGGGAACCATTTCTTGGTCTTGACTATGATGTCCGAAAGCTCTGGGAATGTGCGCCTGAAGATCACACCGCGCCACTCGGCACCCCAGCCCTGGCCGACGTGCTGGGCGAAGTCCATTATCAATGAGTCGGTTTTTCCGCCGCCACGATTTCCAGATAATAGGACTTCAAAAACAGGGCAGGTTAGATACGCTACCTGTGAGCCTGGTTGCGGGCGCCATATCACTTTTGCGTCGGAGGACATTACTTGATGCCCACGCGCTTCAGCCGCTCGATGGCTTCCAGAGATGCCCTGTACTGTGCACATCTGGAAATGAACTCTGCCCAGGAGGGTGCCGCGCCAGCGTGGACGGGCGGGGGTTCAGGCAGCAGGCTCCACAACTCAGGCTGATACCAGCAGAGGTCGTGGCCGGTGGCGTCACGGTGCTTGCGGATGGCGGCTCTCAGGCGAAGGATTTCCTCCTTGAGCCGGGCTCTGGTCATACCATGGATATCTAAGTCAAGAAACTTCTGCCCGATCTCCGCAGCCATCTCGCGCAGCTTTTCAGCATACCGCCTGTTGGCTACTTCACCAGCCATAGAGCAACGGTCATGGTGCAGACCGTATCCCTCGCCGCACTCGTGGCACAAATTGGGGCCGATCATCTCGTCTGGCTTCATAACACCCCCATGGGCGTGTTGACTCCAGCACTCAGTGCTGGAGTCAACAAAAAAAAATCCGGGTGCCCGGCGATTGTGGCCGGACACCCGGATCGCCGCGTACTCACCCGGCGAGGATGGTAACACATGGAGCCGGTGGGAGGGATCGAACCCCCGACCTCCGCGTTACAGGCGCGGCGCTGCTACCAACTGAGCTACACCGGCTCGGGCTTACGGGGGTAGGTGCGAAGGCGGATGATCTCTGCCTTCAACTGTTCTTGCGTCATGCACTCAATGTCGTGGTGATACCGCGCCTTGAACTCCACCTGCTTGGCCCCCAACGGCTCATCCGGCACCTCGGCCTGCAGGTCCACCGGTACATCGGGGCCAAAGAATTTCAGGGTGCACTCGGCATTCCAGTCCGGGCCACGGAGGTGCCAATCAATGACCGTCACACCCTCGACCTCCTCGCCTGTCTCGGCGTTCGTGATCTTCGTGCCCGGACAGGTGCCGTCACTTACGATTCTGATTTTCATTTTGCTCCATTCTGCGGCTCATCTGTGACGGCCAGCCCTTCAGCTATCCATATGCCTGGATCATCCTTGATAAGCTCCCGGCTTTTCTCCAGGGCATCATGTCTGTCTATGGCTTCCACAGTAATGAAGGCGCATTCCCCGTGGAAGTGGACCGGCACACGGTACCGGGGCACTAGGTCGTCTCTTCCGGCTTGTCAGCCTGAAGAGACGACTGCCAATCCGGGCAGGGCACCGTCTGCCCGGCCAGGCTGTGGTGACAGTCCGTGAGAAACTGAATCTGCCCCCGGGCCATGAACAAATGGCATCGCGTCTGTGGGTCGTGCCGGTTGACCAGCAGGGACGGCATGAACGTCGGTTCGGTCAGGCTGCTGTTCCAGATCCACCGCGGTACCTCAAAGGGGTGCGGGGCCTGGCAGCCGGGACAGTGGAAGAGGTACGTGGTGCTCGAGTTGTTGGGATTGTGGTTGGCCAGGCGCTCAAGTTTAATCCCCACCGGGGAACTCCGTGCAGTGCTCATGCATCATGCCCACGGCCTCCTCCATCGTGAAGGGCTCCAGCGTCTCGTGGCACATGGGGCAGAGCAGGAAGCCGGGCGCGTGCTTCGGGTGGCTTGTCTCCTCCGCAAGCCCACCCCAGTCACAGGCGTTGCAGAGGTAGATCATGGGTCGGTCAGACATCACTTCCCCCTCGTTGGCACAAACTCAAACTCGCTGTAGCTCAAGATGGCCTGCTTCGGAATCGTCATCACATCGCAGTGCGGGGCACAACCCTCCCCACCGTCGAAGTGGGCGGAAATCTTCAGGTGGTCGTCAGCCTCTTCCACCAACCAGCCAACCGAACGGATCGTGGATACCGGGGCGTAGTGGTTGCGCCAACCGTCTGTTGAGCAGGAGTCCAGCCACTCGACGTAGACCATGGGCTTCACTTTAGCCCCCCACCACGTATCCATGCGTTCAGTTCTTCCTGAGCCTCGGCCATTTCCTTTCGGTACTCCGGATCCAGCGGAGTCATCTTGATCACCGGCCCAAAAGCCGGATCAGCTACCGCCCCACACTGCTGGCAGGTCGGGCGCGGCGGATTGGTGCCTGCCCAGGCCACCGGAGTGGAGACTGGGCCTCCGCAGAGGCTGCAGGTGCCAAGGATATGATCCATCTACGTCTCCCACCCGTGATAACGGTTGTACTCCGGCGTGCATTCCGGGTCCAACTTGGCCCGCCTGCGCTCGCGCCGGTGCTTCAGGTTTCGGTACGGTTTGCTCCGGAATCGGCGGTAGCCGAGCTGCCAGGGCTTGAGACTCGGCCACATTTCCACGTACAGGCCGTACCTGTGCGGCGGGATGGCGCCGTCGATCTTCTCCCCACGACCGATAGCCATTAGGACTACCCCCTCGTCTTGGGTTGACTCTTCCCCCCTGACCGGGGGAAGAGTCAACTGGCCCAGATAAACGCCCGGTCCTCGTTCACCGTCACCACCTCATTCCGCGTGGAATCTGCTGTCAGGGCCCAACGGTCCTTGATGGGTTCGGTCACCGGCAAGTGCGCTGTAGCCCTCACGCGAGGCTCCGTGGCCCAGTCAAGGGATCGGGAGGTAGAGAACATCCGCTCGTAGTTCAGGAGGCTCCGGTACTGGTGCAGGTCGTCCCAGCCAATCCACTGGAAACTTTGCCCGTGGTACCGCCAGTATTCGTCATCGTCAGGGAAGCACCGCACACGCAAACACTCCCCTGTGGGCCAGACCCACCAGTCCTGCCAGGCTTCCAGACGGGCGCCCGGAAGCAATTCTTGCCACAAGGTGGGATCGGGACGGCCCCGGGTGAACAGAATCCCCTGCCAATTGGCGCCGTAGCCCTGGCCTACGTGCCGTGTGAAATCCATCGCCAGAGCACTGGTCAGCCCGGCGCCGCGGGGGCCCAGGAGGAGCAGTTCGTAGATGTCGGTGTTTAGGAATAGGGACTGGGTGGGTGTTGGCTGCAGGTCGGTTTTCATCGGCGCTCCGGCGACAGGTAAGGGCCACGTAGTATCTCAGGTAGGCCGGTGCGCAGAAGCTCATTCTCAATCCGCAACCGCGCCGCTGCCTTAGTCTCACGCAGCAACAGATCCCGCAGACGGTTCCCGGCCAGACAGGCCCGGGTCAACTGCCGTGTGGCGGTGTAGCTGGTTTTGGGGTCGGCTATGTAGTGCGGGCCCTCCTGGCGCCATCGCTCGAGGGCTTCGATGACATCGGTGGGGAGGCTCACAGCCCCTCCCGCAACCGCTGGTTATCAGACCGTAACTCGGCCAGCTTCGCTATCTGCTCGTTCACGATGTCCGTCGCGGTGGCCAGGTTGTGGCGCGTGGCTTCTAGCGCGGCCTTCACGGCCTCCAGCGGGGCCAGCCTGCGCTCTGGCGGGAGATCCGTGGCGTGGTCCCTCAGCAGACGGCCGAAGAGGGCTAAGGCGGCGTCCAGGCGTTCCTCGGATACGAAGCCCACGTCATGCGCCAACCCGCCCACCGCGATCGACGGGCACTCGGCCTCAGCATCTCCCATGCGCTGGAGCCATTCGGGGCTGGGGTTGATTGGGGGTATATGGCTGGTCATTCTGGTTTCTCCCTTTCTATGCCTAACCGGCGCAGTAACACGTCTCGTTGCAAACGCACATTGTTCAGGGTGATGTCCTGGCCCACACCCCTGTCCATGTTGCTCAGGTTGATCATTGCCCGGAGCGGGTCGAACGGACCGACGTGGATCGGCGGCTCGGAGCCCAGGAGCCGGGCGGTTTCTTCGGGGGTCATCATGCACCCTCCAGTTTGACGCGCCGAACGCCCCAGTAAGCCGTGTTGAAATCGTGCTCGGTCAGGTAGCACCGGGCAATGAACCGATCGGCCTTGGCTGCGAAGACGTGCTCGATGTCGCCGGTGGTCTTGTGGACAATCGCCCAGCGGAGCGAGGGCTTGATCGGGGCTAGTTTGGCGCTCATTCGTCCTCCGCGGGCCCGGGCCCGGCCAACTGCCGGTTGGTGGCTGACGCTTGCTGCTCGGCCAGGGCGTCCCGCTGCTCACGCTCCGTGCGCTGCTGCTGATCCCACTGGGCCAGGGCTTCCTCCGCGGTCTTGTGGGTCGGCAGGACGGGGATCGCCAGTACCCCCGCGTTCAAGGTGACACTCAACTCGTTCTTCTCCCGGTACTCGGGATTCACCCGCTTCAGCTCCATGGCGAGGATTTTGGAGTCGTAGGTTCTCTCGTAGGCGACCACCTCGTCCTTGTACTTCCCGCCCATGATCGGTCGATCAACGCCCAGGATTGCCACTTTCTCCGCCGTCATCTCCACCCGCTCCTTCCAGGCGTCCCATGCCTGCTGGCAGGCTTCATCAAAATCAGGATCCGCCTTCCTGTGGGCCAGGATCGTCGGACGAGAAACCTTGGCAAAGGCCGCTGCCTGCCCTATGCGCCCATGGAGCGCGTAATGTTTGAGGAACCTGGCCTTGTCCTTGTCGTTGAAACTCGTGGTGCCACGGTTCTGGGCTATGCTGCGCCACTTCGGAGACACGATCTGCGGCGGCTGGTAGCCCCAGGTGCGATCGGGCTCGGGACTGGGATCCTGCTCGTCGGGAGTGGGGATAAGGGCGGTGGTGTCCTCGATGGGGATGTCGTCAGGCATATCGCACGATCCTCCTGTGCTCATCGAGTTCTTCCTCAGTCAGACGCGCTGGTGTTATGTCCTCCCGCTCCCCATCCGCGGTAGTCAGAATCAGCCTGTGGCCGCTCTCACCCATATAGGTGGCCTCTTCCAGCTTCTCCAGCATGTACCGCAACGCCTCCTGCCCTGTGGCAATCCCCAGAGCGGTCTGCACATGGCCCAACTTGCGCCCGTCCAGGCACACCCGAAGATGATCCAACTCCACCCGGATGGATTTGCCACTTTTGTAAATCGAAGGCAGCTTGCTGCGAAGTGGGCTCAAATCCGCCTTGCCAAAGAACTGTGGCGTGATCTCGGAGCCACTCTCAACTTCACGGACGCACCGGTCCATGAAGATCAGGGCCTTGAAGCATTCAAGCGCAGTGATTGTGCTTTGCTCAACGGCACACACAGGCTTAGAACCACACGGCCTCCCAGTCGGGCGCATCTCAACATTGCGCCGTCTAAGCTCGCTGCTGCACGTAGGCGCACTGCAGGCAAACTCTTCAGCCAACTCGGTCAGCGTGCGGCCCTCCAGATAGCGCGCCTCCAGTTCGGCACCTGTCCTTCGATTGAAGTGTCGATGCTGTCTCATACACCCACCACTTTCTTCTGAGGAAGCCTGCGGGCTCGCCGCACCGGGAAACCAGGAACGGCCTGCGATTGCGGCGTGATGTCCTTCTTCGTCTTTGCGCGACAGTCCATCACACGATAACCCATCTCGGCCATCTGGCAGGCGAAGAACAACTTCCCCATGGCCAACTTCAGAATCTGCGACCGCCGCGTCTCACCCAACAGACGCTGCATCTTCCGGAACTCCTGCGTGCCTGCTGGCGTCAACTTGAACATGATGCTCGTGTTCGGCAACTTCACAAATAATTCTGTTGAACTGCCGCTGAATGGTGTATCATCAGCCAAGGCATACGTTGCCAGATGCTCTCGAGCCAGCAACAGGCTCTTGTAGGGTCCATCCACCGGATGCCAGAGATACACCGCACCACCCTTGGAGACACAGTGCACACACTGGGACAAGAAATCCAACGCGAACCGATACGTGCGAATCTGGCTGTCCAGGCCCAGATGTACGCGGAGCGCGTCCAGACCAGCGCGTGTGCTCGGGGGATCCATCAGACGGGTCATTCAGCCTCCTCCCTTGTTAATGAACTTACCGCCTCAGTATACTTGGATTACTCTATTCAGGCAAGTATTATTCCTCCCGTTTCGCTTTAACCTTTCCCCACTGACAAGGTTGTGCGCTCTCTACTCTAAACCCAAGATCTCATGTTGCCCGGGAGCAGGGGGCTCGGTGGACTTGCCCGGAGGGATCCTGTAGGATCTGCTGGGATTCGACTGTGGACCCCTCCCTCTTATATACTCCTACTTAACTATTGAGATAATATGTAGAGTATAGAGGTTGGCACGCCCCTGTGCGGCCTATGGTTATACGGTGGCTACCGGAATAAACAAGTCGGATTTAGAGTAACCATAGTCGGATAGTCGGATGGTTTTCGGTGCATGTGGGGTGGGTGGTGGCCATGGCACTGGGCTGATTTCTGATTTTTTCTGGTATGGGGGACGAGGGTGGCTTGGGGCCGGCTCCGCGGGGAAGACTTCGGGTGTCGGCGGCTGACTTCGGGGGTGAGCTGGAGGACTCTTGGGGGTCCGGCCAGCCGACTTCCCCTGGCGGGAGGCTCCTGGGCCCGTTTTGCCTTTTTTCTGGAGCGGAGAGGCCAGGCTCGAGAGGGGTGGTCGGCGGAGGGAGGTTTGCGGGTGCCGGCGCCAGGGGCTTATATGCTGGTGGATTTTTTCTGGTATATGGGATGGAGGGTGAGGAGCCTGGTTGCTGCGTGTGACAGAGGTGGGCGGGATCGCCCCCGCCCCCTGGCGCAGGGTCCCCGCTCGACCGATTTGTTTAGCTGGCCCTCCAGCCCTTGGCCCTCCAGCCCTTGGCCCTCCAGCCCTTGGCCCTCCAGCCCTTGG
>CXWL01013983.1_pt1 | contig 70112 bp, 70 predicted proteins | sample 590931 | NCBI WGS metagenome assembly CXWL01 (sample SAMEA3498368, study PRJEB10139) | groundwater metagenome | biome: water well; material: biofilm material | place: Germany | collected 2015-04-27
GGACCCCATCTCAGCACAGTCGGACTTCCTAGCCAATGGTCTAGTTTTCGGGGGGAAGGTCAATGCGGGAAGTAGATGACGACTTTTTCTTTTGTCCGCAAGGACACTGTCGCCAAGTCAAAAGCGTGACCACGCCCATTCCGTAACTGAATCTGCTCGCATTCGTCCAAATACTTCAGAGTGTTGCGAATTTGTCTTGTGGCTTTTCCTAAAACATCGTTGTCAAACCACTTCTTTTCTTTCTCAGGGGTGGTAGTAGTGGGTACATTCCTTTCTTTCAGTTGATAAAGGATGGCAAGATCATCCAACCAAATTACATTGTCAGCAAATTCCACTTCAGCGTGCGGCTTCGACCTAAAGGTATTTTTCGAGAAGGTAAATTCTCGAAAGAAGAAAAATTCGTTAAGGCCAGCGATGTCTTCTTCAAATCCCATCGGCAATCCAACCGACTCCGTATAGCTTTATAGAATTGGAATGCACCTCATAGAGTAAGACGAGGATGCTTGTCGGTTATTATACAGGCTACGCGAGGGTGAGACACAGAGAGGTATTGGCACTCGGGACAGTATTTACACGAGAACGGGCCCGTGAAGCGGCCGTTCGGGAAACCGCCATTAGGTTGAGCAGGCTGCTCAAAAATGCGGATAACAAGGCCGCAGGGAGCGCGGCGACTGAGGCGTACCCTTGTGGTACGTCGCAAGGAGACGGGCGACTGAGAACGCAGTGAGCCGCCTTTTTCAGCAGCCTGCTAGACGTTGAAGCGGAAATAGACTATATCGGCTTCTTTAATGATGTAATCTTTGCCTTCGAGCCGAAACAACCCCTTCTCCTTCACCTTTGCCTCCGACCCGCAGGCCAGTAGATCGTCGTAATGATAGACCTCGGCGCGGATGAAGCCTCGCTCCATGTCAGAGTGAATTTTCCCGGCAGCTTGCGGCGCCTTCATGTTTTTCGGAATCGGCCAGGCGCGGGACTCGATTTCCCCTGCCGTGAAGAAAGTCACGATGTTCAGCAACGTATAGGCCTCACGGGTCAGCCGGACAAGCCCCGATTCTGTGAGCCCCATTTCTTTGAGGAAATCCAGCCGCTCACTTTCAGGAAGTGTGGAGAGTTCGGCTTCGAGCTGGCCGCAGATCGTGACGACGCGCGCGCCGCGTTTGTCGGCAAACTCGCGCACCGCCTTCACCATCGTCTCGTCGGCGCCGGCCTGCTCCGACACATTCGCCACAAAGAGCACCGGTTTTGCCGCCAGCAATTGACATTCGTCGAGCACCACACGCTCTTCGGGGGTATAGGCCAGATTCCCCAGCCACTCGCCCTTGTCGAGCAGTCCGATCAGTTTGTCAATAAACGCCACTTCGAATGCAGCCTTCTTATCGCCGGCTCGAACTTTCTTTTCCGTCTTTTGCCTCCGCCGATCGAGCGTGTCGAGATCGGCCAACAGCAACTCGGTTTCAATAATGCCGATGTCACGGAGAGGGTTCACCGCTCCGCTGACGTGCACGACATCCGTTCCCTGAAAACAGCGGACGACATGGAGGAGCGCATCGACTTCTCGGATGTGCCCAAGAAACTGATTACCGAGTCCCTCGCCCTTGCTTGCCCCTTCGACCAAGCCGGCGATATCGCGGACTTCCAGCGTGCTAAAGGTCGTTTTCTTCGACTTAAAGAGATCGGTGAGGACTCCGAGTCGCGGATCTGGGACCAACGCGATGCCGGTATTGGGATCGACGGTCGCGAAGGGATAGTTCGCCGCTAATGCACCGCTGCCAGTGAGCGCGTTGAAGACGGTGGTCTTCCCCACGTTCGGAAGTCCGATCATGCCACAACAAAGTCCCATTGTTCCTCACTCACTCCTCTACGATGCAGAGAACCTTACTCACGGGGATGCAGCCAGGCTGACTCTGATTGCGCGCGTCCAACGAGGGCCTTCTGAGGCCGCGCGTTGCGCGAGCAAGGAGTCAGCCTGGCTGCATCCCCTCATCTTCTTCAGGCTTCTCCCGCACATTAAACTGATTCATGGCCACGGCCGTTCCCCGATGGATCAGACATTCCAACGCATCGACGGCACGGTCGAGACAGGGACTCACTATCTCGATTTCCTCTTTCGTAAACGGCTCCAGCACATAGTCTGCTGAATCCTGGCGCGGCGCCGGTCGACCGATTCCGATCTTGACCCGCACAAACTGGGGTGTTCCGATTGCGTCGATGATCGACTTGATTCCGTTATGTCCCCCGTGCCCACCAGCTTGTTTGATCCGGAGACGCCCCAGACCGAGATCGAGATCGTCATGGATGAGGATTAGATCGTCGGCGGTCAGCGAATACTCCCGCAGGAGGCCTTTGATCGGAGGACCGGTAATGTTCATCCAGTCGAGGGTACCGGCAAGTTCGAGGAGCTCCGACCCAAGCCGTCCTGACCCACGATGAGCCATATTGCGTTTGGCGAGACGAATGGACCATCGAGCCGAAGCCCGCTCGATGACCCACATGCCGACGTTGTGGCGGGTTTGGGCATAGGCAGCGCCAGGATTGCCCAGCCCAACGATGAGATGCACCGTTACTTCTTCTTTTCGGCTTCTTTCTTCTCAGCTTTTGGCGCGGCAGCGCCTTTCTTGTCTCCACCTTTCGCATCGGGAGCGGCAGCCGCGGCGCCGGCTTTCGCCGGTTCGCCTCCCTCGGCGGCTTCGCCTGCCACTTTACCCTTCGCGGCCACCTCAGGCTCTTTCCCGGCCTCCGGCGCCGCAGCGCCGCTCGCGAGCAACGATTCAAGCTTGGCTTCCGTCATCGGCGCCGCCACACTGACGACCATCTGCTCAAGATCGTCCAGATAACGAATCCCTTCGCGCGCAGCCAAGTCTTTTAAATGGATACCTTGCGCAATGGCGAGCCCCGATGCATCGACTTCGATGAAGTCCGGCAACGCCGCCGGCAGACACTCAATATGCAACTCACGCATATTGTGATGAAGAATACCGCCTTCTTTCACGCCAGCCGGCACTCCACCGGTCAAATGCAGAGGCACCTTCACGCGAATCGCTTTATCCATGGAGATTTCAAACAGGTCTGCATGCAACACATGCCCTTCGACCGGATCGACCTGGAAATCGCGTAACAATGCGGTCCGGTTCGGTTTCGACTTTGCGCCGGTGAGTGTGAGCGACACAAGCGCCGCCCCTCCTGCCTGCGCCTTCAGAATCTTGACCAAACTATCCGGTTCGATCGTCAAGAGCAGACATTCGCCCTGCCCATACAACACGCCAGGGACTTTGCCCTCCCGCCGAAGCTGGCGTGCCGCACCCTTTCCCGTTTTCTCTCGTACCGTGACTGCTAAATCGAACTTCATGATTGTCCTCCGTCCCCTTCTCGCTGATCTCTCGATGCCTCGGTCATAAGCTAGGCAAACAATGAACTGACCGACTCATCTTCATGGATTCGTCTGATCGCCTCGCCTAACAGCGGCGCAATCGACAATTGATGTAACTTCGGGCAAATGAGCTCTTTGCCTCGTAACGGAATCGAATTGGTCACGATCACTTGCTTCAGACAGGATTGCTGAATCCGTTCCAATGCCGGGCCGGTGAGCACCGCGTGGGTGCAGGCAGTCCAGACTTCCCGAGCCCCGCGATCCATACAGGCCTGCGCTCCCTTCACAATGGTACCGGCCGTGTCGATCATGTCGTCTAATAAGAGCGCACTCTTCCCTTCGACGTCTCCGATGATGTTCATAATCGCCGTCTGATTGGGTCCTTCACGCCGTTTGTCGATAATCGCCAAACTCGCTTCGAGACGCTTCGCAAAGGCGCGAGCCCGCTCGACACCGCCGGCGTCCGGCGAGACAACGACCAAGTCATCCACCTTCTTCTTGGTGATGTAATCCAGCAAGACTGGCAGCGCATAGAGATGGTCCACCGGCAGATTGAAGAATCCCTGGATCTGCCCCGCATGGAGATCCATCGTCAGCACCCGATCGGTGCCGGCAGTGCTGATGAGATCGGCCACGAGTTTCGCCGAGATCGGCACACGCGGCTGATCTTTGCGGTCCTGGCGTGCGTAGCCGAAATACGGGATGACTGCGGTGATGCGATTTGCGGAGGATCGTTTGAGCGCATCGATAATAATCAATAACTCCATGAGGGAATCGTTGACCGGCTGGCAACTCGACTGCACAACGAATACGTCGCCACCTCGAACGTTTTCTTCAATTTTGACGCGAATTTCTCCGTCGCTGAACGACCCAACCGTCGCCTCGCCGAGCTTGGTTCCAAGGTAGGCGCAAATCTCATGGGCAAGGGCCGGATTCGCGTTTCCAGAGAATATCTGTAGTTCTCCGCTCATCGATTCCTCAGAGGGTTTCTGGATGCGACCGCGTCACACTTACATGTCGTAAAGGGTTCATCTCGACGGCGGGCGTCGGTGGGCGTACTCGTAACCCGCCTACCTCTATTCGCTGCGCGCTGTTGAGGAAGCCAACTAAGGGGTCAGACTTTAACGGAATGGACAGGGAATTGTCAATCGAACGACGGCGTAATGGCGGCGGGCTATCGCCAGCCGAGTGGACCAGCGCAGGTGGGAGCGACAAATACTTTTAATGTGCGTTCATTCGCGAATTGGGTCTGGGCCAGGCGCGCGCGCGCTTCATCCGCAAACAGGCCGAACACCGTTGCTCCACTTCCAGACAGCAATGCGATTTCAGCTCCGTACGCCTGCAAACTCTGTTTGATCTCCCGGATCTTCCCATGCGCGGCAAACACCGGCGCTTCGAAATCATTCTCCGCCGCGGCAATCAATTGACTCCAGTTCACCCGCAATTGCCGATCGAGTTCCTGCTGGACTATCGACAGCGGCATAACAGCGGTCCTGGTGGCTGCCAATTCTTGATAGGCCCACTTGGTATTGACCCCGAACCCCGGGTTAACCAGCACAACCCACCGAATCCCTTCGACGGCGACTGGCCGAACTGTTTCTCCCCGGCCCGCCACACACGCTGAAGGGGCAAAAAGAAAGAATGGGACATCGCTGCCTAATAACTGACCGGCATCGGCCATCTCCGCCGGAGACCACTTCAGCTGCAACAACTGGTTCAATCCTATGATGGTCGCTGCGGCATCGCTGCTCCCCCCACCGAGCCCGGCTCCCATCGGAATGCGCTTGCGCAACTCGATGTCGAGCCCGATTGATCGCTGCGCTCGCGCCAATACCTCAGCGGCTGCGCGATAGACGAGGTTGCTCTGGTCTGCGGCCAGATCCATCGCATCGCATCGCAATCGAATACCTTCCCTGTCAGCACGCAAGCTGATCTGCACTTCGTCTTCGAGCGCAACCGTCTGCATGATCGACCACAGATTATGAAACCCGTCGGCGCGGCGGTCGAGAATACGCAGGATGACGTTGATTTTGGCAGGAGCACAAACAGTAATCGTGGAGGGGTTCTGCGGCGGATTAGTCACGGCCTCCCTTGATAGCATACTTCTCTAGTCGATAGCGAAAGGATCGTGTGTTGAGTTGGAGAAGCCGTGCAGCCTTTTTCTTGACCCACATGGTCCGTTCAAGCGCTTTCAAGAGCAAATCTTTTTCAATGCCGTTGATAAGGCCTTCCAAATCCAACCCGTTTTCCGGTAAGTCGGTAGGCACACCCTGCTGCTGAGGGGTCACGATCCTATGAAGCCACCCACGAATATCCTCGCCCGAAATAGGCACACCAGTAGAAAAGGTGACCACGCGTTCCATCAGGTTTTCGAGCTCGCGCACGTTGCCGCGCCACTCATGGCCCAACAACACATGCATGGCTTCCGATGTCAAGACGGGAGCCGGCTTGCCACTTTCCTGTGAAAACTTCTCGATGAAGTGTTTCACAAGAAGAGGAATATCGCCTGTTCGAAGCCGTAACGGTGGGAGCCGAATCGGTATCACATCTAGTCGGTAGTACAAATCTTCCCGAAAAGAGCCGTCCGCTACGGATTTTTCAAGATCTTTATTGGTCGCGGCGACAATGCGCACATCGACTTTGACATCCTGGGTGCCGCCCACACGCCGAAACTCCCGTTCCTGAATGACACGCAACAGCTTGACTTGAATCGTCGGGGTTGTGTCGCCAATCTCATCCAAAAAGATCGTGCCGCCGTTGGCAACTTCAAATAACCCAGCTTTATTGGCCATCGCGCCGGTAAAGGACCCCTTCATGTGGCCGAAGAGTTCGCTTTCAAGTAACGTCTCAGGCACTGCGCTGCAATTCACCGCCACAAACGGCATCGTACTTCTGGCGCTATTATAGTGAATCGCGCGCGCCACCAACTCTTTTCCCGTTCCACTTTCTCCACAAATCAGCACATTGCTCTTGGCGTCCGCAACTTTTCGCACTACGTCGAACACCTTTTGCATACTCTCGCTTTGCCCCACAATCTGCGCAAACGAAGACTGGCTCGCCATTTCACGCTTTAAAAGGATGTTCTCGGTTGAGAGACGCCGTTTCTCCAGGGCATTGCGGATAATCAACTGGACTTCATCGACCTGGAACGGCTTGGTCAAGTAATCGTACGCGCCCTGTTTCATGGCATCGACTGCTGAGTCTGCGGTTGCGAATGCCGTGATCACGAGGACCACGGTTTCAGGAGAAGAAGATTTCACCGCCTTCAGGACCGCCATCCCGTCGGCTTTCGGCATACGGAGGTCGGTGATGACGAGATCGAAGATTTCCTTGCCTACATGGCCGATGGCCTCTTCACCGTCTGACGCTTCGGTCACCACATAGCCCGCGCGCATGAGCATGATGCTCAAGACTTCTCGCAGGCCCTTTTCATCATCGACAACTAGGATCTTTTCCATGGCGTCCGCCCCTCATGCCATAGCCGCACTCCGGCATCCCCTGAACGCGGCATACAGACGACAAACCGTGAACCTTGGCGCTCCTGACTCTCGACCTTGATCCATCCCCCGTGGAGATCGACGATACGATGCACCGCCGCAAGACCCAACCCGGACCCTTCTTTTTTCGTCGTAAAAAACGGGAGAAAGATCTTGTCAAAATTCTGTAGTGGGATACCTTCCCCAGTGTCTTGAAACGCAACTTCGATGACATCACCCTTACGGCCGCCGGCATCGATATGTCGGCAACTCGTCGAGATCGTCAACTGTCCTCCATCCGGCATTGCTTCAAACGCATTCGTCGCCATATTCCAAAAGACCTGCCGGAGCTGATCTTGATCGACCAAGGCCGTGAGAGACCCGGTTGCCAGAGACGTAACAATTTTAATCTTGGAACGTGTTCGCGCTTCATGTTGAACGAGATCGAGCGTCTCAGCAAGTACTTTGTTAAGATCGTGCTCTGCGAGATTCAGCGCTGGTGGGCGGGCATACTGGAGAAATTCAGTAATAATATTGTCGAGTCTGGTGGCCTCTCGAATTGCAATGTCCATCAACCGGCGGTCGGTTTCGTCTTCCATGGCATCTTTTCGGAGCATCTGCATCGCACCAGCCAACGCGCCAAGCGGGTTCCGAATCTCATGGGCCATCCCAGCAGACATCTCACCCAAACTTGCCAACCATTCCTTGCGCCGCATTTCCTCTTCAAGGTCCCGAATCTGTGTCAGATCTTTGAACACACCGACCAAACCTGCCTGCTTTCCCTGCTCGTGCAACGGGGAAAGCGTCATGCCCAGGATCAGGCGATTCCCGTCAGCGCGCTTACACTCCACTTCGAATCGTTTCGTCGTCGACACGGCGCCACTGAGTGGCTCGTCCGATTCTTGGTTCGGATGCCAGTTGAAGACCTCGCGCCAGGGTCGCCCGACCACGTGAGCGATCGTGTACCCAGTCGCTTCCTGTGCCGCCGGATTGAAGGAAGTGATGCACCCTGCGGCATCTGCCGTAAATACGCCGCTGCTGATGCTATGGACAATATTCTCGTGAAAGGCCTGGAGACGAGTAAGTCCCTGTTCCTTCTCGCGCAAAGACTGATCAGCTTGCTGAAGCTGTTCAGTTAAGGTACCGCCCAGAATCCCAACGACAAGCAAGGCGAGGGCATAGACACCGAAGGTTTGAAATGTCTCTGGCAGGGTCAGCCGACTCGGTGACAGCCACCCCCATTCCTCAATCAGACCATGCAATTGAATGTTTGTTAAAAGCCCGAACAGAATAATACAAAAACATGCGGCAAGAAGCCCCACCCGTCGGCGAGGAACAAGACTAGCCACTGCCACCGTCATGACATACAACACCGCGAAGGGACTCTCGACCCCTCCTGTCCTGGCAACCAGCACCGTTTCAAGAAGAAAATCGATCCCCACCTGCGCCCAGAAAAATACCGTGAGCGCGGCAGGCGTGGTAATCGCACGAAGCAGAATGGCGGAGGGGATTGTCAGAATGTAGGTAGCGATGATCAGCGCGTAGAATGTTCCGATCCATCCACCCTTCACGACTTGGAACGCGAACGAGAGACCGACCATCACAGTCACGAGGGCTATACGAAGCCCCATGATCCAATACAGCCTTGTGCGCAAATCATTCATGGACAGACGTCCGTGATGAGAGAAGACGGGCTCTCGAAGGGAACCACCCACGTTCCCTCTCCTTCGGACAAGGGGTCGAAAACGTGCGATTGCGCCTTCGTCGAGGCAGGAGGTGAGTCGTCCGGTAAAGACATAGAACCTTTGCGGCAGGGAGAACGTTTTCCCAGCTCAGTGGGAGAGGAGAACACAAGCAAATACCAGCCTCAGCCGATTGCCTCCGCCATTTTGAAGATCGGGAGGTACATCGCAACTACGATAAACCCGATCACAACCCCTAGAAACACCATCATGATGGGTTCCAATAACGACGTGAGTGAAGCGACTGCCTGATCGACTTCATCCTCATAGAAGTCTGCAATCTTTCCAAGCATCGCATCCAACGCGCCAGTTGATTCACCGACTGCAACCATGTGCGTGACCATCTTCGGGAAAACCCCGCTTGCTGCCAAGGGGTCGGCGATCGTCTTTCCGCCAGCGATACTGAGACGAGCATTGATCAACGTTTCTTCAATTACCTTATTACCCGATGTTTTTGCGCAGATAGTCATCCCGTCCAACAAGGGCACTCCACTGGCAAGTAGCGTTCCCAGAGTCCTTGTAAACTTGGCTACAGAAGCTTTCCTGATTAAATCCCCAACCACCGGGGTCTTAAGAAGAAGCTTGTCGATAACCATTCGCCCTTTAGGCGTCGCATAGTATTTCTTGACACTAAAGACGACCGCCACAATGCTCCCTAGCATCACGTACCAATAGGACGTAAAGATGTTGCTGATATCGATGACCACCTGCGTAGGGCCTGGCAGAGCCGCCTTTCCGCCGGACAATTCGTGAAACATTTTCGCGAAAATAGGAATGACCCAAATCATCAAGACCGTGATCACAACCACCGCAACTCCCATGATCGCAGCAGGGTAAATCATGGCAGATTTGATCTGCCCTTTGAGTTTCATTGCTTTTTCAATGTATTTGGCGAGACGCGTCAAGATTGTATCGAGCAAACCACCCACTTCACCTGCATGCACGAGGTTGACGTAGAGATCGTCAAAGACTTTCGGGTGGCGGCGTAACGCATCCGAAAAGGTCGAGCCCGCCTCCACCTGAGTCTTCACTTCCCCAATGGTCTCCCGCAGCACCTTGTTTTCAGACTGGGTCGAGAGGATTTCGAGACATTGCACCAGAGGCAAACCCGCATTGATCATCGTGCCGAACTGCCGAGTAAAGACAACCAGATCCTTGTCGGTGAGACCTGACCCAAGACTGATTTTACTGAGATCGAACCCACCACCTTTTTTTTCTTCGAGGCTCGTGACGACGACACTTTGCTTGCGAAGTTGGTCTACCGCCTCATCTCGGGTTTTTGCGCTCAACTCACCCTTCTTGACGGCACCAGATCTGGTTCGTCCGACATACGCAAAAGTAGCCATACGCAACTCTCACCCTTCGATGTGGCCATCACCCTGGCCTATTGTAAACTGAGAGGAATACCTACCAGGCGAGTCTACTGGCCACCCCAAAACCTGTCAAACGAATGCAGAATCTCTGCGCAGGCGATAGACACGCAAGCTCAAGCAATACCGCGCCTTAGCTATTAACTGCGCTCGTATGCCGGATACCCCTGTAGAGATAATGCAGCCCGGATAGTAGCGTGAAGGAGACCATGCCGATCAAGAGAGGTAGAGTGAGCGTGAGATCGATGTGACGAGAACTAAGAAAGATGACCATGACGACATAGGTCAGCTGGAGGAGCGTCGTGCCCTTGCCCAAGAACGTGGGAGTAAGATCCACACGGGAATCCGTGAAGTGCGCCACCGCCGTTCCCAGCAACAGTATGACGTCCCGGCTGACCACGACGATGGTGACCCACAACGGAATCACATGAATCATCGAAAGCGTGATGAACCCCGAAGTGAGCAGCAGTTTATCGGCCAGAGGGTCCAGCACCGCCCCAAGCCGCGTATGCTGATTCTTCATCCGGGCAATTGCCCCGTCCAGCGCATCAGTCAGCCCGGCCACAATCAACACAATGAGCGCCTGATCATACCTTCCATAGATCAGTAGCCCTATGTAGCAGGGGATCATGAGAATACGAAGAATGGTCAAGCTGTTGGGGATATTCATATCTTCTGGCACACAGCGGTCTACGGCAGCGGGGGGAGATGATAGGAAGGCGTTACACGGATGTCAATGGCTTGCAGTCGGCCTGGCCCCACCCTATAATCGGCCACGATCAATAATTTTATTTCCCGTCTTGGAGGTCGTGAATGAGTTCGCTTCCGCTTCTTTTCAAGAAAGAAGGATTGATTGAAAAGCACCAGATTGAAGGAGTCGACCCGAGCGATCGGTATTTTAATCGTACAATTCTCGTCAATCGTACCGCCTCCGGCTACGCCGCTAAGGTCATGTATGAAGCCTTGACTGTCGACGGGCACTCACACCCGACCATCACCGCTGCGGTACAAGAACTCATCGACGCGATGCAGAGATTCGGTTTCACCAAAATGAGAACTCGCGCCAACTTTAAGGGCGCGAAGTATCTGGCTGAAAAAGAAACCTGGGTCGACTACCAAGACCTAGCATAGCCCCAACCCTCACGCAGACACAAACTCCCGATAGATGAGGTCGTGAATAGCAGGCCGGAAGGTCTTGATCTTCTCGTTCCTCCTGCTCGGATGCACCCGATTAGACAACAACACCACTTCCAATTCGCACAGTGGATCGATCCATAGCGATGTCCCAGTATAGCCAAGATGCCCGAACGAACGTTCGGAAAAACTGGATCCAGATGAAGACGGGGCAGACGGAGTATCCCATCCCAACGCCCAACTTGACCGCGCAATAGACTCTTGGCGGGTCGTAAACTCTCTGACAAGGTCTTCGTCCAGAATCGACTCTCTCCCGTGATAGCCACGGAGCCAGGCTCCTGAGATAGCCAGCACCGACTCGGCAGTCCCAAATAACCCTGCATGGCCCGCGACGCCACCCATCGCCGCAGCATTCTCGTCGTGTACCTCTCCACGTAAAAGCCGATTGCGCAGTTCATCCTGTTCGGTCGGAGCGATTCGTGATACATCGACGATTGAACGCGTGACGTCGAGTTGGCCTCCCTTAGCTGTAGGACAATACATGATAGGATCGGCTTGTAGCGGTCGAACGATGGCCTCTTCGCACCAATGATCCAATGCCATTCCGCTCAGACGTTCCACCAGAAATCCTAATAACATAAATCCAAGATCGCTGTAGATACTTCGCTCGCCTCGCACGTAGATCATCGGTTCGTCACCAATCAGCTTCAATACATGCTGCTTGACCGTCTGATTCCCGCTGGAGGGCTCACTAGCGACACCTCCGGTCTCAAGCCGCTCATAAAAAGGCCGCCATCCTGGCAAACCTGAGCGATGGGTTAAGAGATCTCTCACCGTTGCCTGACCGATCGGCGTCCCTTCAAGCTCGATTAAGACCTCCTGGACGGGATCGTCAAGAGCTATCTTCTCGCGCTGAACCAGGAGCAAGACGGATGTGCCTATCACCAGAGGCTTGGTGAGAGAGGCGAGGTCATAGATGGTGCTAGGCTGGACAGGAAGGCCCGGAGGCTCTGACGACAGTCGCCCAGCCACCATCACACATTGCAACTCGCCACGCAGACGCACCGCCAACTGGGCGCCGGGAAACACACCTTCGCCGACAGCCGATTGCAAGGCCGCTTGAATGACGCGATGAGTAGCCATAGGCGACATATCTGTTATGGGTGAGAAAAACCGCTGCTGTGGAGGAGCCGCGCGAAACACTCTACAGAACGCCTGAGGAGGCGAGGGGCAGCCACTACGGACGAATTATAATCTTGGGCTCGACTCTCCTTCGAGCTTCTCCTCCGATGCGGTTGCCGCATCATGGAACGCTTCCTGCTCTTCAACCTCCAACATACGCTCAAACATTCGCAACGATGCGCGCAACCGCTCAACCATCAGCAGTCGCTGCTTCTGAAGCAACGAGAGGTCTCGCTGCGTATCCGTCAGTTCAACCCTGGCCTGACGAATCAACTCGCCGGCCTTGAGTTCTGCTTCTTTCATGACGAGATCCGCCTCACGCTGAGCATTATGCTTGACGTCCTCTGCCAGCGATTGAGCAGACAGGAGCGTGCTCGATAAGGTCGCTTCCGTCCGCTTCAGCTCAGCCAGCTGCTGCTCCAAAAACATGATCTTTTCTCGCTGAACTGCATGGTCTCGATTTAACGATTCGACCGTCTGCGCCAATTCTTCGAGGAAGCGATTGACCTCTTCCTTGTCATACCCACGAAAGGCGACCTTAAACACCATTTGCTGGATATCGAGCGGCGTAATTCTCATGGCATCCCCCATGGTCATCTCAGTTCATCCTCATGGCAAATTCTTTCAGCGATTGCACGACCGCGATTTGCAGAAACGTAATGATCAAGATCACCACGATAGGCGACACATCCATTCCAATCCGCACCCCGATCATCCGCCGAATTGGAGCCAGCACTGGTTCGGTCGCTCGATTGAGAAATTGGACGATTGGGTTCCATGGATCCGGATTGACCCAAGAGATCAGAGCACGAGCAATAATCACCCACATATAGAGCCATAGCACATAGTCAAGGATCGTCGCGACTGCCGTCAGAGCATTGCCCGCGACAAACATCAGCGTCCCAGCTCTTTCGATCGCGTGGTGGCCGCTTCAACCGCCGCCATCAGCGCGGCACGGAACCCTCCCTGTTCGAGCTGATGTAGCCCGGCGATCGTTGTGCCTCCGGGGGAAGCCACTCGATCTTTCAATTGAGCGGGGTGCACCCCTGATTCCAATACCAAACGAGCCGCCCCGAGTACCGTCTGGGCGGCAAGAAGTTCGGCGGTCTGCCGCGGCAAACCCATCATCACTCCCCCATCCGCCAACGCTTCAATCGCTTGAAATATATAGGCGGGACCGCTGCCGCTCAGTCCTGTCACGGCATCCATCATTCGCTCCTCAACCAACACCACTCGACCGACGACTTCGAATACCGTTCGAGTCAAGCGGCTATCATCTTCGGACACCCCACCACCCAAAGCTAACGCGGTCATACCCTCCCGGACCAAAGCTGGAACATTCGGCATCGCTCGAACCACCCGCATTGCCCCGGCAATCTGTTCCGCAATTGCCTGAATGGTCACCCCTGCCACAATAGAAATCACAAGGGCATGAGCCAGGGTCTGGCCGAGCTCACTGAGTACAGTGGGAAGCGTCTGAGGCTTCACAGCCAAGATAACCACATCAGCCCAAGCGACAGCCTCACTGTTGGCATGACCGACCCGAATGCCGAACTGACCTTTTAAGTGATCGCGGCGCTCGAAAACAGGATCCGTTGCCCATATCGACTCAGCAGAACAGACTTGCCCTGAGAGGAGACCGCCAATCATGGCCTCAGCCATTTGGCCACCTCCGATGAATGCAATCTTATTCGTGATCGTTGGACTACGCACGTCGGGCTCCAAGAACAGCCGATCTCAGCCGTGTGCCGGATCGGCTAGAAAACGAACAGGGAACTTTTCACCGGCTGAGCTTCCAATCAGTAGAGCCTGCTACCGGATCATTCACAATCCTAGCGCAGTTTCTCAGAGATTTAAAATATTGTACCGAAACCGCCAAGTAAATGTCAGCGCACAAACTCAGACCGCTTCTATCGGTGAGAACGCAACGCGATCCCGCTGACCATCGTCCCGTTCACCTGGCCTTCCCGCCGATACGAATAAAACAGCTGGCCATGGCAGATCGTACACAAATTCACCGAAGAAACAGAAGGTGCGGGCACACCCTCTCCTTCCACTTGTCGACGGATCAAGGCTTTGAGATCCAGTCGAGCCTTATGCCCTCGATAATCATGCACAACAGACTGCCAATCAGGCCGTCCAATTCGAAGTTGGTCGAGCACCGGATCGTCTACTTCATAACAGCAAGGGCCAGCTGAAGGCCCGATACTGACCCGCAGATCCGACCTCGTCGATCCGAATCTATCCTCCATTAGAGTAAACGTCCTCGGAACAATCCCGGCAACTGCACCCCGCCAGCCAGCATGAATCGCTGCGACAACACGTCGGCGTGGGTCATGCACAAGGATAGGGACACAATCCGCCGTGCGCACCGCCACCGTCACACCCGGTTGATCGGTCACCAGCGCGTCCCACCCGCCTGTAAACTGATCCGATTCGACGAGTGGTCGATCCACGACCAACGCATCGGTCCCATGCACCTGCTTGACGGACAGCAACCACCTTCGCCCCTCTGCGCCGTACTGACGAGCCGGCACTCCGACTTCGAATGTCAGAGAGTCCGCATGACGGCGCGTGCCGAAGAAATGCTGAACGCCGTCGCGCGCAGACCCAAAGGCGGGAACCGTAATGACCCCTGCGTTCATGCCCATGCTCCGCTAAAAGGCTCCTTCTATAGACCTATCAAATCAGTCCACTTGCTTGCGCAGAAATGTCGGCACATCCCACTCGTCATCAGTAACTGCTGCGGCTCGCTCCATCGAATCTTTCCCTTCTCCCATCCGCCGCAAGTACGTTGGGCGGTCGAGATCTTTGAAGGGCCGTTCCGCATACGATCGTTCTCCCATTGTCTGGCCGGCGCCGGCCATCGCCGCCTGTTGCCCGCTACGGGAAGTTCGAGTTGCAGCCACGGGAATCGGAGCAGACTGATCCTCCCGTTCAAACCCGGTGGCAATCACCGTCACGACCAGGTCGTCGCCCATGTCGGGGTTGATCACCTGTCCGACAATGATATTGGCTTCCGGATCGGCTGTCTGCTGAATAATTGTGGCCGCCTCCTCGATCTCATGCAACGACATATTGGGCCCGCCGGTGATATTCAACAACACACCGCGTGCGCCCTCGACACTGCCTTCCTCCAACAAGGGACTGCAAATCGCCTTCTGCGCCGCTTCGATCGCCCGATTCGTTCCGCGCGCCACACCCATCCCCATCACAGCGCGGCCCGTATGCGACATCACGGTTCGGACATCGGCAAAGTCCACATTCACATGGCCAGTGGTCGTGATCACGTCCGCAATGCCTTGAATGGCTTGCCGGAGGACGTCGTCGGCTACCTTGAACGCTTCGAGCAGCGGCGTCGCCTTGTCGACGATGCCGAGCAATCGCTGATTCGGAATCACGAGCAAGGTATCGACATGGCGGCGGAGATCGCGAATCCCTTCATCCGCATGGACCATCCGGCGATGACCTTCGTAAGAAAACGGCTTCGTCACGACCCCGACTGTCAAAATGCCGAGTTCGCGCGCGATACTCGCCACGATCGGCGCGGCGCCCGTTCCGGTTCCGCCGCCCATCCCCGCAGTCACAAACACCATGTCGGCGCCCTCAAGACACTCTCGAATCTGATCCTTGCTTTCCAATGCCGAGTCTTTTCCAACCTCCGGTTTCGCCCCGGCGCCAAGTCCCCTGGTCCGCTCGGGACCTAGCTGAACCTTGTACGATGCCCGCGACCGATCCAACGCCTGCAGATCGGTATTCGCCGCAATGAAATCGACCCGCGCCAATCCGGATGTGATCATGGTATTCAGCGCGTTGCATCCAGCGCCACCGACACCGATCACTTTGATCCGAACGGGGGACACGACATCCTCTTCAAATGAAAACATCAGGACACCTCCCTTATAGTAAATCCGCGTGACGTCCATCCCGCCACGCGCATCGGTTAGAAAAACTCGAACATCCAGGACTTCATACGATCGAACACCTTGTGCAACGGCCGTCCGTTGCGCAGACCAGTCGTGGCCAACTCCTCAAGATGATGCCGGGCATGGAGCAACAGACCGACCCCCGTGGCATGCATGGGGTTACTGACGATGTCTCGAAGCCCTCCGATCCCGCTGGGCGCGCCACGGCGAGCCGGCAGATTCAAGACCTGCTCTGCGGCATCGGGCATGCCCTCCAACAGCGACGTGCCCCCTGTAATCACTACCCCTGCCCCCACCATGCCCTCATAGCCGGCGCGCACGATTTCCCGACGAACCAGTTCGAATATTTCTTCGACCCGCGGCTCAAGGATCTCGGCAATATCACGGCGCGAGAACGTTCGTGCAGGGCGGTCTCCAACCGACGGGACCTCCACCGTTTCATGGCCCTGCACCAACCCTGTTCGAGCGATCCCGCGGTGCAATTTGATCTTCTCGGCTTCGGTCTGAGAGGTCAGTAGCCCAATGGCGAGATCCTTCGTCAGGTTCTGCCCGCCGATCGGCAAGACTGCCGAGTGCCTGATGCTCCCATCGAGGAAGATGGCAAGGTCGGTCGTCCCACCACCAAGATCGACCATGACGACCCCCAAATCGCGTTCTTCCTGACTGAGGACGGCCTCGCTGGACGCCAAGGGCTGCAGCACCATATCCACGACGTCAAGCCCCGCGCGATTCACACACTTGATAATGTTCTGCGCTGAAGTTACCGCGCCGGTAATCACATGGACGTTGACCTCGAGACGGTTTCCTGACAAACCCAATGGCTCCCGAACCCCCTCTTGCCCGTCCACCATGAATTCGCGAGGTAGCACATGCAGAATCCGCCGTTCATGGGGAATGACCGCCAGAGTCCGGGCGCTTTCAATCGCACGGTGGATGTCTTCCCTCGTCACTTCGGCTTTTTTGAGGGCCACAACACCCTTACAATTCTCCGCAGAAATATGGCTGCCGGCGATGCCGGTATAGACGGAGTTGATCTGAACCGCCGCCATCAGCTCGGCTTCCTCGACCGCCTTTTTGATCGACTCCACAGTGCTCTCGATATCGACCACGACACCTTTGCGGAGCCCCCGCGACGGGCTGGACCCAACCCCGATAATGTTGAGCATCCCCTCGTCGGTAACTTCCGATACGATGGCGCAGATCTTCGTGGTTCCGATGTCCAGCCCCACAAGAATCTGATCACGCTTTGGCACAGCCCTCACGCCCTTTCCCGCACAATGACACGGTTGGCATAACGCAGATCGATCTCGCTCACCGTGCGCTTTCGATCGTCGGACAATGCGGTTTTGAATGATGGATTTACTTTCCTGAACCGTTCCCACTGATCTACCAGAGAGTCGTCGCCGAACTGGAACCGCACCCCATTGGCGGACGCCACCACATTCGAGAAATTTGTGAGATCGACTTCAACTCGCCCGCCAAACGTATTAGCGATGAGCTTGGCCAACACGACCCCGGACTGGACTGCGTTGCGCACACCTGCGTCGCCCTGCTGAAGAGACTGAGCGCTCAGCCCCGTTAACAAGGGGAGCGTCTGATCGTCCTGTCTGCCCAACTTGATAAGAAGATATCCGCTCTCATCACTCAACCAATGGTCAGCGCCCATTCGAATAATGGCGGCCGGTGTCCGCTCTACTATGGTGATATGCAGCTGATGAGGCGGCCTGCGTTCGACCGTCGCCTCCTTAATCCACGCATGCGACTGCACTCGCTCAGCAAGGAATACCGTGCTGACTTGGTGGAGTCCCGTGCCGGGCTTCAAGACGAGCCGCTCCAACACTTCCGGTTTTGTCACGCGCTGAAGACCCTCCACCTCGACGTCACGAATCTCCAGCCAGCCCTGAAGAGCCGGTCCCATCTCACGCGTGACGAGGGTCACCCCCAAAGCCAGGGCTGCAAGGCCGACAATCCATCGCCCCACGCGCCACACACGCCGGCCCCGCGAGAGAAGTCGCTCCCGACGAGCCTGTTCGCGCTGATCCGATATCTGACTGGCGCGAGCGCCCTTCCATTGGTTCGACCGTGGACCGATTGGAGGCGCCGCTTTCTTTCGCACCAGCGCCTTCATGACCTATTCCCTTCCCCTGACAGACTGGCGAATCGGGCTTCGCGAACAAGGGCAGATTCGAGAATTCGTTCGGTCAGCTCGTCATAGTCGATCTCCGCACGGGCCGCTGCCATCGGCAATAAACTTGTTTCCGTCATACCTGGCGCCGTATTGATCTCCAACACGACAGGACGACCGCGCGGGGTGATACGGAAATCGACCCGGGCAGCGCCTTCACAACCCAATGCCTCATAGGTGTGTAGCGCCAACGTCCGAATCTGCCTGGTCACCGTTGCGGTCAAGGGCGCAGGACAGAGATACTGCGTTTTCCCCTTTTCATACTTCGCGGCAAAGTCGTAGAAGCCTCCCGGCGCCACTATTTCAACGGCAGGAAGCGCCAATGGGGAATTCTTGCCCCCCCCGATGATCGACACCGTCACCTCATGCCCTGGAATGTACGCTTCGACCATCGCGTCCATATCGTAGCGATGGGCCAAGGCCAGGGCATCACGCCATTGCGCTGGCTTCCGCACGATCGTGACGCCGATCGTCGATCCTTGTGACGCAGGCTTCACCACGACAGGCCAACGCAGTTTCGCCTTCCGCAACAGCGTAGCGCTGGAGACCTTCGCTCCTCGCTTCACTACCGTGCCGGCCGGCACAGGGATACGCGCAGAAGCCAGAAGTGTTTTCGTGGTGACTTTATGCATACCGATCGCACTGGCCTGGATGCCGGATCCGGTGTAGGGAATCCCCACAGTTTCTAGGAATCCTTGAATCGCACCATCTTCCCCGCCTGGTCCATGTAGGGCTAAAAATGCGAGGGCAATCTTCTGATCTCGCAGATCCTGTAAGAGCGTCGGTCCCACATCGATAGCCACTGCGTCGTAACCACGACGGACTAACGATCGATGAACCGCGGAGCCCGTCCGGAGCGACACCTCGCGCTCGGCCGATTGCCCGCCCATCAGCACTCCGATGCGGGCGCGGGTCAGAAGGGGTCTCTCTGTCAGACGAGGTCCGCTCATCCCGCTACGTCTTTCCTACGATTTTGAGTTCAAGATCCAGCCGGACACCAGCTCGGCGGCGAATCGATCGGCGGACCTTCGCGATCAGCGCCAGCACATCTGCCGCGCTCGCCTGCCCTCGATTGACCATGAAGTTGGCATGTTTCATTGAAACTTCCGCATCACCGACGCGCGCGCCCTTGAGGCCGGCTGCTTCGATCAGTCGCCCGGCAGAGTCGTTCGGAGGATTCTTGAACACGCAGCCGGCGCTTGGCATCGCGAGTGGTTGCGTGTCCCGTCGATAGTGGAGATAGTCTTTGACCACTCGCTCAATGTCCGACCGAACCCCTTGCGTCAATCGAAGCCACACTCCCACAACGATCCCGCGCGGCAGCAAGGCTCGTCGATACTCGAATTTGATGTTGGCTGCGTCCAGTTCCACAACCTGGCCTTTCATATTCACCATGCGAACAGCCTTGATCGAATCCTTCATTTCTCCGAGCTTCGTCCCAGCGTTCATCACGACACAACCGGCTACAGTCCCAGGAATTCCCGCCGCCCACTCCAGCCCCGCAAGGGAATGGCGGATCGCGTACCCGATCAACGTCGGCATCCCGACTCCCCCTTCGGCATACAACACAGCTCCTGGTTCTTCTTTGATGGTCCGCAGCCGCGCCAAGCTGACCACGATGCCACGGATTCCCCCGTCTCGGACGAGGAGGTTCGTTCCGCCCAGGACGAACAACGGAACCTTGTGTACGCGCGCCTGCCGAGCCAACAGGCAGACATCCTCAATATCCGCCGGCTCACAGACGACATCCGCAGGCCCTCCGATCTTGAACGAGGTGTACGCTCGTAGCGGAGCCCGGAAAGACACAGATCCCTTGAGGCCCGCCACCGCAGCTCGCACATCGGCCTGCGTGAACCGTTCATGAGGTTTTGCAACTGTCGTGGCACGTCGGCTCCCTCGCTTCATCGCATCATCCGGCTGGGGTCAATCGGGCCAACAATCCAAGTCCCGTCTTCCAAATATCCCCTGCCCCTAATGTGATGACCAGATCCCCCGATTTCAGATGGGGCGCTACCTGATCGACCAATTGATCTTTGTGTTCAACAAAGTTCACAGACGGATGGCCGGCCGCACGAACTATGTCGGCTAACTTGGCTCCAGACACTCCGGGAATCGGCTGCTCCCCTGCCGGATAGATCTCGGCCAAGAACAAGACGTCTGATTGGTCGAATGCGTTCGCAAAATCATCCAGCAAGTCTCGTGTCCTGGTGTAACGATGCGGTTGAAACAGCACCACTAGCCGTCGATCACTCCATCCCTGTTTTGCGGCAGCCAGGGTGGCCTTAATCTCGGTCGGATGATGCCCGTAATCGTCGACGACCATGATCCCATTGGCTTCCCCACGCAGATGAAAGCGGCGCTCGACTCCCGCATAGGCCGCCAGCGCTTTCCTGATGAGATCCACCGGCACATCCAACTCGATGCCGATGGCAATCGCCACGAGCGCATTGGAGACATTGTGTCGGCCTGGTACCGCGAGACGGAACGGACCCAAATTGCGCCCTCGGAACTGCGCTCGAAACTCTGCGCCCCATTGATTCAGCTTAATCTCTGTCGCAAAAAAATCCGGCGTAACCCCCTCACGCTCACTGAGCCCGTAAGTCTGATAGCGCTTCACGATGCTTGGGAAAAGCGCCCGGAGCCGATCGTCGTCGGCGCACAAGACGGCCAACCCGTAAAACGGCACCTTATTGATGAATTCGAGGAAGCTCTCGTTGATGCGTTCCATGCTGCCGTAATGATCGAGATGTTCCCGGTCGAGATTCGTGACCGCGGCGATGGTCGGAGACAGACGGAGAAACGACCCATCGCTCTCATCGGCTTCCGCCACGAGGAACTCACCCCGTCCAAGGCGGGCATGACTCCCCAATGCGTTCACTTTCCCTCCGATCACCATCGTCGGATCCAACCCACCCTGCGCCAGCACATTGGCGACCATCGACGTCGTTGTCGTTTTTCCATGAGCGCCTGCAATCGCGACTCCGAATTTCAGGCGCATCAGCTCCGCGAGCATCTCGGCTCGAGGAATCACGGGAATTTGCTTCGCTTTGGCCGCCATGACCTCGGGGTTCTGTGCCGACACCGCAGAGGAAATGACGACCACTTGCGCTTCCCCGACATTCGATTCCTGATGGCCGATAAAAATGCGCCCGCCGAGCTCTTCCAATCTCCGCGTCGTATCGGAGGCCTGCAAATCCGAGCCCGTCACTTTGTACCCCAGCGTGAGCAGCACCTCGGCGATGCCGCTCATCCCCGACCCCCCGATTCCGACTAAATGAATCTGTTGCGTCTTGCGAAACATCGGTGCGCGCCTTACTCCACCCACCGGTGGATACAACTGTGATCCCTGTCCACGTTGCCCAATGACATTAGCTTCCTGCCGCTCCAACAGACCGGTTGCCATCATGATGTCCTCCCATGAGTGCGTAACATTCGCGGACGATGACCTCGGCCGCATCGATTCGCCGCAGAGATAGACTGGCTTCGCCCATCGCTCGCAGTCGCTCAGGATCCTCGATAATGCCCGCCACTGTGCGAGCCAACAGAGCGCCGGTGAGATCAGATTGCGGGAGCAGCACAGCGGCCCCGGCTGCCTCCATCACCTTGGCATTCCGTGTCTGGTGGTCGTAGATGGCAGATGGCAACGGAATGAGGATGGCCGGCTTTCCGCAGGCGGTAAGTTCCGCTACCGTCATAGCCCCGGCTCTTGCGACCACGAGATCCGCCTGCCGTAATGCGGCGGGCATGTCAAAGATAAACGGCATGACCTGTGACGCGACGCCAGCGAGACGATAGGCCTCGGCCACCCGCGCATGATCGGACTCGCCGGTCTGGTGGGTGACTGTGAGATGTGGCAGCAGCGCCATGAGTTCAGGGAGTCCTTCCATCATCGCTTCATTCATCGCCCTTGCCCCCTGGCTCCCTCCGAAAATCAGCAAATGCGGCGGGCCTGACTTCTTCCGGCTCTGTTCAAAACCTTCCAGGAACGCCTTGCGAATCGGAGTTCCCACCACGCGAACCTTGGGGCGATCGAACGAGTCAGCCGCCGACTCGAAGGCGAGAAACACACGCTGAGCGAACCGGCCTACTGCTTTGTTCGCCATGCCAGGATTGGCATTCGGCTCAAGGATCACACGCGCTATTCCGGTCAACGCCGCTGCAAGCAACATCATTGGACTCGTATACCCGCCGACTCCGATCACAAGATCCGCTCGTCTCGTCCGCAGAAGTCCCAGGCACTGCCATAAACTGACCGGCATGGCGCACAAGCCTGTCAACGCCCCGAACAGCCCCTTGCCCATCACCGGCTTGGCGCTGATCAACGCCAGTTCGAACCCCTCGTGGGCGAGGACCTTCGACTCAAGCCCGCGCGCCGTCCCCACGAAGAGAACCTTGGCCCCGGGATCGCGCCGGAGAAACTCTCGCGCCAACGCCACAGCCGGATAGAGATGGCCGCCGGTTCCTCCTGCTGCGATGACGATCGTCATCCGTGATCCAACCCATCGCGCCCACCGCGAGACCCACCGGCATGCCGGTCGCGAGAAATACTGAGCAAGATCCCCACACCGATCAGACTGACCACCAGCGACGACCCCCCGTAACTCACGAAGGGCAAGGTAAGCCCTTTCGTCGGCAAGAGCCCTGTCACCACTGCGGCATTCACCAACGCCTGGCCGCCGATCAACAGGGTAATGCCCATACCCAGATAGCGACCGAACGGCATCCGCGCGCGCGCGGCGATCTGAAATCCTCGCCAGACAAAAAACGCAAATAACAGTACGATCGCGGCGGTGCCGACGAGCCCCAGCTCTTCGCCGACCAGCGCCAAGACAAAATCTGTATGCGCTTCCGGAAGGAAGTAGAGCTTCTGTTTGCCCTCGCCCAATCCCACTCCAAATGGACCGCCGCTGCCGAAGGACAAGAAGGATTGCGTGATTTGGAATCCGGTATCCGATGCATCCTTCCAGGGAGCCAGAAAAGTCATAAGCCGTTGGCGGCGATAACTGGAACCGAGAACCAACGCCAGCACGACCGGAATCGCGCAGAGTCCTAAGGCCAAGAGATGCGAGAGGCGCGCCCCGGCGAGAAAACACATCCCGACCGTGACCAATCCAAGCACCACGACTGTCCCAAGATCCGGTTCCAGCAACACCAGCCCACCCAGGACTCCGATCACGATCAGGGCCGGCAGAAGCCCTTCGCGAAACAACGCGACCTTGTCCCCTTTCTTGGTCAGGTACGCCGCCAGATAGATGACTGCGACGAGCTTGACCATTTCTGCCGGCTGCACCGAGATGACTCCCAACCGCAACCAACGCCGCGCTCCCTTGGCCGCGACGCCAAGTGACGGCACCAACACCATCACGAGCAGGAGCAACATGCAGGCCAACATTGGAATAGCGAGTTTCTTCCAGAAGGTGTAATCGATGCGCGACGCGAGATGCATCAACAGCAAGCCGAACCCAAGCCAGGCGATTTGCCGCTTCAGAAAAAACCCGGGATCCTGAAATCTGTTGCCCGCCACGATGGCGCTCGCGCTGAAGACCATGACAAGTCCCACCAATACCAGAATCATGGTGACCGCCAGGAGCGTGTGGTCCGCCGCCACCCGTTGTTTGCCCGACCGTTGGCTGGTCTGGGACCATGGGAGCGCCAGAGTCCCCGCTGATCGATGCGCCATCGCTCAGAGCCGCCCCTCCCTCGCTGTGCACGTCACGCCGGTAAGGCATGAACCAATGCCTTGAATTGACGACCACGGTCTTGATAGTCCGCAAACATGTCGAAGCTGGCGCAGGCCGGAGACAACAACACCACGTCACCAGGCGAGGCCCCCTGCGCGGCGACATCCACGGCATCCCGTAAAGTGGCCGCCTCCGTCATCGCGGCAGCACCTCCCCAAGCCTGCCGCAGCAGCGGCGCCGCTTCCCCGATCAGAATCACGTGCGCGACGCGCCGACTGACCGCCTGGGTCAGTCGCGAAAAGTCGCCTCCCTTATCCCGCCCACCGGCAATGAGCCAAATCGGTTGATCGATACTCTCCAGCGCCTTGAGCGTGGCATCGACGTTCGTGCCCTTCGAATCATTCACAAATCGGACCCCTCGACGCTCACGAACGATTTCAAGAGCATGTTCGAGTCCTGGAAACGTCGTGAGGACATGGCGGATCGCGTCGAGCGGACAACCGCACAGCACCGCATAGGTTGCTGCCGCCATCACGTTCTCCACATTATGGTTGCCGATGATGCGGATCTCGCTTCGATGACAAATTTCCTGCCGCACTCCGGTTACCGTCGTCACGATCCGACCGTCGTCGATGTAGGTTCCCCCATACATATCGGGGTCGATTGCCGACGAGGTCGTAAACCCCAGGGTCTTGGCACGAACGTGATGTCGCAGCGCGGCCACACGGTCATCGTCCAAGTTGAACAGGGCGTAATCATCTGCGGTTTGATTCTCAAAGATCCGTTGTTTCGCCGCGATGTATTCATCCAGCGACTCGTACCGGTCCTGGTGATCCACCGTTACGTTGAGCAAGGCGGCGATCCAGGGGCGGAATCGATCGATCGTTTCAAGTTGAAAACTGGAGACCTCGACAACGAGATAATCGTACGGACTCGGCTTTCCTGACTGGCTGGCGCGAAGATCTTCCACCGCGGCTTCGCTCAAGGCGGTGCCCAAATTTCCGCCGACAAACACCCGCTTGCCGCTCTCAGCGAGACACTGACCAATCAGAGTCACCGTCGTGCTCTTCCCGTTCGTGCCAGTGACGGCAAGGAGCGGGCTTCGCAAGAACTGCGAGGCGAGCTCCAATTCGCTGATCACCTTCACACCACGCCGACGTACCGCCTCAAGCGGGGCCAACCGATAGGGCACTCCGGGGCTGATCACCACCAGATTGGCCTCCTCGAGCGAAGATTCGTATCGGGCTCCGACGGTCACGCCGACATGGTCGCGATCGATGGCCCCGAGGGCCGATGTCAGTTCCGCCGATTCTTTCCGATCGGCGACCGTGACATGCGCTCCCGACGCCTGGAGCAACCGGCTAGCCGCCACACCGCTTCTGGCAAGCCCCATGACCGTGACACGCGCCCCCTCAAGATTCACAGCCGCTTCTCCCACCATTCATCACCGTAGTTTCAGAGTGCTCAGGCTCAACAAGGCCAATAAAATGGCAATAATCCACAGCCGCACCACGACCTTGGGTTCCTCCCATCCTTTCATCTCAAAATGATGATGGATGGGTGCCATGAGAAAAATGCGTTTCCCGCGAGACTTGAATGAGATCACCTGAAAAATAACCGAGGCCGCCTCAATCACAAACACACCGCCGACCATTAAGAGCAGCAGTTCGTGCTTGCTGATCACCGCAACCGTGCCCAGCGCCGCGCCCAAAGGAAGCGAACCCACATCCCCCATGAATACGGAAGCCGGATAGGTGTTGAACCACAGGAATCCCAGACTTGCCCCCAGAATGGCAGCCGTGAATACGGCAAGCTCACCTGCGCCTTCGATGTGCGGAATGAGCAGATAGTCCGACATGAGTCGATGGCCCGTGACATAGGCGACGATCGTGTAGGCCATCGCCGCGATCATGACAGGCCCGATCGCAAGCCCATCGAGCCCGTCAGTCAGATTCACGGCATTGGAGCTCCCGACGATCACGATGACGGCAAAGGCGATATAGAACCAGCCGAGATCCGGAACAATATTCTTAAAAAACGGGATGCTGAGCTTGGTCGTATAGCCGGGCAGAAAATACAGAATCAGCGCGATCGTCAAGGCCACCACTATCTGCGCCGTGAATTTCTGTCCCGCCGACAACCCCTTCGATTGAGCCTTGATAAACTTGAGATAGTCGTCGGCAAACCCGATCGCCCCAAACCCCAACGTAGCGCCGAGCACCAGCCAGACATACGGTTTCGCAATATCGGCCCAGAGGAGCGTCGCGAGAATGACCGCGAAGAGAATGAGTATCCCGCCCATCGTAGGCGTGCCGCTCTTCGCCAGATGGCTTTTGGGGCCGTCGTTGCGAATCTGCTGGCCCAGCTTGATCTCTTGCAGCTTCTTGATCACCCACGGAGCCAGCACGAAGGCGATCAAGAACGCGGTCACCGCCCCATAGATGATCCGGAAGCTCAAATACCGAAAGACGTTCAGGAATGAATATTCCGTATGAAATGGATACAGCCAGTTGTAGAGCATGCGGTCTTTACCTTAGAACCGTGACCGACCCTTCGAACTATTCTCTCGTCGATCGACGCCGACCCCTCACGATGCCTGCCTGATGATCGCCCTCATCCCCGTCAGAGCCTGTACAATCTGTTCCATTTTCATGCCGCGAGAGGCCTTCACCAACACGACGTCGCCTTGCTGCACAATCCTCTTGAGGTGATCGGCTGCGGCAACCGCATCGGCCACTTCATCGATCTGCGAACCTGCCATTCCGCCCTGCCGGGCTCCTTCCGCAATATCCCGACCCAATGTCCCGCAGACGATCAGCCGAGACAGCCCCTGTTGGGCAAGAAACTGCCCAACATCCCGATGCAGCCGGCCTGTCTCAGGGCCGAGCTCGAGCATGTCTCCCAGCACGGCAATCCGTTTGCGCGCGGGGCTCCACTGGGCCAGCAATTGGATCGCTGCCTTCATCGACGCAGGGTTGGCGTTATAGCAATCGTTGACGATATGGACGCCATGATGCGTGACGACCTGAGACCGCATCGCGGCAGGACGAAACCGGCCCAGCCCTTGAGCGATCATCGAGCCGGAAAGACTCAAGGCAGCCCCCACCGCCGCAGCGGCGAGCGCGTTGGTAACATTGTGAGTCCCATGCACCTTGATTCGAATGGTCGTCGGACGGCTTTTCCCTGGGAGATGCAGGCGAAAGGTCGTGCCATGCCGCGCATCGGACACGACCCCGCTCGCTCGGACATCGGCCATCTCTGAGAATCCGAAGGACATCACGCGGCATTGCGCGCGCGCGGCGAGGTAGTCAAAAAATGGATCGTCCGCATTCAAAATGGCCATGCCATCGGACGGAAGTTGGTCCAGCAATTCCGCCTTGGCCTGCGCCGAGCCTTCCATGCTTCCGAAGAACTCGAGGTGATCGGGCCCAATATTGGTAATCACCCCGATCGTAGGCCTGACAATTTCGCAGAGCCTGGTCGTCTGCCCCTGCTGATCCACCCCCATCTCAATTACCGCTGCTTGATGGCGCGCCGTGAGCCGAAACAGGGTCGCGGGCACACCGATCCGGTTGTTGAAGTTTCCCTCGGTCTTTAACACTGACCATCGTTGAGCCAACACCGCCGCCACCATCTCTTTCGTCGTCGTCTTGCCGTTGCTCCCGGTCACGGCCACCACAGGAATAGTGAATCGGCTGCGATAATGTGTCGCTAACTGCTGATACGCGAACAGCGGATCGCGCACTCCGAAGAGAAAGGGCTCAGCTCGCCCATCGATCCGGCGTACCGCTGCGGAACTTGGAGGGAGGCGGTATTCATCATGAACGATGGCCCCCGCTGCGCCCTTCGCAAGGACGGCCGGCACAAACTCATGGCCGTCAAATCGATCGCCTCTGAGCGCGACAAAAAGATCGCCACGGCGAATCGATCGAGAGTCCGTGCTGACCTGTCTGATCCGGCGCTTCCCTGATAACGAGCCCTGCCCCGCGAGAACTTTCACGCTAATGACTTCTCGCAACTCTTCGACCGTCAACAATCCCATTGACTCCTCACCTTGCGCAGCCCCAGCCACCATCTGGACTCTCACGCGCAATCCCGCAATTGCTGAATGGCCTCGCGAGCCACCTCACGGTCGTCAAAATGAAACTTCTTGGTGCCGATGATTTGATAGTCCTCGTGTCCCTTGCCGGCAATGAGCACCATATCCCCTCGGCGCGCCTCTCGAATGGCAAGGCCGATGGCCTCACGGCGGTCCGGCACCAAGTGATACTGCACATGATTGCGGCGCGCTAACGCTTCGCGCACACCGATCTCAACTTCTTGAAGAATCACCATCGGGTCCTCGGTTCGAGGATTATCGGACGTTAAGATGACCACGTCGCTGTATTCCACAGCAGCGCGCCCCATCTTGGGCCGCTTCCCTCGATCTCGATCGCCACCGCAGCCGAACACGGTAATGATTCGATCGGTCTTTAATGTCTGGGCTGCCGTCAGTAGACGGAGGAGCGCATCTTCAGTATGGGCATAATCGACGACCACGCTAAAATCTTGCCCGGAGGAGATCCGCTCGAAGCGACCGGGAACATTGGTAATCTGAGCTGCCGCTTCGCAGATCTGATCAGCCGTCGCCCCATCGTGTAGCGCCACGCCGATTGCCCCCAGCAAATTGTAAATATTGTGCTCCCCAACCAACCGGCTCTCGACGGAGAACGATCCTGATGGAGTTGCAGCAGTAAAAGTGGTCCCGGCAAGGGAGAGACGCACCTGTTCCGCTTTGAGCTCAGCTTGGTTTTTCAGCGCATACCCCCAGACCGGTACAGGACAAGCTGTGCGGATCGTAGCCCCTCGGGGATCGTCCATATTGACGAAGGCGCGCTTCCCGGTCTTCTGCCCCCTGGTCAATCCGGTAAAGAGTTTCAGCTTCGATTCAAAGTACTCGTCCATCGTGTGGTGAAAATCGAGGTGGTCCTGTGTCAGATTCGTGAAGACTGCCATGTCATACTCGCAGCCCGCAGTCCGGTCTAACGCGAGGGCGTGAGACGAGACTTCCATCACTGCGGCAGTGAGTCCGCGCTCGACCATCTTCGCCAGGAGTGCTTGGAGGTCGAGTGCCCCTGGCGTTGTGTGAGAGGCAGGAAGTGTTTCTTGTCCGATCTGGTACCCCACCGTGCCGATCAAGCCCACCCGGCGACCGATCCCTTCCAGTAACGCTTTGCAGAGAAACGTCGTCGTCGTCTTCCCATTCGTGCCCGTCACTCCGATCATCTTGAGACGAGTGGAAGGATCCCCATGAAACCGGCTGCCAAGAAGTCCGAGCGCCTTGCGTGAATCGTTCACCCGCACGAACGGTACCGGTCCTGACACCGCCGGCCCCTGCGCGACCACCGCGACCGCTCCAGACTTAACGGCTTGCTCGACAAATCCGTGTCCATCGACGCGCTCGCCCTTCACGGCAACGAAGAGGCTCTCACTCGTTACTGCCCGCGAATCGTCCGTGATCGCATGGATCGGACGATTCACATCACCACGCTGTTCCAAAATTTCGACTTCCCCACGAAGCGCTTCGAGCAACTGCGTAAACGTGATGGAATCGCGCGCCATGCCCTTCAGTGGTCCTTCATCGCCAGTGCGATTTTCACAGTGTCGTCTCTGGAGACACCAAGATAGTTGAGTACCTGTTCGCCGACTCGCCGAAAGACCGGCGCCGCCACGACCCCGCCCCATGCTTCGCCTTGAGGCTCATCGACAATGACGATCATCGCCAACCGGGGAGACTCTGCCGGGACATACCCGACAAACGACCCTACAAACTGCGTGGAGGAATAGGCTCCGGTTCGCGGATCGATTTTTTGCGCAGTCCCGGTTTTGCCCGCCACGCGGAAACCAGGAATGGCTGCCTTCGTTCCCGTTCCATTCGTCACGACACCTTCCAGTATCGTCGTCATCGTCCGAGCCGTGTCCGGCGACACGATTCGCCGCTTGACCTGAGGCCGCACTTCCTTCAGCAAGCGACCTTTCTGATCGCGCACTTCGGACACCACGTACGGCTTCATCATCACGCCCCCGTTAGCGAGGGTCGCCACTGCCGACACCATTTGGAGAGGTGTCACTCCGATCTCTTGCCCCATCGAGATCGATGCGAGTGATCGGCGGCCCCAGTCTTTGGGTGTCTTCAAAAGCCCGTTCACCTCACCCGGCAGGTCGATCTCAGTGCGTTGGCCGAATCCGAATGCCTGAAGATAGTGGTAGAGCTTCTGCTCTCCGAGAGCCATCCCGGTTTTGGCGGCGACAATGTTGCTGGACTTTTGAATCGCTTCCGAGAATGTCATCCACCCCAGTCTGTCATGGTCATGAATCGTCGTGCTCGCTATCACCATCTGCCCGTTTTCACCGAAGACCATGGAATCGGGCGTCATCACTTTCTCTTCAAGCGCCGCGGCTGCGACCATCGCTTTCATGGTTGACCCAGGCTCATAGGTATCCGTCAAAGCACGATTGCGCCACCGGTCTGGCGTCAAGGCAGCAACGACGTTCGGGTCGAACCGCGGACTGACTGCCATCGCCAGAATCGCACCGGATGACGGCTCCATGACGATGATCGTCCCCGATTTGGCACGGGCATGAGTGACGGCCTCTTCGAGTTCTTTTTCTGCAATGTATTGAATGACCTCGTCGACGGTCAGTGTAAGGGCATGTCCCGGCGTCGGCGCTTGCTCCGCCAAACCCTTGGGAAACACCGTGCGGCCTAACGCATCGCGCTGTAATACGGTGACGCGCTTCTCGCCATGCAGGTGCGAATCGTATCGACGTTCGAGCCCCTCAAGCCCTTGCCCATCCATCCCTGAGAATCCTAAGACATGGGCCAGCAACGGACCCTTGGGGTAAAACCGCCGCCCTTCCATCACCACGCCGATGCCGTCCAACGACAACTGCTCCAATCGGCGGCCCTGCTCAGGCTCGATCTTTCGCGCCAACCACACGAAGCTCTTGTCTTGTCGAAGCTTTTTCTCAAGCTCATTGCTGCGAATTTGGAGCACAGGGGAAAGATGACGGGCGACGGTCGATGGGCTCTCCAACGACGTCGGCACACCAAATACCGATGGCACCTCCACATTCATCGCGAGTACTTTACCGTGCCGATCCGATACCATGCCTCTGGCACCTTCGAACGATACTGTCTTTTGATGCTGCCGATCGGCCTTAGCCGTAAGTTCGGCTGCTTGAAGCACTTGGAGCGTCACCAGCCGAAAGAGAATAATGCTGAACCCGCACAGGAGCAGGAGCAGCAACACATAGCGACGACCACGAGAAGGGCCGGCAGTCACTCGCGTTCCCTCCCGGTTGATTCTTGTCTCGCCAAACGAACTTGCTCCACGGGTGGAAGCGACAGGCTCGGAGCTTCTCCCGGCAGATGCACCATCAACACTTGACCCTGCTGCGGCGGAACCAGCCCCAGCTTCTCTGTCGCCACCTTTGCGATCCGCTCAGGAGCCGTCAGCGCAGAATATTTCACTTGCAATTGATCTCGCTCTCGCTCCAGCAATATTTTCTGGGTCTTCAATCGTTCGATCTGATAACCCAGCCGAACGACATCCACGCGCTCCCACACAAACACGAAGATCAACAGCACCCCAGCCATAATCGTCACGGTCTTCATGGATGGCCCTCCTTAGATACCCGTTGGGCAGCCCGCAACTTGGCACTGCGGGATCGAGGATTCCGGTCCGATTCTTCCCTGTCGGGGACCTGCGGCTTCTTGGTGAGTACCGTCAATGCAGGATCATCCTTGCCGGAAAGCGCTCTAAACGTGTGTTTCACAATCCGGTCTTCGAGTGAATGGAATGAAATCACACAGAGACGACCGCCGGGAGACAACACATCCACCGCATCGCGCAATGCCGGCTCGATACAATCCAGCTCGTTATTCACGGCAATGCGAAGGGCCTGAAACGTGCGAGTGGCACAGTGAAGTCGACCGTGCCGATAATTTGCAGGAACAGACCCCTCGATCACTGAGACCAACTCTTTCGTCGTCTCCAATGGACGGCGTTCTCGCGCACGGACAATGGCGCGCGCAATTCGTCGAGAAAATCGTTCTTCGCCGAACTGAAAGATCGCGTCTGCCAACTGTGTTTCCGGCCATCGATTGACCAGGTCAGCTGCGGTTCCGCTCATCGATTGATCCATACGCATGTCCAATGGACCATCCCCTCGAAAGCTAAAGCCTCGACCAGGTTCTTCCAACTGCGGCGACGAAACCCCAAGGTCAAACAGAATTCCATCCACTTGGCCGATGCCACTGACAGCAAGATGCCGCTTCAACTCAACAAAATGACCGTGCAGAAGGACCACGCGATCACCGAATCGTGCGAGCCTTTCTCGACTGGCTTCGATGGCCACTGCGTCACGATCAAGCCCAATGAGTCTGCCCTGAGGGCCGCTCGCCTCAAGAATTTTCTCTGCATGCCCACTGTATCCCACCGTACAGTCAAGATAGATTCGGCCAGCCTCTTGAACAAGCCAAAATAGCACTTCTTTCGGCATAACCGGAAAATGTTGAGAGGCCTCCATAAATTACTATCAACCAGACTCACCCACTTTCTCCCACTGATGGCGCAGTATACACCCACTCAAAGACTTGTCAATAGAAAATTCATGCACTTATGAAGACTCGTCGCTCACTTATTTTTCCAGAAATCTGAGGTGTGAGAGAGGGTGATATGGGATACGGCACCCCCCTATGGGGAGAGGCTGTCCCCGTAGAGTCAGGTCGATTCAAGCCCTATATCGGGAAGCTTATTCAGCATCTGACTGGGGATAATCGACGCCGAGAATAGTCTATGCTTTCAGATCCAGACCACCGTGTATGAGATGTTCCTTCCGCCTAGACATGGAACCCTCATCTACATCTTTTATATGAGCATCTTGTTCCGACGCGGAATGGGCGGGCACGTGGCGGAGCCGATTGAACGATTAGTCAATCTGTCAGTGCAAGAAGTTTGTGAGTTCCATTGACAAGAATTCAGGTCGGGGCGAGAATGATTTCATGTTTTCGCTCAGGACAACCAACGCCCTCTGTGTAACTGCATTCATGGTGGGAGCTGTACTCACTTTCAACGGGACCACGGCCACCACGGTGTCGGCGGCATCGCCTCTCTATTGGTGTCCAGATCAAAAATCCGATCGGCAGTATTCAGCGGAGCAAGGACCCGGGTGCGTGCCGCTTGTCGAAAAGAAAGAAACCACGGCAACAGAGCAAGAAGGTGAAACACCTACGGAAAGTAAACCGACACGTGATTTCAAGATTGAGAATTTGCAGGGCGATATATCGACATTCCTGAACAAGTATCGCCACTTTCTCGATTGCTGCAAGACTGATCTGACGGAGCTTCAGCAGGTCGAGGAATTGGGAGACGAGGTCGGAGATTTACTTAAGTCTACACAGGCTAATATTTCGAATCATTCGATGGCCTCGCGCGGTATCATGCTCCGCGAAATGATCCCATCTGTTTCCAAGGCTCGCGCTGATCTGAAAAAACTGCGTGCCACGCTTGAGCGCATCAATACCTCGACGAGCATCCGCGATGAAGGAGACTTTGAAGCCTCAGGCCGGGAGGCTCACGCGATTCGTGAAATGGAAGAATCGATCGAGAGAGACATCCGTGCGCCGAAGCTGTCGACAGGGCCAAAGACGGGCGCCAGCATCGGCACTGCACCATCAGCAGGGCCGAGTATCGGGAAGACCCCGAAGACCGGCAACACGATCGGCGCGGAAGGCGTCACCGGCCAAGGTATCGGGGCCTCATCGAAACACAGCCACGACATCGGCGGCTCAGGCCCAGCAGGGTTTGGGATCGGCGCAACAGGCCGTGCAGGTCCTTCAATCGGCGAGTCCACCTTCAACAACGAATCGTCTTCGGGGGTCGGCTCATCGCTGCAACGCTCTACAGTGGGGTCTAGCCTGTCGGATTCGACGGTAGGATCGAGCTTCGGCGGCTCCAGTGTGGGTTCAAGCCTCAGAGACTCGAGTGTTGGTTCGTCGTTCGGTTCTTCTGGTGTCGGTTCGAGCATCCAAGAACGTGGCACCGCCCCGCAGCAATAATCTCCCTCACTGCTTTGAAAGCGCAGTCGGCACCACTTCCCACGTCTCTCCCCGATTTTTGCTCCTATACAAGCCACTCCCGTTTGTGCCTGCATAGAACACATCCGGATCAGTCGGACTCTGCACGAGCGATCGGATGTTGAGCGTTGCAAGACCCGTATTCAGCGTGCTCCACGTCGCTCCACCATCTTCGCTTCGATGAACGCCTTCCCGCCCGCCCAGATAAATGACGCCCTTCTTCGTGCGATCCAAAATCATCGAAAATAACATCTGATCTTGGAGCGACTGCCCGATCCGCACCCAGGCCTTCCCGCCATCCGTCGTTTTATAGAGTCCCGTGAGCGTGGAAGCGTACACGGTATCCGGCTCAAACTGGTCGACCAGCACTGCCGTCACACTGAGCGCCCGCGACGACTTAATAATGTCGGGCGACACGAGGCCGTTGTTCACCTTCTCCCAATGGCCGGCCTCGTCGATCGTTTTGTACACCCCGCCGCTCGTGCCCGCATAGATGATCGCCGGCCTCGTCGGATCCATACCCAGCGTGACCACCATCAGCACTTCCTTCATCCCCTCCATTTTCTTCACCCAATGCTCGCCGCCGTCTCTCGTCTCGGAGACACCCATCGTCGTGGCAAGAAAGATGTGGTTGCTGTCTGTCGGATCGAACACGAATTGATTCACCACCGACGAGATCGTGGCATCGTCTAACCCCGAACGCATCGAGGTCCAGTGCTGCCCGCCATCGTGACTCTTAAAGACAGCATCACCCTTCGTACCCGCATACACCGTGGCCGGGTAGGCCGGATCGATCGCCATCGAGATCACGCGCGAGTGGCTCATCCCATGCGACAGATTCGTCCAGGTCTGACCCCCGTCGCGCGTCTTATAGATGTAGTCGTTCGTCGCGACATAGATGATGTCAGGATTCTTCGGATTGAGCTGGATAACAACAATAGGATCGCCGCGATTACAGCCGACGAGAGCCGTAGCAAAAAAAAGCAGAAGAGCCAGCGCGTATGTCATGCGTCGAACGTTACAGAGTCACACCAGGATGCTCAAACAGGTCATCCAACAAGGCCGCAGGGAGAATCGAACGCCGAGGCGTGCTGTTGCATGCACGTTGAGGTGCTCGATCGACTGAGAACGCAGTTGGGGATCTGTTTCAGCATCCTGAGTTAGCGGTAGTTGGTGAACTGCAGATCAATCCCAAAATCTTTGCCCCGGAGAAACGCCATGGCCGCTTGAAGGTCGTCCTTGCTCTTGCTCAACACGCGCACTTGCTCGCCTTGAATCTGCGCCTGCACTTTCAGCTTTGATTCTTTGATGGCCTTCGTCACTTCTTTCGCCTTATCCGCCGCAATCCCGCTTTGAATCTTCGCCACCTGGCGCACCGTCCCACTCAACGCCGGCTCCACAGTCCCATAAGTGAACGCCTTCAACGAGACCCCGCGCTTGACACACTTGGCCTTGATGATGTCGTTGACCGCATTCAGCTTGTACTCATCGTCGGAGACCAGGCTCAGTTCCTTTTCCTTCTCCTTCAACGTAATCTCTGTCTTCGAATCTTTGAAGTCGAAGCGCTGCTTGATCTCCTTCGTCGCCTGATCGACGACATTTCTCATCTCCTGCATGTTCACTTCCGAAACCACATCGAACGAAAATTGGTCTGCCACGAACCCCTCCTATCCGTTCTCGGCTAACAACACCCCCCGCCGGGTAACCGCAACCGTTGCTCCTCATCATCAGGACGAATCGTCGTTTGCATCCGTCCAGGCGAACTTCCCCCTGCCATCACTACCACTTCGCTGCTGGTAAACGGCCGCTTCAAAATCACATAGCCATACCACTGCCTGATACTATCGCCCAAGACGATCACCGCGAGCAAGGCCACGAACGCCACCAATCCCGCATCCAGATAGAGCGCAAAGGCCTGTCCACCATCTGCGATCGATGAGGCCTTGCCCATGAACAGGCCGAACATCTCGTAAGACCCGATCAACGTGATGGCGCCGACGAACAACATCGGCAACGCGGTGATCCACAGATATTGCGCCTTCCGCATTTTGATGAGCACCGTCGTGCCGATACAGAGTGCCACGGTGCCGAGCAACTGATTCGCTGCGCCGAACATCGGCCAGAGCGTCGAGATGCTGCCGGTGCCGATGAGATAGCCCCAGGCCCCCACGATCAGTCCGCTGCTCACCGTCACCCCAGGCCACCAATTCATCCGCCGCAACGGAGGATAAACGCGTCCACCCATTTCCTGAATAAGATAGCGCCCCACGCGAGTGCCTGTATCGATCGTGGTCAAAATAAACAGCGCCTCGAACACCAACGCAAATTGATACCAATAGGCCATCAACCCGGCCATACCTGGGAGCGCTGAAAAAATCGCCGCCATGCCGACCGCAAGCGACACGGCCCCTCCAGGCCGGCCGGCCACTTCCACCTCAACGAGTTGCGAGAGTTCTTGAATTCGTGAGACAGGAAAGCCCATCGCAGCCAGCGCATCAGGCGAGAGCATCGTATTGATCGCCAGATAGTCGCCAGGGATCAATACCGACGCCGCGATCAACGCCATCACGCCGACAAAACTTTCCAGCAACATCGCCCCATAGCCGACCGTAGCCTGGGACTCCTGCTCGATCATTTTCGGCGTGGTCCCTGAAGAGACCAGCGAGTGAAAACCAGATATGGCTCCGCAGGCAATCGTGATAAAGAGAAAGGGAAAGAGCGTGCCGGGAATAATCGGTCCGCCGCCACTTGCGAATATCGTGACGCGCGGCATCTCGATGGTCGGCGCCATGAGGACCACGCCCACCCCCAGCAACGCCACCACCCCAAGCTTCATAAAGGTCGAGAGATACCCACGCGGTACCAACAACATCCAGCCGGGCAGGACAGACGCGAGAAACCCATAACCAGCCAGTCCCCAGACCAACGTCGTGCGCTCCAACTCGAACCAGTCTGCCACTGAAGATTGCACAACCACCCGCCCGAAAATCACAGCCGCAACCAGCAACACCACACCGAGCAGGGAGACTTCCGCCACCTGACCAGGCCGGAACCGTTGAAGATAGAAACCCATGAGCAAGCCGATGGGAATCGTCATCGCAATCGTGAAGGTGCCCCAGGCATTGCGATAGAGCGCATTCACGACGGCAAAACCCAGTCCGGCCAATGCCACAATTACAATGAACAACACCGCCACTGCCGTCGCCGTGCCAGTGACAAGACCCAGTTCATCGCGCGCAATTTCAGGAAGAGAGCGGCCATTCCGCCGCATCGAAGCAACCAGGATAATGAAATCCTGCACCGCCCCCGCCAGCACCGCGCCGATCACCAGCCAGAGAAAGCCAGGCAAGAATCCGAATTGCGCCGCCAACACCGGCCCCAGCAACGGCCCAGCCCCAGCAATCGCCGCGAAGTGATGGCCGAACAACACGTACTTATTGGTGGGATGAAAATTAACGCCGTCGTTTAACCGCATCGCCGGCGTCACCCGCTGATCATTCAGCTCAACAACCCGCCGCGAAATCCAACGGCCATAGAACCGAAACGCGAGCACATAAATGCAAGCCGCCGCCACGACAAGCCAGAGACCGTTTACTTTTTCTTGCGGATTGACAAGACCAACAACAAAGGCAAGCGCAACCGAGCCAAGAACGGCAAGAAATCCCCAAAGCACCAGCCTTAACGCCGACATGCGGGCATCCTAGCACAAATGGACAGAAGGACACCCCTGTCGGTCCGTTGCTCCCGGAGCGCGCACGATCAGAATGTGCTCGCTCGACGGCCGCAGTCGGACCGACAGGGGGCACCCTTCCTAAGGGGACAACGAGCGAGCTTGGAACGACTATTTATATTATGTTCGAAAGGCGCAGTTTGACCGCAGGGTGCCTTCCTGAATGGAAAACGAACAGCCCGGTGAGAGCACTACTATGGTACTGCTAAGAAAATGCGACGGCGGGCAGATTGGCTATTTCATCACATAATAGATGCAACACAACGAATCCCGCGAATTAGTGTGTACTAATTGCGCCTCAAAGCCCACGTCTGCCAAAAAGCTTCTCTAGTTGGTCTACAACAAAAGTGAGATGATGATTAACGCCTGCCTGAATCCAAGTGGTCGGACTTCCCGTGCGGTCCTTCTTCATAGCTACTTCAGAAATATACCTATCTCCGGCGCTAAACCACGGACCTGTAAAATCATGTCGCATCGTAAGCATCTCTGCATTCGCTGGATATTGCGCATACCCAGGCCCGCCTTCGTTGCGTAATCCTTCACCTCGCATGATGACCCAGTATTCCCAGGCTGTATATCGGATACTTGCACTGATGTTCATTCCGGGGATCGGCACAGACAAATACGGATGAAGTACAGTGTAGTCGCCAAAGGTGGGAATCCTTGGCAGGTTGTGATTCCTAATGGCAGCGCTCCATGCAATCCATTCCTTTCTCTCCAATTCATGCTGCCCGACAGAGAACCCTGTCAGGTATTTTGGAAATGAACCTGCGACAGTGGTAATCGTTCGCCATTTTTTCAGGTTAGGTAATGACTGAAGGAGGCGATTCAAGTCAGCGTCAGAGGCTCTAAATATCTTCAGATCAATTACAATATCTATCTGACCTTCTTCATGATGGATAGAATGCATCAGTTCCTTTAGAGCCAGATTAAAACCAGGTTTCTCTATGTCGTCACGAAGTACACGGATGCATATGCCTCGTTTATCTTCCTCAGCTACCTCAGCCACAACACTCTGGAATTGGGGACTCCTTCCAAGCCCCGTTGTTGGGATAGCTGATAATCTTATGTTTCTTGCTTTTAGGAAGAAAGTGCCCGCTGTGTTTATGGGAATACTCGCTGTATGCGTACCTAGATCGAAAAAAAACGGAGCGTTCCCCCAAGCAAGAGCGATGGAGCTCGCGCATTTCATAAGCATTGCAGAATCGACTTCTCGCATCTCTGGGATCTCGATAAGAGGGGTGATTCCCGATTTTGTTGAAGGGAATAGGTCTCTTAAAGCGTTTTGCTCAGCCAGTTTCCACCGCAAGATCGGGACGTATTGCGTGTGAGTGAACATCAGCCCCTCCTTTGTTCATGAGCCTTTCTTAGCGAAAAGAGATCGTATCTCGCCGTGCCCCACCATGTTTGTGAGAATTCTATAATTCTGTGCTTCGAATCTCATCTTTCCAGCGACAATAGCGAGGTGAACACCCAAACTATCCGCCAGGAGCTTTGCGGCTTCTGGAGACCGTATGAACTTAGCTGGACTTCTATCCCATGCATTTTTAGGGACCAAAGCTTCTCCAGCAAGTTCATCGGCCTCGGTCTCCTGTCGATCTGTATTTGGTCTTGAGTCAAGGTCATCATAGAAGAGAGAATTTGGACTATGTACGTGGCGCCAAATGTGAACAAGTTCGTGCAGCAGGACAAACCAAAAGTTATCTATTCTGTCATGCCGTAACGTTAGTCCAATCACAGGAATACCAGACAATGTCATCATAGCGGCACCATCGATAAATGTTTTGGGCAGGTGAGACTCGATGACCACTGCCACTCCGTGTTCAGCTAGGAAATCCAGGGCCTTCAACGGTCCCTTATCCGACCGACTAAGTCGTGCCACATGGCGTAAGAAGTCCATATTGATTGAACCAGGCTGATATCTCTTAACGTTTACGGCTTCCATTGCACAAATGAGTATCCACGTACTCCATGCAGACAAGGCATAGTGATCCATTTCTTTGGCAGAACGTATGTGGTCCTTTTTAAGATAGACGGCAGCCAAGGTAGCTGATGGTCCAACCCTGGAAAAGAATCCCTCTAGATGTTTCCTAACGTCTTCTCCTTTCTCGCGGGATCTTGTCAGCCAGCCACGAGCCGTCATTTCTTTGATAGGGAAATTGTCCCACTCAGGTTCCTTGGCAGGGGAAACAGGTTGAGGCTCTGGAATTAAGACAGACGCTGGAATACCCAAACCATAATGAAGCGCGCGAATCATTGAGAGTGACAACGGGCGTTTACCTGATAAGATTTCTGACACTTTGCTCCGACTTCCTATGTAAGGCACGAGATCGCTCTGCGTCAGACCCTGCTGTTCCATCCTAAATCGGATTGCTACGAGTGGGTCGGGTAAACCAATTGGGAATTTCTTCGATTCATACTCTTGAATAAGTAAACTCAGAACTTCCAATTTGTTTGCACCTTCAGTTCCTGGGTCAGGATCGTCTTGGATTAGACGTTCCAACTCGGATAGAGCAGCAGTGTAATCTGCATCCGTTTTAAGAACCTTCATCCCATGTTCTCCTGTCTTATGATAATTCCCACTTGTCATATTCGGCATGTGTCCCGATCTTTAAAATAAGCACTACCTGACTCTTGAACGTCACCCTGGTTAACAACCTGTACTTGTTCCCCTTTAGATTGAAAATGACTCGATTACCCGATACAAAACTTGCACTCGAATACCGGAGCTTTATGTCTCGCGTTGTCTGCCAGGTTGCCTCACTCGCTTCTGCCAACCACGCCTTTACTTGGTCTTCTACTTCTCGGTGATGCTGACAGAACTCGTGGAGTGTCTCGACACCAACAACTCTCATGGATTGCAATATTAACATGTTCCCTATTTGGGAACAATATAATATATCCCAAAATAGGAAATTTATTACACAAGTAAATCAAACAGTTACGAAAATTTTTCTGGCAAATCACAAATAAAATATGCCTGGGCTGTTTCCCGGCAAAGAAAATAGTGTAAGGAACCGGCTCACACGCCCCCTTTGATTCCTTTCTGGTCCAAACAGAAAATAGCCCACCATGCGATGACTGATTCGGATAGCCGGTGGGCTTAAATTGTCCTCCCAAGTGTGCTTGTTCTATCCCCTCAAGGGCAGTCGTGACTGCTGCTGCGGACATCAGAGCCCTGTTGTGGTCTTGCCATCGCAAAGCGCCGTGGCCCGTTCTTACGGGTGGCGCAGCCTGTTCGACGTTCCGTTCGACGATGAGTCGGAACGGAACTAGTTGCTGCGCCAAGCGGCGCTTTGCTACGGCAAGCAACAGGGCTCTGGCTTTAGTAGCAGCGGCACGACTGTCCTTCTAATTGATCCTTCCAAGCTCGCTCGTTACTCTCTCCCAGGGGGTGGCCTCCGATTGTCCTCTACTGCGCGCGTCCAACGAGGGCCTTCCGAGGCCGCGCGTTGCGCGAGCAAAGAGGACATTGGAGGCCACCCCCTCCTCCCCCTTCTAATGGGGAATTCCCCCCAGCCCCTGGCCACCGTTACACTCTCCTCCACTATGGAACAGACCAGACCCTACCAACGCAACCTCTACCGCCTGTCCGTCACCTGCCCGGTGATGTACTGTGCGACATCGACGGTCGGCGAAGGAACGATCTCGAATCTTTCGGCAGTAGGATGCGCGATCGAAGCTGGCCAACCTCTGCTGGCAGGCCAGAATGTCGCATTGCGCTTGATGCTCCCCGATCAGGTCGAATCGCTGCCGATCGATGAGGCCCACGTGCGGTGGGTGCATGGTAATCTGGCTGGAATTGAATTTATCGAGGTGGAACGTACCGCGAATCTCCGGCTGCACGGTTTCGTCTGGAACGGGATGGCCCAACACTTCCACTCGATTCAGCAGAAGCGCGCGACATCTTAGACTGGCCCCTGTTCAATTCCATTCTTCCCTGCCATCACAGGCAGAGCAATCCCAGTCCGATCCAACGCGGCTCCCGAAACGGCTGGAGCCACGCGCGGCAGAAGAAAGGGGTCAGGAACCACACCTGCATCGAGCGCGGGATTTTTCTGCACTGCCGCCCGCCCGCCCAGCACTGCCAGACACAGCAGCCCAATCCCAATCCATACCAATTCCCGGAACCGCCTGAGCAACGCGAACGTGATGCCGGTGACGCCGGAATAGCCGAAGGCCTCGAGGAGGAGCAAATTCCCGCCGTCCTGGGTGCCGAGACTGCCGGGGATGAAGAAGGTGCCGCCTTTGATGAATACCGAGAGCGCGCCGATGGAGATGGCCGAAAGGGCCATGGCAGGACCGCCGAGATAATAGAGGATGACATACACTTCCAACGCCTCGGCCAGCCAGCCAAGAAAGAACAGCCCGGTGGAGGCATAAAAGGCCGGCCGCTTGTGACGATAGAATTCCAGGATCGCTCGATCCAGTGAGCGCAGTTTTTCCTCACGCGCTTCGAGATATTTGATCTTCACCCCGATCTTCCGCAAAGATTCCAAGAGCCAGGTACAAAGTCCTTGCCGCTGCACGAATACAAACGCAGCGGTCCCCAACGCCAGCAGGCCCACGCTCAAGAGCGCGGCAACCACGGTGTGGCCGGATGAGTCGTTCCCGCCCAGCAGCCACACGCCCAGGGCGATGCCGAGCAGAATGAACAGCACTTCGGCAATCGTCATCGTCGTCTTCGCGATGATAACCGAGGTGTAGGCTTCTTCCATCGGCACACGATGCTTCCGGAGCAGAGAGGCCTTCAGCGGCTCGCCGCCAACGTAACCGGATGGCGTCGTCATGTTCACCACTTCGCCGGCTGTCCGGATCGCGAGCACACGCCAGAATGGGATATCCCTTCCCGACGGACCAAGCGTCACCTTCCATCCATACGCTTCGACGGCATACATGATGACGGAGGGAATCAGCATGACAAGGAGCGCGACCGGTCCAAGCTGCGCCGCCGTGTCATAAATGTTCTCTGGGCCGATATGCCAGACGATGAGACCGAGGGTGAGGAGACCGACGACAAGTAGGAATAGTCTTAGCACGCAAGACTCTCAGAAGTTTGGTTGATCGTTCCGGTTGTTTGGGAGGAAACGGGTATTAGGAGCCGTTGCCTGGATTTCGAGTGCTGTCTTCCTGAATTATAGCCGACCGCCCACCGCTGAGAGCCAGGCAGAGCAAGCCTACTTCTGATTCAGGCAGCTCCCGGAACCGACGGGGATACACGAAGGTGATGCCAGTATAGACAGAGCATCTAAATAATTCTAACCATTGCACATTAGCACATTCCTGACGTCTTTGGCACCAGAATGCCGGGAGTGAAGAAGGGGGGAAAATGTATCAGGTGCCATGTCCAGAATCGAGCGGGCGATGTTCCTGAACTCCCGCCGCACGACCACGAAGCACCGCGAGACACAGTAGCCCAATCCCGATCCATACCAGCTCCCGAAATCGCCTCAGCAGAGCAAAGGTGAGGCCGGCGACGTCGGAGTAGCCAAAATCTTTCAGCAAGAGAAAATTTCCGATGTCTTGTGCGCCAAGGCTGCCGGGGATGAAAAAGCTTCCACCTTTGATGAAGACAGAGAGGGCGTTGATAGAGATGGCCGAAAGGACGAGGGCAGGCCCCCCCAGAAACCAGATGATGACGTAGACTTCCAATGCTTCCGCCATCCAACTCAGAAAGAACAGTCCGGTTGAGGAATACACGGCCCGTCGATTATGGCGGTAGTATTCCAGGATCATTCGATCCAGCGACCGTAGTTGTTCCTCACGTGCTTCGAGGAAGCGAATCTTCAGTCCGATCTTCCGAGTAAACTCCAAGAGCCAGGTAAAGAATCCTTTTCGCTGCGCGTATATCAGCGACGAAATCACGAGCAACAGCAGGGTGACGCTGACCAGCGCCGCCACCATGGTCTGTCCCAATGAGCCATCGTTGTCAACCCTCCAGAATGCGAGCGTGATGCCCAAGAGGATGAACAGCACCTCGGCGATCGTCTTCGTCGTTTTCGCAATGACGACCGAGGCAAGCCCCTCGACCATCGGCACATGATGCTTCGTAAGCAGATAGGCTTTGAGCGGCTCACCGCCGATGTAGCCTGCCGGCGTAGTCAGGTTCACCACTTCACCGGCGGTCTTGATCGCGAGCACACGCCAGAACGGAATATCTTTGGCCGATGGGCCAAGCGTAACTTTCCAACCGTATGCTTCAACGGCATACATAACGGTGGAGGGAATCAGCATGGCGAGGAGCGCGACAGGCCCGAGTTGCGCCGCCGCATCATAGATGCGCTGGGGACCAATCTGCCAAATGATCAGAACGAGTGCGAGAAGGCCGGCAAAGAGGAGAGCGAGCTTGAGCATGCGTCACCACAGCCAGTCTCATTGTCCAAAAACATGGCTGATGTCAGAGGCGATCTCCTAAGTCGTCGATGCGGCTTTCTCGAATCACCGCCGCACTCCCGCCGGAGAGGACTAAGCACAGTAGCCCCAATCCGATCCACACCAACTCACGGAACCGCCGGATCAAGGCGAAGGTGATTCCGGTGACATCGGAAAAACCAAAAGCCCTCAACAAGAGCATGTTTCCACCATCCTGCGCGCCGAGACTGCCTGGGATGAAGAAGGTGCCGCTCTTAATAAAGACGGAGAGGGCGCTGATAGAGATCGCCGAGAGCGCCATGGCCGGGCCGCCGAGAAAATAGATGATGATGTAGACTTCCAACGCCTCTGCCACCCAACCGACAAAAAACAGCCCGATGGAGGAACAAAAGGTCAGGCGGTTGTCACGGTAAAAATCCAGGATTGTTCGATCCAACGACTGTAGTTTCTTCTCACGCACTTCGAGATAGTGAATCTTCAGCCCGATCTTTCTCAGAAATTTTAATAGCCACGTAAAGAGCCCTTGCTGTTGCACGAACACGAACGCCGCAGTCACGAGCACCAGGAAACCGACACTAACCAGCCCCGCTGCGACAGACTGTCCGGATGAGCCGTCGGCGCCGACGCTCCAGAACGCGAGCGCGATGCCCATGAGAATGAAAACCACTTCGGCAATCGTCATTGTCGTTTTCGCAATGACAACCGAGGCAAGTCCCTCTACCATCGGCACATGATGTTTCGTCAGTAGATAGGCTTTGAGCGGTTCGCCCCCGACATAGGCGGTCGGCGTGGTCATGTTCAACATTTCACCGGCAGTCCGGATCGCGAGCACACGCCAGAACGGGATGTTCTTCGCCGACGGACCGAGCGTGATTTTCCACCCGTACGCTTCGACGACGTACATGATGGTGGAGGGAATCAGCAAGACAAACAACCCTATCGTCCCGAGTTGCGACGCCGCCTCATAGATTTGCCCGGGACCGATATGCCACACGAGGAAAACGAGGGTGAGAAGACCGACGGCGAGTAGGAATAGCTTTAACACGCCAGGCTAGGGATCCACGGTGAGAAAAACAGACAGATCCTAGGGGAGCGTCTCTTGATGTCCACCCCTCCGGCAAGGGAGTGGCCAGGGTTGCCCTTTACTGCGCGCATCGAGCGATATACATGCTCCCTCCAAGCTCGCTCGTTTTTCCCTTTGGGAAGGGCACCCATGTTGGTCTAAGTGCGGCCGTCGAACGAGGCCCTTCTCAGGGCGCGCGTTCCGGGAGCACAGGACCAACGTGGGTACCCTTCCCATCTGTTCTTTTAAGCACGAGTCCTGGCGGACGGTCTGACGACCCACAGCATCAGGAGCGAGAACACCACAGATCCGATCGCGGCCATCCAGAGAAACCAGTCGAGCTTGCCGATCACGGCAAAAATAAAGACGACGACGGAAAAGTCTCGGCTTGCCACGTTCTTGAGCATGAAGTCCGACCAGGCAGCCTGCACCGGGGTCTTCCATCCACTCGACGATTTGATCTTTTGCGCGCGGGTGACGAGCCACAACGAGAGCCCATTACCGAGGACCGCCGCCGCACCTAGGGCAAGAGGAATCCACGCACCGTCGGTTCCAGCCACATGCAGGTAGGAGCCCGCGGCAATACCGGCAAAGATCGCCATATGCACCACATTGTCCATGGCGATGTCGAGCTTGGCCCCGAACGGAGATTCGGTGAACGTCAGCCTGGCCACTTCGCCATCGCAGCAATCGATGATCGCCGCCAGTTGGAACAGCAATGCGGCGACGATGCCGGCGCTGTAGGTGCCGAGGCCGAAACAGGTCGCGGCGGCCAACCCAACCAGGGTTGCCAGAATCGTAATGACATTCGGCGAGAGCCCTGCGGCGAGAAAGATTCGCGTGAACCAACGGGAGACCTTCCTGTTGAAGAATCGGTCGATCAACCCCTCGAACTCGCCCTTGAGAGAATTGAAGAGCTTCTTCTCGGCGGCCTTGACATCGGCAGCATCGCGCACATCCTGATACCAGTGGGATCGGTTCGCCTCTGTAGATAATACCCTCACATGCCCTTCCACCGAGGCCCGTTCGAGCCATCGACGAATCGGAACCGTACCGGTCTCCACTTCGACCTGGCCGGCAGCGCTCATCAACCCGGCAGGCAGCACCACCAGGTCTGTCGCCACCAATGCCGCGTCGTCCTGCTTCGAGGTGATTGAGAGCAGTCGTCCCGCCTGCACCTTCACACGCAAACTCGATCGGCGCGACTGTCGAGTTTGCCCGCTATCGGGCCGCGCCACAACGATCGCCTGACCCTCCTGTACCTCATGACGCAGGCTCTCGATCAAGGGGGTCGTAAACACCCCCTGCACGCCAGACAGGAGACAGAAGCCGCGAACTTCCGCTGCAAGCGCTTCCCATGTGCGCGGATCATCCAGTGGGAACTCACGAATCGGCAACCAGCGCACGGGAATCGTTACGTGCGACCCTTTGCCCAACGCCTGTTTGAGCTGATCCTCCTCCGCCCCAACCAACACCATGAGCTGTCGAATGCCGGCGCGCTGCAGGGTCAACACCGTCCGCTGAAACAAGCCGATCCCCACGACGCTGGTGAGCGGCCCCACTTCATCAGGATATAATCCTGCCGGCTCGCCAAATAGACTCACTGACGGCAAGAGAATCGCCGTGCTCAATCCCTGGAGACCTGCCTGTTTCTGGACGATGCTCTCGCTCATAATCGAATGATCTTTCGTCTACGGAGGAAGGGCTATTCCAAACGTCCCGCCATCCTAACCGCCAGTATCCCGTTTACCCCGTTACCCGACTACCCCCCGCTTTTACAGTTTCGGTAACACATCCCGTTCCGCTTTCGTCACATCTTCCATGAAATCGATTTCGGTCCAGGGGAGTCCCCCGATTTTCTCATGCCCTACCTTGACGTCGCGGAAGAATCCCACCAGCGCATCTTCGTATTCCATCTGCCAGGCCTCACGGTCCACATAGGTCTTGAGCGATGCAATCACGTATGGCGCATCGGCATGCCGAACCTTCAGAAACCCCACGCCTTCTCCGGCATAGTCATAGTGTAGCGGCATCGTTTTCGTCAGTGCAACCACGCGGCCACCTTCGACCACGACCATACATTCTTCCCCGGTCTGCTTGACGGTGTCGTCCATCAACAGCGCATTGTCATAGGAAGATTGTACCAAACGGCGCAAGATTTCTTGATGGAAAAGCACGTCTGCATCCATGACGATCGCATCGTCATCCAAGGCCGTGCGCGCGATCCAGAGGGAGGAGATACTGCCGCGATGGAACTGCTCGTTCACCAGGAAGTTCACGCGCATGCCACAATCGTTCGCCGCCACAGCCGCGCGAATCATCTCCTGTTTATAGCCCACCACTATATCGGCGCAGTGAATACCGAGGCTCCGAAGCGACGTGAGATAGCGATGCAAGAGAGTCTGCCCACCGATCTCGATGAGGCACTTCGGGCGATGTTGTGTGACCTGCCACAGGCGCTTCCCGACACCGGCTGCGAGAATAATGGCTTTCATGCTGCGCCGCAAATCCGTTCGAACGCGTCAAGAAATCCGACGAGTTGCGCCTCTGTGAGGGCGCCCATATTCGCCACGCGGAAAATTTTGCTCTGGAGTTGGCCTTGGCCGGCATAGATCACATACCCCTCGTGTTTCAGTCGATCGTGCAACGACTGATACGTGACCCCATCAGGAAGATAATAAGCCGTGATCGTGTTGGAGAATTTTTCAGGAGTCAGAAGCGGTTTCACGCCGAGTGTTGACATACGGTCTCTGATCAAGGTCGCGACCTTCTTGTACCGCTGCATTCGCTTGGCAATGCCTTCCTCCATGAGTTCGTTCAATGCTTCGTCGAACGCATAATAGACCTGCACTGCCGGGGTGAACGGAATCGTTCCGAGGCCCTGGTCATCCACGTATTGTGTCATGTGGAGATAGATTGATCGTCTGGGGTACCCACGCATCCGCTCCAGAAATCCCTTGCGGACGAGCACGAAGGACACACCGGGGAATCCCTGAATGCATTTTCCGGCTGTCCCCGCCACCATATAGATGTGAGAACCGGCGATATCCAGCGGCTCGCCCGCTAAGGCGCTGACAGCATCGAGAATGAACACCCGGTTCTGGCTATCGACGACATCCGCGATCTCCTTGACCGGATTGATGAGCCCGGTAGTCGTTTCATGATGGACCATGGCGACCGCATGCGCTTCCGGATGTTGCCGTAGCGCGAGTCGCAACCGTTCAGGATCAGGCCTTGTCGTCCAATCGTATTTGAGTTCAGATACACCCAGGCGATAGAGACCGACCATCTGAGAAATGCGCTCGCCGTACACACCGTTGTTGAGTACCAACATCCGTTTGCCGTGCGGGAGCGCCGACATCACGGCGGACTCGACCGCCGCAGTTCCCGACCCGGTCAGCACCACCGCGGCATACTCCGATTCCGCCCCCGGCACAAAGAGTTTCAGCAGCTTCGCCTGAATCCCGTGTAAGAGCTCGGTAAACTCCGACTCCCGATGGCAGACATCCTGACGCATGAGCGCCTGACGCACTCGTTCCGATACATTGACCGGTCCTGGATTGAGAAGAATCATAGCGTCCTTCAGCTGTCAGCAGTCAGCTTTCAGCAATCAGCTCTTTTGGACACTGACCGCTGAGGGCTGATCGCTATTGTATAGCCTGCATGAATCGCTTCGTAATGTCCGGCGGATCGAGCGCCACACGCCCGGCATCTTCCACCATCTCATTGACTTTCACCAGCAACATGCTCGGTCCGTCTTTCTTCAGCATGTCTTTGAACTCGTAGACGAGATCTTCGCGCTCCCGCACCCGTTCGACGTTGATATATCCGGCCGCCTTCGCCACCTTCTCAAGCGGGACCACATTGGAAATCGTCGGCTGATTGCCGGTTGTGCCGTAGACTTCGTTGTCGAACACGACATGAATGAAGTTCTTCGGCTTCAGCGCCCCGACGGTCGCAAGCGTCCCCATGCCCATGAGGACATTCCCGTCGCCGTCGAACACGACCACTTGTTTGTTCGGTTTCGACAATGCCACACCCAGCCCAATCGCCGCTGCCGATCCCATCGACCCGATCATATAAAAATGCGTCGGTCGGTCGGCAATCTTCTGCGCCTCGCGGGAAGGAAATCCGTTACAAACAATGACCGGCTGGTCGGTGAGTAATTCCAGCAAGGCGGCCATCGCCATCGCCCGGCTCTGCATCGTGCCTTCTTCCGGCCTCATGGATGCAACCCCTTCACGACACCCTTTGTAATATTTAACGCCACGGGAATCCGTTTCTTCATGAACGTCTCGGCCACCCACCTGAGATCATCGATGGCCGTCTTTTCCGTCAACGTCCGATGCGGGATCTTCATCGTATCCAGAAACTGCGGCATGACTTCGCCCATCACGAGATGCTCCGGCGCATCTTTGCCTCCTTGGCCGCGCCAAGACACGATGAGGATGCAGGGCTGCTGATAGATATAGTTGAGGGAAATGAGCGTGTTCAGGGATGTTCCAAGCCCGGAGTTTTGCATCAAAACGGCGGGAATCTTGCCGGCCATATAGGCTCCGGCCGCCATGGCCACAGCCTCGTCTTCGCGTACCGCCGGAGTATACAGACGCCGCTCCATCAGCTCGGCAATGATGCCGCCCAAAATCGAATCCGGGACCCCGGTAAAAAAGTCCACCCCGATATCTTGCAGGGCCTGGACGAACGTATCGCTCTCAATCATCTGATCGGCTCCTTGCCTCTCTATGCCGAGAAAAACCGGCGCATTATAAGCCATGCCTCTGGGCATTCTCAACAAAACTGAGGGAGTTGCGCCATCTGAATCGCCGTGGTAGCGTTCCGCCATGATCGGGCATCAAAGGAATGACACAGGCCTCTACCTTGCCCTACTGGGGTTCTTATGGTGTCTGTGTCTGACCTACCCTGTTCTTGCCCATGCAGTGCCGATGGTGAACGACCCAAACGGTTTTCAGAGCCTCGCCTGGGGCGTTACCTTGACCACGAGGCCGGAGTTGGAAATCACCAGAGCAGGCCCACATGTCAACGAGTACCGATTGAGAGACGGCGCGCCATCGTATGCAGGAGTCCCGGTCGAAAGCGTCCGATTATTGTCGGTCGACCAACAATTCGCCCGTGTGACCATCCACTATCAAGGTGAGGATCGGCACAAACAGATCATGAGCTATTTGGAGCAACAGTTCGGTTCCCTTGAGCGCGTCCCAGGGCAGATGATGCGGGGCCTCAATCAGCAGTACACGTGGCGTGGAACCGATACAGAAATCAACGTGACCTATCATGCCAATACGGAGCGGGGATTTGTGTTTATCGACAGCCGCAGCCTCGCGCCTCGGTTCAACGACCATATCACCGACTCAGCAGAGTAACATGCCTCGCCGGCCTCACACATTCCCTTGGATCTGTCGCGCGTTCTGTATCGGCCTTTTCTTGTTACTGCTCCTGCAGGGCGCCCCGGCATCGGCCGTGCCGATGCAGAACGATCCAAATGGATTTGAGGGGATCCCCTGGGGCGCAACATTTTCAGAAACCGACACCTTTGTGAAAGTCGAGGACACCGGCCGGTCTCAAACCTATGAACGAAAGACCTCGGTTCCTTCGCTTGGCGCCGTACAGGTCGACTCCATGCGATTCGTGACCTCTGAAGGCAAGTTCGCGCGTGTCACGGTCCGCTACCAGGGCAAGGCCACCCACGACCAGATTCTTGCCTATCTCCAGTCCCTCTACGGTCCGCTTGATCGCACACCAGGACAGATCGCCGGAGGCTCCGTCAAATTCTTTAGCTGGACCGGATTCGAAACCGATGTGAACCTCCGATACGAGACCGGTACTGATCGTGGCATCATTTTTTTCGAAAGCCAGGAACTTCGCCGAAAAATGACCGACAGCAATTCAGCGACCGTGTTTTGACACCTCCTGCCTAACCGCCCAAAGCTCCAGATAAACCCTCACCTGTCCCTCGCAGCATCCTGGCTGAAACTCCGCGCCAATTGTGCCTTTCCCCCCCACCCCCCCCCTCTTCTGATGGGGCCTTAATCCCCTCCATTTGGGGATTGTTGAAATTCTTGAATACGGTATTCTCAAGCTGTCTCGGGGGATAGAAGAACCTCGGCGGAACCACTGAGGAGGCATCGATGAAGCTGGACCACCCCATTCTCAAGATCAACACCCAAAAAGCCCATTCGCTCTTGGATCGGCGCTACGCCGAACGAGTTCCAATTGGGTATCGAATCAGCTACTCCGGAGAAGAAGGCGCACGGATCGTCAAAGGAGAGGGACTTCTGAAAGATCTCTCCAAAACCGGCTGCAAGATCCTGGGCGCAACCACCAGTTCACTAGGTAGCAGCCTCACTCTGCTCCTAGACTTTCAGGATGGGCAAGCCCCCATGTGCCTCACCAACGTCATTGTCTCCTGGATCGCCAGAGACTCCTTTGCCGTCACATTCCCCAAACTGTCAGCAGAAGAACGAAGACGGCTGCAAGAAGTTATCCGGAAAAATATCAGCGTGTCATCCCTGGGTGATCAACGGACGGCATTCCGTATCGTCTAAGCGTTAATCCAACGTCATGGAGTAAATGCATGAGTCCACACACCGCCGCGCCCTTCACCACAACAACTGAATTCTCCGGTCGATCCAATCGTCGGCATGGCAACCGTATGCCGACAGTCTTCTCGTTGCTCTATTCCGGCATGGGAGCGGACCAGATGCTGATCGGTGACGGAATCGCCACCGATCTCTCATCGAGCGGGATCGGCATTCGAGGGAATCAATCGGTTACACCCGGCATGGAAGTGCGCCTCATCATCGACCTTCCTGGAATGGAAAAACCATTCTGCATTCCCCGGAGTCGAGTTTCCTGGGTTGAAGGCTGTCGATTTGGGGTGGAGATGGAGATCCTGACGTTAGAGGAGAAGAATCACCTGAGACTCTTCTTGTGAATCGCGTCCCCTGCTCAGACCGTGCCAGTAGCATCTGAGACCTATCAGGAACAAGGAGGTGCCCTCATGCAACGAAAACAGACGGCATTAGGGAACGGGCTTCGGTCTGTAGCGGAAACGATCAATCGAAGACAAGGACCTCGCCCTTCGGTAGAGTTCGGCTTGATGTACTCAGCGCAAGACCCCTCCGGCGAGATCCTCATGGGCGATGGCATGGTCACGGATCTCTCGCCCACGGGATTGGGCATTCGCGGCAACGCCTCCGTGACGCAGGGAACAGAACTCACGATTTTTCTCTACCTTCCTGACGGGCAAGACCCGCTGTTCGTGATGGAAGCGAAGGTGGCTTGGGCCTCAGGACGTCGGTTCGGAGTCGAGATTCTCAAAATGAATTTGCGGGAACAAAACCGACTCCGTCACTTCTTACGCTCGAGCCTCGCGTATTCCAATTAGACCGATCATCGGCTCACGGAAAGACGCGATGACCACACGGTGGCGACATCGTACCCCCTTGCGCTAACGCCATGGTTCATGAGTTGTTCTGCTCCAGTGAGCCTTCGACCACAGGTTCACCCCGAACCCTCGGCCTAATAAGCCTGCCTGAAACAGCCCTCTTGTCGTTTTACCCAATGCTTGTCCCTTAGAGAGGCTGCGTGCTAGTGTCATAGTAAGTGAGTGCTCACTTACTATGAAAAATCGAACTGTACGGGCCACGAAGAGGAATACGCAGCGGGCTTCTGCACCAGACCGTCAAGCCAGCCTCATTGTGGCCGCCGCTTCGCTCTTCGCCGCGAAAGGGTTCAGCGGCACGACGACAAAAGAAATTGCCAAAGCAGCGGGCGTCAGCGAAGCCTTGGTCTTCAAATACTTTCCAACGAAACGGACACTCTACGCCGCAATCCTGGCAGAAAAAGTCACCGTCAATGAATTGCTCGAAGCCGTAGAGACAGCGGCCAAGACACGCGACGACCATCGCGTGTTTACGATGATCGCAGGCTATCGCATCCGTCCGGACGTCGATTCGACGTTTTTGCGGCTCCTCTTGTTCAGCGCGCTGGAAGGACACGAACTGTCCGAGATGTTCTTCGGGAAGCACCACAAAGTGTTCTACGATCATCTGGCCGCGTACGTTCGCACAAGGATCGAAGACGGCGCTTTTCGCCCGATCGATCCCCTCCTGGCAGCCCGCGCGTTCATTGGCATGGTCGTCCACCACCGTCTGCTCCATGAGATCTTCGGAGTGCCCATGCATCTATCCCATGAGGAGACGGTGGCCACTTACGTGGATCTCTTCCTGACCGGACTGATCAGGCTGCCGGCCGGAGGCAAATCAACGGGAAGGCGTTCGGGATGAATCCCTTGAAACAACATCCGATCGTCACCCTCGGAGTGATCATTTTCTTCGCGGTCTCGGCCCTCGTTGTGTTTCGCCTCAGCAGCGGCGCCAAAACCGACACCCGCAAAGCCCGCGTCATCACCGTCGCCACCGCAACGCCGCTGAAACAGGATCTTAATGTCCGGCTCGCCTACACCGCAGACATCACGCCTAACCAAGTCGTGAATCTGTTTTCACGAGTCGACGGCTACATCGCCAAGGTGTACGTCGAGAAAGGCGACTTGGTCAAAGCCAATCAGCTCTTGATCGAGATCGATCATTCCGACTATCGACATGCCGTCGATCAGGCCAAGGCAAATCTGGCTGCGGCCAGAGCGAGAGTCGCACAGCAGGATGCGAGTGTCCGCAACACCACACTCACGTTGAGTCGGATGCAGGCACTGATCAAAGACCAATTCGTCTCGCAGCAGGATCTGGATAATGCTCAGGTCGCGTACGATGCGGCGGCGGCGGCACTCGACTCGCTCCGCGCGCAGGTTCAGCAAATGGAGGTCGCCCTGGCGCAGGCCGAAACGAACTTGGCCTACTCGTATATTCGCGCGCCTTTTGCCGGCTATGTGGCTGAGCGCAACCTCGACCTCGGCGCCTATGTCAGTGGGGCCACCGCCGGCACCTCGACCATCTCGCGCGGGATTCTCACACTCCATGAGATTCAGACTGTCCGTATTCTGATTGAGGTCGTGGAGAAAGACGTCCCACTCATCCAGGTGGGCCAAAGAGCTGAAGTGCGCGCCGAAGCCTATCCGGATCGCGCCTTCGAAGGCACCGTTACCCGCATCGTCCAGGCGCTGAACCGCGCGACCCGCACGATGACCATCGAGGTGGATCTCCCCAACAAGGATCATGTCTTGAAAGGCGGCATGTTCGCCCGCGTAGAAATCATGGTCGGCGTCCATCCCAATGCCATTCAGATCCCCATGGACGCCGTGAGCCGATTGGAAGACTCCCAATATGTCTACATTCTGCGCGAAGGGAAGGCCCAGCGGGTGCCGGTGGAAATCGGAGTCCGTGACGAAAACCGGGTGGAGATCACCAAGGGCCTGGACGGATCGGAACAGGTGATTGTCTCCGGGAAAGACCTCGTGCATGACGGAATGCCGGTGCAGACGCAACCGCTTGAACCCGTTAAACGTGAATCGTAAAAGGTAAAACGTGAAAAAACCTCCCACTTTGATGTCTCACTCCGCACGTTTTACGTTTAACGTATTACTTTTCACATCTTCATCATGTGGCTGACCCTCCTCGCGCTTCGCAATGGGATCGGCATCTTGATGCTGTCCTTGGCCATGGTGATCCTGGGCGCCACCTCCGTCCAGCGATTGCCGGTCGATCTCTTTCCCCAGATTCAAGTGCCCGTCGCGTTTGTCGGCGTCATCTATAAGGGCGCGCCGCCGCTCGACATCGAACAGAGCGTTGTCTATCCCATCGAGAAAGCCGTGAGTTCTGCCTCGAATGTCGAGCATGTCGAGTCATTCGCGAAGCAGGGCATCGGCGGAGTGCAGATCTGGTTCAACTGGGGCGCAGACCTCGACGTCGGTCAGATGGAAGTGATGCAACGTGTCACCCAGATTCTCAACAGCCTTCCCCCCGGCATTCTGCAACCTTTCATCGTCAAGTTCGATGTGTCCAATATCCCTGTCTCCCTAGTCACGGTCTCCAGCGACGGGCTCGACGAACGGGCTCTGTACGACCTGGCCTCGAATACGATAGCCCCGCAGATCGAACAGATCGCCAATGTCGCCGCCGCCACCGTAGAAGGCGGAAAGATCCGCCAGATCAACATCAACCTCGACCCAGCGCTGTTGAATGCCCGAAGTCTCTCGATCCTCGACGTCGTCAAATCCGTGAAAGCCGCCAACCTCATTCTTCCATCCGGCGATATCAAAGCCGGCAATCTCGATTACAACGTCTTCACCAACAATCAGTTCCGGTCGGTCGACCCGATTCAGGACGTGATCGTGAAGGTCAACCCGCAGGGCAGCCCGGTGCGCGTGCGGGATGTCGGAACCGTGACCGATTCTTCGGATATTCAGACCAATATCGTCAGGACGGACGGGGCCAGATCCGTCTATCTTCGAGTGAACAAACAGCCCATCGCCAATACCGTTGCCGTCGTCGATGCGTTGCGCAAGGCCCTGCCGAAACTGGTCGGGATCCCGCCCAGCGTGAAAGTCGGAATCTCCTTCGACCAATCGGTCTACATCCGCCAGTCGATCAGCAACCTCGCCGAACAGGCGCTGCACGGATCGCTGTTGGCCGCAGCGGTGATCTTGATTTTCCTCCGTAGCGTGACGAGCACCGTGATCATTTCGGTGGCCATTCCGCTCTCGATCATGGTGACGTTCATCGTCCTGTACTTCTCTGGGCAAACCCTGAACGTATTCACCTTGGGCGGCCTGGCGCTCGGAATCGGCCGTCTTGTCGATGACTCCATCGTGGAACTCGAGAACATTCAACGCCACCTCAACACCACGGCCCGCCGCTGGGACGCGATCCTGGAAGCAGCTCGTGAGGTCGCGATGCCCATTCTCGCTTCGACGGTCACCACCGTCGTCGTGTTTCTTCCGATTTTCTTCGTCGCTGGAATCGCCCGCTTGCTCCTGATTCCCCTGACTATCACGATCGCGATCTCCCTGTTCACCTCCTTCTTCGTCTCTCGCACGGTCACCCCGGCGCTCTGCTATAAATTTCTCAAGCCTGAACAGCAATCTCACCGTTCGATGCCGGCGTGGTTCGTGCGTCTGATGGGGTGGAGTCGCGAACGGTACGAGGCATTGGACAAGGGCTACGAGGCATCGCTCCGCTGGGTCTTGGCCCATCGCTGGCGCTTCATCGTCGGCATCCTGCTCCTCTTCGCCTGTTCGATTGCGCTGGCGCCCAAGATCGGCACGGAGTTTTTGCCGATCTCGGATGAAAGCCAGTTCCGCATCGTCCTGAGAGCGCCGGTCGGTCAGCGAGTGGAGAAAACCGAACAGCAAGTGGCCGAGGTCGAACGGGTATTACGGGCACAGATCCCTGCCGAAGAATTGGAAACGATCGTCTCCAGCACCGGCGTGTTAGCCCAGGGCCGTTCTTCCCTCTTCAATCCCAATACAGGCCCTCACACATCGAGCATCTCTGTCCACCTTGTGACGCCGGACAAACGGACCAGAAACCAAGTGCAAATCATGAACGACGTCAGGCCCAAAGTCCTCAAGCTCTTTCCAGGCGTCGCAATGTTTTTCGATCCGGGCGGGCTCATCAAACGCATCACCAGCTTCGGATCGCAGAAGTCCGTCGATGTCGAAATCTACGGCTACGATTTCGAGCAGGCGCGCGAGGTCATCCGGCAGGTCGAGAGCTCGATGCAACAAATCCCCGGCTTGGCCGACATCGAAGTCAGTCGCGAGGAGAACTACCCCGAAGTCAACCTCGTCGTGGACCGGGAAAAGGCCGCGCTCCTCGGTATCAGCGAAACGGACGTCGCCAGCGCCGTGCTCTATTCACTCAATGGCAATGGCCCAACCGATCCGATCATCTACACCGACCCTCAGAACGGTAATGAATACTACATCAGCGCGTGGCTCGCGGAAGAACACCGAAAGGACTTCACAGACATCGAGAATATTATTTTGACGGCGCGAACAGGAGAACCGGTCCTTCTCAAAAACGTCGCCTCTCTCAAGCTCAATGCCGGCCCGGTAAAAATCGACCGCAAATACTTTCAGCGGGTCATCCATGTGACGGCCAACCCGGTGGACCGAGATCTCGGCGCCGTCGCCGCTGATCTGGAAGCAGCCATTGCCAAGATCCAGCTCCCTACCGGCTTCAGCATCCGGTTAGCCGGTCAGATTCAGCAACAGCGGGAGACCTTCGAGGGGCTGTTATTCGCCACAGCCCTGGCGCTGGTCCTTGTCTACATGGTGATGGCCGCGCAGTTCAAATCGCTGATCGATCCCTTTGTCATCATGTTTTCAGTTCCGATGGGTTTCCCGGGCGTCATTCTGATCCTCTTCCTGACCGAGACCACCCTCTCCACCACCTCAATGATGGGCATCATCATGATGTTGGGCATCGTGGTCTCCAACGGAGTCCTGCTGGTGGATTATACGAATGTCCTGCGCCGGCGGGGACAGGAGTTGCACGAGGCGGCAGTCCGCGCCGCGCGGACGCGGCTCCGACCCATCCTGATGACGTCCCTCGCCACTGTTCTGGGGCTGCTCCCCATGGCCATCGGCTGGGGCATCGGCGGAGAAACCAACGCCCCGCTGGCGCGTGTCGTCGTCGGAGGACTCAGTTTCTCGACGATCCTCACGCTCTTTCTCGTCCCCACGATCTATGTGATGTTAGAAGAGCGGTTCCCCCGCCATGCAGATCAGACGCCACAGAATGCCGACTGGATGCCACCGGAGCCAGCTGGCCGATAACAGGATGCTCAACCGGTCAGACGGTCTGTCTTGTTGATCTGGGTAGTTTTGTTTCACCAAACAGACGAGACAGACCGAATAGACCGGACAGACCGGGTTTTAGTGCGCAGAGCTGGTTGGTTACCCGACAGTTGGAAAGAGCGCCTTCAGTTGCATCGCCAAGCCGATGTCCCCGCTGATCTTGAGCCGCCCCGACATGGCGACGGCGGTCCCGCTCAACTGGCCCTTCAAAATCTTGATGCAATCCTCTCCTGCCATCGAGAGCACCACGTGAGGGTTCGCATGCGTCCCCTCTGCAACCTGACAGGTTCCCTCCCGGATCGTGAGAATGTACTGCCCGCCCTGCACGCCGCTCAAATCGAACTGATAGACCGCGTCAAGATCTTCGGCGGCATCCGAATCGAGCCGACCCGGGAGAAGCTGAAAGAACTCTTTGACTGTGCTGGGATTCATGGCTTGTGGAAGGCGAGGCTGCTCAGACCGACACCGGGAGCCGCTGTGCCGCGGCTCCCGGTCTTTATCTAATACCGGAGCGTGACCGTCGTCGTACTACGACGCGCGCCGAAGAAATCTTTGGAAAACGCCTCGACAACGGCAGGGTCATAGCCCTTGCAACTGAAAATGTCGAGGTAGGCATTGTTCGTATCGTTGGCAAAATGGCCGCTGATCAACGAGGTCGAAATCAGCTGGACCATGGAGTAGCCGGCAACGCGGCCTGATCCAAAATCCACGACCTGGCACTCGCCAAAACGTTTCATGTCGATGAGCTCACACAGCTCTACGACATAGCGGCGAATATGATCGGCATTGCGAATCAGGTCGGGGTGACAATCTTGAAGGTCGAGAGCGGTACAGAGTCCCCACGCCTTCCCCTCACCCACCATTTCCTGGGGAGCGATGGAAGCAGCTACTGGGGACTCGGTTGGAAAGATTGCGGACTCAGAATCGGTTGGGCTACTCATAGAGGTTATACACCTTTCTGTTAGAAGTGTGGAAACACTGTGACGGTGGACTGCTGAATCGGACTATATCACGAAACTTTTCATCTGAGCGGGTAGAGAGAAACTTTTTTTTCGCGACAGCCTTCCAAGGCGTTCAGACGGTCCTCGACTGATTGACAAGGTTCTTAACGGTCGGAGAGAATGCCGCACATGGCCGATCTTACCCCACAAACACCGAACCAGACCCCACCGACAGCCGACCTCCCCGACCGCCTCTGCACCTGGTGCCGGCTTCCGATGAAGAAACGTCTCGTCGGCGGCAAGCAATTCATTCACTACACATGCCCGAGGTGCGTCTTCCAACACACCACCAGGCTTGGCCCGAAACCACCCAGCCCCGCGCACTAAAACCCGGTCTGTCTGGTCTATTCGGTCTGTCTCGTCTGTTTGGTGGAACAAAACTAACCAGATGAACCAGACAGACGAGATAGACCAGACAGACCAAATGAACAAGAGCGGCTAGTGGCGTAAAAAGCTCGATTGCACGTGATCGTCGAGGATATGGGCCAGGCGCTCTTTGTCCTCCGGGCTGATCGAGGTAATCTTCGCGCCGACTTTGGGAGAACGAACGTGGATAACCTGCAGGCTACAGCTTAACGTTTTTCCGTGATCCAGTTCGATTAGGAGTTGGAGCGCATCGCCGATCTTCACGAACAGACGGCTCTCAATTTTGACGCCGGCGTCACTGACATCCAACACTTTGCAGGGCGCTGAGAGCGTCCCTCGCTGCAGACGGCCGGCCCGACCGACCTCGACACGCGATCCTTTTCGCTTGAACCCCATGATTCCGGCCTCCTGTCCCCGACATCATACGCAAAGGGCCAGACAAGCCCAAAGGAAATTAGAAATCGCGCTAGAGCTTTCCCTCTGCGAAAGCGCGCACCTGCTCCATACGCTTGCGATTGACGCCTAAGTCGCCGTAGCCGGTGCGAGAGGCGGAACGGAAGTGGATCGTTTTGGTCTCGTCGTCGAATAGAAATTCGACATCGTCGACGAAGCGAAGTAACAGACTGGTAGCCTCGTAGTGGAGATAGGCCTCGTCTTCCTCGACAAGCTTCATGCGCGGCAAGGAACGGATGACCTCCTTCAATGCCTCTTTCGCCTCCGCACGAGACTTGCGATAGCGAAAAGGCGCGATGGCATGGCCTTCATCCTGCGCCTTCGTCGAGACACAGTTGGGGCTGGAAGGGCAGGGGTCTAACGTCTTAGGGTTCATGTAACACCTGGTAACGACTTACGAGGGACAAGCACTCACAATGTCGCGCAACCAGATCTCACAAATCAACACTGCATTGGGAGGAATCAGATCCGGGATGCCTTGGTCTCGATGGGCTAAGTGCGAGCTGATGCGCACCTTTCGATAGCCGCCGACCTTCATGCCCATGAGCGCATGCTCCGCTCCTGCAATGGTTTGGCGGGTTCCCAGGACCGTCTTGTGATCGACGAAAGAAACGCCGTTTACGACACGGATCATATCCTTCGGAAGCTGCTCAATCTGCTTGGTCTGGACCTGTACCTCATCTCCCTTGTTCAGGAACATTCTGGAGTTATAGACGACGCGGTCGCCCTTCTGGGCCGGCCTCCCTTCGCCTTCTCGTTCCTCAAGCAACTTGAGACCGCTGAGTCGTTTCATGGCATTAGTATAAAAATGTTCTAGTCGTGGCTCCTGTCGCGTCCCGCTCAGTCACCTCGACAGACACCTGTCCGACCACTCGGCCGTCTTCCGTCTCGACATCGACGCGCCAGTCGCCCGGATCGAGCCGCTGCTTGAACGTGTAGGCCCGATAGCCGCCTTCACGGCCTCCGGCAATCTTGATCGGAATCTTATCGGCATGGGTGAAGGGCTTCCCCTCATTCGGACGGAAGTACCAATGGTGATAGACCGTGGCGTTCAGATCCACAGGGGCAAACACTGCCGTAAAGCAGTAGATCGGCTCATCGGCGGGAAAGGGATTCTGTGAGCGCTTCCAGACCTGATACCATTCGCGATCGAAACTGAGTGCAAAACGGCCGTCCTGCTTCTGGACCTCGCGATACATCCCGCCGAATTTCATCGAAAGGGGCACCGGTGGAATCCAGTTCAAGAAGTAGAATCCGACCAAGAGACCGACGAGAACGACCGCCGGCCCTCCCACCAAGACCGCTTCCTTGTGCGATCGATCCGGATTGCGTCGATAAATCAGATGCACCACGCGTAGCGTCATTCCCACACTCAGCACAGCTCCGACTAGAAATATCCACGTGCCAATCGTCCCGATCATGACGGGCAGGAAGAACGTGAAAAAACTGAAGCTGACCACGGCGTACAGCGCAACGAGGAGTCGCAGATTCGAAAGACGGTCGCGCAAGAATTCGTTGGCCATCAACAGCAAAACCAGCACGCCGAGAAAGACCCCAGTGCCTGTGAGCGTCGCGCTGCGCGAGTAATAGACGGCGTACGCGCTGAAGAGCCCACCCAGGAGAAACTGCATGGCCATCGGATAGTAGGGCCTGGCTTTGAGTAGGAACTTGGCGAACGACGAGCCTTGAGGTTCGATTGTGGCCGGCTCCAATGCAGCACCGCCAAGACGACCCGTGAGCACGATAAGAAATCCCAGCGCCACGAGATAGAGGAGGAGAATCAGATTGTCTTGCAGGCGATCGATGCGTGTCAGTGTGAAGGTGTCGTACGTGACACCAGAGGCGAAGAACAGGGCCGACATAATTGGTTTGGCGAGCACGGAGTGGACCTTGGTCAGTGGGCTCATGCCCTCACTGTGCGAAATCTCCGTGATTTGTTCAACGAAAAGTGAGATTCAGGAACAGGGTCAGGGCTACTCGATTGGAAATATCGCCGTATCCATTCATGCTCGCTGGGATGGGCGCACACATCGCTTTGCGGGACAGATCACACAAACGCAGGCAAGGGCGCATACGCAACGGGGTGACCGATGAGTCGTTCCAGCCACTCCGCCATCGCCCCTTCGTTCAGCGGGGCTTTATTCAACCGGGCCTCGATACCAAAACCTGTGCGCGATCCGATGACGCCGATGATCGCCGACGCGTCCTCACATTCTGGAAGCAGTTCCTGCGTTTGAAACTCACAGAGAGTGCTGTAGAGGCGGCCATCGGGTTCGACCAGCGATCGAATCTCCGGCAAGTCTTTGAGCGGACAATGCACCGAGCAGCGGTAGACGGCGCGGGCGGTGGGTTCGATCGCTTGAAAGTCGCCGAGCGCGTCTTCTGAAAACCCTGTCAGGTATGCCCGGACGTCGGTTGGCCCCGGCGCAGATGTGGCAGCCAGTTTACTGGACGGCACGAGGAACTCGTACGCATCTGCCGTATTGTATTCAAATTGACAGGGCCCAAAGGCGTCGGGCCAGGAACAGAAAAACGCTGCGGAGGAGTCGAGTGGACGCAACACCAACTGCCGCTTTTCAATCGATGTCTCGATGGGAAGCTCCAACAGTGTGATCGCTTCGAGGAACGCCGTACGCCGTTCCTCCAACCACTGTACCCGCTCGGCGTCGCCGCGCGTCTCCCCGGGAGTGATGACCTCGTTCGTTTGGAGCCGTACACGGATAAACGAATGGGCGTGACGGAATCCAATCCAGAACATGCTGCGGGGGTCGTGTAGCCTCAGAGGATCGCGAATACGCCAGGGATGGCTGATCGAGCAATAGGTCCCCACATCCTGATAGCGCTGATACACAGTATGGTAGGCCCCGGCCAGTAGAAAAAAATCGCCGCGCCAACCCTCCCGAACATGGATCAGCGTGACGTCTTCGGTAGGCCACTCGTCCAGTTGGTCGAAATTCTTTGGGGACTCGACCGTCCATTCTTCGACGTAACAGATGACGTCCTTGGCGGGCGCAGCCGGTTTCAACCCCAACGCAGACAGCCGTTGGCCTGCGGCGAGCACCTGACCGAAGGTCAGCGGGGTTGTCGTTTCCCAACGACGCTCACGCACCGTGGATCATCTCTCCCTCCGGCACATTACCGCACCGGCCTCAACGTCTTATGGTCGATCATCGTATCGGCAATGTATCGATCGAGGTCGTCTTTCAAGGTCGCCGCCATTAATTCCTGCGCATCCTCTTCGTGAAACCAGACGACGGTATCGCGTTGCGCGCCTTCGATGCTTCTGGTCGTCGAGCTCTGATCGCTGAGATTTTTGGCAGCGATCACCAGCTTGCTGTTCGTCGTGATCACCGTCGAGAAGATTCGGCTCTTGGCATTGACGGAAAAATCGAGTACCTGCCCGCGGATGACGATGTCGGCATCGTTCACACTCGTCACGGCCCCGCTGGAAACCACCCGCACCGTCCAGGGCCGATCCTTCCATCCGCGCGTTTTCAATCGATCCGCGAGAACTTGGGCCATCATATCTCCGAGCCGCTCACCCGCCACATTGAAGTAGGTGACTCCGCCCCACAAATGCGTCCGCAGACCGAGCCGGCTCCACTCCAGTCGCCGATCCTCGAAGGATTCGATGACGATCCTGACCGGTTCCGGTTCCACGAATTGCGCCGGCGCCTGTTTCTCGTGAAGATCCAGATAGAACGTTTTCCCTGTGCCACTACAACCCGCGCTCATCAGCAGACTCGCCACAAGCACAATTCCGACGCTCTGCCGTCTCCTTGCTCGTTTCACGATATCCTCCTCCTTGCAATTGGCCGCCCCGCCGTTGAAACGGGCTCAGTGTACCCAAGTTGATGACCAGAGACAAACACGAGCACCGGATACCGGTACAGGGAGCCTCCATTGACCAAGTCCTAGACCCGGGGCTAATATCGCCCCGACGCAGACCGTAGAGCGACTATCTGTCCTACGAGCGCTTCGATAATATGCACGTGCACTTCCGGCAAGCTTAGTCGAACGGTACAAAGGAAACTATTCCCGCAGGATGCTCAAAAAGGCTGGCAGCAAGGCCGCAGCGAGTGAAGACCCGGAGGAGGTACCCACCGCACTTCGTGGAGCCGTTCGCCAATACAATGGATCTTGGCGAACGGAAAAGCCCCTCCAGAGATTCCGATCTCCGAGAATCTCTTCGGTACGTTGAGGGTCTGAACGATGCGAGAACGCCGCTGGCGGACTTTTTCAGCATCCTGCAGATCAATTCAATTCTAGGGAGGATGTATGGCCGAAATTCCCGATGTCTATGCCGACCAATTTCAGCTCAACCTTGCGCCGCTTGGATGCACGCTGAATTTTCAAGTGTCCGGAGCCAATCCGGTGGCTCCAGGAATTCCGCCGCCGATTGAGCGTGTCGCCACGATCCGGCTGAGCCTGCAGCACCTAAAAGCCATGGCGTTCATTCTGCATAAACAAATCGCGGGTTATGAAGCCCAGGCCCAAGTGTCTACCAATCTGCCAATCGATGTGTTTCGCGCGCTGCAGATTCGGCAGGAGGATTGGGAGGCTTTCTGGCGCCCATAGTCAGTGCGCGGCGATCGTCCTAACGGGTGACGATTGGAAGAATGGCCCGAAAGGTTTCGCGACTGAATTCCGGTATCTGACCCAACTGAATCCGGGGATCGCCACAGGGTAAGAACCGGACAATCTTCACAAAAGACCGCTCCGCCAGCACGGCGGCAATCTGCGCCTTGCGATCGTGGGTGATCGGTAACGTATACCCTTCGCCGCGTTTCCATTCCCACAGAGTCGGCGCCAATGAGAGTTCAAGCCCCTGCCCGGCAAGCTGATGAAACCGGTCCACGATCCGTCGCTTAGACTGCTTGATCCCCTCCCCTTCCAATAGCAAGGCACAGACGAGATGGTGCCCCAACCAAAAGAGCGTCCGAAAGGTACAAGCGTTCGAGTCCTGGAAGTGTTTCGGAAAGTCCAGATACTGGTAGGGAAAGAGCTCCAGAGACTCTCCCTTCACAAAGTGATGGTTGGTTGGATCGAAATCCGGTGGGGTCACGAGTGCCGCCGACGCCACCTCTTCTTTCAAGGCCGCATGCGTGGCCGTCAGTAAGCAGCGCACCTTCGCCATGATCTGCGCCTTGGCGAGAAAAAAGCGCTGATCGGCCATCAAGGCCGCTTCTTCATCCGAAAATTGAGACAGCATCGCGGTCTACCGGCTGGACGATCGGCCAAGCGCGCGAGGTTATTTCTGGTGCGTCGCGAACTGGGAAACGGTTAGGTTGTACTGCGCTCGGCATTCTGCACAGCGGACCCACACCGCATCTTGAAACACATCCATCTCCCGAAGCGACAAGGCCGGCGCATGAGCGCTCAAACAGATTTTGAGTGTCACAAGCCCATCCGGCTGCACAGTATCCGGTTCAGGCGTGGAAGAATCTCCTGTCGATACATATCGGGCGACCGAATCGGTGGTCACCCGATGCACCATGCGGCAGGAACTGCACGTGACCACCACAATACGCTCCGGCTCGACACGCTTCACTGTCAGGCAGAGCGGATGCACCGACCAACATTGCTGGAGAAAAGCCCCGCTCCGGATAATCTCTGTCATCGACCATCCTTGTCGTGGTGGTTCGTCTAGTTCATTTGGTTTGTTTGGTTGATTTGGTTCATCTATTAGTTTCGTTCAGCCAAAAAACCAGACAGACAGGACAACCCAAACAACGATCTTCTTAGATTGCCCACAGGGCTAACACGACCACCACACCGATCACATAGGGGAACACACAGGAATAGAGCACGACCGACCAGGCTCGATTCGATGCGAGCCCGCGCGCCCGTTGCTCCTTGTAGACAAATTCACGAGAAAGGATCAGCACCGTGAGCGTCAAGGCCATCGTCTGACTCGTCCGCAGCCAGCTGTAGGAGCCGCCGATGAGCACGTTCGCCGTGAAAAATCCCGCGAAGAAGAGCGCCAGCGGCGCGAGGACGAACCGGACTGAGTCGGAAAAAAAGGCATGCCGCCAGCCAGGACGGACTTCTATTGGGCTTGATTGTGAATGAGGATTCACGACCCGACGGCCACCGGAGTCGTTGTCTTCGGCGAAGATGAAGGAGCGACCGCTTGGGCGCCACGGCAGACCTTACACACACGGGGGCGAGCTTTCAGAAACGAGACCTTGCCATTGGCCAAGCAACTGTAATGGACAAAGTCCTCGCACAAGGCGCAACGGGACCAGCCACCGCTGAACATCGTCTTGTTGCGGTAGAGCCCTTCCTTACAGACCTTGCAGATCCGGGGCTCAATCCCCAACAGCATCGGTTCCCAAGTCCCGGCGGCTTTTCGAATACTCATGCCGCGAAGTATAGCGAGGCTCTCTGAACAAATACAAGGAGTGCACAATTGCTAGACTTGCCTAAAGAGTGCTTCCACCACTCCTATTGATAATGAAAAACGTATACCGCTCCACTCTGTGGAGCTGAGGTATCGGCTTGATTCCCGTTCACTCCAGTAGCCGCACTGGCTTCCAGTAGCGCTCCGACGACAAACATGTCACCGCTAATCGCGAGCGAAGAACCAAACATACCCATCCCAATATTTGAGGCTTTCACATATGCCTGCTGGGTCCATACTCCGCTTGTGCGTGTGAATGCGTACACAGCGCCAGTATTAACAGTTGTGTCGTCGCCTTGATTTCCATTCAGACCGGTTGCAGTACTGGCTTCGCCAAATGCTCCGATCACTAACCTATTTCCGTCAACTGCTGCGGCTGAACCAAATATATCAGCGCCACCAGAATTAGAGGCTTTCAGATACGCTTGCTGAGTCCACACACCGCTTGTGCGGGTGAAAACGTAGGCTGCTCCACAATTAACGGCTGAATTATCAGCTTGATTTCCATTGACACCATCCGCCGAACTTGCCTCCGTTCCCGCACCAACAACAAGAGTGTCACCGCTAATCGCTACTGCCCCGCCAAAACCATCACCGGGATCTGTATTCGAGGCCTTTAGATAGGCCTGCTGACTCCATGCTCCGGCGGTCCTGGTAAATACGTAGGCTGCTCCGCTGCTAGGAGCAGAATTGTCTGCTTGATTTCCGTTCACACCCACCGCAGCACTCGCCTCCGTCTGTGCTCCCACAGTTAACGTGTCGCCACTAAGAGCTAGTGCATAACCAAATCGGTCGCCAGCATCCGTGTTAGACGCCTTGATATAGGCCTGTTGACTCCAAACACCGCCCGCCCGCGTGAACACGTACACTGCTCCGCTATCGACAGCCGCATTGTCCGCTTGGCTTCCATCTACCCCGACCGCTGTACTATCTTCAGTCACTGCCCCAACTGCAAGAGTATCGCCACTGAGTGCCACTGCCCACCCAAATGCATCATCCGCTTCGGTATTAGATGCTTTCAAATAGGCTTCTTGAGCCCACACACCATTCGTTCGCGTGAAGACATACACTGCACCACTTCCCAGAGCTGAATTGTTTGCCTGGCCTCCATTTATTCCTGTCGAAGCACTATCCTCTGCTACAGCACTAACCACCAAAGTATCCCCACTAAGCACGATTGAAGAACCAAAGAGATCGTTCCCCTCTGTATTGGAAGCCTTGAGATACGCCTGCTGGGACCAGCCTCCAGCCCCCTTCGTGAATACGTAAACAGCTCCGCTGAGCGGGGCTGAGTTATCTGCTTGATTTCCATTAATGCCGGTCGCAGAACTACCCTCAAGAACTGCAGCAACTGCAAGCGTATCGCCGCTCATAGCAACCTTGTATCCAAAACGATCGCCAACACCTGTATTGGACGCCTTGAGATATCCTTGCTGAACTAACTGCGCGATGACTTGCTGTGGCGGCTGCTCATTCCCTGATGGGCAAGCTCCCAATCCTATGCACATCACTGTCAACACGAGTGCACCCGTGATTCGTCGTACCGAATTCAAGCTGAATGTGCCAACCCGCATAAAAATGCCCCCTGACACAGTCACGTATTTTGTATTCCTATACTAGCCTAAGTTGCCTTGCGAGTCACCAGCGTTCTCTTGTCCATTTTCTCTCGCTTGTCTACCGATAGATTCTGGTCAGGTTTAATTCATGTCCCCGCATGGAACTTGTTTTTGAGCTATTCGGCTCTACGACTGTTTGACTCCCTTGAACCTGTTTGATACGCTCCGCGCCGATTCCGGAACTGTTGCGATAAACCCCGGCCTCACCCCATGAACATCAAGGACTACCTCGAACAGAAGCGGGTCGACGTGGATCGGTTCCTCGATTCCGTCATGCCTAGCGCCACCACGCCTCCTACCACGCTCCACGAAAGCATGAGATACAGTCTCATGGCGGGAGGGAAACGAGTCCGCCCGATCCTGGCCATTGCCGCGGCGGAAGCAGTGGGGCAGCCGGCGCCTGGACTGATGCCGATCGCCTGCTCGTTGGAACTGATCCACACCTATTCTTTGATTCACGACGACCTGCCGGCGATGGACAACGACGACTTCCGGCGCGGAAAACCGACGAACCACAAGGTCTATGGCGACGCGATGGCGATCCTGGCCGGCGATGCGTTGCTCACCATGGCGTTCGATCTCTGCAGCCATCCGGATCTGATGAAGGGCTGTGACCCGGCGCGCCAAGTGCGGCTGATCCAAGAACTGGCCTACGGCTCAGGGAACATGGGAATGGTGGGCGGTCAGGTGTTTGATATCCAGGCTGAAAACAAAGACATCGATCTCGCGGCGCTCCAGAACATCCACAAACATAAGACCGGCATGTTGATTCGCGCAGCGGTGCGGATGGGCGCCTTGGCCGCCGGCGCAAACGATCGCCAGCTGGACGACCTCACAAGCTATGCCGAAGATGTTGGACTGGCCTTTCAGATCGCGGACGATGTGCTCAACGTGACCGGGACGCGCGAAGAACTGGGTAAGAATCCCAATACCGACGCGGAGCGGGGCAAGAAAACCTACCCGACCTTCTACGGGGCCGAGGGAGCCAGAAAGCTGGCTGACGACTGCGTGGCCCGCGCCATCGCGCGCCTCTCCACGTTCGGCCCGGCCGCCGACTCGCTCCGTGACCTGGCCCGGTATATCACGTCACGGAAAAACTGATTGTCGTTCGTGAAACGTATTTCGTGAAGCGCATGATCGCTCACCTTGACAACCGATCCCAATCCCAACGTTTCACGCTTCACGTTTCACGCTTCACGTCTTCATCATGAAAGTCCTCGTCACCGGCGCAACCGGATTTGTCGGCGGCGCAGTCGTGCGATCGCTGGTCAAGATCGGCATCGACGTCCGCGTCCTGGCCCGTGCCGGAGCCGACCTTCAAAATATTCAGAACCTGGCTGTCGAGCGAGTCGAAGGCGATCTGCGCGATCCAGCCTCGTTGCGCCAGTCACTTGCCGGCTGCGGGCAGCTCTACCATATCGCCGCGCACTATGCGCTCTGGGCCAAAGATCCTTCCATCTTTTACGACATCAACGTCACCGGGACGAAGAATCTACTGGAAGCGGCCCGCGACGTGGGCGTCGAACGGATTGTCTACTGCAGCACCATCGGCGCGATCGGCCTTCCGCCAGGCGGAGGGCTCGGCACGGAAGAAACGCCCGTCTCGCTCGAACAAATGGCCGGCCACTACAAACGTTCGAAGTACCTGGCTGAGCAGGAGGTCTTGAAGCTTGCGAAGGCGGGACTGCCGGTCGTCATCGTGAACCCAAGCGCCCCTGTCGGCGCCGGCGATGTGAAGCCGACCCCGACAGGCCAAGTCATCGTGGACTTCATGAAAGGTCGAATGCCGGCCTATATCGAAACTGGCATGAATATCGTGGATGTGGATGACGTGGCGACCGGCCATCTGCTCGCGATGGAGAAGGGACGAATCGGCGAGCGCTATATTCTGGGCAACGCCAATCTCATGCTGCGCGAGGTATTTGAAATCTTAAGCCGATTGACCGGCATCAAGGCCCCCACGATCAAGTTGCCCAGATTGGCCATTCTTCCGTTAGCCTATGCCAATCGATGGATCGCAGATCTCACGGGCCACCCCCCACGCATTCCACTCGAAGGCGTGAAGATGGCGAAATACAAGATGCACTATGATTGCAGCAAGGCAATCCGGGAGCTCGGCATCCCGCTGACATCGCCGGAGGTGGCGCTGG
>CXWL01002560.1_pt1 | contig 69900 bp, 71 predicted proteins | sample 590931 | NCBI WGS metagenome assembly CXWL01 (sample SAMEA3498368, study PRJEB10139) | groundwater metagenome | biome: water well; material: biofilm material | place: Germany | collected 2015-04-27
TGCCAAAGTACCAAAAGCTGCCAAAGTACCAAAAGCTGCCAAAGTACCAAAAGCTGCCAAAGTTAATGCAGAACCTATCCCAAAAACTGAATCAATAGCAATAAAAGCATAAGATTTGTTCAAAGCTCAATGAGCTCTCCAAATGGGTTTTCACAGAAAACCATTAATTTGGAGAGTCGTAGTTTTTCTTTACAGATTATTAAATTTGAAAATGGATATTTTGTTTCTGTAACTGAAGGCACTAACAAACTTGGATCAATGGTAGTTTCATTAGCTACTGGTCCAACCCCAGTTACTACAACTATAATTCCATCTAAATCCGAAGCTCTCTTTTTAAGATTAACTGCCGAACGAATTAGTACACGAATGAGAGGTATTGCAGTTGTCTCTGCATTTATTCAAAAAGAATTAGAACCGACCTCCGCAAAAGCTATAATGACAGAAATTATGGAATTAATTCAGAATTGACTGATTTACGAAATTATCTTTCATTAATAAGAAAAAGCAACGATCTTAAAACTATAAAAAAAAGTGTTTCAACAAAATATGAAATTGCAGGAATTACTGCAAAAGTTGATGGTTCGCACGCTATTTTTTTTGAGAATATTAAAGAAAGTAATTTTAATTTAGTATCTAATCTTGTTGGTACTAGGAAAAGGTTTGCTCAAGCAATTGGAAGTACTGAAGAAAATATTCATGAAAATATTATTTCTGCAATTAAAAAAGCAAAAAAACCCAAAATTGTTTCCTCTGGGAAATTCATGGAAAATCAATCAAGAAACCTACTTATCATGCCTATTGTTACCCATTTTGAAAAAGAATCTGGACCTTTTATCACATCATCAATCGTATATGTCAAGAACTCTGATACTGGAAAACAAAATTCTTCATTTCATAGGATGATGCCCATTGATAAAACTCATTTTTCAATTAGAATGGTTGAAGGAAGGCACTTACACCGATGTTTTATTGACGCAAAAGAACATAACGAAGATCTAAAAATTGCAGTAACTATCGGCGTTCATCCCGCTATATCAATTGCAGGTGCATATCAAGCCGAATGGGGAAAAGATGAAATTGATATTGCAAATTCACTTTTAGGAGAAAAACTTACTCTGGCACAACTTCCTTACACGAGATTACATGTTCCATCTGAAGCTGAAATTGTAATGGAAGGAAAAATCCTTCAAGACAAAACTCATTCAGAATGGATGGTAGAAATGCTTCAGACTTATGATCATCATAGATTACAACCAATTTTTGAATTGGAATCTTTGTACTATAGAAACAATCCCATTTTCCATGATGTCCTTTCTGGTTTTTCAGAACATCGCTTATTAATGGGAATGCCAATAGAGTCAAAATTAAATGGAGAATTAAAAAAAGCGTTTCCACAAACTAAAAAAGTATCAATGACTAATGGTGGTTGCAATTGGTTACATGCAGTAATACAGATAAAAAAGAAAACTGAATCTGATGCAAAAAAAATAATTAAAAAAACATTCGAATTACACCGCTCTTTAAAACAAGTTACTGTTGTAGATGAAGACATTGATCCAAATAATGCTGAATCTGTAGAATATGCAATGGCGACAAGATTCCAAGCTGATAAAGATCTAGTAATATTAAAAAACGTCCGGGGTTCCAGTCTAGATCCTTCAAGTGATCAAACAAAATTGAAGACTGCAAAAATGGGTATAGATGCAACAAGATCTTTTCTAAAGCGGCCAGAAGGATTTGAGTTAGCACAAATTCCAAAAATAGAAAAAATTAATCTAGTAAATTATTTCAGATAGTTATGTTTCTTTATCACAACTGATTAAATTAAATTGAATGAAATTAATAATAATCCATTGCAAAACAACTCTGAAAATTTCACAATTAAAGCAAAAAGTCCTGAAGAATCAAGCGCAGAGGTAATTGTTAGAATGTTTCCATCTGACGCAAATCCAGCTGGAAATGTGTTTGGGGGAGAAATTTTAAAGCATATTGACATGGTTGCAGGAATTGTTGCCCAAAGACATTCTCAATCAAATGCAGTAACTGTAAGTATGGATAGCGTAAATTTCATAAAACCGGTTTTTGTAGGTAATGTTCTAAAGTTAAACGCAAGAATAAACTATGTTCATAATTCTTCAATGGAAATTGAGGTAAGAGCTGAAGCTGAAGATATTGTAACTGGAATTAAGACTGTCACTGGAACCGCTTTTGTAACTTTTGTTACATTGGATAAAAACGGAAAACCAAGTCATACTCCAAAATTATTACTCAAAAACGATGAGGATCGAAAAAAATTTGAAGAGGGAAAAATTAGAATGGAAGGAAGATTAAAACACCGTAAAAAATCTAACACTTGATTATTATGGAATAGTTTAAGAGTCACAAAAATATTGATAATCTATGTCTGATGAAAAATCAAATGAATGGAATTCACTTTGGCAAGAATATTCAAAATCGCTTGAAACTTGGAAAACACTATTTAATCAAATCCAAAATGCAAGTAATGAAATGCAAGCCAAATTTAATGAGGTGTGGGAAAAAGCTACCACTGAATCTAGTTCAGATACAATGAAATTGTTTGGTGAAAATTGGCAAAAGGCACTCAGCGATGTTGGAATGAAATCATTTAAAGAATTTGGAGAAGCTTGGCAAAAAACCCTCAATGACACTAATGCATTAGCATTCAAACAGTTTGCTGAAAATTGGCAAAAGACTTTAAGCTCATCTGGAATAGAACAGATGGAAGCCTACGGGGAAACAATGAAAAAATTTTCTGAAACATGGAATAAGATGTGGCCTAAACTCAAATAATCTGATAAATTAAGTTATTACTTTGTTTCTATAGAATTTTTTCAGCAAGTAAATTTTAGAAAGTATCTATTAACAAATATTTTCAATCTACCGTTGTCGATTCTCTTATTTCTACACTAGTTTTTACAATTCTGTAGATCATACATTACAAATTTTAATTCTGTTTTCAATCTTTGGGGATCTTTAATTTTTTATTTATTTATACAAACCCCAATAAAATTTATTGCAATTCGACTAACTCTTAATAATCTTTTTACACATTTGTGCCTATAATTCTATATTACTTATAGTCAATAACATGAATGATGATTATAGATATTTTAAGGAATTATGTTTAGTGACTCTTTTTACGCAAAATAATTTATTTTAAACACAAGAATTTTCTAAATAAATTTGAAAAATATTAAAGTTAAACTTGATTTGATTGCCAAGCTTCGTTGAATTTTTTTATAGCTTCTTGATATGCCTTGATTGAATCATCACCAGAACTTTTTAGAAATTTTTCCCATTGCTCATTGAATTTTTTAATTGAATTTATGTTGGTTTCTTTAAATATATTTTCAATCATGTTTGTTTGTTGTTTCATGTATTCAGGACCTATCTCCTGCCAAGTACTTTCCCAACTTGAACTAACTTTTTTTAAGAGTTCCGTATCTGATTCTAAAGCTCTTTGGCATGCATCATGATACGTCATCAATGTATCGTTTGTAGCTTTTTGCCATTGTGCAAGCGATTCTTTCCAGACACTTAATGCAGAATTGTATTCTTTCCAAGCCTTTTCAAATTCTGGTTTACTTGATGAATTTGTTTGATTTTTTGTTTTGGAATCTAATTTCTTTCCTGGCTTCTTTTTTGGACTAGATTTCTTATTTATAGCCATAAATTAAATTATTATTAGTAGATGTTAAAGTTTTCAATTATTCCAAAGTATGAAAATAACAAATTTTCTAATTTTCTCTAAATTCTGACGCCTTACCAAAACTTGGGACATGTTTCTTGTCTTTATTTCTAAATAAAGTATAATGATATTCACAAAGATTTCTGGTCTCTTTAAATCCAATTTGTACTAATTGCGTGGCTTTAACCTTACACTCTGAAATACTGCATAGCAATGCTACCTGTAAATTTTATCTATTAATAAAATTATGAAATATTATAATTACCACTAATGAAAAAATAAGCTGAATCTACCATAAATTTGATACCAAGCTAATCTGATTTCAATTAAATTTGTTATTTATTAATACTAACTTTTTATGATTGTAAAATATTAAAAAATTATGTCAGAAGACGAAAAAGGAAAACGATTCCTTGAATTAATTGATCAACAAAACAATATTCAATGGAAAATTATCACAAAATTAGCCTTGCTGGTTCAATCTAAATGGAATTCCTCAAAGTTACACATTGAACTTGAATCACTTATAGAGACGCATACCAAAATTACAAAAGAATTAAACAACCTTGATGAAAATAATAATATTCTATAATGCTGAATCTATCATTAACGCTATAAACAAAATTGTCAAATAAGGACTTGAAAACTTAAACAAAGTCCAGGCTGCTTTTTCCTTAGGTTTTGCAATTACCCAGGCTGATAATATGATCATTAAAACACCTGATACTATTGCAGTCCATAAATAAATGGAGCCGACCATTGCTGCTCCACTATCTGTTGTTAAAAAAAATGGTACAATTGAAAATAACACCATTACAAAAGTTGAACTAGCGATCACTCTTGCCGATGTCTTTTCAGATTGAACTGCGGTCAACATCGGAATATTGACTTTATTATAATCTTCTTTGAAATGTAAAGTTAAAGCCCAAATATGCATTGGAATCCAAATAAACACCAGTCCTGCCATTGCCAGACCCATTGTCCATAAATCTGTCATAGTAACAGCTACCCATCCTATCATTGGGGGGGAGCCTCCACATAAACCGCCTAAAATTATATTGGTTCTAGAATTTCGTTTTAACACATATGAATATACAAGAACATTGTTTAGTAAACCAAATGCGATAAATGCCGTCACCCAAATACCCTGTTCTAAAGTAGTGGTAAACGAAATTCCAAATGCCAAGATTAATGAAATTCCAGCTAGTGCTAGTCCAAAATTTCTAGCTTTTTCCGCGGGGTGAATTCTTTTTGAAGGGAGCGGTCTATTTTTTGTTCTCTCCATTATTGCATCTATGTCTCTGTCATGATAATTTGTCAAAGTATTAGCTGCAGCAGAACCAGCTGCAACAGAAAATAACATCAATGCCCATGTACCAAGAGAAATTTCTATATCATAAATATTTGAAGCAGTTAAAGTTGCTCCAAATGCAGTGAATACTAGTAAATACCAAATCTTCGGTTTTGTCAACTCATAGTATACCGCAACACGAGATTCAGATTTCTGTTTTTGCAATGCTACACACTATCCTTTGATGGCATATATGGCATTGCTTTTGCACGAGACTTCATTTCAATAAATGACTCTGATGACTGAATACCTTCAATACTACCAATTTTTTCAGATACCATTTTGTGCATCTGATCTAAAGATTTTGCATATATTGTTACTAATATGTCAAATCTACCTGTAACTTCGGCAATTTCTCTCACTCCATCAATTTTAAATAATTCTTCAATTATGTGATCTCGTTGTTTTGAATCCATGTTTATTCCTGTTAATGCCTTTATCTTATAACCAAGCTCTGAATCATTTACAACAATTGTAAAACGCTCAATTAATTTCAGTTTAATTAGACGTTTGATTCTAGAATATACTACTGATGAATTAACATTAATTTTTTTTGATAATCGTGGTACTGAAATTGATGCATCATTAGACAATTCTGAAAGAATTTGCAAATCTAGTTCATCCACCTTTGTCGTTTAAAACACCTGAAACAATCTATATTTTTTGAACTTATAAAGTTATTATTGAAAAAATTACAAAAAACAAACTAAATTTTACCTTTTTTGTAAAGCATCTCTGCTAATAAAACCGCTCCTTTGGCTGATCCCATTTTTTTATTATGTGAAAATAACATGTACTTTAAACCATGTTCAAACAATGGCTCTTTTTCAACTCTTCCAATTGTTGTAGTCATACCATTGCCAACTCCACGTTCCAATCTTGGTTGAGGTCGCGTTGGATCTTCATGAAATGCATAGTATTTTTCAGGAGCAGATGGAAGGCCAACTACCGTGCTTTCTTTGTTAGCGTCATCATATACTTGTTTAGCAATTTGTGAATCTATCTCTTTTTCAGTTTCTACAAAAACTGATTCAGTGTGTCCATCAATTACTGGAACTCTGGTACAAGTAGAACTTACTCTTATGTTAGCATCTTCAATTTTTCCATTTTTCAATTTACCGAGAATCTTTCTAGTTTCAATTCTTACTTTTTCCTCTTCTTTTGCAATATATGGTATAATGTTATCTGTAATATTCATTGCAGAAACTCCAGGAGTACGACCAGCGCCAGAAATTGCTTGCATTGATGTCATCATTACTTTTTTTGCTCCATATTTTTCATATAATGGTTTTAAAGTAATTGCCAAACCAGTAGTTGTACAATTTGGAAGAGGTGCAACCCAACCTTTCCAATTTCTATTTTTCTTTTGAATTTCTAATAATTCTGCTTGCTCGTCATTAATACCTGGAATTAAAATGGGTACATCTTCTTCATAACGATAAGCAGAACTCGTTGAAATCACTGGAAGTTCAGCTGCAATCTTTGTCTCAATTGCCCTGGCTGCATTTGATTCAACTGCAGAAAACACTAGGTCCAATTGTGATAATTCCAATTCATCAATATTTCTTACAATCATTTCTTTAATGTACTCTGGAATTTCACCTTCTACTTCCCAAGATATTATTCCACTATTGGGATCTTTGATTGCATCTAGATATTTTTTCCCTGCAGAGCGTTCAGATGCTGCAATTTGTGTAACTTCAAACCAAGGATGATCATGTAATGACAATACAAATTCTTGTCCCACAGAACCTGTAACGCCTACAATCGCTACTCGCTTTTTATCCACGATCTAAAAAGCTTTTATTCAATTAATAATCGTTTTCTGAATTTGACCAAAACATACTATATTAGCAATGGCTGTTTGAAATCATGAAGACAAATCCCAACGTATCTGCTCATAAACGAGTTTCGCATGGGGGGCCTTTTTCGATTAGACATCCAAATTCAAAGATTTTAGATTTTAGCTCAAACATCAATCCAATGGGAATTTCTTCATTCGTACGTAAAACCATAAAAAATCAATTAGATGCCATCCAAATCTATCCTGATCCAGAATCTACTCAACTCAGAAAAAACCTTCAGCAGTATACCAAAATCCATTTCTCTCAAATTGTAGTGGGAAATGGTGCTACAGAAATAATTTATAATTTTTGTCAAGCTTTTTTATCAAAAAAAACTTTGGTTTTGATTCCAATTCCAACATTTGGTGAATATGAAGCTGCGGCAAAACTTGTAGGTGCAAAAGTTTCATTTTTTAAAACAATGGATTTGGCAAAAGATGTTGATGATTTTATCTCTAAATTTCCAATTAATGGCTGCATATTCATTTGTAATCCCAATAATCCAACAGGTAATCTAATCCAAAAAAAAACTTTACAAAAAATAATAATATCTGCACATAAAAAAAATATTTTAGTCTTTGTTGATGAATGTTTTATTGAACTTGTACCTGATAATGATGAATCAATTGTCAAATTAATTAGTAAATACAATAATCTATTTGTTCTACGTTCATTAACAAAATCATTTGCTCTTGCTGGTTTACGAATAGGTTATGGTTTAGGATCAAAGCAAATGATTTCAATTTTAACTAAAATTAAAATTCCTTGGAATGTTTCAGGGTTGGCACAACAAGCAGCATCTACTGCAATCATACATCCTTTCTATTTAGAACGAGTAAAAAAAATCATTAAAAAGGAATCAGATTATCTTATTGATAATATTTCTAAACTAAAATCTTTTGAATGCAATGCTACTAGAACCAATTTCATTCTGATAAAAACAAAAATAAATTCCAATACATTACAAAAAAAATTACTTAAAAAGAAAATTTTAATTCGTGATTGTAGTACATTTCGTGGATTAAATAAAAATTACATTAGAATTGCAGTAAAAACAAGAAAAGAAAATAGAAAATTAATCAAAGCTTTTGAGAAACTATGAAATCGTTAATGATACAAGGCACATCATCCGGGGCAGGTAAAACAACTCTAGTCACGGCATTATGTAGAATTTTCTCTGACAAGGGATTTTCTGTAGCACCCTTTAAGGCTCAAAATATGTCAAATTATGCTTACAAAACAAATGATTTTGAAATATCTAGAGCCCAGGCTATACAAGGAATAGCTGCCAGATGTGAAATTACTTATGATCTAAATCCTATTCTTCTCAAACCATTGGGAAATTATTACAGCAACGTTTACCTTAATGGAAAAATTTTCAAGAAAATGCATGCAACTGAATACTACCAAAAATTTGTACGAACTCAGGGGTTACAAATTGCTACAAAATCACTTGAATCACTTCAAAAAAATTATGACCTTGTTATTTTAGAAGGAGCTGGGTCACCCGTTGAAATTAATCTAGCAAAATTTGATATAGCAAATATGAAAATGGCAGAAATAGCAAATTCTTCTGTATTACTAATTACTGATATTGATAGAGGAGGATCATTTGCTAGCATTGTAGGTACTTTATCTCTTTTAGACAAAAAATATAAAAATTTAGTCAAAGGCTTTGTAATTAATAAATTTAGGGGGGATATAGATATTCTTAAACCTGGTCTTAGAAAAATTAAAGAAAAAACAAAACGTTCTGTCTTAGGTGTAATACCAATGATTAACTTTGATCTACCTGAAGAAGATTCATTGAATGGCAAAGCAAAAAATATTGCTTGGAATAACAAGACCTTAGATAAAATAGATAGAGAAATTAACAGGTTAAGCAAATTAGTAAATTCAAATATTAATATTAAAAAAATAGAGAAGATGATAACTTGATAGTAGAATCAATAGTGTTAGTATTTTTTGCACTTGCATTAGATCTTATAATTGGTGATCCAAAAAATAAATTTCATCCAACTGTATGGATAGGTTCTTTAATTGCAAAATTAACACCATATGCAAAATCATCATCAAAAAATTTAGAGAAACTGGGGGGCACTTTTATCATTTTGATCTCTAGCGGAATTGTATTGTCATTGATGATATTATTGGATATTGGAATTGACTTGATTACACTAGATTACCTATCTATTATAATTTCAGTTATTGTAGGTGGTATCTTATTGAAGACAACTATAGCAATCAAAGGAATGGAAAAACATGCCTTGGCAGTATCTAAATCCATAGAACAAGATGACATCTTTTCTGCAAGAGATAATCTTTCTATGATTGTAAAGCGAAATACAAAAAATCTTGACAAAAATCATGTGATTTCAGGAGTTCTAGAAAGCATCAGTGAGAATACTGTTGACGGTATAACCGGTCCTCTTTTCTATTTTGCAATTTTTGGTTTACCAGGAGCATTTGTTTATCGAGTAATTAATACGGCTGATTCTATGATTGGATACAAGACAAATATTTTTAAGAATATTGGATGGTTTGGAGCAAACTGCGACAAAATTTTGAATTATATCCCCTCCAGGCTAACTGGATTTCTCATAATAATCAGTGCTATGATTCTTGGACACGATTGGAAAAAATCTTATAAAATAATGATTCGTGATGGAAACAAGACTGAAAGTCCTAATGCTGGATATCCTATGGCAGCTACTGCGGGAGCATTAGGAGTAAAATTTGAAAAAATTGATCACTACTCACTAGGAGATGGAAGTATCTCACTTACCAAAGATCATATAAAATCAGCTATCTCCATAATGAAAATCACCTCAATAATGTTTTGTGGGATTATAATTGTTCCAATTATTTTATTTATATCTTTTTTAGGATGGTGGATTCATGTTTAGAGAAATTGGATCTGTTTTTTCATTTCTGACCATTATTCCAACTGGGAATTCAAATTTAGAAACTATTGCAAAATACATGTATGTTTTTCCAATTGTTGGAATTACAATTGGTTTGATTGTTGGTTCAATAGGATTCGGACTTTCATTATTTTTAGATCCTTTGATAGTTAGTTTGTTAGTTGTTGCCTTATTTGCTATAATTACTGGCATTCATCACACTGATGGTTTAGCAGACTTTGCTGATGGTCTGATGGTTAAGGGAACAAAAGAAAAAAAACTTGCAGCAATGAAAGATCTTTCTACTGGTTCTGCTGGAATAGTTGCAATCGTACTGTATATTGTAGGATTGATAATAGTAATCTCCCAATCTACCGGATACCAATTATTTTTATCAATTTTACTTAGTGAGATACTTGCAAAATTTTCAATGGTTTTGATGGCAAGTATTGGAAAATCGGCATCTTTAGGCTCAAATTCACCTTTTGTTGAGATTATGAAAAACAAACAGAAATTGGTATTGGCATCTGTAATTACTCTAATTCCACTGATCGTTCTTGGTGGTCCAACTGGTCTACTTGTATTTGGAGTAGCTGTGACACTAACCATATTCCTAGTTATTTTAACTGCAAAAAGTTTTGGAGGAATTACAGGGGATGTATTTGGGGCTACAAACGAACTCACACGACTGGCATCTCTTCTAATCTTTGTTTCAATATGATTGGTATTGTAATGGCCGGTGGCAAAGGAAGCCGAATGAATTCATCTGAAGAAAAATTACTTTTAAAATACAAAAAACCTATAATTCTTCATGTCATTGATGCATTAATTGCTTCTAAATGCTTTTCAAAAATATTGGCAATTACAAGTTCTAATTCCCCAAAAACAAAAAAATTGTTAGAAGAAAACAATATTGAACTTTATGACACTTCAGGTGATAGTTATGTTAAAGATCTTAATGTAGTTCTTAAATCGTTAAATGATTTTGTATTAATTACTTCTGCTGACTTGCCGTTTTTAGATGGAGATATTGTTCAAAAGATTGTAAACCTATGTAATTCAGAAAATATTTGGACTACGATTCTTGTTACCAAAGAATTCCAAGAATCATTGCAACTCTCCTCTGATTATGAAATAAATTTTAAAAATCAATCATGTTGTTATACCGGAATCTCATTAGTAAACACAAAAAATATTTTTACCCTTGAAAATATACCTGAGAATTTTTTAATAATTAATGATAAAAGAATTGCTTTTAATCTAAACACAAAACAAGACTATGATTTACTCAGCACTGCCTAAAATTTTACCATTGATCTTTGCTTTGGAACCCGTTGGTTCAGCAATATTGTTTCCACAAGAATTACAGACAACAAATTGTGATGCATGAGAGTATACTACTTGTAACTCACCACATTCATTACAATTAACTTTCTGGAATTTACTCGCTGGCTTTGGAATTTCGATATGATCTTTTTTCATGCCGCCACCAACTCAAATTTCTTAATTCTAATGCCTGGTTTATTGTATTTCTTTTTGCAAACAGTACATGTCATTATTGGAGTGACTTTCTTTGTAACTTTTGCAGGCTTGGCAAGTTTTGGGAATTTTTGTCCACCATACCCTCTTTTACGTTCTGCATGCCTACGTTCTCCTCTTGCAGAGCCACGTCTTTTCCCAGCCTTGTATATGGAGACCTTTTGTTCTGTATGTGTTTTGCATTTGGCACAATACTTACGGATCACCTTGGGTATGTTCATATCACAAAAACCGCTTCAACGGTAATTTAAGCATTGAATCTATAATAGGTGCAAAGTACAATAAAATTTGTGACTTCGAGCCTAGCACATTCGATTTCTTTGTTAAATTCAGTAGCAATGGGTGACAAAAAAGCAGATCTTGTCCTAAAAAATTGCTCTTTGTTATCAGTTTACACTAGAGAAATTATTCCAAAAACTCAGATTGCAATCATTAATGATAGAATTGCATATGTTGGTCCAGATGCAGGACATACAATTGGAGTAAAGACAATCAACATCGATGTCAAGGAAAAATATGTAGGGCCAGGTTTTGCTGACCCTCATTTACACATTGATCAATTTGTTTTACCTTCCGAATTTGCAAAAAAATCTCTTTTATGCGGAGTGACATCCCTCTTCTCAGATCCAATTGATATTGTTAGCATATCTGGTTACAAAGGATTTCTAGAATTTTTAAGACTAGGTGAAAATTTACCTATTAGAATATTCCAAGTTGTTCCAGGCGGTCTTCCTGTCGATGGAAAATTCAGTAATAGTAGAACGCTATCATTGTCACAAGAAGAATCAGCGATTAAACATGCTCATGTCTTGGGACTGGGGGAAGTTTTTTCATGGACCAAAGTAACACTCAGAGATCCTAAAACAATGAAATCTCTGTCTACAATGTTAAACAAAGATTGTGTAATTAATGGCCATACTGCTGGCATCAGTGAAAAAAAACTCAATGCCTATGTCGCATCTGGCATATTGTCCTGTCATGAGCCTATCAACTTTGATCAAGTTTTAGAAAGATTGCGTTTGGGAATGTGGATTATGATAAGAGAAGGTTCTATTAGACGTGACTTGAAAGAAATCATCCCACACGTATTATCTCATGGAATAAACCTTGATCGACTCATGTTTTGTTCTGATGGACTTGATCCTCTAGACATTGTAAAATATGGTCATATTGATCATTGTGTTAGGGAATCAATCAAACTTGGACTAAAACCAATAGATGCTGTTTCAATGGCTTCAAAAAACTGCTTTAATTATTACAATATGGATAAAGATTTGGGTGGAATTGCACCAGGAAAACTAGCAGATATTTTAATTTTTGATGACTTGGAATCCATGAAACCCAATAAAGTCTTTGTAAGTGGAAAACTAGTTGTCTCAAATGGAAGTATTGTTACCCCAATAAAGAAAAAAACAATCCCTCAATGGATAAAAAATACAGTCAAACTAAAAAAATTCTCTTCCAAAGACTTTACCATTTTTTCAAAAAAGAAAAATGTTGTAGCAAATACAATTTTTATGCAAACTGAAATTATTACAAAAATTGGTTCATCAGAACTAAATGTCAAAGAAGGAAATGTTTTGGCTTCTTTAGATAATGATGTATGGAAGGTTGCAGCGTTTGATAGAATCTATGGATCCAATAAACATGCTATAGGATTTCTTGAAAATTTTGGGGCTGATATAGGTGCATTTGCATCAACATGGAGTTTCCACGAAAATGATATGATTGTAATTGGTTCTAATGATTCTGATATGGCAATTGCTGCAAATACCCTTTTAAAAAATCAGGGCGGTCTTGTTGTGGTGAAATCAGGTAAAATCGTTGCATTACTACCATTGCAATTAGCCGGAATTGTTTCTACCAATTCATTTGAAAAGGTTTCATCAGATTTTGAGCAAGTCAATAATTTTATTGTTGATTCTGGTTGTAAGTTTTCAAGACCTCATTTGATTCCTCTATTCTTACCATTTCTTGCTCTTCCATCAATTCGTATACTCTCAGGAGGAATTGTAGATGTTAAGGGACGATCTTACATTAATCCAATCAACTAAGTAATGTTAAAAAGGGGGATATAGAGGATTGTAGTTTATCTCAATGGCATCAATTCAACAAACACCAAGTGGACCGGTTTTAGTTCTAAAAGAGAGTGCATTACAACAAAAAGGTAAAGATGCACAACACAACAACATAGCTGCTGCCAAACTAGTCGCTGAATTAGTTAGAAGTAGTTTAGGTCCAAGAGGCTTGGATAAAATGTTGGTTGATTCCTTAGGAGACGTTACTATTACAAATGATGGGGCAACCATCTTAAAAGAAATTGATGTTCAACATCCAGCTGCCAAAATGATTGTGGAAATTGCAAAAACAGTTGATAATGAAGTAGGCGATGGTACTACTTCATCAGTAGTTTTTGGAGGTGCCCTTTTAGCTAGAGCAGAAGATTTACTAAAAAAAGACGTTCATTCATCAGTAATTATAGAAGGATATCAGGCAGCAGCTGAAAAGACACTAGAAATTTACGCTGAAATGGCAAAAAAGATTAACCCTGATGATAGAGAAACCCTTCTTAAGATTGCAAAAACTAGTATGCAATCAAAACTAATTTCTGAAGATAGCAATATTCTTGCCCAAGTTGTAGTGGATGCAATCCTAATGGTTGTAACAAAAAAGGCGGAGATATATTCTGTTGATCTTGAAAATATTAAAGTAGAAAAAAAACCAGGTGGTTCTATTACAGATACTCAAATTATCAAGGGTATTGTATTAGATAAAGAAATTACCCATAGTGGAATGCCAACCAAAATTGAGAAACCAAAGATTGCACTTCTTAATTCTGCACTGGAAATTGAGAAGACCGAGATGAGTTCAGAAATACGAATTACTGATCCCACACAAATGCAAATGTTTCTGGAAGAAGAAAACCGAATGCTCAAAACAATGGTTGACAAACTTCACAGTGTTGGAGCTAATGTATTAATTTGTCAAAAGGGAATTGATGATATTGCACAGCATTATTTAGCAAAATATGGTATTATGGCAGTTCGCCGTGTCAAAGAAAGTGACATGATAAAACTTGGAAAAGCTACTGGTGGACGTGTTACATCTAATCTTGATGATCTTACAGAAAAAGATCTTGGTACTGCAGATTTGGCTCATCAAAAGAAAGTTGAATCTGACAAATGGGTGTTTATTGAAGGATGCAAAAATCCACAATCTGTAACTTTACTTATCAGAGGCGGTTCACAAAGAGTCATCGACGAAGTTGACCGTTCAATTCATGATGCATTAATGGTTGTAAAAGATGTAATTGAAAAACCAGAAATTGTTGCAGGTGGAGGTGCGCCAGAATCATATGCTGCATCTAGACTTAAAGAATGGGCAGACAGTTTTGATGGTAGAGAACAACTTGCAATTAAAAAATACGCTGAGGCATTGGAGATTATTCCTCTTACGATAGCAGAAAATGCTGGAATGGATCCTATTGATACAATGGCTACACTCAGAGCAAAACAAAATCAAGGACGTAAATGGACTGGAATTGACGCAAGAAATACAATAATTACAGACATGTTTGCAATTGATGTTGTAGAACCTCTTGCAGTAAAAGAACAGATAATCAAATCTGCAACAGAAGCTGCATGCATGATTCTTAGAATTGACGATGTAATTGCCGTTTCTGGTGCACCAGGCCGATAAATATCTCAAAGATAATTAGATAAAACTTAAGCAATCCCAATTTTATAAAGTCATTGTTGTATAGACTGGGAATAGATCTTGGTGGCACTAAAACAGAAGCCATTCTACTAGATGAAAATCTTAACACAATTCAAAGAAAAAGAGTTCCAACACCAAAAAGTGATTATAATCAAATACTGGACACAATTAATTCACTTGCTGCGGATCTTTTAGAATCCATTGAAGATTACTCTATAGGAATTTGCACTCCTGGTGCAATTTCAAAAAAAACTGGTTTGATAAAAAATAGTAATACTCAATGTCTTATTGGAAAACCACTCATAGAGGATTTAGAAAGTAAACTAGATACAAAAATCTCTATGGAAAACGATGCAAATTGTTTTGCAATAGCTGAAGCCACAATTGGTGCTGCAAAAGAATTTGGTGTTGTTTTTGGGGTAATAATGGGTACTGGGGTAGGCGGTGGTATAGTTATTAATGGAAAAATTCATCGAGGAAGAACCAACATTGCTGGAGAATGGGGACATCACACATTATATCAAAACGGAAATAACTGTTATTGTGGAAAACAAGGTTGTGTTGAGACATACATCAGTGGTCCTGCACTAGAAAAACGATGGCAGGAACTAACTGGAAAATCACAAAGCATGCCTGAAATTGTGAAAGATACTACAAATTTGAAGACAAAACAATGGAAGGATGAATTTCTGAAAAATTTTGGATTCGGATTGGCAAATGTAATTGATATTTTAGATCCAGATGTGATCGTTTTAGGGGGCGGTTTATCCAACATTGATTTTTTATATACTCAAGGAAAAGATTCTGTATATCACAAGGTTTTTTCAGATATGGTTGATACTCCAATTCTTAAGAACAAATTAGGTGATTCTGCGGGAGTTTTTGGTGCAGCGTTACTGTAAAATCTTGTACGATTAATTCATTAATGAAATAATTCATTCAACTTTAAAATTTTATGAATACATTACATATTTTATCTTGATGAATAATTTCTTGTCACATTAGATTGTATTTCTTTATAATTTCCAATTTTTTAATATCTGAAAAAAATTAGATTATTAATTGATTACTTTTGAAATAATTTTGAAGAATCAATATCTGATCCTATGTACATGTCACTAAACTCATCTGGATTTAGTGAATAACATACTTTTGGTTCAAATTGAATTAATTGAGCTCCTTTTTTCTCACTGAGTTTTTTTATCTTTTCCGATGAATTTTTTTCTAATGTTTTTTTAATAATTGATTCCATAATTTTTGATTTTACCGATTCATTTTCTATATAACTCACAATTCCTCGGAATTGAAATCCTTTCAAATCATCTTTGTTAAAAATGGAAATTGTAACCCAAGGATTTGCTTGAATATTCTTGTAGGATTTATGTTTAAAAAAATCAATCCAATATATCGTATCTTCATCAACTCTGAAAAAAATTCTGGGCGAAACATTTGGTAAATTATTTAATCCCATAGTTCCTACCACAAAAACTCCTTGTTCTTCAATGAATTCTTTTATGTCAATTGGGATTCTTACCATGAACTCAGTAAGAATAATTTGTATTAAAGTAGTCCTTTAATCATCAAATGTGAGAATAGTTTCATGTGTCTTTGATTGAAGACCACATTTCAGTTTAGAATAATTAAAACCAATATTTTTCAACATACATATCCAATTAATAGCGAATTAATACATACAATTGGAAAAATGATAAACAAAGTAGATAAAACCAGAACTATTTTTTAATTAAAAGATAAAAAATTTCCCTTTTTATTGTGGTTCAATTGTTGCAGGAGGTTTACTTGAAATTGCATATGTAACCCATGTGACATCTTCTATTTCATTTGTAATCCTATTGCTAATCTTTTCTAGTAATCCATGTGGTAACCTAGTCCAATCTGCTGTCATTGCATCAATCGAGTCTACTACTCTGATCATTACAATATTTCCATATTTTCTTTCATCTCCAACTACTCCTACTGCTTTATCATCACCTACTGCTGCATATGCCTGCCACACTTTACCGTAAAGATCAGCTGCAATCAATTCATCTTCTACTATCCTACTAGCCATTTTTGATATCTGAAGTTTTGTTGGAGTAACTTCGCCAATAATTCTTACAGCTAATCCTGGTCCGGGGAATGGATGACGCATGTAAAGTTTTTCTGGAACGCCTAAAATTTTGGCTATTTTTCTTACTTCGTCTTTGTATAAATCTCGCAATGGTTCCAGTATTTCTAAATCAAGCCAATCTGGAAGTCCTCCAACATTATGATGAGATTTTATGACCGCTGCTGGACCCTTTGAAACTCCACTTTCTATTACATCTGGATACAACGTACCCTGTGCAAGCCATTTGAAAGGTCCATTCTTTTCTGCAAATTCAGTAAAAACATGAATAAATTCTTCACCCACAACCATTCTTTTTCTCTCTGGATCTTCTACGCCCTTCAACTTGTTCAAAAAAACTTGAGCAGCATTTACTGATGTAAAATTTACATGAAAATTATTTTTGAACATTTCTTCAATTTCAGTCTCTTCATTTAATCGCAAAAGTCCATTATTTACAAAAACACACTTTTGTCTATTCCCAATAGCCTTGTGAATTAACAAAGCTGCCACAGTTGAATCTATCCCACCACTGACACCACACAAGACATTTCCTTCAATTTTTGAAATTTTTTCTACTGCATTATCAATAAATCCTTCCATAGTCCAATCTTGTCTGGCCTGACAAACTTTTAAAACAAAATTCTTGAGAATTTCTGTCCCTTGTTCTGTATGAACAACTTCTGGATGAAACTGAATTCCATAAATTGATCTTTCATATGATGCAATCGCTGCAGCTTTTGCTCTTTCTGTATGTCCAATTACTCTAAATCCTGGTGGAATCTGCTCTGCTTCATCACCATGACTCATCCATGCCCTAACTGATTCACCAATTCCATTTAGAAGATCATCATTACTGTCAATTGTTAATAGTGATGAACCATATTCTTTGTTAGCTCTTTTTACTTTACCTCCAAATTTATTTACAATTAATTGATGTCCATAACAAATCCCTAATAGAGGTAAATTCATATCATAAATTTTATTTTCTGGAATTGGTGCACCTGAATCATACACACTTGATGGCCCTCCAGAAAAAATTATTCCTTTGGGATTATGTTTTTGTAATTCCTCAAAACTAATATCGAAAGGAACAAGCTCAGCATATACAGAAAACTCTCTAATTCTTCTACAAATCAAATGACTATATTGCGACCCAAAATCTAAAACAACAATTTTATCCATAAAATCACTTTTTGATGTTTTCAAGCATACGCGTGAGTGACCATCCTGCTGTGTTGATTATTTCATTTACTCGCTCTTTTTGCCTGTAATTTTTAATAATTATTTCTCTAATGTCAGAACCATTTTTATTAATTATATAATCAATCACTGATTCTTTTTGGATTTTGCCGCTTTCTGCCTCTATAGCATCTTTTCGCTTCATCTCTCCAAGAATTCTGTCAAGAAAGAATGATTTGAAGGGTGGTGTATCTACGTTTACTTCCAAATTGTCTTCTAAAACTATTGAAAGTTGATCAGGTGTGATGTAAGCATTTGCAATGATCTTTCCATCATTACCTCTTACTATGGGAATTGAACTTTCTTCAGATTTCTTAGTGGACAAAGATGCATTTTTTGGTTGTGCATCAAAATCTTTTACTTTACTAAGAACAGAAGCTTTTGTAAAACTCGAGTCTTTTAATGCTAAATCTAAAATTGTCAGATTTTTTTCTAACATTTCTATAGCAGTTTGGTGCTTATCAATTTGCTCGATCAAATTATCTTTCAAAGCAACGATGTCACGTATTTGCTCCTCTGAGAACTTCATAATTTCTTTTATATGAATATGGGTATTAAATGCATTCTAGGTAATTATGATATCTAGTTCTCGATAAGTTATCTTCTCAAATCCTGTAATTGTGGTTGACGTTGTAAATAACTGCGATCTTGTTTTTCCTGATAACCACTCTAACAGTGATTTTCCTTTTCTTAATTTTCTTAATTTTATTTTTCTATCACTAGGTTTTGTTTGAGAATATTTTCCTATTCTTTTTCCAAAATCCATTCCAAGCAAGATAATTTTTTTTGCTTCAAAATAACTTGCAAGAAAAACAGCCCTATCTCCATCAGTGAAGCCTCCAAAATTTTGTATGTTATTAAATGATCTTGTTTGTGTAGTACCGATACAATTTTTAAAATTCTCTGCAAGACATAATTTTGCTATATTATCTCCATGCGCATGTACAACAAAAATTGAATTTGTTTTTCCAACTCTTATCAATGAATCTTCATCCCCATCCAAATCTGTAACGATAATATCTGGTTTAATTTCATTTTCAACTAATGGCTTTACTGCACTATCTGCAACGATTTTTAATGTTGTTTTAAAATTTTTCAATACTGGAATGGCTAAAGACAATGAAGGTCCTGTTCCTATTACAAAAACTGTTTTTCCTTTTATCAACTTACTAATCTTTTTAATCGAGGTAGATTTTCTTAAAATAGAATCTAAAATAATTGCAGATTCTGCATCTTGTTTTTCATTGTATTTGAATTCCTGTAGAATTTCCTGATATTTTTTATTCCAACCTGAAATCATCATATGACTCAAATTAGTCTGGTTTATGATAAACCATGTGACTAAGCTTGGGAATGTAGATGTAGGAGGGAAAAATCCAATCAGGATAATGGGAATTTTAAATACTAGTCTTGAATCTTTTTACAAAAAATCAATAAAAACAACAAAAGAGCAGATTACAAACACAGTAAAACTCATGGAAATTGACGGAGCTGATTTTATTGATGTAGGAGGAATGTCAACTGCGCCATATTTGCCGACATCAGTATCTGAAAAAGTTGAATCTGACAGAATTCTCAACGCAATTAAAATTATTCAAAATGTATCTAATCTTCCAATATCTGTTGATACATGTAGAGCAAATGTTGCAAAAGTTGCATTAGAACATGGCATTGAAATAATCAATGATATTTCTGGATTGAAATATGATGATAAAATGATTGATGTCATTGAAGAATACAGACCATCACTTATTTTATGCGCATTTGATTCTAAAACTGTACTTGGTAATTATGTTACAACCACTAAAAATCTATTAAAAGACAGTATAAAAATTGCAAAAATTGCTGGCGTTCCATCCAATAAAATTGTTATAGATCCTGCCATTGGTTTTTTTAGAAAATCTGGCAAAGGATCTTTTTTTACAAAAATTAAAACTGATTGGTTAGAAAGAGATATTTTTATTATTCAAAATTTAAAATCACTTAAGCAACAATATCCAATTCTTATCTCTGTTTCTAACAAATCCTTCATCGGGAAACTTTTGCAAAAGAAAAATTCATCTGATCGATTATTCGGATCGCTTGCTGCAGAGGTCATATCTGTTCTTAATGGTGCGGATATCATTCGTACTCATAATGTAGCAGAAACAAAAGATGCTGTCACAATCGCATCGATTCTGTCTGGAAGACACAAAGGCTTATAATCCATCTTCGGCTTTCTTTACAAGGTTTCATTGGAATTCAAGGATGGATTAACTTTTGATGATGTTCTTTTGGTACCAAAATATTCTGATATTACTAGTAGATCCCAAACTAATCTAACTACAAAATTATCCCGTAATATTTCAATTAACATTCCATTTGTTAGTGCAAATATGGATACTGTAACTGAATCTGCTATGGCTGTGGCAATGGCTCGTGCTGGAGGGATAGGGATTATTCACAGATTCTTGACTATTAAAGAACAGGCAAAGGAGGTTCTCAAAGTGAAAAGATCTGGTAGTGTGATGATTGAAAATCCATACTCTATTCATCTTGACAAAACTGTTCAGGAAGCAATAAACTATGCCGAAGAAAAAGAAATTTCAGGTCTTTTAGTTGTTGACTCAAATTCTAAATTGGTTGGAATAGTTACTGATAGAGATCTATTGTTTGAAACTGATTCTGCACATCTGATCAAAGATGTTATGACAAAAGACGTTGTAACGGCTAAACCTGGTGTAAGCTTGGATGAGGCAAAGAAAATTTTACATAAACATAGAATTGAAAAATTACCAATTGTTGATGAATCAGGATTTGTTAAAGGTCTGATTACAAGTAAAGATATAATCAATATTGAAGATTATCCTTCAGCATCTAAAGATAAGAAAGGAAGACCCCTTGTTGGGGCAGCTGTAGGTGTAAAAGGAGATTTTATGGAAAGAACAGAGTCTTTGATAAACGCAGGTGTAGATGTACTAGTTGTAGATATTGCCCACGGTCATAGTGAAAATGCAATTAGTACAATTCGTAATATCAAAAAAGCATTTCCTAAATGTGAATTAATTGCTGGAAATGTTGCAACTGCACAAGGTACTGAAGATCTAATTAAGGCAGGAGTAGACGCAGTTAAGGTTGGTGTAGGTTCTGGCTCAATTTGTATTACCAGGGTAATTACCGGTTCTGGTGTACCTCAATTAACAGCAGTATTGGACTGTGCCAAAATTGGAAAAGATTACGATATTCCAATTATTTCTGATGGTGGAACCAGAACTTCTGGCGATGCTACTAAAGCATTAGCTGCAGGGGCATCTTCTATAATGGTTGGTAGTATGCTTGGAGGAACAGATGAATCACCTGGAACTGTATTGACAAAAAATGGTAAACGTTTCAAGATATATCGTGGAATGGCATCCCTTGGAGCATCTTTGGGAAGAAAATCAAAAGAAACAGGCTCTATTTCATTTGATGAAGATCTTAATGATTATGTTGCAGAGGGTGTTGAAGCAATGGTTCCATACAAAGGAACCGTAACTGATATTCTAAAACAATTAACTGGCGGTGTACGTTCAGGATTAAGTTATTGTGGAGCACACACAATTACTCAAATGCAAGCAAATGCAGAATTTATCAAAATGTCTAGGGCTGGATTTGCTGAAAGTCAACCACATGATGTATCTTTGATGTAGTTAATTTTTTAAGAAGTATCATAAATCATTCTTTTGTGTTATCAAAGAGAACTATTATTGGAATTATTGTAGGTAGCGTTATTATTGCAATTGGAATCTTTTCTTTAATTTCTGATATTGGGTTAAAAACAATACAAGTAAATGAAACATTTGCAATAGGGGAACCTACTTCATATAAAATTACCGCGAGTGAACATGCACAACAACATATGAAAATTACAGGGGAGAAATTTGACCTTAAATTATCTAGTCCTGGTGATGGCCTTCAAATACCAAAAACATCGTATAATAAAGAAGCCACTTTAGATTGGACTCATAGCAAAGATGGTATAACTATAATCCATCTTCAAAATACTGGTTCTTCTGAATTAAAAGTTGAAGCAACATTGGAAGCAACAGCTGATCCTATCTGGTTTCCATTTCATATGATGGTTATTATTTCAGGTATGGTGATTGTTGGATTTAGTATGGGCTTTACTCTAAGAAAGCCAAAAGGATTCTAGTTTAATTTTGCTGAAGGATAAGATCCTAAGATTTTCATGAATAATGTTTCGCGATTAATTTTCTCTAACATCTCTGCAATTCTTGGATTTCTTGCATGGCCTTCAAAATCTACATAGAAATTATACTCCCAAGTATTTGTCTTGGTTGGCCGTGACTCTATTTTCGTTAAATTGACATTATAGTTATGAAAATTTTCTATGATTCTGTGAAGAGAACCAGGTTCATGTTTTATGGAAAAAATTATTGATGTCTTGTCCTTTCCAGTTTCTTCCTTGCTGTTTTTTGATAATATTAAAAATCTAGTATAGTTATTCAAATTATTTGCTATACCTTCTGATATTACCGGCATATTGTAAATCTCTGACGCATCTTTGCTGGCAATACATGCTATATTTTTTTTGTTTAATTCTTTGATGATCTTTACACTTCCTGCTGTGTCATATGTGGGAACTGTTTTCATGTTATATTTTTCGATAAAGTTTCTACACTGTCCTAATGCTTGTGGATGAGAATAGACAGTATCTATCTCTTCGAGAGTTCCATTTCCTATCAAACAGTGGTCAATTCTGTGATAAATTTCACCAATGGCATTAAGTGATGTTGAATATAGCAAATCATAACTCTCTCCCACACTACCTTCCAATGAATTTTCTACGGGCAAAATAGAATAGTCTGTTTTATCTAGTGTAGTATTTTCTAAAACTTCCGCAAAAGTTGGAAATGGAACCGCCTCAATTTTATTATTAAAAAATTCTCTGGAAGCTGCCTCGCTATATGCTCCTCGTTCACCCTGGAACGAAACACGTATCATTTCTTACTCTCTCAGTTTTACGAAATCACTGTTACCGTAATTTGTTGAAAGTTTTCTTTCATCAATCCAAGCACAATCTGTACATTTTATAGCATCACGCATTTGAACTACTTTTCCACCGCACTTTCTACACTTGGTAAACAATACACCCAAATGCGGTTCTTCAATTGCTGCATGAATCGTACCATTCAGATGATTTAAAATTTTTAATGTAACGATATCATTTACCAAAGCTACATTTTTTTTCCTGAGATTTCTTGTGGAACAAACACACTCTACTTTTGATGTTGTTGGTTTACCGTTAATGTAATCAATTGATACTGCTATCATTGAAGACATAACTGCAGCTACTGTTCCTATTATCACATCCCCGATTTTTGGAATTGATAACATCTTTGGATGTTTAATGCTAGCAACTCGTGTTTCTTTATTGAGATCAATCTCTCCTACAGTAGCTGCACGAACCACGTCTCCATCGTCAAAAGTGTTATATCCTGTCTCATATTCTTCAATTGAAACTATTTTATCTCCAGGAAATGAAAAGGTCTCAGACATGCTGTATTTTTTCACGTTATGATTATAATTGTTTGTGGTTTAAAACAATCTTGGTAAATGATATAACTAGAAAAAGTTCAAAAAAATCATGAAAGCCCTAGTATATGATAGATATACTATGGATGATGATTTTTCTAAAATTTTAAAAATTAAAGATATTCCTGAACCTAAAGCCAAACATGATGAAGTCATTTTCAAAGTAAAAAGCACATCTCTGAACTATGACGATATTTGGGGAATGAGAGGAAAACCTTTGGCTGTACCTTTACCTCACATTTCTGGTACAGATGCTGCAGGTGAAGTAATTGCAATAGGTCAAAATGTCAAAAATATCAAAATTGGTGATAGAGTTGTTTCACATGGAAATATGTCATGTCGAATTTGTAAATTATGCACTGATGGAAGAGAATATGATTGTAGGCAGAGAAAAATTTGGGGATTTGAAACGGGCCCGCTTTGGGGAGGATATTGTGAAATCACACATTTACCAGAAGTTAATGTTGTAAAAATTCCAGATAATGTTACTTATGATGATGCAGCTGCTGCCTCAATGACTCTGTTAACATCATGGCATATGTTAGTTGGAAGAGCAAATATTCAACCAGGACAACTTGTTTTGATTATGGGTGGAGGTTCCGGTGTTGGAAATTATGGAATTCAAATAGCCAAGTTATTTGGCTGTACTGTAATTGCAACAGCAAGTCCGGATAAATTAGATAAATTATTGGAATTAGGAGCTGACTTTGCTGTAGATCACAGAAAAGAAGATTGGCATAAGACCGTCCGAGATATTTCTAAAAAAATAATTAAACCATTTGGAGATACTCCTGGAGTAGATGTAATTTTTGAACATATTGGTGGCTCTCATTGGAACAAAGAACTGGCTTTGTTAAAGTATGGTGCAACAATTGTTACAACTGGAGCAACAACAGGTTATGATGCTAAAACGGATTTACGTCATATTTTTTTCAAAGGAATCAACATTTTAGGTTCCACCCAAGGTACTAGAGCAGAGTTAGAGCAAGCTTTGTACTGGATGTCTAAAGGTAAAATCAAATCTATCATTGATTCAGTATATTCATTTGAACAAGCTGCTGAAGCACATACGAAGATGTTAACTGGACAAGGATTATTTGGAAAAATCTTAATGAAACCTTAATCTTTAATTGATAATGACTAATCCAAAAACTAATTCAATTTTAGATGAAGCGAATAGGTTGTTTTTACAAGGTAAACTAAAAGAAGCAATTAGCTATTACGATGAAATTTTGAAGGAAAATCAAAATAACATAAGCTCTCTTAACAACAAGGGATACGCGTTGAGTAAATTGAAAGATTATGATGGTGCACTACAATGTTATGATCGTGCGCTTAAATTAGATCCTGCTGATATCTCTGTTTTAATAAATAAAATTTCATCTTTACGAAAAAAAGGTGAATTTAATGAAGCACTAAATTATTGTAATAATATTTTACATAATAATTCAAAATATAATATTGTATTGTATCATAAAGAGAGAATTTTGTTTTCTATGGAAAAATTTGAGGAATCTATTCTCATTTGTAATAGAATCTTAGAAGATTATCCAAATAATGGTGAGGTTCTTTTTGATAAATCTTGTAATCTTGCAATGCTATCCAGATTAGACGACGCACTTGACATACTTAAAATTGCAATATCTCAAGGAATTCAATATAAGATCAAAGCAAAAAAAACTAAATCTTTTGAAAAACTAAAGAATAACCAAAGATTTCAAAAACTAATTTCATAATTCTATAGCCAATGTGGAATTTCCAAGTATCCTTCAATGTTTTCTTTTCTTAATATTTTTAATAATGCATTTGCCTGTGGTGTGGAAAGAACAGGTTTGTCAAATTGATTATCTGTAGAAATTCTTGGACATGCTACTTGAATGAATGCATCTATTCCCTTTAGATTTCTTAATCTATCATTTGTAATATCAGTCAACGCAAATAATTGAACACTCTTTCCCTCCTTTTCTAACTCTTTTTTGAATTTTAGAGCAAATACTTTGGATAATTGTCCTTCTTTGAGTCCAATAATTATTCCAAATGATTGCGCATCAGCAGCTTTGTAAATAGCAAGAGTTGCCTTCTTTTTTAATTTTTGAGCAAATTCTGTAACTTCTCTTACTTCATTAAAATAAGGATCTAAAACATATGTTGGCATATTGGTTGATAATGCGATTCCTGCAGCATGAAAATTACTTTGTCCTAAAAAGACATATGCATCAACTTTATCTTTGAATTCAATAGCGGGATAAAATTCACAGCCAAAGACTTGGCCATCGTTTAACTGCCCCTTACCTTTACCGATTTTCACTTGAATTCCCCCATCTGTTAAAATTTTATTTACTTTATCCATCTGATGCAAATGTTGACTATCTGTCACTAGCGATATTTTCTTTCCCCTAAGAAGGTCAACACATTTTTCTGCAACACTATCAAATTCCACATCATCATAGGCATCAATTAGAATTAGATTTTTCTCAAATGATTCTATGTTGATTGTATGTCCTATATTGAATTGAATTTCTGCTCCTAATACTTTTGAGGCATTTGAATTCAGATCACATGTTCCCCAAGTGGTATCAGCTAAAACATATGCAGGAATGCCAAATTTTTTTGTAATGTTCATTGCTGCCTCTTGAACTTGAGGTAAAATTCCATCAGGACCGTTTAGGGACACTGATACAGGTTTTCTTGATTCAATTTCTCTGAAGATACGGTCTTCATCTATTACTATCAATTCCAGCTAAAAATATGCTGATATTAATTTAAACCAACTGTACTACAACAACTAAAAATGTCTGCAATTCTACAACTCTTTTATGACTGATGCCCAAATACTTAACATTGGTTTTGATGACACAGATTCACGAAAAGGAATGTGTACTACTTTTCTTGCCTATAAAATAGTAGATTTACTCAAAAAACAAAATACGCAATTTCTTGATTTTCCAAAATTAATCCGATTTAATCCTAATGTTCCTTGGAAAACAAGAGGTAATGGTGCTGTTTCCTTACGAATAAGGACAAAAAACTCATCAAAAATTAAAAATCAAATAAAACAACTCGTTGAAAAATATTCTGATATAAAAAATGGAGCAAACCCCGGTTTAGTTTTTTATGAAAATGAAACGATTCCAAAGCAATTTACTAAATTTAGTAAACTAGCTTTATGGCAATTAATAAACAGAAAACAAGCCAAAATATTTGCAACAAAAAACAATCTTGAATTTTTTTATCAAGGGAACGGACAGGGTTTGATAGGAGCTATTGGTGCTATAGGATATGATTTCAAAGATCATACATTAGAGCTATTAAGTTATAGGAAAAATTCTAAATTTGGAAAAAAAAGGAAACTTTTCACTCAAAGTGTAAAGATAATGCAAGAAAAAACATTTCCATATACCTTTAACAGCTTTGATGTCAAGAAAAATAAAATCTTGATCACTCCACATGGTCCAGATCCTGTTTTTTATGGAGTACGTGGTGAAAATATAGATTCGTTACTATATGCAACAAAAATTTTGAAAACTGATGAAAAATTGGCGGGTTATATGATTTTCAAATCTAATCAAGGAACCGGCGATCATTTGAAAAATGAACTTAATATAAAAAATATTAAACCTTACGCTTCTGGAAAAATTACTGGAGTTATATCCAACGAAGCAAAAATTGTTAAAGGTGGTCATGTTTTTTTCTCTATTAATTCAGATGGACATGAATTATGGTGCGCTGTTTACAAACCAACTGGAATGTCTTCTGTAGCATTAGGTCTGATTAAGGGAGATAAGGTCTGTGTTGGCGGTGGAATTAGAAAAGCTTCAAAAAATCATCCTAGAATTCTAAATCTTGAATTTATCGATGTTATTTATCTTGAAAAAAATCTGGTAAATTCTAATCCTTTATGTAACAAATGTAATAAAAAAATGAAATCAAAAGGAAAGAATCAAGGTTACCAATGCATTAAATGTAGTAAAAAATCGACAAACAAAATCATTTTAGAAATTCCGAGAACCATCAAAAAACAATTATTTCTTCCTAATGTTTCTGCACATAGACATCTTAGCAGACCATTGCAAAGAATTGGAAGAGTTAACAAGGAATCTAAATTCGATGAATCTCTTTCGTGGTTTCATATATATAAAAATTAAATAGCGGGGAGTAGATTTGAACTACTGAACTGCGGGTTATGAGCCCGCCGGGATGACATAGCCCTATAAAGTCTGACTTCCCCACCCCGCTGATTCAAGAATGAGCACGAGCCGTATATACGCTTTATCAAATTCTTGAAAGTAATTAATAGGATTTGAGTTGATTCATTTTTTGTGGACAAAAAACTTAGAATTGCTGGAATTATTGCAGCACTGGCATTTTCAATATTTATTTTGACATCTCCTTCTGCTCCTCTGCCAATTCCAGAACCACTTTCATCAAAATCTGAAAATAACTCTGTAAATATTTTAGCAGAAAATTTTGATAAACCACGTTCCATCGCAGTTTCAGACAACCGAATTTTTGTTACAGAAAAAGATGGCCTTATTAGAGTTGTTCAAGATTATCGTTTGCTTGAAGAACCACTAGCTACTTTACGTCCTGCAAATGTATTTGATGGTGGATTATTAGGAATTACACTTCATCCTGATTTTTCAAACAACCATTTCATCTATGTTTTTTTAACTTATGAAGAAAATAATGAACTTTGGAATAAAATACTACTAATTACTGAATCTGATAATAAGCTAAAAGATGCAAAAACTATTTTTGATAAAATCCCTGGTTCCAATTTTACAAATGGAGGATTTTTAAAATTTGGTCCTGATAAAAAATTATACGTGGGAACTGGAACTGTTTCTGAATCTTCTCATCTGCCACAGAATCTTGATTCGTTATCTGGAAAAATTTTAAGATTAAATGATGATGGCACTATTCCTAATGATAATCCTTTTCCAAATTCTCCTGTGTATTCTTTAGGACATAGAAATCCTCAAGGAATGACTTGGGACAATATGGGTAACATGTATCTGGCTGAACTTGGACCTGAAAAAAACGATGAGATTAATCTTATTAAGCCAGGAAAAAATTATGGTTGGCCTGAACAACAATGCTCAGGCGACAAAAAATTTGAAGATGCAATTATGTGCTATGATCCAAGTATTGAACCCGGAGGTATACTGTTCTATTCTGGTGATAAAATAAACTTGAAGACATCTTTTGTAATGGCTTCACTAAAGGCTACTAATCTATATCAACTAGATTTTGCTGATGGTCTAAATTCTCAAAAAACAATTCTAAGCGGAGTTGGACGTATACGTGATGTAGTTCAAAGCACGGACGGAAGTCTCTATTTAATAACTTCCAATACCGACGGAAAAGGCTTTCCAGATGCAACGGATGACAAGTTATTGAGGATACTAAAATGAGTGATTCATCAATTTCAAAATTCTTTGAAAAAACTCGAAAAGAGAGATTAGATATTGTATCTGATTTTGCAAATTTATCTGCCGAAGAATTAAAAATTTTAGATAGTAATGACGGTGGAATTTCTTTTGAAAAAGCTGATAAAATGGTAGAAAATGCAATTGGTACTTTCTCTTTGCCTTTAGGAGTTGCAACTAACTTCAAAATTAATGGAAAAGACTATCTTGTTCCAATGGTAATTGAAGAACCATCAGTCATTGCTGCCGCATCTAAAGGCGCAAAAATCGCAAGAATTAGAGGTGGATTTGAGGTTGCAGCTGATCAATCTTACAGCATTGGCCAAATTCAATTATTGGACGTTGATATTAATTCGGCAGTTAAAAAAATTCAAGAAGCCAAAAAAGAAATTCTTGAACTTGCAAATTCAAAAAGCAATACATTATCAAAAATGGATAAAGGTGCAAAAAAAATATCTTGTAAAGAAATTGATACTCCTTTAGGAAAAATGCTGATTGTTGAACTCTTAATTGATGTCGGTGACGCAATGGGTGCAAATGTGACAAATACAATGTGCGAAGCTGTTTCACCTCTTTTGGAAACTATTACTGGAGGAAGAGCATTATTACGTATACTGTCAAATTACTCAATATCTAGAATTGCTAAGGCAAAAGCTGTCTTTGATAAAGAAGCAGTAGGAGGAGAAGAAGCTGTTGATGATATAATTTTAGCATACCAATTTGCAGACAATGATGTTTACAGAGCTGTTACTCATAACAAGGGGATCATGAATGGTATCATAGCGGTAGCTAACGCAACAGGCCAGGACAGTAGAGCAATTGAAGCAGCTGCAAATGCATATGCTGCCAGATCTGGCAAATATCGCTCTCTTAGCAAATGGTCTAAAGATGATGAGGGAAATCTTGTTGGCTCTTTGGAATTGCCTTTATCTGTTGGAATTGTTGGAGGAATTATCAATGTTCATCCAATTGCTAAAATCTGTGCAAAAATCCTTGGCGTTTCTTCTGCTTCTGAACTTGCAGGTATAATGACAGCTACTGGACTGGCTCAAAATTTTAGTGCTATTAGCGCATTAGCTACTGAAGGAATTCAAAAAGGCCACATGAGACTACATGCTAGAAATTTAGCTGCCTCTGCAGGAGCAAAACCTGATCAAGTAGATAAAATTGTAAAGCAAATGATTGAGGAAAAGAAAATTTCACTTGACAGGGCTAAAGAATTACTAGAGGACATTTAAACATCCTTATTATTATAGATAAAAAGTGAAAAAACCAGCAATGTCTCAGGTAAAATTTGCAATACCAAAAGGCAGTCTTGAAGAAGCAACCTTCAAAATTCTTGAGAGATCTTGGACCAAAGTTCACAGAGAAAGCAGAACATATCGAGTATACCTGGATGATCCAAACATCATTGTAAAAATGCTTAGACCTCAAGAAATTCCTACACTAGTGTCTGAAGGATTGTATGATGTTGGTATTACTGGTAAGGATTGGGTTGCTGAAACCAACGCTGATGTTGAACCAATATTGGATTTAGAATATGGAAAAATTAGACTAGTTATTGCATTTCCTGACAAATATAGTTACAAAAATCTTGATGCAATGATAGCCGATTATGGTAAAAAGAAAAAAATCCTTCGTATCTCATCTGAATATCTGACCACTGCATCAAAATTTCTTAAACAATGTAAATCATATAAAAAATATTATGGTACAAAAGATCCATTAATTGTTACGCCTTGGGTTAGACTTGGAACAAACAAGAGTGTTCAAATTCATTTATCATTTGGTGCAACAGAAGCAAAACCACCTGAAGATGTTGATGCAATAATGGATGTCACTGAGACTGGAACAACACTAAAGCAAAATAAATTAAAGATCGTTGATGAGGTTCTTACATCTACTGCTCATTTGATTGTTAACAAAAAATCTCTAAGGGATCCGCAGAAACGTGAAAAAATATTTGATATAGTAACTTTGATGCGAGGTGCTGTACATGGACGAAAATATCTTCACATTTATCTTAATGTGGAAGAAAAGAATTTGGAAAAACTCTTAGAACAGATACCTTCTCTCAAAAAACCGACAATTAGCCCGCTAAGTGAAAAAGGATGGTATGGAATAAACACAGTTATCAAAAAAGAAGACTTTCACAAAATAATACCAAAACTAAGGAAGATTGCCCAAGGACTAGTAGTTCACGAACCACGACAAATTCTAGAACTAGAGGAGATTAAACGTGATGAAGAAAATTGATGAAGATAATTCAAGTTACTGATGTTGAAAAATTTACAGCAAAAATATTGCCAAAACAGTTACAAAAAAACAAGTCTATAGTAGATTCTATTTTAAAAAACGTGAAGAAAAATGGAGATTCAGCCATAAAAAAATACGAGCAAAAATTTGGTGGTGTTCAGATTGACTCCTTGCGTATATCTCAAAAGGAAATAAATAATGCATTTTCAAAAGTATCAAAAAACGAAATATCTGCAATACGTCTAGCTAAATCCAGACTAGAAAGAACTGAATCCATTGTCAAGTCTGTTCTAAAAAATAAAACTATCCACACTGATGGAATTAAAATTTCAAAAAAATTTGAACCCATACAAAGTGTAGGATGTTATGTGCCAGGTGGTTTGGCAAGATATCCAAGTTCTGTTATAATGTCTGTAATTCCTGCCAAAGTAGCTGGAGTGAAAAGAATAGTAGTTGTATCTCCTCCTAATTCTGATGGAACAATTGACTCACTAACTCTTGTAGCTGCAGATATTTGCGGCGCAAACGAAATTTACAGAGTTGGGGGCGTTCAGGCAATTGCCGCATTATCATTTGGTACTAAATCAATACCTAGAGTAGACAAAATAGTTGGACCAGGCGGGTCATTTGTAACAATTGCCAAAACAATGGTTAGTGACAAAACAGCAATTGATATGCCTGCAGGTCCTACTGAATTAGGAATTATTGCAGATGCATCAGCAAATCCACGCTATGTTGCACTGGATCTTATCTCTCAATCAGAACACAGTACTGATACCTTTTGTTATTTGATTACAGATTCAAAAAAACTTGCAAAATCCGTAGATAAAATTATCATTGAATTATCCAATAAAATTAAAAGAAAAAATATCGTAAAAACTAGTCTTAAACAAAATGGATTCATTGCTGTTTGCAAGGATAAATCTGATATGATAAAACTTGCAAACGAATTGGCTCCAGAACACCTGCAAATTATGACAAAAGATCCTCATACTTTTGCGTCAAAAATTACATCATCTGGATTAATTCTGTTGGGAAATGATACTCCATCATCGGCAAGTGATTATCTTTTAGGTTCAAATCACATTTTACCTACAAACGGATTTGGAAAAACTAGAGGCTCACTCTCAATTTTTGACTTTATCAAAATCAATACTCAGGTATCTGCTTCAAAATCAGTTTTGTCCAAAATTTCAAAATACATGGAAATATTTACCAATGCAGAAGGACTTCCAAATCATTATGAAGCAGTTAGAGGTAGAATGAAATGAAAAATGATTGGTTTGAAAAAAAGATCAAAGAACTTTCTTCTACTGAAGGATATCAAAAACCAGAACTAATTCCTGATGCATTAAAACTTGATTCTAATGAAAACTATGTAATTTCTAAACAATTTCAACAAGATATAATTACAAATGCTCAAAAAAATTCTGATGTTAGGGAATACCCTTTAGGTGGGATAGAACGTTTAATCGCTCAACTGTCAAAATTTCTTGAAGTGCCATCTTCTATGATTGGAGTTGGAAATGGTTCTGATCAAATATTGGATTTGATACTTTCAAATTTTGCATCAAAGCACACCAAAGTCCTTACATCAAATCCAACCTTTGGATTTTTTGAAGAAAGATGTAAGCTATATTCAATTCCAATGATTGTAATTCCTTTCTCAAGTGATATGAAATTAGACATTAAAGAATTTTTTAACCAGTCCAAAGATGCTGATATCTTGTATCTTGATTCTCCAAACAATCCCACTGGATTTCAGTTTAATAAAAATGAGTTAGAAAAATTAGTAAATTCTTTTGATGGGATGGTAATTATTGATGAAGCATACGGTGAATTTGGAGATTATTCTCTAGCTGATATGGTAAAATCACAAGAAAATCTAATTGTTGTGCAAACACTCTCAAAATCATTTGGTTTAGCTGGATTAAGATTAGGATATTTTATTGCAAATGAAAAATTCACAGATGCATTTAATCGGGTATTACAATATCCATATCCAGTTAGTACACTTACAATCGAATCCGGAATTCTAGCTCTGAAGCAATCCAATCAGATGAAAGATGCAGTTGAAATAATCAAAGAAGAGCGACAAAGAATTATTGAAAACCTTAGAAAATATGACACCTTTGAAGTCTTTGATTCCAAGGCTAATTTTGTGCTCTTTGATGCTCACGGTTCTTACAAAAGAGTCTATGATGCACTTGCCGAACAAGGTATATCGATTAGAAAATTAGGAAAAATTGGAAAACACGAAGGCTGTCTCAGGGTTACAGTTGGAACAAAAAAAATGAATTCCAAATTCTTGCTTGCAATTCGTGATTTGTTGGGATAATGTTAAGAAAAAAACAATCAGGAATCTACATGGATGATTCTGTTTCAGATGATCTATTATCTTCAGATGGAATTATCTTTGATTGCGATGGCGTTTTAATAGATGTTACAAAGTCTTATGATCTCACAATAAAGAAAACAACAGAATATGTTTTAGAAAAATTTTCTCAAATCACTGACAGTATTGAAATTGATTCAAAAATTATTGATGGATTCAAATCAACTGGGGGATTTAATGATGAGGTTGATGTGACATACGCTTCAATTCTATCTATAATATCTGCAAAAAAATTAAACAAAAAACAAGATCAATTTATCTTTGATGTAATATCTAATGCAGATTCTTCAGGAATTGTGTCTGTGGAAAAATATCTTGAGGGGCTTGTTGATATTAGCGACATAAAAAATAAATTATCGTATCCCGGAACCCACCATGAAAATCCGTTATACCAAATCTTTGATCAAATATTTTATGGACCAGAGCTATACAACAAACTCTTTAAACGTCAATCCAAATTTTCAGAGCCTGGCCTGATAAAAAATGATATAGTTTTGGTAAATTATTCTCTAGTAGAAAAACTAGAAAAAAAATTTATTTCAAAAATCTCAATTGTAACTGGACGAGGAAAAAAATCAGCCAGATACTCTCTTGACAAATTATTAGAAAAATTTGATCTAACCCATTCTGTATTCTTGGAAGATGAGCCAAGGGAAATGGCAAAACCTAATCCTGAATCACTGATTCGCTCAATCAGAGGTATGAACAGTAATCATTGTATTTACGTTGGAGATTCAATGGAGGATTTTATCATGGCAAAAAAGGCTACCGCGCAAGGCTACAAAACCACTTTTTGCGGAATTATTGGAACCAGCAAAAATCCTCAAAAAAAACTAGAGTTATTTCAGCGTAATGGGGCTACATTGGTCTTGGAATCTATTAATTCTCTTCCGAATATCTTAAATTTAGATTAAGACAAAGCAGATCTTCTGTGAAAAATATGACTCCAAGAAAAAGTTCCATAAACCGCAGTACAAAAGAAACCAACGTGTCTGTATCTGTTAATCTGGACGGATCTGGGAAAACTGTAATTAATACAGGAATTAATTTTCTCAATCATCTGATCACAGCCTTTGGAAAACATGGAATGATGGATCTTAAAGTTGAGGCAAAATCAAATGATAACATTGAACATCACTTGATTGAAGATACTGCAATTACTTTGGGTTTGGCCATTGACAAAGCTTTGGGAACTAGAAGCGGCATTACCAGATTCAGCTATGCATCCGTACCGATGGATGAATCTCTAGCCGAAGCTTCAGTTGATCTAGTCAAAAGACCTTTCTGGAAATTAGTATTATCAATTAAAAGAAATAACATTGAAGATATTTCAAAGGAAGACTTGGAGCATTTTTTCCAGTCACTGCTTCAAAATCTAAACAGCTGCGTACACCTTACTGTAAAGTATGGTGACAATGATCATCACAAAGTTGAAGCTGCTATAAAATCACTTGCAGTAGCATTTAGAATTGCATCTTCATATGATAAAAAACAAAAAGGAATTCCAAGTACAAAAGGTTCAATGTAAATGGTAAATCTGGCAATCTTTGATTATGGAGCTGGAAATATTTTCAGCCTAAAGAATTCACTTGAAAAATCAGGAGCTACAGTAGATGTTATTACTAATTTTGATCAGCCAAATATCTATTCTGGATTATTACTTCCCGGAGTTGGAAATTTTGATCCTGCAGTAAAAAGCATCCGTCAATACTCTAAAACAGATTTTAAAGATTTTGTCAAAGACAATACTCCTGTTTTAGGAATTTGTCTTGGATTGGAAATGTTTTTTGAAAAAAGTGAAGAAGGCCATGAAAAAGGATTAAGCGTAATAGATGGTGAGGTAATTATTCTTCCACCATCAATGAAGGTACCACACATGGGGTGGAATAATTTGGAAATAAAGAAATCTGGAAAAATACTAGAAGGAGTAAAAGATGGCTCTTGGGTTTATTTTGTCCATTCTTATCGTGTAAAACCTGTTAATGACAATATCATTACAGCCGAATCTGACTATGGAATAAAGGTGCCTGCAGTAATTGAACAAAACAACTTTTTTGGAACTCAATTTCATCCAGAAAAATCTAGCAAAGTTGGCAAAATCATAATCGAAAACTTTCTTGCAGTGTGTAAAAAATGAAAATTATTCCTGCAATTGATTTAATGAATGGACAAGTAGTGCGACTTTACAAGGGGGATCCAAACCAAAAAACTGTGTACGGTGATAATCCAATTGAGATTGCTAAAAAATGGGAGTCAAATGGGGCAGATATGTTACATTTAGTAGATCTCGATGCAACTCTGGGGATGGGTTCAAATCTATTACTGATTAAAAAAATTATCAAAGAAATTTCAATTCCAATTCAGGTTGCTGGTGGATTACGAGATGAATCAGTTATAGTTGATATGGCAAAAATCTCTAGTAGAGTGGTTTTGGGAACTCTGGCATTCAAAGATAAGCCAACATTGAAAAAATTATTGTCAAATTTAGGACCTCAGAAAATTGTAATTTCAGTTGATCACAAAGACGGTGAAATAGTAATAAATGGATGGCAAAAAAGAACCGGAATTAAATTAATTGAGGCAATGCAAGAATTCATTGCCATGGGATTTTCAGAATTTTTGCTAACAAATGTTAGTCGCGATGGCACATTAGAGGGACCTGATTTAAAATTTTTAGAGCAAGCTTGTCAATTAAACAATGCAAATGTAATTGCTAGTGGTGGAATTTCAAACATAATAGACATCAAAAATGTAAAACAAAAAAATGCATTTGGAGTAATATTGGGCAAAGCACTTTATGAGAATAAAATTTCAATTGAGGGGGCAAAAAAACTATCATGACTCTAACTAAAAGAATTATTCCCTGCCTTGATGTAAAAAACGGTCGAGTAGTAAAAGGCCTTCATTTTGAATCAATTAAAGATGCAGGGGATCCCGTAGAACTGGCTGCAAAGTATAGTAATGAAGGAGCAGACGAATTGGTTTTTTTAGACATTACTGCATCTGATGAACAAAGAGAAACAATCAAGGATCTGGTTAGAAAAGTTGCCACAGTAATTGATATCCCATTTACAGTCGGGGGAGGTGTGAAATCTCTAGAAGATGCTCGAAATATCCTGCTTAATGGAGCTGACAAGGTTGGTATTAACACTGGTGCCATAAAAAATCCACAAGTAATTACTGAATTAATGCAATTATTTGGACGACAATGTGTTGTAGTTGCAATTGATGCAAAAAGAAATTTTGATCTAAAAAATGACGTAAATATTTTTTCTGAGAAGGGGGGAGAATTTTGGTTTGAGGTCTTCATTTATGGTGGTAAAGAAGCAACAGGAATTGATGCTATAAAATGGGCAAAAGAGGCTGAAAAACTAGGGGCGGGAGAAATTTTGCTAACGAGTATTGATAAAGATGGTACAAAAGATGGCTATGATATTTTGCTAACTAGGGAAATTGTTAATTCTATATCCATTCCGGTGATAGCGTCAGGCGGATGCGGTAAACCTGATGACATGGTAGATGTTTTTCAGAAAACAAATGTAGATGCTGCTCTAGCTGCTTCCATATTTCATTATCAGACTCATGGAGTAAATGGAGTAAAGATGCATCTTAAAGAGCGAAAAATTCCTGTAAGAATATAAGAGATATCCTATGATTTGAAATATTGCAAAAATCAATTGATGAAATAGATTTTGAAAAAGGTGATGGATTGATTCCAGTTATAGTTCAAGATGTAAATACCAAAGATGTTCTTACACTAGCTTACTCTAACAAAGAATCACTTGAACTAACTAGAAAAACTGGTAACTCTTGGTTTTGGAGTCGTTCTAGAAACAAACTCTGGATGAAAGGAGAAGAATCTGGCAACACGCAAAAAGTCAAAGAAATTCTTGTGGATTGTGATTCTGATGCAATTATCTATCTTGTAGAACCATCAGGACCTGCATGCCATACGGGCGAAAAACTCTGTTTTCACAATAATTTAATAAAATAATTTAACATACTGGCTCAACATCTGTTCCAGGAACGATATCTTTAGTCATCTCAAAATACAAATTTGGATAGTCTGTTCCTCTGAAAACTACTGCCCACTTTCCTGTAATATCATCTACTGAGCATATTCCTCTGACTTTGGAAATTTGAGGATCTATGTAATAATTGAACTCCGGTTTTGCTATTCCATCAAATGGTATTGTAAGATATACTGAATAATGTGTACTGTTTAACGGTCTCATAAAAGCCACTTCGCCTTTTTCATTTGCGTTTAATCCACCAATTACTAGGAAGATTTTTTCACCTATGGCGTATTTACTTCGGTCAATTTGAAAGGGGCCTGAAGTTTGCCATTCTCTTTCCTTTGGAGAATAATCATTTTCTAAATTATTTTTCTCAATATCATCAATTTTTTTTTGAATCTCTGAATTTTTCTCAGTAGAATTTACATCAATATCTGGTAATTCGACTTTAATTGCATCTGGGCTTTGATTTAGTAAAACTAAAGCTAAAACAACTACAATTCCAATTACTATTGGGATGATTATAATTGGACCATTTTTCATATATCTGATCTCCTAAAAATCTCTAAAAACCTTACTGATAATTGGGAAATTCATTAAAAACTGATTATTCCAAATTTTCTTCAAAAATTCGGTTACATTGTAGTTTTATGAATACAGGTAAAAATATCGGTATATTTTTAATTCATGAAGTTAAGTATTACTTAACTTGATATTAGGATTTTTTATGTATCTTATAAAAGGAGCAATAGATCTTGGCTAGAACATCATTACAGTGCAGGGAATGCAAAAAAGAGTATGAAACTGCTTTCAAATATATCTGCGATGAGTGTTTTGGGCCGCTGGATGTAAAATATGATTTTCCTCCAATTTCAAAAAATACATTTTCAAATCGTGAGCATACATACTGGAGATATTTTGAATTATTGCCAATAGAGCAAAAATCCAACATTGTCAGTATTGGTGCTGGAATGACACCTCTTATCAAGGCAGACAATCTTGGTCAAAAACTAGGCCTCAACAACCTCTATATCAAAAATGATTCTGTAAATCCCACATTTTCATTTAAAGACAGACCAGCTGGCGTTGCCGTATCAAAAGCAAAGGAGTTTGGTTTGTCAGCTGTTGGTTGTGCATCCACTGGTAATTTGGCATCAGCAACTGCGGCTCATGCAGCAAAAGGTGGATTTTCATGTCATGTATTTGCACCAAGTAATATTGAGATGGCAAAAATTGCTCAAGCACTTTCTTATGGTGCAAACTACATTGCAGTGGATGGAACATATGATGATGCAAATAGAATAGCTGCACAAATTGGTGATAGCAAAGGAATTGGAATTGTAAATATTAACATGCGTTCCCATTATGTGGAAGGCTCCAAAACCCTTGCATATGAAGTGGCTGAACAACTTGACTGGCATGTTCCTGATCAACTCATAGTTCCAGTTGGGAGTGGTGCGATGCTAAATGCAATTTGCAAAGGATTTGAAGAACTTGAATCAGTATCATTGCTAAACAACGTATCAAACATGCACATGATTGCAGCTCAGCCACATGGATGTGCACCTATAGTTGATGCATTTAAGAAAAAATCAAAGGAAGTTATTCCAGTAGAGTATCCCGATACCATTGCAAAGAGTTTGGCAATAGGTGATCCTGGAGACGGTCGATATGTTTTGAAAAGATTGGCACAGTATAATGGATTTGCCGAAGAATGTAACAACAAGGAAATTTTAGATGCAATATTGCTTTTGGCTCGGACTGAGGGAATATTTACAGAGCCTGCAGGAGGAGTTTCTGTGGCAATACTCCAAAAAATGGTAGAACAGGGAAAGATTGACAAAAATGACAAGGTAGTATGCTATGTTACTGGAAACGGACTAAAGGCAACTGAATCAATAATGACAGTTTTACAAAAACCCAAAGTAATGAAAGCAGACATTGCTCAAATATCGGCGGTAGTAAATTAATGGCAAATATTACATTTACAATTCCATCTGTATTAAATCAGGGGGGAGGAGAGAAAAAAACAGAGATTGCAGCCGACTCGCTAACTGATGCGTTTGCAAAATTATCTAAAATAATGGGGGATGATTTTAAGAGAAGGGTATTGGAAAGCGATGGCACTCCACGTTCTTTGATAAATATTTACATTAATGGAAAAAATGCAAAGTTTTCTGCTGGCATGGAAACTGTTCTAAATGACGGCGATGAGGTGTATATTCTACCTGCAGTTGCCGGAGGTTCTGGAGAACTGTCTGCCAAAGAACTAGACAGGTATTCCAGGCAGGTAATGCTTGAAGAGATTGGATACGGAGGACAATTAAAACTAAAAAATGCAAAAATATGCGTTGTAGGAGTTGGGGGATTGGGCAATCCAATTACCACCCGACTAGCAGCTATGGGTGTTGGCACTTTACGAATTGTAGACAGGGATGTAATTGAATTATCAAACCTACATCGCCAGACAATGTTTGATGAATCTGATGTAGGTCAAGTTAAAGTTGAAGTTGCTGCAAAGAAACTGCAAAAACTAAATTCTGATTGTAAAATAGAGGCACTAGCTATCTCAGTCAATGACTATACCGCACTTGAAGTGGTGCAAGGCTGTGATGTGGTAATTGATGCGCTAGATAGCGTCAATGCAAGATATGCGTTAAACAAGGCATGTGTAAAGTTTGGAATTCCATTTGTGACTGGCGCTGCAGTAGGAGTGTCCGGCCAGGTATTTACCATATTGCCTGGAACCAGCGCCTGTTACCACTGTATGTTTCCAGCCCTTGATGAGGAATCAATGCCTACATGCAGTATTGAAGGAGTCCATCCATCAATACTCTCTATTGTTGGCGGAATTGAGGTTGCCGAAGCAGTCAAGGTGATTATGGGAAAAAAGCCTAGTTTATCTGATAAAATCTTGCATATTGATATTGAAAATCTAGATTTTACCAGCACACGTACATTTAGAGCAGAAGAGTGCCCGGTATGTGGCTCTGGTAAATCACCAGAAGTTGTAAAAGAGGAGCTGATTTTGGAGGAATTGTGTGGCAGAAACCGCGGTAAAAGGACATTTTCTATTACTCCCACTGGGACATTTGATCTGGATGTACATTCAGTAATTAGTTTAGCAAAGGAAAGGGGGTTCCTAGTAGAGAATCAAGGTGAATTTGGTTTGTCACTGCGAACAAATGACATCTCTGTTAGTTTTATGAAAAAAGGTTCGGCTGTTATAGTTGGACCAAAAGACGAACAAGATGCCATATCTTTGTATAATGATTTACTAGGAAAAATTTCAAAACCAGCAAATTAATTATCTACTGGAATGGAATAATTTTATGAACAAGATGATTCTATTTGGATTTGTTTTTCTTTTATTTCCTTTGAATAATTCCTTTGGTGCAACTCAAAAATTTGGTGATAATGCTATCTTTGTATTTGTACAGACAACTGTGAGAAACGCTGATGGGCAACTAGTAGTGTATTTAGAATCTGCAAAATTCACCGATCTTAATTTGACTGCAGTTGAATCATTTTTAGATTTTGAGGCATCACGCGGAAAGGATCCAGTAATTACAATTGATGGAGACCAATATCAGGTGATAAGACGGGTACAATCACAGACATTTGAGACTGAAGATCTGGTAGCAAGCACCATTTTATCTGATAATGTGGATGAAAAACCTGTTTTACTTGCAAGATTTGCACATGATGGGTATACTGTCATTCCTGGAGATACTTTGGAATCAATGTGGACTTTTATTCGACCTGTCGCTTAGTAACACTCCAACTCCTACTGCAAAAAATACCACTAGTGGCACAAATCTATATGGCTGATTTGTCTGATTTGTAAAACCTGTAAGTATTGGAGCAATTAAGAGCATTCCTGAAATAAACAACATCATTGATTCGCCGTGTCTTACTCCGTGTCTTGATACAATGAATAGACCTACCATTAGTGGAATCATAAATAATATAATTAATCCATCAAATCTCAATTGATTTGCAAACGATACAAATCCCATCCAAAATTCTTTAGAATTAAATTCTTCTTGTGTTCCTTTAGCCGAAACCTCGTTTGCAATCATTGCTATTCCTCCTGCTAAAATAATTGCTGCAGTAATTCCTGCAGTTAGTATTTTTTGTCTCTTTGATATATCACTTCTTAAAATAAAATATATTGATATTGGAAGAAATGCTACAGTCAGTGCCTTTGATGGAATGGATAAAAGATATGATATTGGTGATAGTGGCCAGAATTTGTAAACTGCATACAGGGACACAAGGTAAAACAAGATCCAGAAATTATCATAAGACACCGAAGTATCATATGTCAAAAATACACTGCTCTGCATCAATACTAGAACAGAAATAATTCCTGCAAATCTCTTGTTTGTAATTTTTTTTGTAAGAAAATATGTTGTAATTAGTAGAGATACGCTTGCAAGTAATGGAATCATTTTATAATTTCCAAACAGAATCATTGAAGACTTTAGGAAAAAATATTTTACGTGCGGTTCAAAATTTTTGATCTGATCTGGCGACCACGTCTCTAGGCGATCCTTTACTCCCTGATAATCTTTTAGCGTTTCTTCTGCTGACAATTCTCCTGCACTTGAAACAGTATAGACTGTCAATAACACTAGTAATATGATGAATGCATATTTTTTTGATATCTCAAAAGAGAAAATTTTTTTAAAAATTGATGATACAAAGCTTGGTAGCTTGTTTTTGAAATAAAGAAATGCTAGTGCAAAAATAATGATATTTGTTATGATTACTCCGCCTGACCACACTCCTGTTTCATAGGGATCCGGGGTAACTGGATCTATTCCAGGAATTCTTACAGTATCTGATGCTAAAATTAATGCTGGAAATATTACAGAGACAAAGCTAATCAATACAATGCTGATTGAAAATAGAAATACGATCCATGGAATTATTCCCGTCTTGGGATTTTTTGTATTGGATTCCGATTTTTTAGCTTTTGACAACCTATTTTGTCTTAAATTACCCTCGTTTAAAATTTAAAGGGTATGTAATGGGTTGAGAATTTTATGACTCTAATGCAGAGAAAAATCTACCTGGAACAGATCTTAAAAAATCATAAATTCACTTAACCCAAGCAGACATGGAAAATATCGCGGCTTGATTATCTAATACTTGCAAATTCATATATTGTAATTTTTGACCAAGTGTAGTGTTGGATTATTCTCAGATTAAAAAATATGATCCTTCTGGCATGCACAATATATACGACAGATGGCCAGAAATTGCAAGAAACGCATACGAGTCTGATCTACAACCTGTAGATTTTCATGACATTGATCACATTGTGTTTTCAGGAATGGGAGGCTCTGGTGCAATAGGTGATCTGTTTCTTTCAGTTTTATCTAAGACATCAATCCATGTTACAGTTGTTAAAGGATACCTGTTACCACGAACTATCACCTCTAAAACTTTGGTTGTAGCAACAAGTGTATCTGGTGATACAATTGAAACACTTTCTACTGTAAAATCTGCCAAAGATCTTGGTTGCAAAATAATTTGTTTTTCATCTGGCGGAAAACTGGAAGAATTTTGTAACAAAAATAATCTTGAGCATCGTAAAATTTCATTTTTTAACAATCCACGAGCATCTTTTCCTGCGTTTGTTTATTCAATTCTCAAAGTACTAAATTCTATCATACCTGTAGACAAAAACTGTGTTGATGAATCTATTTCTCAAATGAATATATTATCTGAAAAAATATCCACCAAAAATCTTACAGAATCAAATCCTTCAATATCTCTGGCAAAATGGTTAGACGGTATTCCGCTGATCTATTATCCGTGGGGTATCCAGGCAGTAGCAATTCGTTTCAAGAATTCCATTCAAGAAAATATGAAATCTCACGCAATGATTGAAGATGTAATTGAGGCATGTCATAACGGGATTGTTGCTTGGGAAAAAAATTCTATCGTTGCCCCAATTCTTATTCAAGGTACTGATGATTATGTTAAAACAAAAGAGAGATGGGAGATACTAAAAAAATACTTTAAGGAAAACAAGATTGATTTTTGGAATATAATGTCAATTGAAGGCGATGTCCTATCAAAGATAATCACTTTGATTTACCTCTTGGATTTTGCAACCATATACAAAGCAATCATGAGTAAAATTGATCCAAACCCAGTAAAATCTATCGACTATATCAAAAAAGCATCTTTAGGAAGTTTATAATTTCTAAACCATGTTGGATAATCATAAAGTTTCTGTAATAATTCCTGTTTACAACTCTGGAGAATTTTTAGAAGAGTCACTAGAATCTGTGTTAAATCAAACTTATTCTGATATTGAAATTATTGCTATCAATGACGGTTCAACGGATAATTCTTTGGAAATTCTAAAGCAATATGAGGATAAAATTATCATAATTAATCAAGAAAATCTTGGCTTGGCACGAGCAGTAAATTCTGGAATAAACAAAATGAATGGCAAGTGGCTCAAATGGTTATCACCGGATGACATAATGTATCCTGAAACAATTGCACTGCTAGTTGATGCGACAAAGACACAATCAGAAAATACCATTGTGTACTCCAACTGGAATTTGATAGATGAAAAGAGTCATTTGATAAGACAATTCTCTGAATCAAACTTTAATGATCTATCTTCTTTTGAATACAATGTGAGATTATTGGATGGTCAAAAAATAAATGTAAATACTACATTAATCCCAAGTGTTCTTTTTAAAAATGGATGCTTGTTTCAGAATCTTGAAAATCATGTTTTAGTTGATTATGATTTCTTTCTCCGTGCTGCAATACTGTTTAATACAAAATTCTATTTGATTCCAAAACCACTCATCCAATATAGAATTCATTCAAAACAATTATCTCGTAAAAATATCTCAAAATCTTTAAACTATCTCTCTAATGTCAAAAAAGATATTATTTCAGAACTTGATGAGACAACAAGATCAAAATATTTGAAATCTCTTGAAAAATTTAACAAATCAAAATCATTGTTTAATAAAACACTGGATTTTGGTTTAGCTTTATCTCTAAAATTATTTCCAGATTGGGTTACTGACAGATTAGTTACTTTTTACTTGAATAAAATTCGACAAACTCGATAGAACACCTCTTGATTATTTAGAAAATCAATAGGAAACCTTTGTTTATGAAAAGAATTTCATTTTTTATTTTTTTATTTTATGTTATTATCCCTTTTGTAAGCTGTCTTTTTATTAGATGCTCTTTTATAACACCAAAATTTTTGTCGAATTATTTAACAGACTTTAATATCTGATAATTTTCCTATTGTGAAATAACCTGATCTGTTAAAAGATATATCACTATCATCTTCATTCAAACTTTGAAGGATTAAACAAATTAGTGATGGCTGAAAAATTGAACAATTTACAAATAATGATTGGAATTATGATTTGTTTTTTTGTAGCAATAGCCATACTTTACCAAGTAAATAATTGGTATAACTTACAAGATAATTTTTATTATAAAGTGCAGAAGCAAATCAATTCCAATCACCATACGGCAATAGTAATTGGTTCAAGCCATGTTAATGTATTGAATTACACTTACATTAAGGAAGAGATATCCTACAATGCGCCAAATTTCCAAATCATTAACTTGGGAAAGGGCGCCGATACGTTTGAAAAAAGAGTACTCGAAATTGATGAAATTATTTCATTAAAACCATCAATTGTATTTTATGGCTTGGATTACTTTGATTTCCAAAATTTAGCAAGAGCCACAAATCCTGTAATAATTAATGAGCAAATTACTCACAATGAAAAATTATTGCCTGATGTTCAGACGCTATTTAGTTATTTTCCCTTAAAAGATACTCTTGGAATTAATCACCTTAATTTTAAAAATCCAAAATTAACAACATTGACGCTTTCAGAAGAGGTCTTAAACAAAATTAAAACTATATTTGATAAAAATATTACAAACAAGATACAAAAACATAATGAAGAATTTGAAAAATTAAGTAACAAAACAAGTTCAGAAACATTAAACAAAACTTCAGAGCAATCTAATGAAAATACTAAAAACATGCCAGAAAAACTAAATGAATTAGAAAAATTAAGAAAACTGGCAACCTTTGAAGAAATAAAAGCTGATGCACTACGTTGGGGTGCAGGTAAACCTTTGTACATTGAAGAAAATAATCCAAATGCGGTAGCATTCAATGAAATAATCCAAAAATTTAATGATGCGGGAATTAAAGTTGTAATTTTTACTACGCCTCGCAATCAACTGTGGTGGGATGGATTATCTGAAATTGATAAAAATTCGTTTTTTAAAATAATGGATAAAATCTCTGAAAATTATTCTATAAAAATTTATTATTTACATGACAAATATTTCAATTTAGATATTTGGGCAGATTCACATCATGTTGCAATGCTTCCTGATGGAATGATTTACACCAAAGATGTTTCAAAAATAATAATTTCAGAGTTGACCAAATAATGCTATTTAATACGCCTGAGTTTATTGTTTTTTTTATTGTAGTTTTAGCCACTTTGGCTATAATAAAATACAGAAAATTCCAGCATCTTTTTCTTTTATTTGCTAGTTACTTTTTCTTTTATTTTTCAAGTAATTATCTAATTACACTGCTTATCTTTACTACAATTTGGGATTTCTATTTTGGAAAAGCGATTTGGAAAGCAAACACCACTAAACAAAAAAAAATTCTCTTAGTTCTGAGTCTTGCAGGAAATCTGGGACTTTTGGGATTTTTCAAATATGCCGATTTTGCAATAACGCAGTTTAACATATTGGGTGCTCACTTTGATCTCAACACTATTCCGCTGATGAATCTTGCACTGCCGATAGGAATTTCCTTTTACACATTTCATTCAATAACGTACACTGTAGGAATCTATAGGGGCATAATTGAGCCCGTTCGTCTCAGGGAATATGCGTTATTTGTGACATTTTTTCCTCAATTAGTTGCAGGTCCCATCTTACGGGCGCATCAATTTTTACCTCAACTTCGAGAAAAGATTGAAGGAATTAAGACAAACGGTGTACTCCGTCAAATAGTCCTAGAGAATTCAAATCTGAAATTTGGGATCACACTAATGGCCCTTGGATTTCTCAAGAAAATGTTTTTTGCAGACAATATTGCGCCATTGGCAAATGACATATTTGTAAATCCAATAGGTTTGGATTCTTTTTCAATTATGATTGGTGCGATTGCTTTTGGAATTCAAATTTATTGTGACTTTTCTGGTTATTCTGACATTGCAATAGGAATTGCAATAATTTTGGGATTCAAGTTTCCACTGAATTTTAACAAACCATATTTTGCAACATCGCCGTCAGACTTTTGGAGAAGATGGCACATCTCACTTTCAACTTGGCTGAGAGATTATCTATATGTGCCATTGGGAGGCAATCGTATTTCCAAGTATCGCACTTATTTTAATTTAATGACAGTGATGTTTTTGGGAGGTTTATGGCATGGTGCATCCTGGAATTTTGTGGTATGGGGAATGCTTCATGGCTTGTACTTGGTAGTACATAAAATTATTTTAGATAAAGTTCCTTTCCTACGAAATCACATGTTTTTTAAAACTAGGATGGGTACTATCTTTTCAATTCTTTTTACTCAGTATCTTGTATTTTTAACTTGGATAGCATTTAGGGTTACAAATTATGAAGATCTAGTATATTCCATGACAAAATACGTCTTTTTGGATTTTGCGATCCAAAAGACCACTGAAATTATCATGGAACATAAATTCAAAGTTTTATTGATAGTTTTGTTTGTTGGCTTGCATTTTATTTCCTATAGAAAGCAAGATTTACCAAATAGACTTTCAAATCTTAAATCACCTTATTGGTTTATATTTTTATTGGCTATAATGTTGACAATATTATTTTTCTATGACGGAAATCCTGAAGATTTCATTTATTTCCAATTTTAGAGGATTTTTTATGATCTGCTCTATTTATTTTTGAAATATACATAAAATAAGAACCTGTTTCTTATTTGAAATATTGAATTTTGAAACTAAACCATTTTTGTTGATTACAGGGATGCATAGAAGTGGGACTTCATTTTTGGCAAGGGCGTTAAATCTCGGGGGGGCATATTTGGGTGATTTATCAATGTTGATCTCACATGAATTACAGCCTCTATCCGATAACCTGCGTGGCCATTGGGAACACAGAGAATTGCTAGATTTGGCAGAAACATCTCTTTCACGAAATAATGGATCTTGGGATAATGTGCCCCATAATATCGAAATTGATGAAAAGATGGGTTTAAAAATTTATCATGAAACTCAAGGTTTACTTGACCATCCATCACTAGCTAGCGGTTTTAAAGATCCTAGAATAGTTTTATGTTTTGAAGCTTGGAAGAAATACCTTCCTCCTAATTTGATTATAATTGGTATTTTTAGAAATCCACTAGAGGTAGCCGAGTCTTTAAAATTACGCAATGGATTCGATTATGAAAAATCCCTGGATCTTTGGATGATTTATAATGAAAAACTTCTTTTAATGCTTGACAAGTCTGATGGATTTTTATTGAATTTTAATTGGTCTAAAGAACAAATTATAGCAGAAATCAATCTAATTTTTAAAAAGATCGATTTGGTAGATGCCAATGTTTCAAATTGGTATTCTGAAGAACTTTTACATAGTAACAAGAAGTTTCAACAAGATTACCCTCTTGATAAAAAAATAACTGATCTTTATGATAAACTACAACAACGTGCACAAAGGAACAATCAAATTAAAATCACAATCTTTTCCAATAACAAACATAATTTATTACAAGCTCTAAGAGGATCATTACAAGATCTTTCTATACAAACTAAATTTTATAAACAACTACAAGAAACTCAATTAAACAAAAATAATAAAAAAATTACTAATCTAGAGTTAACCATCCAAGAAAAACAAAAACAAATACATGATTTACAAGCTACAATAAAATCACAATTAAAGGAAAAAAATGGAGTGATCTGTAACCTCGAGATGGTTATGCAGAAAAAACAAAAACAAATTACTGATCTGGAAGAAATAATAAAAACATTACAAAATAACCTAGGTGACATTCAAAAAAGTAAACTTTGGAAAATTTCCCGTAAATATGATAAACTTATGGGTAAAAAGTAATAAAACCCAATGTATTAATTAACCTAAAGAATTAACAAAATTAATTAGCAAATCTTTTCAATAATTTATATCCCAAAACAAACAATTTTCTATAAAATGAATTTTTATTGTATAGTCTTAAAAGAAAATCTTCCACATCTCTTAAATTAATATTTTCAGCTACAATTTCCGTTTTTCTTTTTAGAAATTCCACGGTGTTTAAAAGGCCCAAATTTTTGTAACATTTTTGTAACAAGTAATAACAATGCTTCTCATCTGCAATTAAAAGTGCGCATTCTAAAAGGGATTTAGCTTCAAAATATTTGTTTTGGTATATCTGATTTTCTGCAAATCTGATAAATGTGGAATAGTTGTAGGGATTTATTACAAGCATTTCTTCAAAATATTGTTCTGCCTCTTCATGCTTTCGTAAGGTGAACAATCTATCCGCTACACCTTCTATAGCGGGATAAAATCCTGGATGTTCTTTTAGAATTTCTCGATATATTTCCAAAGCACTTTTTAATTTTTCTTTTGATACCATCATATCTGCATTTTCTAGATTTTGTAAAAGAGAATTTTCTAATACTTGATTTTTATTTTTTATATAATCCATCACTTCTGGAAGATTCCTATCTGTTAGAGCATTTGAATTACGTCCACTTTTTGATATATCTTCCCAATACTCTCCAGTAATTTCAGGTACATGAATAAACGGAGTAATATAAGAAAATCTACGAATAATGTCCCAATCTTCATAGTATTTTAATTTGGGATCATATTTCCCCACTTTATCATAAAGTTCTTTTTTGTGTACCATGGAAAAATTTGGAATATGGTTCATTTCTTTAACAAAAAATACCCTTGCAGTTTGATTTGCCATTACTTCTTTTTTTATGGGAAATTGTTCTTGTAACTGATTATCTATTATACAATCTATCTTAACATAATCTGTATAAACAAATTTTTGATTCTTATTTTTCAACAACTCTTTAATTGTAATTTCAAGATGATTGGAGTACCATGCATCATCATCATCTAAGTAGGCTATGAATTCCCCCTTAGAGTTATCTATTCCTACATTATTGGCATTGGATTTACCCTGATTTTTTTCAAGGTGAATATAATTAATTCTTGAATCATCAAAGGCATCAATGATTTCTTGAATGTTTTCTCCACCATCATTAATTATTAGCAACTCCCATTTGTCATACGTTTGATTAATTACACTGTTAATTGATTTTATGATTATCTTTTTTCTGTTCATGGTTGTCATAATTATTGATACTAGTGGTTTTTCTTGTTTAGAAATTCTGTTCTCATATTTGTATGGGAACCATTTTCTAAGTAATTTTCTTCTTCCGATTGGCATTAAGTAACGTAAATCAAAATCAGGATCTTTTGCAGAGGAAAAACTTGCACCACTTTTATGATAGACAAAAACATTTTCTGCAATTAAAATCTTGTATCCTTTTTCTCTTATTCGTTTACAGTAATCATCGTCATCATATCCACCATGGTTGAATGTTTCATCTAATTTTCCTACAATGTTGATTAATTCGGATTTCATTAGTATGCAAAAACCTGCAATTCTGTGGTATTCAATTACACTCCCCTTAAATTTTTTATTGATTTGTTTTGCAAATTCTTCGATGGAATTTTCTTCATTTTTTTCTAAACCTTCTACTTTCTGAATAAATCCTGCACCATTACTGACAGGCCCAATAGCACCTGCTTTAGGTTCATCCTCAAGATTAGAAATGAGATCAATTAACCAATTATGGGTAACAATTGTGTCATTGTTTAACCAAACGGTGTACTTTGCTGAAACTTTTTCAAATCCCTGATTCATTGCTTTTACAAATCCTAGATTTGTATCATTCTTAATTAAAATGGAATTTTGGATTTTTGAAAGAAATTCCAATGTTTTATCTGTTGAATTATTATCTACAAAAATCAATCGATAATCTATGTCATTGGTATTTTTTTTAATACTTTCTATACATCTTTTTGTGTATTCTAAACCATTCCAAGTTATAATTATGATATCACATTCTAATTTCTTATTCAATTACTCAAAATTCCCTCCTTCATACAGTCTTTTTTTCTTAGTTCCATAAATTTCGTTTTATACTCTTAAGACTATATATCGTTCCAATAAAATTCCTATGATGAATTTAAAAAAATGGCTTTCCAGGATCCCTCAGAACCAAATCAAAAATAATTCTAAAATGAAAAAAGAAATCCTAAAACATATTAAAATAATTTCAAAATTTGTACATTCTGGAGACAATAACAGAATCACAATTTTTGAACTTGGAGAAGAGAATGGAATCCATATAACACCTGTTCATTTTTATCAACCAATTCCAGACACCACAAAACTTTCTCAAAATCTATTCGATGAACCTTTACATTATGCAGGAATAAATTTTCGTCTAAATCAGCAAATTGAACTACTAAAACATTTTTCAAAATTTTCCGATGAATTAGAAAAATTTCCAAATAAATCGTCTAATGATAAAAAGCTATTTTATTTTGAAAATGAATTTTTTGGTCAGTTAGATTCTATAATCTACTATTCTATGATACGAGAATATGTACCAAATTTAATCATCGAAGTTGGTTCTGGATTCTCAACAATGATCGCCTCACAAGCTGCTACTATCAACAAAAATACCAAAATAATTTCAATCGAACCATATCCTAATGATATTTTAAAATCAGGACTTCCAAATTTAGAAAAAATTACCCAAGATTATGTTCAAAACATTCCTATTGAAGAATTTAAAAAACTTCAAAAAAATGATATTTTGTTTATAGATAGTACACACATTGCAAAAATAGGTTCAGATGTTAATTATTTAATTTTACATGTAATTCCTGAATTAAATCCTGGAGTGTTGATACATATTCATGATTTTTTCTTTCCATATGAATATCCTCAAGATTGGGTATTAAAACGAAAATTATTTTGGAATGAGATGTATGTGGTATGGGCATTTCTCATAGGAAATTCTGATTATGAAATTTTAATGTCTAATTATAATTTAATCAAAAATAATTTTTCAGAGATCAAACAATTTTTTCCATTTGTATCTTTGACAACTGGAGGTGCAGGTAGCTTATGGTTAAGAAAAAAAGGCTAACTTTTCATGATCACTAATTTAAAAAATTATAATCTACTTTTATTTTAGCTTTAAATTTCACCTCTAATTTATAAAATTTTAAAATTAAATTCTCTTATGATTTACAGTAGAATACTTGCTAACGTTAAGAAATAACATGAATAATTTTATTCTTAAAAAATAAAAAACTGTAAAAGGATAATAAACTAGAATTACTAATAATTCACATAAATGATAAAATCTAATGAATTATTTGGTGTTGTAGCAACTAAGGATGAAACCTTAGAAGAAAATTATAACCAAGGGATTATTAGAGGAGTTACAGCATCAAATCGAGTTCTTCCTAATTTTATCATTATTGGAGAGCAAAAATGTGGAACTAGTACCTTATATGATAATTTAATTCAACACCCACAAATAATTCCTGCATTAAGAAAAGAAATTCATTTTTTTGATAATTGGTATCATATAGGCCTGAACATGTATCGTGCATTTTTTCCAACTAATGATCAAATACCAAAAAATAATTTGAGTATAATTGGGGAAGCATCTCCAAATTATTTTCATCACCCTTTAGTTCCAAAAAGAATAAAAGAAAATTTACCAAATGTTAAACTCATTGTATTATTTAGAAATCCCGTAGAACGAGCCTATTCTCATTTTAACATGATGAAAAATAGCGGATATGAATCTCTTTCCTTTGAGGAGGCAATAGAATATGAAAAACATGTTTTTAAAGAAGGAAAAATTTCTTGGATGTTAGAATATAGGGTTTTCAATCAGACTCATCACCCATATTTATTGCGAGGAATTTATGTAAATAGTTTCAGAAGATGGTTGGAATTTTTTCCTAGAAACCAAATATTAGTAATAAATTCTGAAGACCTTAAATCTAATAAATCTCAAATACTAGAAAAAACATTCGAATTCTTAAACGTTCCATCTTACAATTTAGGAAAATTAGAAGATCAAAATGTTGCAAAGTATGATCCAATGAATTCAGATACTAAGAAAATGTTGGAAGACTTCTTCAAACCTTATAATCAAGAACTCTATGATCTCTTAAATATTGACTTTCATTGGTAATGACATAATTTTAAAATTCCACAAACCCATAATTGAAAACTTCATACCTGCAATCACGAATTAAAATTTTTGTCAAATGTTATTGATCTTAGAATTATTATTGATTTTTAATTTTGTTTTTTGTTACAAAAATCTTGATATGTTTTAATAACCTTTTCGGGCTTACCCATTTCTATAATTTTTCCTTTATCTAACATTATTACCTCATCACATATTTGTTGTATTTGAGTTAAATTATGCGAAACAAAAATTATGGTTTTATTTTGTTTTTTAAATGATAAAAAAGCATCAAAACTTTTTTGCCTAAATGAAATGTCCCCAACAGAAATTACTTCGTCTACTAATAAAATATCTGGATCCATAGAAATCGCAGTTGAAAACATTATTCTTACCTTCATACCACTTGATAGATGCTTCATTTTTGTATTGACATGTTCTTCTAATTCGGCAAATTTCAAAATTTCGGAGATTTTGTCGATTATAACACGTTTTTCAATCCCGAGTAATATCCCTTGAAGTATTATGTTTTCCTTTACACTTAGCTCTTCATTACTTCCTGCCCCAATTTGAAGAAGAGGGCCAATCTTTCCGTTTACGACTATTTTTCCTTCATTAGGAGTTAAAATTCCAGCAATTAACCTAAGTAGGGTTGTTTTTCCACTTCCATTATTCCCTACTATCCCCATCGTTCTTCCTTTTTCAAGACTAAATGAGATATTATCTATTATTTTTCTGGTTCTTAATTTTGATCTTCCTTTTACTAATTCATCTTTGGATAAATTGTAAGATTTTGATAAATTATTTATCTCAACTGCGTATCTATTCATTTTACAACATCTCTGCAATTTTTACTTCAGTCTTTGCAAAAAGTATCCATCCAATCAAAAGAACAGCAAATGATGATATTGTGGCATAGATGAATTCATTAATGGTGGGCAACATATCAAACAAAATTACATTATGAGCCATTTCAATTATTAGTGCTAACGGATTGATTAAAAACAATGTTACAGTTTCTGATGGCATCTCATTTACATACCAGAACACAGGAGTTATGAAAATTAACGAAACTCCTACAATTCCCCAAATAGACTGGATATCTTTGAAATAAAGTCTAATAACTGAAAGCAAAAGGGACACTCCTGTGGCAAACATAATCAAAATTCCGTATAAAATTGGTAATAGGAATATCGTGGCGGTTATTTTGATTTTTAGAACAATGATAAATAAAAAGAAAATGATTACTTCTATACCAATCATAAATAATACAGTCAGAATCACAGAAAGAGGGAAAATTATTCTTGGAATATTTAAAGAAAGTATGACCGATTGTTTGCTCACTAAGCTATTCATTCCTTGAGCGGTAGTTCTAGAAAATAAATGAACCATTATTAATCCACTAAACAAGTAAACTATGAAATCCTCATTTGCGGAACGCAGTCCTCCAAACACAACATAAAGAACCACTAATTGTGCCAAAGGTTCTAAAATAGACCAAAAAAATCCAAGGAAAGCTCCTCTATATTTTAATTTTAATTCAATAATTGATAAAAAAACTATGATGGTTTTGATTTTCCTTATGTCGCTTAATGAACTCAAAATTATCTTCTTTTATGTATATAATAAAATGATTGTATATTGCTTCTGATATTTCCTTCAGGATTCTTTTTAAATACCTTTTAAATTTTCCCCCAAATTGGTTTTTATCAATTTTTTACATATTATATTATTTATCGTCATGAATTTTATTAAAACACATTTATCGTGTTTTGACTCTTGAATTTTATGCCATTTACTTTCAAAAAATTAGATATTCCAGAAATCATACTTGTTGAAGCAAAATCATTTTCAGACAGCAGGGGATTTTTCCTGGAAATCTTCAAAGAATCTAGCTTTTTTTCTTATGGAATTAGTACGAGATTTGTCCAGGATAATTTTTCTAATTCAATTAGGGGAGTTTTGAGAGGACTTCACTATCAAAATAATCCAAAAGCACAAGCCAAACTTGTAACTACACTGAAGGGCAAGATCTTTGATGTAGCAGTTGATATACGTAAAAACTCTCCAACGTATGGAAAATGGGTGGGAGAAATTCTATCTGGAGAAAATCATAAATTACTTTACATTCCTGAAGGATTTGCACATGGTTTTTGTGTATTGAGCAAAGAAGCCGAGGTACTTTACAAAGTAAATCGTGAATATTCTCCAGAACATGAAAAAGGAATCTTGTGGAATGATCCTGAAATAAATATCAAATGGCCAATAAAAAAACTAATTTTACTAGAAAAAGATCTTCAACTACCTATTCTGAAAGAAGCGGAAAACACGTTTATGTATTGATTCACACAAGTTAAATAAGAAATTTAAATTTTCAAAGTATGAAAATTCTAGTCTGTGGTGGAGCTGGATTCATTGGCAGTGCATTTATCAGAAATTATATAAAAAATAATCCCGATTCAAAAATTATCAATCTGGATGCACTAACTACTGGTTCAAATTTAAAAAATCTACAAGAATTAGAAAATAATCCAAACTATAAATTTATCAAAGATGATATTAGAAACGAATCTAAGATTGATTCGTTAGTAAAAGAAATCGATGTAGTGATAAATTTTGCAGCTGAATCTCATGTTGATCGAAGTATTGCAAATCCGAAACCATTCATAGAAACAAATATTCTTGGGACATTTTCAATACTTGAAGCTATAAGAAAATATGATAAACAATTCATCCATATATCCACTGATGAAATTTATGGAGACGCACAAAGAAAACCCTCCTTTAATGAGGATTCACAAATTAAGCCAAGTAACCCATATGCTGCTACCAAAGCCTCAGCTGATCTCTTGGTCGCATCGTATCATAGAACATATGGTATTAATTGTATTACGACTAGGTGTACCAATAATTTTGGACCATGTCAATTCCCGGAGAAACTAATTCCAAAAACAATAATACGTTCAATAAAAAATCTCAAAGTACCACTTTATGGTGATGGACAGCAAATTCGGAGCTGGATTTACGTATATGATCATGTACAAGCAATTGAATCACTAATGTCAAAAGGAAAATCAGGTCATGTTTACAACATTACTGCATACGAAGAAATAACAAACAAAACCATTGTAGAGAAAATACTGGATATTTTGGGGAAATCTCATGATATGATCGAGTATGTAGGGGACAGGCCAGGACACGACAAACGCTATTCAATTGATTGCTCCAGGATTGAAAATGAGGTTGGCTGGAAACCCGATCATAAATTAGACAACGCATTACATGATACTATAAACTGGTATCTACAAAACAAATCTTGGTGGGAACCATTAGTAAATGAGAATACTCTTCATCCTCAACCTTGGACTTTAAGCTGGAAATGACATAATCATTTTTTAATTAATCCTAAGTCTACATTGAGTATATTTCTATAGCCAAATTATTTAGAGCAGATTTATCCAATTTTTGGTATGTGTCATATCTTGGCAATACACTCATTCCAAAAATAATATATACTCTAAAACAACATGGAATTTGTGAAGAATTTGCAATTATTTTCCTTAATTTTAGTTGCAGCAGTCGCTATTGCATCAGTAAATATTGCATTTGCAGCACCATTATCTTTACCATTTGTACAACCATCGAACAACATGTTTGCTAAAGGTGCAATGTATACTGCTGGATTTAATACTGCCACCACTGGAACAATCGCCAAAATAGAGATGACTTTTCCTTCGGGAACTTTAATTTCAAATATTAAAGTGGCTGACTATAATGGAATCGGAGCAGGAACTATATCCGTAGTCGGTAACACTGCTACCTATACAGTAACCTCACCAGTTTCAGTTCCTAGTGGAACACCAATCTACTTCCTGTTAGGCAAGATCCAAAATACAGGAACAGTTGGGGGACAAACTATTAGCTTTACTACACTAGATGGCTCAGATGTCATAATTGATGGTTCTACTACAGCACCATTTCAAATTCAAAACACCATTGGTACAACTTTCATAGTAGATGAAGTTAATGGAAGAGTTGGAATAGGTACTACAACTCCTCTCCAAAAGCTAGATGTCAATGGAAACATTAGACTTACAGGTAACATAGTTTCTCCAAATGACATCTGTATTGGAACCTGCCCTTAAACGTTCTTAGAGATACTCAGTTTTGATAATTTAGTATGATAAAAAACATTTAAGGAGAAAGTTTTTCAGCACATTCTGTATCAGAAATTTGCCTTGATAAATTTCCAATCCAAATACTTGTACTCTTACAATCTGATGTCTCTTGAAATAAAGTAGACACTGTGTCTTTAAAACCCTGTTCATAACCACCTTGATAAACTTCTGACAATTTTTTCTGATTTTCATTTAATACTTTTTCAATCACAAAGTATTGGACCATTATAAATAAAGATATTATTGATACTAGAATGATAATTTTTTGCTTTTTCATCTATTATGATTGATTGTAATTGGTGAAAAGTGTTTATTTTTTGATTTGTATTTAAATACAATTATCATAAAACCACTAGACAGCATTATCTAACCTATTCATATCTATTTCTTAAATTATGTGATCTCTACAAGAGTAAAAGAAAGTACTAATTGGTTGAAAATAAAATAGACTTTAGAACCTATTTGTCAAACTTAAATCCAGAACGGATTATTATTGCGTGTCAGGGATCACCAAGACCTCCATTTCTTCATGAAGTAAAAAATTTGTTTAAATCATTGCAAAATTTTGGGGGAATACTTTCTGATTGCAGGAAAATAGTGTGCTTTGATGAACCTATTGACGATCATCTGATGGAACAATTAAACTCAATGGGAATCTTGGTTAAGATTGTAAAAACTATAGACCATAGATGTATTCATGCTAATAAAATTCAGATTTTAAATCTAGATGAGCCTGATTTTGATTATTTAGTGGCATTAGATACAGACATAGTTGTTGCAAAAGATTTTTCTAAATTCTTGACTGGTTCTGAAATACAAGCTAAACCTGTAGATGGTGATCCTCTAACGATTAATCAATGGCATGATCTGTTTAACCATTTTAATCTTGAACTTCCAACAACACGATATTTGACCTGTTCTACAATGACCGAAACTATTCCGTATTTTAATAGTGGAGTTTTAATAATTCCAAAGGCAAATGTTATTCCTTTATTTGAAACATGGAAATTTTTTGTACAGCAGCTTTTGCATTCTTATGATGATTTACCTCATATCAAGAAATATTCTTTCTTTACAGATCAATTTGCATTAGCTCTTTCTTTGGTAAAAATAGGATTGTCGCACACACCACTACCTATTGAGATGAATTTTCCTACTCACATACCAATTCATCAAAGTCTTGTTCCTGATAATATTTCGCCATACCTTATTCATTATCATCATAACCTAACAAGTGATGGCAAAATAATGAGTTGTAATTATAGGAATACCAACTTCATTATAGAAAAAATTAACGAATCGTTGAGTAATGAATCAAACAAAAATAGTTCAATTAAAAATAATACTCTCTTTTTATCGCAGGGATTTGATAATGAAAAGTTTTGGGAAGATAGATATGCTACAAATATTCAATTAGGTTCTGGTATAGGTTCCAGAGAACCATATCTTAGCTACAAACGAGAACTTCTCATAGAAATACTGCAAAAAAATAATCCATCCACGATCCTTGACGTAGGTTGTGGTGACCTAGAGATATTAAAAGAAATAGAATTTCATAATTATATAGGAGTGGATCTATCTCCAACAATCCTATCTAGAAATCGAACCATTAGACCGCATTGGAATTTTATTCAAGGAAACTTTCTTGATATTACAAAAAACACCGCTGTCAGAGGAGATCTAGTGATCTGTTTTGATGTCCTAATACATCAACATGATCCTAAAACATATTATGATTTTGTCAAAGCGATTGTAGATTCAACAAATTCCCTAGGTTTGATATCATCTTATGAATGGGTTCCTCGGAAAAACTATAGGAGCGAGATCACTGCCTATCATGAACCAATTACTATAACCCTCAAGAAATTTGGAATATCCAAAATGAAAATAATTGGTGTCTATAGAGATACCTGTATTGTTTTATTTCATAAATGAAAACAAATCTTTGTTAAATTCTCTAAGTGATCAACAGAGTCACATATTCACAAAATAAATTTCAAAATTTTGGACCAAAAGAGAAAAATATGTTTCATTATAAAGAAAAATACAAAATTGATTCCCAAAAAATTCTTTATAGCAGGATGTCAACGATCTGGTACCACATTACTTCGACTAATTCTTGAATCCCACAGAGATATTGTATGTAAAGATGAACCTGGCTGTTATCAAATTCTAAGTGACAATAGGAAGCTTGATGAATTTGTTAATGGTATATCTGAAAAAAAATGGGTAGGCTTTAAAATTCCAAGATTTGCGGAACAGTTGACCCATAAAATGATATATGATTATGGTGCACCGAATATATCGGCACCATTTGTAAATTTTTATCGTAGAGAACCCATCATATTCATTGTAAGAGATGTAAGAGACGTGATCTGTTCAATGTTAGAACTCAAAGCCGACAAAAAGCCATGGGTGAAGCAATGGGGTATACCTATTACAAATTATTGGATTGATAATTCTGTTGAGTTTCGTAAACAATTTCAATCAGAAATTTCAAAGATTCAAACAAGTAAGGACATTGATATTGCTACATGTGCATTTTTTTGGAAGTACAAGAACTTCTCTTACTACAAATACCTTGATCAAAAATTCCCCATGATTATGATAAAATATGAAGATCTAGTGAACAATCCAAAGGATATAATTAGTTCTATTATTTCATTTTTGAGTTTAGAGTGGGATGATATGCTCATGGAACATCATCTCTTACAACATCCTGAAACAGATCCTAATGGTATGGCAATAGGAAATACAAATTCCAAAAAACCTGTAAGCTCCTTTCATGTTGGAAGATATCATAATGAGTTGACAGAAAATCAACTTCAGGAAATTTATTCTATATCTGGAGATTTCATGAAGTCATTTGGATATAATATGTAATGTTGTTCATATTATTAAAAATTCTACAAGTTTACAAACAACTACAAAATAAACAATAGTGTGAAATTCCTAATAACAGGTCCTGCTGGCCTTGTAGGTTCTCAGATAATAAAAGATCTAACTAATCAAAACCACATTGTATATTCTTGTTACAATAATTCAAAATCTGATTTGGGTATTCCAGAAAAACTGGATCTTTTAGAGTCAATTAATATCAAAAAAATAATTGATGAAACAGTTCCAGATGTAATACTACATCTTGCAGCAATGACAAATGTAGATCTGTGTGAGACACAAAAAGATCTAACAACAAAAATCAATGTAAACGTAACTGAAACTTTGGCAAGAGGGGCTGCAAAGAAAGATACATTTTTTTAAAATCTATGTATCAACTGATTATGTTTTTGATGTAATTCAAGGAATGAAAAAGGAAGATGATATGCCAAACCTACTTGGTGAATATGGCAAATTAAAGTTAGCCGGTAAACTTGCACTAAACAATCTTGTATCAGTCCAATTCCCTATGTTCGGCAAATGATTTCAATATCTTTTATCATGTCTTTTAGCAATTCTTTTCCATTGGTAATCCGAATCTCTAGTGGAATTTAGCCTCCAGGCGAGAATATTGTTCTGCCGTACATAATAGCACACAATGAGAAAATAGTAAACGTCTTTTTATAATGCGAATATGCATAAAATATATGCAAAAAGCACACAGAGTACAAGAAAAGCTAAATTCAGACATTGAAGAAAAAGTGAAACTAGTCGAATCTGGAAAATTAAAAGGCAAGACCTATACTCCTGATGAATATCTAAAGCATATTGACAAAGTTTTGGAAGATTAAACTTTGTGGCTCATACAACCATTTGATGATACTATAGACAAGAAATTAAAAAAATTCAAATCAAATCAACCACTAGTCAAGAATTTTACGAACTTTATCAAAGACCTCAAAATCATAGATGATCCTGCAAGACTAGGAGAATTAAAGCATGGACTATACAAAAACTGTATTGGAAGACATTTGACAAAATCCCACACTCTGATTTACTATGTCGATTATTCAAAGAAAATAGTGTGGTTAATCGATCTTGATGATCACAAGAATCTGTATGGTAGGGACAAGTAATAGCATGAAATTCCTAGTTACAGGTTGTGCAGGACTAGTTGGTTCCCAAGTAGTAAAAGATCTTGCAGACCAAAACCATGCTGTATACTCTTGTTATCATGATTCAAAATCTGATGCTGGCATTCCAACAAGACTTGATCTTTTAGATCCAAGTAACATCAAAAAAGTAGTTGATAACACAACTCCAGATGCCATAATTCATCTTGCTGCAATGACTAATGTTGATCTATGTGAGACAGAAAAAGACATGGCAACAAAAATTAATGAAAAAGCCACTGAAATTCTAGCAAAACAAGCTGCAAAACAACAAGCATTTTTTGTCTATGTGTCGACAGATTATATCTTTGATGGAATACAGGGAATGAAAAAGGAAAATCACACACCAAATCCGTTGGGATCTTATGGTAAATCAAAGTTAGCAGGTGAATCAGCATTAAATAATTTGGCATCTGGTTGGTGTATTGCAAGAACCAGTACTCCTTTTGGAATTCACAAAACAAAAAAATCATTTCCATTATGGGTCAAAGAAAATCTTGAATCAAAAATAGAGATCCCAGTACTGATTGACCAGTTTACATCGCCAACATATGTCCCAAATTTATCAAAGATGCTAATAGAGATTGCAACAAGACAGATTACAGGAATTATTCATGTGGCTGGCGCGACAAGAATATCACGATTCCTACTAGCTGAAATGATTGCAGACAAGCTAAATTTAGACAAAACATTACTCAAACCCACCAAATTAGAGGAGATGAACTGGAAGGCACCAAGACCAAAAGATTCCTCTCTTGATGTATCTTTGGCAAATGAAATATTGAATGAAAAACCACAGACCATACAAAAAGGCCTTGAACTATTTTTATCTGAATTGTGATTGATTTTATATTAGAATAAATTTACACAATGAGCATTGAAAGGAATTATTCTTCATGGCGGTCATGGTACAAGATTAAGACCATTAACTCATACAGGTCCAAAACAATTACTTCCAATTGCAAACAAGCCAATGTCCCAATATGCCCTAGATGATCTAAAAACTGCAGGAGTTACAGAGATTGGAATTATTGTAGGCGATGTATATCCTGAAAAAGTTAAAGAATATTACGGAACGGGAGAAAAATTTGGAGTCAAGATTACCTACATCTACCAGGATGCACCCAAAGGAATCTCTCATGCAATTAGATTATGCAAAGATTTCATTGGTAATGATAAATTCATTGTGTATTTGGGTGATAACGTCCTAAGAAAAAATCTAGTTGATTATACAAAAAAATTTCAAAGTTCAGATTCAGATGCCATGATATTATTGTGTGAAGTTGATGATCCCCAAAGATTTGGAATTGCAGAACTAGACCCAGTATATCCAGGTAAGATAAAAAAAATCATGGAAAAACCAAAAGATCCGCCATCCAATCTAGCAGTAATTGGAATCTATTTTCTTACTCCAAAAATATTTGACATCATAGACAACCTAAAGCCTTCATGGAGAGGGGAATTGGAAATTACTGATGCACTAGACATGTTATTGAATCAGGGAAACAAGATAGAATATGATACCGTGACTGGCTGGTGGAAAGATACTGGAACACCCGAAGATATCATTCATGCAAACAAACTGGTATTGGATTCCATTGGAACTGAAAACCAATTTCTAATTGATATAGATTCCAAAATCAAAGATGGCATAGTGATTGGAAAAAATACAGAAATATCGCGAGACTCTTTTATTACAGGTCCTGTAATTATTGGCAAAAACTGCAAGATAGGTCCTACAGTAAGACTAGGACCATATGTCTCAGTTGGAGACAACTGTGTTTTAAAAAATTGCAATATAGAGAATTCAATAATAATGGAGGATTGCATAATTAATGCAAGGGTGGACTTTGAATCAAGCATCATTGCTCATGGCTCTGAAATTACAGACAATGATATACCAAAAAAGCACCAGTTTCTGCTTGGTGAAAGATCACAAATTAAACTCTAGACTGTCATAGAATCTCTAGTCTGTGGATTGATATTATTATTCACTAGGACTAAATCAAAATTTAGATTCAGGAAATTTTTCCACCAGATTCAATCAAAATACCACTACCATAGTGGATCTTTAGGAACTTTGTTGCAAAGTCAATATTGAGTGTTCCTCCACTTTCTATCGTAACTACAGCACCATTTTGTACTTCAACGTTTCCTGGCGCAATAACATTACTGGTAATTTTACAACCTGATGTAATAACCCAAGGGTTTGATGGAACCGAGCAAGTACCTATAGTATTTGAATAAGTTAGCAAGGTTTTGACAACTGGGATAGATACTAAATCTGCTCCATCTGTTGCAGTTATTGTCATGGTATACACTGCACCATTAACTAGATTTCCAAATCCTGCCTCTAGGGTTGCTTTTGAAATAGAGTGCGGACCTGCAGTTTTATCACCAGCTGCAAAGTTGTATGTGTGTGTGAGTCCATCAGGTAAGCCACTAGTTCTTGTAAATGTAATGGTACCTAAAGCTACATCTTCACTGAGAGTATAGGCCACATTGAATTGATTAATTGATGAGCTTGGTGCAGGAGTTACTGATGAAATCACAGGTGCTGTGAAATCAGCAACAACCACTACAGTTCTTACTACCTCTGGCGTAATATTTTCTGCAGTATCTGATACGTTATACGTTACAGTGTAACTACCAACTATTGTTGAATTTACGGAATTTACAGTTACAATAGATGAAGTGAGATTTCCATCAACATTATCTGTTGCAGTTGCACCAGCATCTACATAAGGCAAATTCAAGTAACCCGTTGCTGGATTAGAACCAAATAGAGTGATTACAGGTGGAACCTGATCAACCACTTCAACTGTTCTTGTTACCTGATTTGCTGCATTACCTGCTGCATCAAACACATTATACGTTACAGTGTAACTACCAAGTACTGAAGTATTTACTGGATTTACAGTTATAACCGGAGTAATATTTCCATCAACATTATCTAATGCAGTTGCACCTGCATCTGCATAAGGTGAGCCAATGTCTACTGTTACATGAGCATTACCATTTAGTGTTATGACTGGTGATATTGTATCAATGGTGTACAAAGCAGTAGTTTCATTTCCTGAATTGCCAGTTAGAGTTTTTGCAAAAAACTTTACAGTTGTATCTGTATTGATAGGTATAGGAATATTGTATACAGGACTGGATGTAGTCGGAGTGGTACCATTAGTCGTATAGTATATGATAGATGGGTTTGATGATGCAAGTGTTACATTTTGAGGAGAGTTGTAAATACCTGCTACTGGTGCTAGAGTTACTATAGGAGGGATGGTATCAACTACGTTAACTGTTCTTGTTACCTGGGTTGCAGTATTACTTGCTGCATCAGATATGTTATACGTTACAGTGTAACTACCAAGTACTGAAGTATTTACTGGATTTACAGTTATAATGGATGGCGTGATGTTTCCATTACGATTATCATTTGCAGTTGCACCTGAATCTGCATAAATGGAATTCAGTTGAATTGTAACAGGATTAGAACCAAGCAGAGTAATGACAGGTGGAGTGGTGTCTCCAATGTTTGCAGAATTTCCTTTTAATATCATGTAAAGATCATCACTTGTAGCATTTGCCCAAAAAGTTGTATAGTAAATATGATACGAATTGACACCGTCAAATGGGTCAGCCGAAGTTGTATCTCTCACTACTCCAATATTATTTGTTGAATTTCCTCCGGTGAATTTGATTCCAATTCTATCACCTGATTGTACTTGATACGTCTGTCCACCAGGTAGTGGGAACATGTAATCAAGATGTACACCTGTAAGTGATGCTGCATCTTTAGTGCCAAATAATTTTTTCACAGACAAGTCAGTGTTAAAGACACCAATCTCTGCAATTCCAGTTGGAGACCCATTCTTTCTGAGTTGCAAAGTCATGTTATTTATGTTGTTTCCAACAAGAAGTGATGAAGGTGCAACATATTCTGCATTAATTTGTCTTTGAAGGTATGTACCAAATCCACCTGATACTGTGGTGTCACTCATGTGAGTAGCTATTGTTGTATCATATACTCTGACGGTTCTTGTTACTTGTGTTGCATTATTGCCTGCTGTATCTGATACGTTATACGTTACAGTGTAATTACCAAGTAATGATGTATTGACTGGATTTACTGTTACGATGGATGATGTAAGATTTCCATCACGATTATCTAATGCAGTGGCTCCTACATCTACATAAGTGGAACTCTGCAAAATTGATGTAGGACTAGGACCATTTCGTGTAATGACTGGTGGAGACGCATCAATTGTATAAGTTACAGTCTCAACTACTAAGGCATTACCATTTTCATCTGGTGTTGCAAAGAACTTTAGTGTCATGTTAGAGTTTACAGGTATTGGATTACTGTATATCGCACTGGATGTTGTTGGTGTAGCACCATCAACGGTATAGTAGATAGGGACTGGTTCAGTACCATTTAGCACCACAGACTGTGCAGTTTTGTACAACCCACCAGGTGGTGTAGCATCTACAATTACGCCAACAAATACTTTGGTAGTGACTGTCTGGGTTGCCGTATTTGAATTGCCAGAATGATCAATGGCTGTCCATGTAACCAAAGTTGAATTCAATGGAAATTCTGTACTTGGATGATCATTAAAAAAATATGGAGAAGGATCTGCATTGTCATTAACCAAAGGTTCTCCGATATCTACAGTTGTCAACGGATTTGTTTGATTTTCATTTAGATATACAATAATATTTGGTGGTGGAATAATATTTGGAGGTACACTGTCCGTACCGCTAACTGTAATGATAAATGATGTAGCATCTGAAGTTCCATTACCATCTACTCCTGAACAATAAACCGGAGTATTTCCAAGAATAAACAAGGCTCCGGAAACTGGATTGCATGTCAGAACAACAGGACTGTCACTGCTTGTGGCAGTAGCAGTATAACCAACATTAGCCCCGTTAGAAGTTATGGTAGATTGATAGACAATATCAGATATGGTAAAATTGAATTGATTTATCGCACTGGCTTGAAGTGGAAACAAAACAATTACAAATACTAGTGCTAAACACACTATATGTGGGAAAATAGAATAATTATTTCTCATTGGCAATTTATGAAACTTTCTAATAATAGTTTATCACTGTGTTGCATGTAAATGTTACACATAATTAACTTTAAATATTAAAACGGAAAAAAAAGGCGATTGCCTGATGTAAATTTATCCAGACGTGGTTTTCTAAAATTATTAGGAGTAGGGGGCGTGGTAGCCGCAGTAGGTATGTTTGCAAACTTTGCACCTCTGAACCTGTCATCAAAACAAGCTAGCGCACAAACTTTAGGATCATGGACTCTGGGAGCAGATCTTCCTTTTCCAACAATACATGCAGCACTTCTTAAAAACGGAAAAATAATGACTACTCCAGGTTCTGGTTGGCAACAGTCCAACAAGCAGGGTCCATTCAAGGTATCCGTATTTGATCCTATTACACAGATAATGACTACCGATGATACCTTACTAGATGACTTGTTTTGCTGCGGATTTGCTCAACTTGTTAATGGAAATATTCTGATTGCAGGGGGAACCACATCCTATGCTGATGGTCCAGATGGAAAATATCACGGTGGGAATTTTGCATATGAATTTGATGTAGATACTCATACTTGGAACAAAATTTCTTCAATGGCTCATGGTAGGTGGTACCCAAGTATGGGAACATTATCTAATGGTAAAGTCTATGTTATGACCGGCTTGGATGAATACGGAACAGAAAATGATTTAACAGAAATTTATGATCCTGTCAGTAAGACTTTTTCGATTAAATACAATCCAAGTTCTAGTAATACATATTGTGTTGGATCTGGAAGTACTTTGCCTGGTGCTGGCTCTCCTTGTTATGGAGGTCTAAATAACGGTACAAATCCAGACTTCTCATATTATTCACGTAGCCTGATAATGCCAAGCGGCCTCGTATTTTTAGGAGGTATGAGAAAAAAATTGAGATTGTGGGATCCATCTACGGGGATATGGAGTCTACCTCCAGATCATGCTCATGGTGATGATCATGATGATGACATGATTGCATCGGGAAGAACTTATGGTACTTCAGTGTTACTTCCCCTAAATAATACAACTTCTGAAAGAGGTAGAGTTTTACTTGCAGGTGGACAGGCCAATTCCGGTGCTACTGTTCAAAATACTGCTGAACTTGTAGATTTCAATGCAGGAGGAAGTAACACAACTCCATTTGTTAGCAGTGCTCAACCAATGACTTATGCACGAATGTATGTAGATCCAGTTATTCTTCCTACAGGGGAAGTAGTAATATTTGGTGGAACTTCCGGAAGTAATGTAAATTCTGTATTATTTCCAGAAATGTTTGATCCTATAACTAATACGTGGAAGGTTTTGTCACCTGCAAGTGTAGGACGATTTTATCACTCTGCTTCATTACTATTACCTGATGGAAGAGTTTGGGTATCTTCAGGAACACCTAATATGAACACCTTTCAAGCGACAACCGAATTTTATAGTCCATGGTATTTTGATGAAGGCACAAGACCAATAATTACTGGTGCACCCACTTTTCAACCAATCGGTGATCAACCATATAGTGGAACAATAACTATACCAACTCCTGACGGATTGAACATTTCTTCTGTATCACTTTTAAGGCTTGCAAACGTGACACATCATTTTGATGCAGAACATAGATGCATATGGCTTGCATCTTCAAGTGTGCCGTTTGTAGGTAAATTTGCTGACAGTGTTGTAGTGAATGCTCCAATCAATGCCAACATTGCACCGCCAGGATATTACATGATTCACGTCCTAAATGCATTAGGCGTACCATCCGAAGCAAAAATAATTCAGATAGGAGCTCCAGTTATCAGTGGACCAGATACAACGCCGCCAATAATTGGAATCTCTTCACCTTCAGCTAGATCTTCCATCATGGGACCATCAGGTGCAGTGCCAATAACAATTTCAGGTACTGCCAATGATTCGTCTAGCGGGGTCCAATCAGTCAAGATAAGTATCGACTCGGAAACAGAAATGTCTGCCACTCCTACTATAATAGATTATTCATTATGGACGTTCTCAACTACGATTAGTACACAAGGTCCACATAAAATTAAAGCAATAGCAACTGATAATGTAGGTAATATTTCGTCCATAGAGATCCCAATCACAGTGTTTTTCAACTGATCAGCTAGTTATTGAGCACAAAATATTTTGAATGTTTCAATAACTAAATGCAGTGCGATAAAAACAATATAAAAGAATGATCTGATCACCCGCGTTTATACATAACACGTTTAAATCTCAAAAAAATTTCAACATAAAAAACAGATCATCTCATTAAATACAAAATAAACTAGAAATATTTCAAATCTTCCGACAATAAATTTTTTATCATAATTTACTTTGACAACAACTGAATTTTTTTTATCTAATTATTTTTCAGTAGCTATGGGATTATTGGCAGTCTGTGTATCGATGAAAACAGATTTAATATAAAATACAATTTGTCCAGAGTCTTTAGCTGGTTTTATCTGAAAAGCAAATGGATGTGTAATATTTTTCAAATTCTCTTTGCTGATATCTATTTCAATAAATTGCCAATCATAATCCAATTTTATACTTTCTGTAGTCTTGGCAAACTTCTGATTTTTGAAAACTCCTTTGTCGGTTATAGTAGAATTCTTTCCACCCACCATGAATTTTACCTCTGCATCTCCAGACACTCCCATTACATAGAAAGTTACTCTTTTAGCATTAGTTAGATCAAATCCTTTATTATCCAAATATGAAAATCCTGCAACACCATTCTCTCCAGGCGTATATTGAATGCGAGTACAAAATTCACAACTTTCCAAATCAACATAAGTTTCAATAATACTAAAAGAACCATCATCACTTGCTGCATCTCCTGCCATAGCTCTTAACTTGAAATGATGTCCAACGTCTACTAACTCATCTGCACTAGCAGCTGGAAACAATACACGATAATCATAAGTATCATTTACAGTCTTATTTGCACTGTTGATTGAAAATGGCATATTAAATAATAAAGGCACTACAGAACCTACCGCAAGTGCCACTAGCAAAAATTTTAATTTTCTATTGTTCATTGTAAATGCTCAATGTTCAGTAGGACATTTGAAAATTTAAACATATTCTAATTGAAGAAAACTGTAACATTTTGGTGTGACACTACATCAAATTAATATACATATTTTGGAGTTTCACATTAACAATGAATTCTGATAAAAAAATA
>CXWL01009529.1_pt1 | contig 69845 bp, 53 predicted proteins | sample 590931 | NCBI WGS metagenome assembly CXWL01 (sample SAMEA3498368, study PRJEB10139) | groundwater metagenome | biome: water well; material: biofilm material | place: Germany | collected 2015-04-27
AGGCCGCCGCCTCGGCCTGCGCCAGACGGCGGGCCTCCCGGCGCAGCACGAGGCGTCGCCACCAGGGTGCGACGGCGGCCCAACGGCCGGCCAGCCGCGACTCGACATTCTGCTGGCGCAGTAGAACCGGCGGATGCCCGGCGGGCAGGGTGGACGCCAGCCAGGCGACGTGCAGTTGCTCGAGGTGGACGACGTCGGGACGCTGGCGCGCGATCGCCGCCCGCACCACGGTCGCGAGCCGCCGCGAGCGAAAGCGCGCCAGCGACAGGGGCGGCGGCAGCAGGAGGTGACCGGCGGCCTGCCACCACGGCCGCGGCAGACCGGGCACCAGCTCCACCTCCAGTGCCGGCCAGGGGCAGCCCTCCGCCTCCGCCGATGACCGCGCTGCAGCCACGAGCGCCACGTCGACCCCGGCCGCCAGCAGGCCGCCGATCAGGTCGTGGAGCACCACGTTGCCACCACCCACCCGCGGCCACGGTGGCTTGGTGGCGACGATCAGGATCCGCATCGGGAGCCTGTGGGCAGGGCTAGCGAACGGGCCTCGACGGCCGGGGCGCCGGCCGCGACCCCGCCGCCGGCGCCGCCTGGGCGGCAGGCCGCAGGCTCGCCAGGAAGGTGCCGAAGGCTGGCGGCGGCGGCGCGGTGAAGCTCAGCCGCTCGCCGGTTCGGGGCTGGAGAAAGGACAGCTCGGCGGCATGCAGCATCAGCCGCGGGGCATCCACCAGCGTGCCGCGAAAGTCGCGCAGGTACACCGGCTCACCGACCACGGGGTGTCCGGCCTCGGCCAGGTGGATGCGGATCTGGTGGGTGCGACCGGTGCCCAGCTTGCAGGCCACGAGCGCCAGCTGCACGTCTTCCCCACCGACCCGCCCGAGCAGCTGCGCCCGCACCTCGACCTCGGTGGTCGCCAGCTTGGCGTCGGCCGGCGGGCCCGAGCCGCCCTTGCCTGGCCGCTGGCGCCGCGACGTCAGGCGGTCCCAGGAGCCACGCAGACCGTCGCCGCGATTGTCGACCAGGTAGCTCTCGTAGACACCGGCCCGCGGCACGCCGTGGACCAGGGCCAGGTAGCGCCGTTCGAGGGTGCGGTCGGCCAGCTGGCCCTGAAGCTCGCGCTCGGCATGCGTGGTGCGAGCGATGACCAGCAGGCCGCTAGTCTCCTTGTCGAGCCGCTGGACGACGCGCAGCGCCGGGCTCCAGCCGGTCTTGCCGCCGCGCTCGTGGGTCTGCCCGCCGCGCGATGCCCGCTCGCGGCGGCGCACCTCGACGCGCAGGCGGTGGATCAGGGTATCGCGCTCGTCGCCGTCGAACGGCGCGGTGAGCACGCCGGTCGGCTTCTCCGCCACCACCACGTCGGGGTCGAGGTAGCGCACCAGGTCGTTGGGCCGAGTGCCGTCGGCGCCAGGGGCGTCGCGCAAGACGAGCTGCTGCCCGGCCTTCAGCCGGCGCACCTCGTCGACCTCGGGCTTGCCGTCGACCGCCACCCGCGCCTCGCTGATCCACAGCCTGGCCTGTCGCCAGGTGGTGCCGGGAAGCAGATGGCGAACGAGCGCGGCCAGGGTTTGGCCAGACAGCCGGGCATCGACGGTCAGCGCGGTGGGGGCGGCAGGGGTGGCAGCAGGATCGGCGGCGGGGGGCGGCGGTGAGGAGTCCACCGCCCCATTGTGTCGCAGCCACGCCGCCCGGCGCCAAGTCGGCGCCCGGTCGGCGCCAGGCGGCGCGGGAATCCGCGGTGCGCCCTTCGCGCAGCGTAGGTCGCGCCGGCTACGGCCTCGCCAGGCTGGCGCGCACGCGGTCGCGGTAGACCGCCGCCTTGGCGAGCACCGCCGGCGCGTCGACGGTCAGCACCTTGCCACCCTCGACCACGACGTGGCCGTCGACCATCACCAGCTCGACGTCGGAGGCCTTGGTGGCGTAGGCGAGGGTCGAGACGACGTCGTAAACCGGCTGCTGGTGCGGGCTGCCGAGGTCGACGATGAGCAGGTCGGCGCGCTTGCCCACTTCGAGCGAGCCGATGCGGTCGCCGAGACCCATCGCCCGGGCGCCCTCGATCGTCGCCATGCGCAGGGCGGTCCTCGCCGACAGCGCGGTGGGGTCCTTGCGCCACAGCTTGTGCAGCTTGGCGGCGGTGTCCATCTCCTCCCACAGGTCGAGGTCGTTGTTCGACGCCGGCCCGTCGGTGCCGAGACCGACCGCCACCCCGGCGGCCTGCAGATCGGGGACCGGGGCGACGCCCGAGGCCAGCTTCATGTTCGACTGCGGGCAGTGCGCGACGCCAACGTGGCGCTGCGCCAGGGTCTGGATGTCGGCCGCCGTCGGCCACACCATGTGGGCGGCGAGCACCCGCGGGCCCAGCACGCCGAGGCTGTCGAGGTAGGCGACGGGCGTCAGGCCGCCGTGGTCCTTGGCAATCCCTGCGACTTCGACTTCAGTCTCCGCGACGTGGACCACGTACGGGGCCTGATATTTCTCGGCCAGGCGCGCGGCTTCCTGGAGGTGAGCGGCCGACACCGTGTACGGCGCGTGTGGCGCCACCGCGGCGATCACCCGCCCGTTGCCATGCCAGCGGGCGAGAAAGCGCTCGGTGTAGGCCATGGCCGCCGCCCAGGTCTTGTTGTCGGGCACGGGGAAGTCGATGACCGTCTCGCCGAGCACCGCGCGCATGCCGCAGCGGTCGACCTCTTCGGCGATCGCATCCTCGAAGTAGTACATGTCGGCGAAGGTCGTCGTGCCGCCGGACAACATTTCGAGGCAGGCCAAGCGGGTGCCCCAGCGCACGAAGTCCTCGTCGACGTTCTTCGCCTCGGCCGGAAAGATGTGCTCTTGCAGCCACTCCATGAGCGCGAGATCGTCGGCCAGGCCGCGGAACAGGGTCATCGGCGCGTGGGTGTGCGTGTTGACCAGACCCGGCAGCACCGCCCGGCCCGTGGCATCGACGCGGCGGGCGTCAGGGTAGCGCGCCAGCAGCTCAGCTGTGGTGCCCACCGCCTCGATCGCCCCGTCACGAACGGCGACCGCGCCGTCCGCCAGCACGCGGTCGGTGGCATCCATCGTCACCACCGTGCCACCGGTAATCAGGGTTAGTGGCCTCGCCGTGGCCGGCTCGACCGCCAGCGCGGGACCGGCGCCCGCCAGCCCAGCCAACGTCGACATCCCAGCCACCGCCAGGGCGCTCGCCCCAGCGACCCACGACCCACGTCTGCGCTCGCTCATGGACCTTCCTTCCTCGCTCTGTGACAATCAGAGATTCGCCACGGGGCCGCTTGCGGTTCCCAGCTCTTCCTACCACGTCCCACTCGACCCGGCAGACTCCATCGCATGACCCAGACGACTTCGACCGCCGCCCCGCGCATCGCCATCAGTGGCTCGCTCGCCTACGACCACATCATGGACTTCCCGGGCAACTTCAAGGACCACATTCTTCCCGACAAGATGCACGTCATCAACTTGTCGTTCCTGGTCGGCGAGCTGCGCAAACAGCGCGGCGGCTGTGCCGCCAACATCGCCTACACGCTGGCGCTGCTCGACACGCCGTCGGCCATCATCGCCACCGCCGGCGGCGATTTCGACAGCTACCGCCATTGGCTGGACGGCCACGGCGTCGACACGTCGCGCATCCGCGCCTACGACGACGAGATCACCGCCAGCTGCTTCATTACCACCGATCGCGCCAACAACCAGATCACCGGCTTCTTCCCCGGCGCCATGCGCCGCGCCCGCGAGCTCAGTCTGAAGGAGCTCCTGCCCCACGGCGCCGACGTGCTGATCATCTCGCCCGACGACCCCGAGGCCATGGTTCGCCACTGCCGCGAGGCGCGTGAGATCGGCCTGCGTTTCGTCTTCGACCCGTCCTTCCAGGTCATCGCCATGGACGGCCCGACGCTCGAGGCCGCCACCCGCGGCGCCGCCGCGCTGGTCCTCAACGACTACGAGCTCGCCGTCTTCCAGGAGAAGACCGGTCGCACCGGCGCGGCGATGTTCGAGCTGACGTCGATGGTCATCGTCACCTACGGCGAACGAGGCAGCGAGATCCTCACCGCCGATGCCGAGCCGATCAAGGTGCCGGCCGCCACCGTCAGCGCGGTGGTCGACCCCACCGGCGCCGGCGACGCCTTCCGCGCCGGCTTCCTCGCCGGCCTGGTCCGCGGCTGCGATCTCGCCACCTGCGGTCGCCTCGGCAGCCTCGCCGGTGCCTACGCCGTCGAGCGCTACGGCACCCAGGCTCACAGCTACGACCGCGCCGCCTTCGCCGCTCGCTACCAGGAGGCCTTCGGGGACGCCGCCCCCGACCTCTGACCGAGTCTAGAGGGGCGCAGCGCGCGGTTCTGACCGCGGCTCGAGGATGTTGGCCAGCAGCAGGCCCATAGCCAACGCGACGGCGATGAGCACCATCGAGAAGGCGGTCTCGAGGCCGGCCAGGGTCTGACGCTCGAGCAGCTCGCCGACGCTGCGCAGCCCGAAGCTGCCCGGCACCAGCAGCAGGATCGCCGGCACCAGGGTCACCGAGGCCGGCTGCTGGCGCCGGCGGGCGAGCCAGTTGCTCGCCACGCCCACCAGCAGCGCGGCGAGGAACGCGCCGAGCCCCGGCCCGAGCAGCGAGACGCCGAGGCGCGTCGACTGCAGGGCGACGACGCCGGCTAGGAACACCCACGGCAGCTCGCGCGGGGCGGCGCGCAGGACGATCAGGGTGCCCAGTGCCCAGGCCAGGAGCGCGGGTGCCTCGGTCCAACCGGGCAGTGCCACCGCCCCGGCGTAGTCGGCCGGCAGCCCGACGGCGAGGGTGGCCAAGTAGCGTCCCAGCGCCACACCGAAGCCCATGCTCAGAAAGACGATCAGCGCCCCGGTGAGGCGGGCGGTGCCCGCCGCCAGGTGCGACGTTGCCAGCTCCGTGATCGCGACGGTGAGCGTCAACCCAGGGATCAGGATCACCAGGCCAGCGATGGTGACCACGGTTGTCGACGCCGGGCCGACCGCCACCGTCCAGACGATGGCCATCCCTGCCGCCAGGGCCGCCGCCACCGCCTCGAACAGGCGCCCGAGGCCGCTCGCCCGCAGGGCCACCCAGGCCAGGAGGCCGATGGCCACGCCGATCAGGGTGGCGAGCACGATCTCGCTCGGCCCGCCACCGATGAAACGGGCGGTCGCGCCTGCCGCCAGGGCGTAGCCAAGGGTCGTCAGGCGCGGCCCGTAGCGGACCGGCGCGCTCTCGATCTAGCGGATGCGGTCGGTTGCCGGCCCCGGCTCGACGACGCCGGCCACCACGGCGCGACGCACGGCGTCGACGGCGACCAGCTTGTCGAGCTCGACCGACGCCGGCAGCAGACGCAGCAGATGCGTGCGCTGGTCGCCGTCGGCGCCGAAGGAGGCAAACAGCGCCGTCGGCACCGAGAAGAACTGACCGCGCAGTCCGAGCCGGGCGCAGACCCGCTCGAGCGCCTGCTCGAGCAGGTTGGCCGGGTAGCCGTGATGGTGCAGCGCGCGCGCCAAGGCGAGCACGAAGCCGACATTGCCGTCCGCCGGCGGGCTTTCGGCTGCCTGCTCCTGCCCGGCTCCCTGCGTCGTGTCGGCCCCCTGCGTCGTCATGGCGGAATTGTAGAGTCCACGGCGCGTCCGCACCCAGCGGTCGCCCAACGTCACGGAGCTCCCATGGACTATCGCAGCCTCGGCCGCACCGGTTTGAAGGTCCCGCCCCTCTGCCTCGGGGCGATGATGTTCGGCCAATGGGGCAACCCCGACCACGACGACTGCATCCGTGTGATCCACCAGGCGCTCGACGCCGGCGTCTGCTTCGTCGACACTTCGAACAACTACTCCGACGGTGAGTCGGAGGTCATCGTCGGCAAGGCCCTGGTCGGCCGCCGCGACCAGGTGGTGCTGGCGACCAAGGCGTGGGCGCCGATGGGCCCGGGTCCCAACCAGCGTGGCCTGTCGCGCAAGGCGATCCAGGAGCAGGTCGAGGCCAGCCTGCGGCGTCTGCAAACCGACGTCATCGATCTCTACCAGATCCACCGCCCGGACCCGACCACGCCGTGGGAAGAGACGCTGTCGACCCTGAACGACCTCGTCCGTCAGGGCAAGGTGCGCTACCTCGGCTGCTCGACCAACCATTTCGCCGGCGTCGCGATGTGGGAGAAACGTCTCCCAGCGTGGGAGATCGTCGAGACGCTCTGGCTCGCCGACCGCCACGGCTGGGAGCGCTTCGTCTCCCTGCAGCCGCCCTACAGCATCCTGCGGCGGGTGATGGAAGCCGAGCACTTCCCGATGTGCCAGCGCCACGGCCTCGGCAACCTGGTCTGGAGCCCGCTCGAAGGCGGCTGGCTGACCGGCAAGTACCGTCGGGGAACCACCAACCCCGAGGACTCCCCGCGCTCCCGCACCTGGGTCGGCGACCTCGGCAACCCAAAGTTCACCCGCCGCAGCGACTACGTCGAGGCGCTCCTACCCCTCGCCGCCGCCGAGGGTCGCTCGCTCGCCGAGCTGGCCATCGCCTGGACCCTCGAGAACCCGGCCGTCAGCTCCTGCATCATCGGCCCGCGCACCGCCGAGCAGCTCACGAGCTGCCTCGCCGCCCTCGACAAGCGGGTTTCTGCCGACACCATGGCGGCGATCGATCGACTGATCGAGCCGGGGACGACCGTGCTGTGAGCATCCCAGCCCGCTTGCGGGAGGGCCCGTGGACGATCGCTCATCGGTTTGGGTCGCCCCTTCAGGCTCAGGTGGCGGGAGTTGTCCGGGTCGCCCAGGGCGCTGCTCGGCCCGAGCGAGCGGGTCGCCTCCAGCCACGAATACGTCGACCTTCGCTCCCAGGGATGGCATCGCGCATGCGCTCCGTGGACAGGTAGAAGACCCCGGCCAGCTTACGCTCGAGAGCTGTGACGTGGTGCCCGCGGAGATCGGCAAGGAGGTCGGCGTCGAGCGTCGCTCGGAAGACACCGTGCGCCGAGCCGGCAAGGGAACCGCCGATGGCGTAGGCGACTCCGAGCCCCTCGAAGGCGTCGACGACGAGCTGCAGGGCGCCGGCGTCAGAGCGACTCAGCTCGGCTCCCTCCGTTGCCCGTACACGGTGTGGAACAGCTCGGACCCGAGTCGCGCTTCGGCGAGCCTCGAGAATCGCTCCCCTGCTGACTTCGGCGGGCCGAGGCGAAGCTCCTGGCCGGCGGCGGCGATTTCGGCGACCTCCGCGCTGAGCTCGAGGGCGCGTGTCAGGCGCTCGCCCGGCGTCATCTGACGCAGGCAATGCAGCAGGACCTCTTCTGCGTCGGGGCTGGTATCGGAGAAGAGCGGGCGCATCGTGATCGGATGATAGCCGGCTGGAACCCAGGGCGGCCGGCGACGCGCCGAGGCGGCGACTCACCTCAGCCGCCCGACCCTACAAGGTGGGAAGCGTGCAGGCGGCGCCACCAAGGTACCCACCGCCTGAGCCGCTCGCCGACGCGCTCCCCGGCTCGCCGGCGCTACCGGTGTTCTGACCCTGGACGAACGTGACGACCTGTCCCAGTGAAGCCGGGCTCTGATCTGTCCCGCCGCCGTATCCTGGAAGCCGGACCGTCGCACTGAAGCGCTTGCGTAGCCTGAAGTCATCGGGAGCGCCACTGCCATGACTGAACGTGTTCGCCAACGCTCCCGCGCCACCAAGTTGCAGGCAGATCGCTGGAGCATCCTCCACGCTGAAGACGTTCGTGGACGTGATCCCATAGTTGGTCTGGATCGCCTCCCGAGAGTCGGTGCCCACCTGTTGATCGACGATATTGCTCTGCACGGTCAAATTGAACACACCGCTACCGTCTCCTGCCTCCGACAGAATGCCCCGGTCGAAGCACCGCCGGATCGTATTGCTCGTGACCGCCGAATTCTGGGTGCCGTTGCCCCTCTTGTCGATGTAAACGCCGTTCGCCTGGGTCGAACACGAGAGGGCAACGCCAGACGTCCCGATGACGTTGTTCCGTACGAACCCATCGAACACCGCAGCCACAGCCGAGGTTCCCAACGCCACCGTGACTCCGTTGGAGATAGCGCCGTTGATGTTGTTGCCATTGATGTCGTAGTCCACCCGCCCGGTGTAGGCGCCGTAAGCGACGCCGAGCGCGGCGTTGATCGTGATGCCCTGGCCAAGCGCGGAGGAGTGGCCGCCAGTGAGGGTGTTGTTCGTGAAGTCGATATCCAGATCGCCACTGTTCGTTGCCGCCGCCTGAAAGTGGTCACCCTTGTTGGCCGCGAAGAAGCTGTTCGAGATACTCACCGTCAGCGACGCCGCTCCCAACGCCTCGAAGAAGACTCCGTCGTTGTTGTTGTTCTCGGCTGCCCGCCCGCGGAACTGACTGCCGGTGATGTCGAATGCGGTGAGCGCAGCACCGTCGAAGTTGCGCACGGAAAGCCCACGGGAGTAGCCATCGCGGAGGGTGGAACTGGCGATGCTCGCGGTCCCGTGCAGTCCATCCGGAGTGAGGCTCGCGCCCTCGCCAAAGTCGATGTTGTTCTCTTCGGGAGCCGTGCCGTTGTTGTCGATCAGCGACGACGTGAGCTGGAAACCGGTGACGTTCTTCCCGTAGATACCGCTGTCTGCGGAGTTACGGATCCACATCCGTGTGAGGGCAACATTGGAGGTGTTCTCGAGCGAGACTCCGGCGCCGGTGCTCGCCTGAATGGTCCCTCCGGTGCAGTCCCCCGTGGCGGGAGCCGTCGTCGGAGCGGGTATCGCTGGCGGGCCGCTGCCGACCTGCCCGCCGCAGAGCCCGGCCGAGCTCCCGGTCACGCTGAGGCCACCCGAGCCGCCCGTCGAGCTGAGGACGATCCCACTCGGTGCGCCGTTCGAGGAGATGCTCTGGAAGGTCAGGCCGCTGGCGCCGATGGTCGTGCTCACCACGTTGAGCGCGATGCCGGTGGTCGAGGTGAGCGAGTTGCCGGTTCCCTGCACGGTGACCGCGGCGGCCCCACCCGTCGCGCTCAAGCCCACACCGCTGGTGGTGTCGACGTCGAGGCCGCCGCCGGTGAAGTTGATGGTGGCGCCGGTGTTGGTGGCGAGGCTCACCGCAGGATTGGCGCCGGTGTTGACGATCTTGCTGGAGCCACTGAAATTGATGGTCGGCGCGCCGCTCGAGTTGCTCGCCACGTTGATGCCCGTGTGACCGGCGCCGCTGCCGTTGAGGTTGCCGCTCAGCGTCACGGCGCCACCGGTACGGCCGGTGACCTCGACGAGTCGGTTCGCGGCAGTGCTGGTGACGGTGCCACCGTAGGTGACATTGCTCGCGCCGGCGTTGATGTCGAACGCGGTGCCGCCGCCCGCGCTGATGTTGATCGTGCCGGCCGTGCCGGTAAGCGCCCCGGTCACGTTGTCGAGGTTCAGTCCCTTGCCAGCAGCGGTCGTGGCACTGACGGTGGCGAAGGTGGCGCCAGCGCCGAACGACGTGCTGGTGACGTCGATTGCCGCGCCGCCCGTTGCGACGGCGGTGTTGGCAGTCCCGCTGAAGTTGAGGGTGCCGCCGGTGGCAGCGAACAGCGCGGTGCCGGCCGACGTGGTGAGCGACGCCGTGCCGTTGAGGCTGACGGTGAGCGTGTTGCTGTTGTTGACGCGGAGGCCAAAGCTGGAGTCGGAGAGCGTGGTGGCACCAGTGACAATCAGCGTGCCAACGACCGTGTCGAGGTTGATGCCATGGGTGCCGGAGGTCGAGGTGACGCTGTCGAGGGTGGCGGCGAGGGTGCCGCTGGTGAAACTGAGGCCGCCGCCGGTGCCGTTGAGCACGAGGTTCGAGGCCGTCAGGGTGCCAAACGCGGAGCCCACCAGGTCGAAGCTCGTGCCGCCGGTGTTGCCGACGGTGAAGCCACGCAGCGTGTTGTTGGTCGACAGGGTGATGCCATGGCCAGCGCTGGTGAGAACGGGGTCGGTCCCGGGCGCGACGATGATCTGGCCGTCGACGGTCAGGCCCTCGCCCTCGCCGAGTAGCTGCTGGTCCGCCTCGAGCTCGAGGCCGGCGCCGCCGCCGGTGCCGAGCGTTCCCGCGAACATGAAGATGATGTCGCCCGGTGCGTCCTGATCACCGGCCCCGCCGGCACCGTCGAGGTTGCTGGCGGTGAAGCCGACAAAGGGGTTGCCGGCGGTGCCGACGTTGGTACCCGGGTGGGCGTCGTCGACGAACCAGATGCGCGGGCCGATGGCGATCTTGACCTGGCCGGTGGTGGTCTGGGCGTCATTGTCTTGCAGGGTGTAGGTGAAGGTGTCGACGCTGTGGGCGACGCCGGACAGCGGAGCGTACGTGAACGATCCATCGGCGCTGACGGAAATGCTCCCGCCCAGGGCGGTCGGGAAGGTGCCAACGCTGGCGGCGGCAATCACCAGCTCCGGGAGCGCACCGGCGGTGTCCGGGTCGATGTCGTTGGCCAGCAGGCCGGGCGAGCCCATGGCGAACCCCACGTTCCCCGGCGTCTTGTAGCTGTCGTCGATCGCCACGGGCGTGGCACGTACGGTGGTGGCGTTGTGCGGAGCGTTGGTGTCCGGGGTGTCCACGAGGTCGGCCGCCTCGACCAGACCGCCTGCACTGTTGGTCACCGTGACGCGGTACTTGAGGGTGGCGCCTTCGAGCACCGGACCGGCGATCGGGACGTTGGCGAGGTCGAGGTCGCGCTTGGTGGCGGTGAGGGTCGGCCCGACGGTGTCCATCAGGTCCAAGGTAACGGTGGCCTCGGTGCCGCGCACGCGCAGCTGGATCGCCCCGACGCTCGAAAAGTCGGCCGGCCCGGCGGCAATCGAAATGAAGTCATAGGCGTAGGTGAGGTAAAGGCTGGTCGGCGCGGCAATGGCGCTCGGGATACGCAGGAAGCCGCGCGAGACGGCGGTGGCGCTGCTGTAGACGTCGACCACCAGCTCGCTGCCGGCACTGGCACTGTTGACCAGCAGGCGGATGGCGTTGTGGTTGCCGGCCGTGAGGTTCTGGCCGGCGAGGCCAGTCACGTTGAGATTGCCAGCGGTGGCGTCGCCGTCCCAGGTGAGGATTCCCTGGCCTCGGCTGTCGGGAGTCGTGCCCGTGACGCTGAAACTGAGGGCGCCGCCGCTGACGCTGGTCGACGCCGGACCGACACCGAGCCCGGTCGGCAGGACGAGAAGGTCGGTGTTGATCGCCCGCCGGGTGCCGATGACGTCGGCGCCGCCGGTCACGACGGTGGGAGTCGTGCCAGGCGGGTCGGTGACAGCCGCTTGGTTGGTGGTGAAGCTGTCGATCGTGATCGCCTGCCCGGCACTGGCCAAAATGCCGGCGCCAAGCAGGAACGCGAGGAGGGAGCGGAAGGACATCGAGTCTCCTTGGGGACGGCTTCACCGCCGGCCCGATGGGCAGGAACGACGGGCCGCGGACGTCGAATCTACAAAGGCGAGTATAGCCAACGGTCGACGTGTAACCGACCGCACCCGACGTTGCGTCTTCCTGGCAGACCCCACCAACCTCCGGCCGACCCGGACGTTGGCCTACCCAGGAGACACCCTCATGAAGCGCCGTTCCCTCACCACTCTCGCCCTCGCCCTCGTCGCCTCCGCGCTGCCGCTGCTCGCCATCAGCCAGGCCTCGACCGGCACCTACACCGCCAGCACGGGTGATTCGGCCGCCACCGGCAGCGTCACCGGGGGTGGCGGCGCCGCTCGCGGCAGCAAGACCACCACCGCCGGTTCTGGCAGCGCCGTCACCATGGCGATCGACAGCTGGGCGACGCAGGCCGACCTGGACGCCCTGGCGGCCGCCCAAGGTGACACCAAGAAGTTCCTCGACATTCTCTCGGGCCTGCGGCATGGCTCGGTGACGCTCGGCGGCAAGACCATTCCGGTGAACCTCGCCTGGTCCTTCAAGAGTGGCGCCAGCTACCAGATCCTGCTGCTCTCCGAGAAGCCGTTCTCCGCCACCTCGTCGCGCACCGGCGGCTCGGCCAGCGGCGCCGCGGTCGGCTACATCCGCCTCACCGTCGACGGCAACGGCGCCGGGCAGGGCATGATGTACTCGACCACCCAGGTGGCGTTCGAAAGTGGCGGCGACATCGTGGCGCGCGGCGGCGCCTCCACCGCGACGCAGCTCTCCAACGTCTCGCGCTGACCCGGACCGACCGCGATGCGTCGCCACGCCTCGTTCCTTGGGCCGCGTCGCGGCCTGCTACTCGCACTGCTGTGCGCCGCGCCAGCCCTGGCGGCCACCACCATCAACGGCCCGTCCCGCGTCGACCTCGCCGCCGACGCCACGCCCGAGGGGTTGACTGCCGTCACGGTCGTCAACCCTGCAGGCCTCGAGCCCAAGGGGTTCGCCCTCGCTCACCAGCTCGGGAATGCCGCTGCCGAGGGGCGGGCGCAGGTCCGCCGTCAGCACTGGGGCGACCTCGCCGCGGCCTATGCCTCGGTGCCGGTGACCGGCGACGCGGCGGCTGAGCGACGTCTCGTCGGCCGGCACGAGGTCCTGATCCGCAAGATCGACGGCGGCGACGGCACCCTGCGCACCACGTTCTACCTGCCGGCGGAGTTGCTGATGCCGACCGCCGGCAAGTGGACCCTGGCACTGGAAAGCAGCCCCAGCCGCACCCGCAACGCCACCACCGAGCTCACGACCTTTCCACTGCGGGCCAGTCTGGGCTACGCGAGCCAGCCGACCGAGAGTCGAAGCGTCGAAGGCAAGCTCGCGCTCGCTCGCACCTACATTTCCCGCAAGCAGCGCGTCAGCGTGCGCGATGCGGACGGCAACCTGATCAGCTTCCACGACCTGGACGCCGAGACCGTGCAGGACAGCCAGGAAGCCGGCCTCGATCTTGGCAGCTACTGGACCGTCGGCCGCTCCACCCGTCTCGGCCAGGTCGAGATGGGATTGACCCTTGGCGGCGCCTGGCAACAGGACGAAATCAACCTCCTCGATCGCCGCACCACGGCCTATGTCGGCGGTGAGCTGCGCGTGACCAGCGAGACGATCGATGGCCTCACGGCCAGCACCAGCCTACGTCTGGGCGGAAGCGACGAGGTGTACCTGATCATCGACCCGCTCTACGACGCATCCGGTGCTGTCGTCGGCACTACCGAGAGCACCGAACGCCATCGCCTGCCGACCTGGGAGGTGCTGCTCTCCGGCACCGCCCCGCTCTACCGCCTCAATGGCATCACCCTGGCGAGCGTCGAGGCGAAGGCCAGCTTCCTGCGCTCGTTCGAGCGCAGCGACCCCACCGCCGAGGCGCCGGCGACGACCGAGCAGCGGGTCGTCGTCGAGCTCGGCGTCGCCATCCAACTGCCGATCGGCGCCAAGGTCGGCCTGCGGGGCCGCCTGGAGACCCTCGACCTGCCGGGTGAGGCTGGCCGGCGCGTCGACGACGTGCAGTGGGCCTCCGGCATGACCGCCGGCATGACGCTCCGCTTTTAGCAGGGCGGAGATGCCGCGAGACGAGCCGTCGTTCCGGTCGTCTCGCGGGCTGCAACCCTCGCGCGTCGGAGCCGTACAAGTGTCCTCTCCGGACGCCAGCCGGGCTGGCGTCGCTCTGTCCACGACACCACAGAGGACCCCCATGCCGAGGCTTCGTTTCCACCGTCTCATCGTGCTCTCCGCCGCCGTGCTCGCCGCGGGCAGCGTCCAGGTCGGCGTCGCGCAGTCGGCCGACACCGCCGCCACCGCCATCAGCGCCAAGCTGACGTTGAACCCCATCGCCGAGGAGGTCCTCGGCGCCATGGACAAGTCCGCCGACCCCTGCGTCGACTTCTACCAGTACGCTTGCGGCGGCTGGGTCGCCAACACCAGGCTGCCGAGCGACCAGAACCGCTGGGTGCGCAGCTTCTCCGTCATCGACCTGCGCAACCAGGAGCTGCTGCGCACGCTGATGGAGGACGCCGCGGCGAATCCTGGCACCGACGCGGGCAACCTCGAGCGTCAGCAGATCGGCGCCTTCTACGCCAGCTGCATGGACGAGGCCGCGATCGACAAGGCCGGCAGCGCACCGCTGGCTCCGACCCTGGCGCGGATCGACGGCCTCACCGACGGCAAGCAGGCCTTCACCTACGCCGCCGAGCTCCAGCACAACGGCGTCAACGCCTTTTTCGGCTTCGGCTCCACCCCCGACTTCAAGCACCCCGATCGCAATCAGGCCATCGTCATCCAGGGCGGCCTCGGCATGCCCGACCGCGACTACTACGTGAGTGACGACCCCAAGAAGAAGGAGCTTCTCGCCGCCTACGAGAAGCACGTCGCCCGCATGCTCGGCCTCGCCGGCGAAACGGCCGCGGCGGCCACCGTCGACGCCAAGGCGATCGTCGCCTTCGAGACCGAGCTCGCCAAGGTCGCGCGCGCCCGGCGCGATCTGCGCGACGCCGAGAAGCGCTACAACCCAACCGACCGCACGGGCCTCGAAATGCAGACCCCGGGCCTGCCCTGGCAGGGCTTCTTCACTGCCATCGGCGTACCGGCGACCAATGACATCAACGTCGCCACGCCAGAGTTCTTCACCGCCCTCGACCGCCTGCTGGCCACCACCCCGCTACCGGCGCTCAAGGCCTACCTGCGGTGGAAGGTGATCGCCGCCGCTGCCGACTACCTGAGCAAGCCCTTCGTCGACGCCGACTTCGAGTTCTTCGGCAAGACGGTGCGTGGCCAGGCCGAGATCGAGCCGCGCTGGAAGCGCTGCGTCGACGCCACCGAGGGCGCCCTCGGCGAGGCCGTCGGCAAGCTCTACGTCGACCGCCAGTTCGCCGGCGACAGCAAGAAGGTCGCCCTCGAGATGATCGGCGACATCGAGGCCTCGTTCGCTGCCAATCTGCCCGGGCTGGCCTGGATGGACGACGCCACCCGCGGGCGCGCGATCGAGAAGATGCGTGCGGTGCGCAACAAGATCGGTTATCCCGACACCTGGCGCGACTACTCCAAGCTCACCATCGTCCGCGACAGCCTGATCGCCAACGCGCGAGCGGCGGCGGCTTTCGAGAGCGACTACGACCTCGCCAAGATCGGCAAGCCGGTCGACCGCAACGAGTGGGGCATCACCCCGCAGACGGTCAACGCCTACTACAACCCCCTGCTCAACGAGATCGCCTTCCCCGCTGGCATCCTGCAGCCGCCGTTCTTCCAGCGCGACTTTCCGGGCGCCATGAACTACGGTGCCGTCGGCGCCGTGATGGGCCACGAGCTGACCCATGGCTTCGACGATCAGGGCCGCAAGTTCGACCCCCAGGGCGAGCTCCGCGAGTGGTGGGAGCCAGCGGTTGCCGAGCGCTTCCAGGCGCAGGCGGCGTGTGTCGAGAAGCAGTATTCCGCCTACGAGATCGAGCCCGGCACCCATCTCGACGGCAAGCTCACGCTGGGCGAGAACATCGCCGACATCGGCGGCGTCAAGCAGGCCTATGGCGCCTACCAGGCCTACCGGGCCCGCCATCCCGAAGAGGGCGCCGACGCCGCTTCGGTGGTCGCGGGCCTCACCGACGAGCAGCTCTTCTTCGTCGCCTTCGGTCAGGTCTGGTGCGGCCTGACGACGCCCGAAGCGGCGCGGGTGCGGGTGACGGTCGATCCCCACTCGCCGTCGCGCTTCCGGGTGATCGGGCCGCTGTCCGACAATGCCGAGCTCGCCAAGGCGTTCAACTGCCCCGCCGGCTCGCCGATGAACCCGACCAACCGCTGCACGGTCTGGTAGCAGCCCCTGCGGCGGGACCTTGGCGGGTCCCGCCGCCGACGCAGTGACAGTTCGTCAGTGAGGCTACCAACGGTGGTCAATAGCTGCACTAGAATGGTTCGGCGTGCCTGACCTCACCAAGATCGGCAAGTACGAGGTCCTCGAGAAGATCGGCGAGGGCGGTTTTGCCGTCGTCTACAAGGGACGCGACCCCTTCATCAAGCGCCCGGTGGCGATCAAGACCTGTTCGGCCGAGGACCAGTCCCTGCGTACCCGCTTCTTCCGCGAGGCGGAGATCGCCGGCCAGCTGCAGCACCCGAACATCGTCACCGTCTTCGACTTCGGCATGGAGGGCCCGGTGCCCTTCCTGGTCCAGGAGTATCTCTCCGGTGAGGACCTCGACAAGGTCATCAAACGGCGGGACCACCTGACCGAGAGCGACAAGATCGAGATCCTGTTGCAGGTCGCCCGCGGGCTCGAGTACGCCCACAGCATGGGCGTCATCCACCGCGACATCAAGCCGGGAAACATCCGTGTCCTGGAAGGCCCGCTGCCGCGGGCCAAGATCATGGACTTCGGCATCGCCAAGCTGACGTCGGCCGAGGTGCAGCTGACGGGCCGCGGCATGACGATGGGCACCGCCGGGTACCTGGCGCCCGAGCAGCTGCGCGGCGGCGACATCGACGGCCGCTCGGACATCTTCTCGTTCGGCGTCGTCGCCTACGAGCTGTTCACCTCGGTGCGGCCCTTCCTGGCGAGCAACTTCTCCGCCCTGGTCGACGAGATCCTGCACAAGGAGCCGATCGCCGTCGAGCGGCTGTGGCCGGAGTCTCCGCCGGCGCTGGCGGCGCTGATCGGTCGCTGCCTGCGCAAGGATGCCGCCGAACGGCACGCCACCATGGCGGCCGTCATCCCCGAGCTCGAGGCGATCCAGCGTGACCTGCGGAGCCAGGAGCGCGAGACCGCCGAGGCGCGAACCTTCATCCTCCAGCGTGAGCCGGCGGCCGCTGCCGCCGACCTCGAGCCCAAGGAAGGCGGCTGGGCACCCGGCAAGCCGAAGGCCGAGGCGGCGCCATCGCCCGCTGAGTTCAGGCCCGCGCCAGCGCCACCTGTCGCACCGCCGCTGCCAACACCTCTCCCCGCCGTGGCGGCCCCTGCCGCGGTGGCCGACGACGACGACGCGCACGAGGCGCGNNGGCCGCCACCGGAGGGCGTGAGCCCCGACGAGACGCAGCCGGTGTCGCGTGCCGCTCTCGGTCTGCCGCCGCAGGCATCGCGGGCGCCCCAACCCCCGCCGGCGCCAGCGCCAGCGGCGCCACCGCCGCCCGCGGCGCCGCTACCGGCGAGCTCGGCGCCGACCGCCACCAAGCCGCCCACGACACCGGTGCCAGCCGTCGCGGCCAGCCCAGCAGTCGCGCCCACTGCGCCGGCACGGCCCCCGGCTCCGGTGCCAGGCGCCTCGTCCGTCGCGGCCCAGTCGCCGCCGGCTCTGGCCCCCGCCCAGCCCGCGCCTCAGGCTCCGTCCACGCCACCCAGCCCGCCCGTCCGACCGACCACGCCGCAAGTTGCCGCGGCACCGATGGCTGCCGAGCCCAGACCCGCGGACGACGCGGTGGCAGGTGAGGAGGAGGGCCCGACGGTGCTGCTGTCGCCAGCCGAGCTCACCGCCGCCGTGGCGGCCGCGCTCGAGCGAGAGAGCCAGACGGCGGCCAAGCCAGTCGCAGGCGCAGCGGCTCCGCCGCCGGTGGTTGCCGTCCCGCCAGCTGCCGCGACGCGGGCGCCGCTGCCGAGCGGCGCCAGCCTGCCGGCCCTGCCGGCAGCCCCACCCGTCCTCGCCTCGCTGCCCCAGGCGTCGGTCCCCGCGCCGTCGCACGCACCAGGAGACGTCGGCCGCACCGCGATCGAGGCTGCCCCGACCCGTCAGCTGACGGTCGACGCCGAGAAGATCTCCCGCCTGGTCGCCGAGGGCAAGCTCGAGACCGCGCTCGAACAGCTCGAGGACACGATCAGCCGACAGCGTGCCACCACCGGCGTCGCCCTCCCGGCGCCCCCGCCGGCCGCGACGCCGCCGCCAGTCCAGACGCCGCCGCCCGCACCGGCCACCCCAAGTCTGATCCAGCAAGGCCCGGCGCGCGCACCCGCAGCGACCACGCCGCCCCCCACGGCGCCCTCGCCGCCAGTCAGTTCGCCGCCAGTCAGTCCGCCGGCGGCCAGCCCTGCGGCGCCGCGTCCAGTTGCTCCCGCGCCGCCGCCGGCCGCCGTCAAACCGTCGGCGCCGCCCGCGGCCGCGACCCCAGCGAAAGCCGCCAGCCAGGCCTCGGCACCCGCCGCCCAGGGTGGCTCCGCCTTGGGTGGCATCGACCTGCCACCGCTCGGCCCCGCGACGCCGCCCCCGTCGTCGCCCCCGGCCGCCGGCTCGCCCGCAGGCGCGAAGCCCGCTAGCACGGCGCCCGCTAGCACGGCGCCGGCCTCTGGCAAGATCGCCGTCGGGGGTGCCCGCGGTAGTAGCAAGCGCGCGCTCCTGATCGGCGGCACCGTCGCCGTCCTGCTGCTGCTCGCCGTCGGCGCCTACCTGGCCTTCGGCACCCAGCCGACACCGAAGCCGCAGCCGGCAGCGCCCGCTGCCCCGCCGCCGGCACCGACGCCGCCGCCCGACGAGAGCTCGTTGGTGGTCGAGGCGGTGCCCTGGGGGCAGATCGTTCACGTCATCGACGCCTCCGGCCGCGACCTGCCGCTGCCCTCGAACCCCTACACGCCGGTGGCCCTCACCTTGCCCCCCGGCCACTACACCGTCTCGCTGGCACATCCCGACGCGCTCACCAACCGCACCTGCAACGTCGACCTGGTCGCCGGTGGCGCCGGCGTCTGCCGAGTGGAGTTCGCCGCCATCGACGTCAACCAGTTCCTCCAGGATTCCGGCTGGTGGCGATGAAGCCCGCTCGCGTCAGCCCATGGCGCGCTGCGCTGTCGGTCGCCTGCCTGGCCGGGCTGATGGGCAGTGCCGCCGGCGCCGACTTCAAGGATGCCTACAAGAGTGGTGTCGAGGCCGCCAAGCGCAAGGACTGGGCGGCCACCGAGCGGCTGATGTCGACCGCCATTGGCGAGCGGCCGCAGGAGGCCCTGCGCCTGACCGCGCTGTTCTTCCGCAACTACCTGCCCCACTACTACCTCGGTCTCGCCCATTTCGAGCAGGGTGACTGCCGCGCCGCCCTCGAGGCCTGGGAGACCTCGGTCTCCCAGGGCGCCGTACAGAAGGCCACCGAGGAGTGGAGCACGCTGCAGGCCAAGCGCAAAAACTGCCAACAGCGCCTCGCCGACGTCGAACAGGCCGCGCGCGACGGCGAGCGCGGTGTCGCGGCGGCCAAGGAGCTGATGGGTCGCGTCGCCGCCGCCGCGAGGTCCAGCGAGCTGGGCGCGGTGTGGAACAGCGGTGAGCCGTCGTTCGCCGCACGCCAACGTCGCTCGGCCGACGAGATCAAGCAGGCCGAAGGGAAGATCCAGAGCGGCAGCCAGAAGCTGTCCCTGGGCGAAGTGCGCGAAGCCACCGACTTGGCTGCCCACGCGGCGGCAGACCTGCAGAACCTGCTATCGGACGTCGGTCGGAGGCGCGACGAGGTGCGCAGCCAGATCGCCGCGCGGCGCGGCGCGCTCGACGTCAAGATCGCGGACGCCCAGCGCGCTCTGCAGGCGGCCGCCCGCATTTCGCCGCAGCCGGCGAGCGTCGCGCAACAGCGAGCCGCCATCGAGACCTTGCTGCGACAGGCATCGTCGCTGGCCGAGACCCCGGATCTGGCCGAGGTGGACAACCTCACCACCCAGATCGAGAAGGCCACTGCCAAGCTGCGGCGGCTCGGCGAGCCACCACCCGACCTGCTGGCCTCGGCGATCGACGCCTACCTGAGCGGCGACCATCGTGGCGTCCTCGCCCAGCTCGCCGGCGCCGACGTGCGTGACCCGCGGACCCACGCCCAGGTCTGCCTGCTGCGTGCCGCCGCGGGTTTTGCCCTCTACATGGTGGGTGGCGAGAAGGATGCCGAGCAGCTGGCAAACGCGCGGGCGGCCGTCAGCGAGTGCAAGGGCCTCGGCGGCAGCGCCCCGAAGCCATCGACCAAGCTCTTCTCGCCGCGCTTCCTGGACTTCTGGAACCAGTAGGGCCCCCCGCGGGGACGCCGGCGTTTCCCGGCCTCAGCCCCGCGCCAGATGACTCTCGAGCTCCTCCGGGCGCGTGCTACGGATGCGTGCCTCCTCGGGGCTGATGACGCGTTCGCGCACCAGCCGGGCAAGGGACTCCTCGAACGAGACCATGCCGATTCGCTTGCCCAGGGTGATCTCGTTGTAGAGCTTCTGCAACTGCTCGGAACGGATGTGATGGCGGACCGGGTAGGTGCCGAGGAGCAGCTCGACCGCCACGGCGCGACCGCCGTCGAGACGGGGCACGAGTTGCTGGCCGACGATGGCGTGCAGCGCCAGTGCCAGCTGCTGGCGAATCTGGCTCTGCTGTCCCGGCGGGAAGATGTCGACGATGCGGTGCACCGCCTGGACGACGTCGTTGGTGTGCAGCGTCGACAGCACCAGGTGACCGGTCTCGGCGGCGGTGAGGGCCGCCGCCACGGTCTCGAGGTCGCGCATTTCACCAACCAGCAGCACGTCGGGGTCCTGCCGCATCGCCGAGCGCAGGGCGGCGGCAAACGACGGCGTGTCGCGCCGCACCTCGAGCTGCTCCACCAGCGCCAGCTGACTCGGGTGCTCGTACTCGATCGGGTCCTCGACGGTGATGACGTGACACGCGCGGCGGCGGTTGAGCTCGGCGACGAGCGCTGCCAGGGTGGTCGTCTTGCCGGAGCCGGTCGGCCCGCAGACCAGAACCAGCCCGCGGCTCGGCGCCACCAGGTCGGCAAAACCCGGCGGCAGCCCCAGCTCGGCAAGCGTCGGCACCGACCGCGGCAAGGCCCGCGCGGCCACCGCCAGGGTACCCCGCTGACGGTGCAGGTTGACTCTGAACCGCCAGCCGCTGCTCGCCGTTCTCGCCGCCTCGCGTGAGGCGCCCAGAGGCAGCGGCACCGGCTCGTCGGCTGCCAGCTGCAGGGAAAGATCGGCGGCACCGGTCTCCGCGAGCTGCTGGAGGGCCGCGGCCCCGCAGTGCGGCAACAGCATCGTGCGCAGGACCTCGGCGCTCAGCGGGTCGCGCCCGAGCCGCTCCAGGCGACCGTCGACCCGCAACACCGGCGGCTCGTCGGCCACCAGCAGCAGGTCGCTCGCCCGGCGCCGCACCATCAACGCGAGCAGCCGCTCGAGCGGCTCGCCGTCGGTCACCACCGCCAAACGCGGGGCGTCGAGCAGCGCCGCCGAGGCACCGAGCCCGCGTGCCGGCGCAGACGGCGCGTCGAAGGAAAAGGCGGGGCTGGTGTCGGCGACCTCGTCGTCGTCGGGGGTGCCGGAGTTGAGGTGCTTCACCAACTGATCGAGAGCGGGGTCGCGCCAGAGCTCGGTCATGGGATTTCCTCGTCTACGTCGGGCAACACCGGAACGTCCAACGCTTAATTCAACTGGTGCTCGACAATCGTCGAAAGCCGACGATCTCACGGTCCCAGCGCCGGCGCTCGGGCGCGACAGCCGGTGTAGACTCCGCCCGATTTTTCCGCACCAGCTGCGGCGCCGAACCGGTGTAGAGCTGCCGGTCGCGCCCACGGAACCCAGCACGAGCCATGAGGGCTCGAGGAGACCAGATGGCCGAAGCGCCGAAGCAACACCAGCCGTTCATCCCCGCCGACGCGAACGTCCCGGAGTTCACCGCCAAGGCGATCATCATGGGCGCCCTGATGGGCATCCTGTTCGGGGCGGCGACGGTCTACCTCGCGCTGCGCGCCGGGTTGACCGTCTCGGCCTCGATCCCGATCGCCGTGCTGGCCATCTCGATCGGCCGCAAGTTCCTGAAGACGACGATCCTCGAGAACAACATCATCCAGACCGCCGGCTCGGCTGGCGAGTCGATCGCCTCGGGCGTGGTGTTCACGCTGCCTGGCTTCCTCTTCTTGAGCGTCACCGCCGGGGCGAGCAGCGCCGGCTTCTTCAACTACTGGACGATCTTCACCATCTCGGTCCTCGGCGGCGTGCTGGGCACCCTGATGATGATCCCGCTGCGGCGCTCGCTGATCGTTGCCGAGCACGGTAACCTGCCCTACCCCGAGGGCACCGCCTGCGCCTCGGTGCTGATCGCCGGTGAGAAGGGCGGCGACTTCGCCAAGCCCGCCTACCTGGGTCTCGCCTTCTCGAGCGTCTACGCGATCCTGCAGCTAGTCCTCAAGGTGATCGCCGAGGCGCCGAAGTACGTCACTGCACAGACCAGCCGCATCTTCCCCTCCGCCACCGTCAACGCCGCCATCACTCCCGAGTACATCGGCGTCGGCTACATCATCGGCCCGCGCATCGCCGGCGTGCTGGTCGCCGGTGGCGTCCTCGGCTGGCTGGGCCTGATCCCCCTGCTCGCCAGCCTGGTCCCGGCGGCCACCATCGCCACGCAGCTGGTCAAGCTCGGCTACCTGGCCAGTGTCGCGACGGCGGGCGGCCCCGGCGGCTGGGACCCGATCACCCAGACCTTCGCCGACACCGCCACGGCCGTCTACCGCGCCTACGTTCGCCAGATCGGTGCCGGTGCCGTCGCTGCCGGCGGCTTCATCACCCTGCTCAAGACCCTGCCGACGATCATCGCCTCGTTCAAGGCCTCGGTCGCCTCGCTCAAGGAGCGCAAGGAAGGCCGCCTGCCGATCCGCACCGAGCATGACCTGTCGTTCACGACGGTCATCGTCGGCTCGATCGCACTGGTGCTGATCATGGCCCTCCTGCCGGTCATCCCGGGCACAGGCATCCTCTCGAAGCTGGTGCTGGCTTTGCTGGTCATTGTCTTCGGGTTCTTCTTCGTCACCGTGTCGAGCCGCATCTGCGGCATCATCGGCACCAGCTCGAACCCGGTTTCCGGCATGACCATCGCCACCCTGATGGGCACCTGCCTGGTGTTCATCGGCCTCGGTTGGACCGGGCAGGTCTACGAGCCAATGGCTCTCGTGGTCGGCGGCATGATCTGCGTCGCCGCAGCCAACGGCGGCGCCACGTCGCAGGACCTCAAAACCGGCTATCTCATCGGCGCCACCCCGAAGTACCAGCAGATGTCGCTGTTCATCGGCGCCATCGTCTCCTCGCTGGTCATCGGCTTCACGCTCAAGGTGCTCGACACGCCGACCGCCGAGATGGTGAAGCAGGGCCTCACCCACGCCATCGGCAGCGACAAGTTCCCTGCCCCCCAGGGCACGCTGATGGCGACCCTGATCAAGGGCCTGCTGTCGTTCAACCTCGACTGGCAGTTCGTGCTCGTCGGCGTGTTCATGGCGATCACCATGGAGCTCTGCGGCGTCAAGTCGCTGTCGTTCGCCGTCGGGGCTTACCTGCCGCTGTCGACGACGCTGCCGATCTTCGCTGGCGGCGCGATCAAGGGTCTGGTCGACTGGCGCAAGCAGAAGTCCGAGGCGGCCGCCGACGGCGTCGACGACGACGAGCTTTCCGCGGGCAGCCTGTTCGCGACTGGCCTGGTGGGAGGTGGTGCCCTGATGGGCGTGATCGTGGCCCTGGCCACCGTCACCGCCGAGAGTACCGTGGTCTCACTCGACTTCTCCCACGCGCTCGTCGGGGCGATGGGGGCAACGGCCTATGAGCTTCTCGGCGTCGCCTGCTTCGCCTTCATGGGCCTTTGCCTCTACCGGATGGGCTTGAAGAAGCTGGGCACCTGAGCATGTCGCAAGCCCCCCAGCAAGGCCCCGCGGCAGCGGCGATGACGTCGGTCGAGCCGTACATCGCGGCGGAGACCGTGATGCCGGAGATGACGCTGCGGGCCCTCGTGGTCGGCAGCGTCCTCGGCATCATCTTCGGTGCCAGCTCGCTCTATCTGGTGCTCAAGGTGGGGCTCACGGTGTCGGCGTCGATACCGGTGGCGGTGATTGCCATCGCCCTCTTCCGCATGGGCTCGAAGCTGGGGATCAAGGATTCGACGATCCTCGAGAACAACATCATGCAAACCGCCGGCTCGGCCGGTGAGTCGATCGCCTTTGGCGTCGGCGTCACCATGCCGGCGATCATGATCCTCGGGTTCGACCTCGAGATCACTCGCGTGATGATGGTCTCGATCCTCGGCGGCCTGCTGGGCATTCTGATGATGATCCCGCTGCGACGGGCCCTGATCGTCCAACAGCACGGCCTCCTGAAGTACCCCGAAGGCACCGCCTGTGCCGAAGTCCTCAAGGCGGGCGCCTCCGCGGAATCGCAGCTCATGGCGTCGCCGGCGGCCAAGGCCGAGGCCGCCGCCGGGCCCGGTCAGAAGCTCAACGCGCAGACCATCTTCACCGGCTTCGGCATCGGGCTCGCCTACAAGGCGGCGATGGTGGCTTTCAAGGGCTGGCGCGACGTCCCCGAGCGCGTCTTCGGCAAGCCGCTCGAGTCCGGCTCGATCTCCGCCGAGATCTCTCCCGAGCTCCTCGGTGTCGGCTACATCATCGGGCCGCAGATCGCCTCGATCATGTGCGCCGGTGGCGTCCTCGCCTACCTGCTCCTCATCCCGATGATCAAGTTCTTCGGCGCCGGCATGACCGGACCGCTCGCGCCGGGCACCATCCCGATCGCGGACATGAGCCCCGACGAGATCCGCGGCGCTTACATCCTCTACATCGGCGCCGGTGCCGTCGCCGCCGGCGGCATCGTCAGCCTGCTGCGCTCGATGCCGACGATCTGGCACGGCATCAAGGAAGGCATGCGCGACTTCGGCCCCGCCAAGGCGACGGCCGGCGTCGCCAAGCGCACCGACAACGACCTGTCGATGAAGCTCGTGCTCATCGGGTCGATCGTTCTCCTGGCGATGATCGCGCTGGCGCCTGGTCTACACGTTGGCCTGCTCGGCGCCATTCTGATCATCATCTTCGGCTTTCTGTTCGTCACCGTCTCCTCCCGTCTGACGGGCGAGATCGGCTCCTCCTCGAACCCGATCTCCGGCATGACGGTCGCCACCCTGCTGTTCACCAGCCTGATCTTCCTGGCGCTCGGCTGGACCGGCGGCACGGCCTATGTCACCGCCCTCTCGGTGGGCGCGATCGTCTGTATCGCGGCGAGCAACGGCGGCACCACGTCGCAGGATCTGAAGACCGGGTACCTCGTCGGCGCCACGCCGCGCCTGCAGCAGATCGCGATCCTCATCGGCTCGCTGGGCTCAGCCCTGATCCTCGGCCCCATCCTGCTCAAGCTCAATGACTCGGCGACGGTGTACGTGCCAATCGCCGAGGTCGCCCCGGCCGGCCTCCACGCCCCGGCCGACGCCCACCTGGGCGATCCGGCACCGCTCATCGGGCCGCAGGCGCGCACCGACGCCGGCACCTACCGCAGCTGGCACAAGACCGACGACGTCGGCGCCCCGCAGGGCCGCTACCTGATCGACGGCAGCGGCGCCGCCGTCTATCTCGCCGACCCCGGGATCAACGGCACCCACAAGACGCGGCCCGACGGCAGCCCGGTGACCAAGTTCGACGCCCCCAAGGCCACGCTGATGTCCTACATCATCAAGGGCATCCTCGACCGCCAGCTGCCCTGGGGCCTGGTGCTCTTCGGGGTCATGATCGCCCTGGTTCTGGAGATGTCCGGCATTCCGTCGCTCGCCTTCGCCGTCGGCGTCTACTTGCCTCTGTCGTCGTCCTCCCCGATCTTCATCGGCGGCATGGTCCGTTGGCTGGTCGACCTGCGAGCACGCAAGAAGCTCCTGACCTACAACCTGACCGAAGAGCAGATCGCCGCCGAAGGTGACAAGAGCCCTGGGGTGCTGATGGCATCCGGCTACATCGCTGGCGGCGCCATCGCGGGCATCCTCATCGCGTTCATGGCAGGCGCCTTCGACGAGGTCGACAACAGCCTGACGACCTGGGCGCGCGCCCACAACCCCTTCTTCGGCGACCTCGGCGCACCGGGCTGGTGGCCGTGGCCCGCAGCGTGGGGGCCGAACGGACTGTCGCTCATCCCCTTCGCGCTGCTCGTCGCTCTGCTCTACCTTGCTGGGCGCGAGAAAATCCTCGCGGGCAAGCAGCGGGCCTGAGCGCGAACGAGACTCCTCGTGCCGCCCGTCAGCGGGACGGCACGAGGGGCACTGTCCGGTCGTCAGTAACGGCCGCCGCCCCCACCCCCACCACCGCGGTGACCACCGCCGCCGCCACCTTCGCGGGGGCGCGCCTCGTCGATGCGCAGGCTGCGGCCCTGAAGGGGCTTGCCGTTGAGCGCATCGACGGCTGCCCGTGCTTCACCGTCCTGGGCCATCTCGACGAAGCCGAAGCCCTTCGACTGGCCGGTGGCGCGGTCCGTGACGATGCTGGCCGACGACACCTCGCCAAAGGCGGCAAAGGCCTCGTGCAGCTGCTGCTCGGTGAGGCGGTACGACAGATTCCCGACGTACAGGCGCATCAGCATTCTCCTCTCGTGACGGCGACCAGGCCGTCAGGTAGCAACGACGAGGCAACCCCAGGCTCCCGTCCGGCAGGCAGCCGGCGGGTCGGGCGAAGCTCGATTCTCGAGACGGGGTGCAGCAGGCGTTCGTCAGCAGCGACACGAGGGGCATGGGCACTGCGCTGGCAGGGTGGCGGCTGACGAAGGGCGGACGGGAAGCTCGCGAGACGAAAAGTTTGCGCGAGCATAGCAAGCTGCCTGCTCCGGCGTCCACCGGTGCCGAGGCAGCACTTCGGGGCCCTGGGAGCTACTCCAGATAGCCCAGCGCCCTGAGCTCCTCGAGCATCTCGCGGTCGCCCGCGGCGGCCTCGGGGGCGCGCGTCTCACGCACTCCCCAGGTCGCCACCCGACGCAGCGGCGAGCGCTGGGCGAACTCGGCGGTAAAGAGCGGCAGCCACGGCCTGCCCGCGAAGTCGTCGCCGACGGGCAATCCGAGCCCGAAGAGCACGGTGGGCGCGATGTCGAAGATCGAGCAGCCCTCGAGGTCGGCGCCGGACGCTACGTCAGGGCCGGCAGCCAGCAGGATGCCCCGGGTGCCGGGATTGTGCCCGCCCGAAATCCGACTCACCTCGAGGATGACCCCCGGTAGCGGGCGACCGTCGAGATAGAGGTCATGGGTGGCTGCCTGCCGACGCAGCTGCACGACGAGGTCGGCGCCATCGCGGCGCTCTCGCGCCGCTGGCGGGCGTAGCTCGAAGGCCTGCTCGCCGCCCGAAAACGTGACGCGGGTGAGCGCCGTCGTCAGCCGCTGCTCGACCTCGGCGCGACGTTCAGGACTCAGCGTGGCGCCGGCCTCGCGCCCGGCGAGCGCGAAGCGGGCCATTTTCTGCACCGTGTAGACGGGAGAGGCAAAGGCATAGACCTGGGAATGGGCGAAATCCACCCCCGCGCCGGTCCGCTGCTCGAAGCCCAAGCCCTGGAGCAAGGCGTCGAGATCCCAGATGACGCGGACCAACTCCCGCTTCAGAGCCCTGAAGCCGTGGTCGGACAGCACCATGACATTGGTGTCGGCGGGGGCGGCGGCGACGATGCGGCCGATGGCCCCATCGACGCCNNGGACGCGATCGCCCGAGCCAGGCTCACCCGCAGCAGGATCGCCGCCCGACGCCGGAGAGCCAGCGAACGCCTCCGGCTCGCCGCCGAAGGCGTTGGGCTCGAACTTGCGCCAGTCGGTGTGGCTGACCAGGTCCGTGCTCCGCAGGTAGACCATCACCAGGTCGTAGTCCTCACCAACGAAGCGCTCGGCCAGCCTGGCGTCGACCGCGTCGCGCTCGGCGCCGAGGGGATTGCCCAGGTCCGGCCAGGCGTCCGCCGGCAAGCCGGCCGCCAGGCGATCCACTTCGGTAGCGAGCTCCCGGGGCCAGGTCCGCTGCGGCAGCTCCTTGACCAGAACGCGGTCCGAAACCACTGTGCCAGCCACCTCCTCCGCCGGCCACGACGCCCACCAGCCAACGACCGCGACCCGACGCCCGGCGCGCGAGAGCATGTTCCACAGCGCCGGCACCTTGCGCAAGGTGGAGGCCACCGGTACGTCGCCGGTCGGCGTCGCCACCACGAAATCCTCGATGCCATGCTGGCGCGCCTTCATGCCGGTGGCAATCGTCGTCCAGATCACCGGCGAGCGACCGTAGTCGGTACGCAGCGCCACCCGGCTGCCGCGGTCCGCCAGGGCGCGCAGGTGCGGCAGCTGCCCTGACGCCCACATCCGTTCGATCACCCGCCACTCGCCGCCGTCGATGCCGATCACCAACCACGGATGGCGGCCCGACGTCGCCTTGGCACACCCCCCCACCAGGAGGCACAACGTGGCGAGCCCAGCGAGAAAGCGTGACATCCGGGCGAGTTTATGCCGCCGATGCGCCGCGCTGTGATCTCATCGCTCCACGGCCGGGCGCCATCGCGCCCGTCGCATGGCCAGATCAGGAGAGCTCATGAAGATCATCGTCCTCGGGGGCGGCCGCGTCGGCGGCGCCATGGCCCGCGACCTCGCCCTCGACAGCGCGTTCAACGTCACCGTGGCCGACGTCGCCGAGGACCTCGCCACGCGCTTCGGCGACGTGCCGCGGATCGCCACCCACCAGGCCAACCTCGGTGACGCCGCGGCCCTTGCCGGCGCCATCGCCGGACACGACCTGGTGGTCGGCGCCGTCCCCGGCTTCATGGGCTTCGAGACCGTGCGCCGGGTGCTCGACGCCGGGAAGCCGATCGTCGACATCTCGTTCTTTCCCGAGGACGCCTTCGCGCTCGATAGCCTGGCCAAGGAGAAGGGCCTCGTCGCGATTGTCGACTGCGGCGTCGCCCCGGGTTGCAGCAACCTCATCCTGGGTCGGATGCTCGACGAGCTGGCGCGCGTCGACCGCTTCCTCTGCTACGTCGGCGGGCTGCCGACCGTCCGCACCTGGCCCTATGAGTACAAGGCGGTCTTCTCGCCGATCGACGTCATCGAGGAGTACACGCGTCCGGCGCGCTTGGTCGAGTATGGACAGGTCGCGGTCTACCCCGCACTCACCGGCCTCGAGCTCCTCGATCTGCCCGGCGTCGGCACCGTCGAGGCCTTCAACAGCGACGGCCTGCGCAGTTTGGTCCACACCTGCCGCGAAGTGCCCTTCATGGCCGAGAAAACCCTGCGCTTTCCAGGTCATGCCGAGCGCATGCGCATGCTCCGCGACACCGGCTTCTTCTCGCAGGAGCCGGTCCAGGTGGGAGGCGTCCGCATCCGCCCGATCGACCTCACTGCCCGCCTGATGTTCCCGCTGTGGAAGCTCGAGCCCGGCGAAGAGGACTTCACCGTGATGCGGATCGTCGTCGAAGGTCGAGCGCATGGCGGCGCTGGCGTCCGGCACACCTTCGACCTCCTCGATCGCTACGACCGCGCCACCGGCACCACCTCGATGGCCCGCACCACCGGCTACACTGCCACGGCCGCGGTGCGGGCGGTGGCCGCCGGTCTGTGGCAGCGGCCCGGCATTGCGCCGCCCGAGCTGCTCGGCCGGGAGGCTGCCGTCCACGCATTCATCCTCACCCAGCTGGCGCAGCGGGGCGTTCACTTCACGGAGACCGTGACCCAGTTGTAACATACTGACCCAAAACGACTTGCACGGGCCGCCCCCAGTCGGGTCAATCGTGTTATGTTGCGCGCCGTTTTGCGCGGACGGATGGGCGTCTCTGCTCCTCCACGACCCGCGCGTGGGGAGGACACCACGCCGATGGCCATGACCCGTCAGGGACGCTGGAGCACCGCCGAGTCGCTCGACCTCTACAACATCGCCGCCTGGGGCAACGGCTATTTCGGGGTCAACGAACGCGGCCACCTGGTGGCCCACCCGGGCGGGCCCGGGGCGCCGTCGATCGACCTCAAGGAGCTGGTGGACGAGGTTCGCGAGCGCGGCATCGCGCCGCCCCTGCTGCTGCGCTTTCCCGAGGTGCTGGCAGCGCGCGTGCGGGCCCTGAACGAGGCCTTTCAAGGCGCGATTTCCGAGTACGGGTACAAGAGCGCCTACAAGGGCGTCTTCCCGATCAAGGTCAACCAGGATCGCTTCCTGGTCGAGAAGCTGGTCGAGTACGGCCGCCCCTACCACCTGGGGCTCGAGGCAGGCTCCAAGCCGGAGCTCCTGGCGGTCATGGCGATGCTCGAGGACGAAGAGGCGCTGATCGTCTGCAACGGCTACAAGGACGAGGAGTACGTCGAGACTGCGCTGCTCGCGAGCAAGCTCGGCCGCATCGTCATCCTGGTGGTCGAGAAGCCCTCGGAGCTCGCCCTGATCAAGGCGGTGGCCGACCGCACCGGCGTCCGCCCGCGGATCGGCATGCGCGCCCGCCTGTCGGCCCGGGGCGCCGGTCACTGGGAGGAGTCGGCCGGCGACCGCAGCAAGTTCGGGCTCTCCGCGCGCGGCCTGGTCGACGCGCTCACCTACCTGCGCGACAACGACCTGCTCGACTGTTTCGAGCTGCTGCACTTTCATCTCGGCAGCCAGATCTCCTCGATCCGCAATATCAAGGAGGCCTTGCGCGAGGCCGGCTGGACCTACGTCAACCTGTGGAAGATGGGCGCCCCCCTGCGCTACCTCGACGTCGGCGGCGGCCTCGGCATCGACTACGACGGCTCGCAGACCAACTTCACCTCGTCGATGAACTACTCGCTTCAGGAGTACGCCAACGACATCGTCTACGGGATGATGGAGCTCTGCGACCCGGCGGGCGTGCCGCACCCGATCCTGGTCTCGGAGTCCGGCCGCGCCACCGTCGCGCACCACGCCGCGCTGATCGTCGACGTCCTCGGGGTGAGCGAATTCCCCGTCGCCCAGGCACCGAGGAAGCTGGCCAAGGACATCGAGCCGGTGGTGCACAACATGCTCGACACCTACCGCGAAGTGTCACGCAAGAACCTGCTCGAGAGCTTCCACGACGCCAACAGCTATCGCGACACCTGCCTCACCCTGTTCAACCTGGGACGCCTGCCGCTCGCCCAACGGGTGATTGCCGAGGACCTGTTCTGGGCCACCTGCCAGAAGATCCTGCGCCTGGTGCGCGAGATGCCGCACGTGCCCGAGGAGCTGCAGGGCCTCGAGGCCGCGCTCTCCGACACCTACTTCTGCAACTTCTCGGTGTTTCAGTCGGTGCCGGACTCTTGGGCCATCGAGCAGCTCTTTCCGGTGCTGCCCATCCACCGCCTCGACGAGCAGCCCAACCGCCGCGCCGTTCTCGCCGACATCACCTGTGACAGCGACGGCAAGATCGACCACTTCATCGACCGCCGCGACGTCAAGAACGTCATCGAGCTCCACCCCTACAAGCACGACCAGCCCTACTACCTGGGGATCTTCCTGGTCGGCGCCTACCAGGAGATCCTGGGCGACCTGCACAACCTGTTCGGCGACACCAACACCGTCCACGTCACCATCGACCCCGAGGACCCGGACGGCGGGTACCACATCGACCAGGTGGAGTCGGGCGACACGGTGACCAAGGTGCTCGAGTACGTCAGCTACGACCGCAACGACCTCATCGCCCGCGTCCGGCGCTATGCCGAAACCGCGCTCAAGGCCAAACGGATGACGATCGAGGAGTCACGGCAGCTGCTCGAGATGTACGAGGAAGGTCTCGGCGGCTACACCTACTTGGAACACGGCTGACGCGTTTGGAACATGGCTGACGCGTTTGGAACAAGGCTGACGCGCTTGGCGCACGGCTGACGCGTCCCGGGACCGGCTGACGGGGCACGTCACCAGCTGCTCGACGCGCCGCCGCCGCCAAAGCTGCCGCCGCCGCCCGAAAAGCCGCCGCCGCTGCTCGACCAGCCGCTACCGGACGAGCCCCGGCTCGAGCTGCCACCCGAGCTCCAGCCGCCGGAGCTCCAGCCACCGCCCGAGCCGCCGCCGGTCATCCGCATCGACTTGCGCAAGCGCGCCCCCCAGGGCGTGCTGCCGACGAGGCTGCGCAGGAAGGGGAAGGCGACAACCCAGGACAGCCACGCCGTCACGCCGGCGACCGGGCCGAACATCGCCATCGGGAAAACCAGGTAGAACGGCATCAGGAAGACGTAGAGCAGCCAGCCGACCACCGCCGGCGCCACCAACGCCACGAAGGCGAAGACGCCGATGACGAGCCCGAAGAGGGCGATACAGATCAGCTTGGCCAACAACGGCAGCTCCTCCGCCGCAGGACTCGCCGCCGGTCGCGGCAACGCCTCGCCCGACAGCACCGCGACGATGCCGTCGACGCCGGCCTCGATCGCCCGATCGGGGTCGCCCTCCCGCAGGCGTGGCACCACCGTGTCGTCCAGGATCTGCCGGCTATTGGCGTCGGTCAGCGCGCTCTCGAGCCCGTAGCCCACCTCGATCCGCAGCTTGCGGTCGTCGCGGACCACCAGCAGCAGGGCGCCGTCGTCGACCCCTCCACGGCCCAGCCTCCAGGTCGACGCCACGCGGTGGCTGTAGTCCTCCAGCGACTCGCCCTCGAGCGTCGGGATCGTCAGCACCACGACCTGGCTGCCCTTCGCCTGCTCGAAGGCCGACAGCCTGGCCTCGAGGCGGTCGCGGGCGGTCGGCGACAACATCCCGGCATGGTCGTTGACGTGGCCAGCGAGAAAGGGTACCTCCAGCGCCGCCACCGGCGCGCCCGCATGGAGTGCCATCGCCAGAGCGGCGGCCCACGACCGCCAACTGCCCGCAGCCGGGCGGCGCCAACCGACCGCGCTCATCGCGGCCCCAGGCGGACGGCGTCGGCGAGCTCGTTGGCGTCTTCGGCGCGCCGCTCGACCCCGTGCTCCGCCAGCAGCCGGCCGCACTCGCCTACCGCCGCGACGACCGCCGCCGCGGGCCGACCAGCGTGGATCCCCTCCACCACGGCATCGACGATCGGCTGCCAGGCGATGGCGGCGACCCGGCTGCTGATGCCGCGGTCGGCCAGCACCACCACCCGCCGTTCGAAGAGCGAGAGAAACAGCAGCACGCCGCTGCGATCCCTGGTGGCGAAGACCTCCTCGGAGAGGAACAGCTCAGCCGCCCGCGTCGATACCCGACGCGTCAGCCGGGCGGTGCCAACCAAGGCCCGACGCACGAGATCGAGACGGGCGGCCAGCCAGCCGACCCCGGCGCCAACCAGGGCCGGTGCGGCCACCCACCAGGTGGCGACGCCCCAGGCGCCGCCCGCCAACAGGACGAGCTCGGCAAGCCCGGCCGCACCCAGGGCGCCCAGGGCCGCGCCTTCCCATGCCACCTCGTCGTAGTCATCCGCGGTCGCCAGGACGACCACCCGAATCTCACCGCCGGTCTGCTCCTCGGCCGCCTTCACCGCGGCCTCGATCGCGGCGCGTTCGGTGGCACCGAACCAGCGGTCGAGCATGCGTTCGGCCGGGGCCATTGGCCGGAGTGTACCAGCGCGCTCCACCCCTGCCGCGACCGGCCGTCAGCCCTCTCCCTGTTACAGTCGACAGCACCATGGCTGCCGTCGACCACCTCGAGCTCCGCCCGGCTGCTCCCGCGGACGTACCCGTCATCCTGGCGCTGATCCGCGAGCTCGCCGACTACGAACGCCTCGCCGCCGACGTGGTCGCCACCGAAGATCTGCTGCGCGAAGCCCTGTTCGGCCCGCGCGTCGCGGCGGAGTGCGTCATCGCCGAGCTGGCTGGCCAGGCGGTGGGTTTCGCCCTCTTCTTTCACAATTTCTCGACCTTCCTGGGGCGGCACGGCCTCTACCTCGAGGACCTCTTCGTGCGTCCCAGCGCCCGCGGCCTGGGTGTCGGCAAGGCCCTGCTGAGCCATCTCGCCCGGATCGCGGTCGAGCGCGGCTGTGGCCGCTCGGAGTGGTCGGTGCTCGACTGGAACACGCCGGCGATCGGCTTCTACCGCTCGCTTGGCGCCGAGCCGCTCACCGAGTGGACGGTGTTCCGACTGCGCGGCGAGGCGCTCAGTCGCCTGGCCGGCGACTGAGTCACATCTCATCGTGCGCTTCGCGCACTGGCCTTCGGCCGTCGAACCTCGAGCCGTCTCCTTGCGCGCGGCCTCCAGCCCCACGCGACATCCCGGCCGGCTTGTCCGCGCCAGCCTGGCGCCGTAGCATGACGGCCTTGGAGGTCGCCATGCCGGTTGCCGCAACCCTCGCCCCACCCAGCAACGCTGCCATTGCGGGCGTCGCCGCCAGCGCCTGCCCCCTCGACTGCCCCGACAGCTGCAGTCTCGACGTTCGCGTCGCCGACGGGCGTGTCGTCAAGCTCGACGGCTCGCGTGTCAACCCGCTGACCGACGGCTACATCTGCGCCAAGGTCCGCAAGCTCCCGCAGCATCTCTACGGTCCCGAGCGTCTGTTGCAGCCGCTCCGCCGCGTCGGCCCCAAGGGCAGCGGCCAGTTCGCTCCGCTCTCCTGGGACGACGCCCTCGGGCTGATCGCCACGCGCACCGCCGAGATCCGTCAGCGCAGTGGTGGCGAGGCCATCCTGCCCCTCTGCTACGGCGGCTCGAACGGCATGCTCACCCAGGATGCCGTCGACGCCCGCTTCTTCTGGCGGCTCGGCGCCTCCCGGTTGCTGCACACGGTCTGTGCCGCCGCCACCGGCGCCGCCTCCCTCGGCCTCTACGGCAAGATGCCGGGAGTCGCCTACGAGGACTTCGTGCACGCCCGGCTGATCATCGTCTGGGGCGTCAACCCATGGGCCTCCGGCGTGCACCAGGTGCCGCTCATCCAGCAGGCCCAGGAACGCGGCGCCAAGCTCGTGGTGATCGACCCCAGACGTACCCAGCTCGCGCGCCAGGCCGACCTCCACCTCGCCGTCCGCCCCGGGACCGACCTGCCGGTGGCGCTCGCTCTCCACAACTGGTTCTTCACTCAGGGCCACGCCGACCGCGACTTCCTGGCCGCCCACGCGAGTGGCGTCGACGAGCTCGCCCGGCGGGCGGCCCCCTGGTCTCTGGCGGCGGCCGCCGAGGTCGCGGGCGTCGCCAGCGCCGACCTCGAGCGCCTGGCCGTCCTCTATCGCGACGCCAGCCCCGCGCTCGTCCGCACAGGCTGGGGACTCGAGCGCAACCGCAACGGCGGCTCGGCGGTGGCCGCCGTGCTCGCGCTGCCGGCTGTCGCCGGCAAGTTCGGCGTTCGTGGCGGTGGCTACACCCTGAGCAACTCCGGGGCCTGGAAGTTCGACGCCACAGTCGCCGCCCAGGCGACGCCGCCCGCTACCCGCGAGGTCAACATGAACCTCGTCGGCCAGGCCCTGACCGGCTCACCGCCGCCAGCCGCGGATGGTCGCCAGCTGCCGATCGAGCTCCTCTTTGTCTACAACTGCAACCCGCTGATGACCCTGCCCAATCAGGACGCGGTGCGGCGTGGCCTGGCCCGCGAGGACCTCTTCACCGTCGTCCACGAGCAGGTGATGACCGACACCGCGCTCTGGGCCGACGTGGTGCTGCCCGCCACCACCTTTCTCGAGCATCACGAGCTGCGCCGGGGCTACGGCGCCTACGTGCTGCAGCGCTCGGCGCCGGTCATCCCGCCGGTCGGCGAGGCCCGTCCCAACTACGTCGTGTTTGCCGAGCTCTGCGCCCGCGTCGGCCTCGCCGCCGCCGGCGACCGCAACGACCCGGTGGCCATCGCCGACGCCCTGCTCGATGCCACCGGCCGCGGTGGCGAGCTGCCCCAAGAGCTGGCGGCGGGCCTCGCCCGCCCGACTTCGGGCCAACAACCGGTGCAGTTCGTCGACGTCTTCCCACGCACGCCCGACGGCCGCATCCAACTCGTGCCCGGCCACCTCGACCAGGAGGCGCCCCGCGGCCTCTACGGATTCCAGGCCGACCCGGCCAGCGTCGACTACCCGCTCGCGCTCATCTCGCCCGCCACGAACCAGACGATCAGCTCCTACCTCGGTCAGCTACGTCGCGGACAGGTGCCCCTCGAGATCTCACTCGCCGATGCCGACGCGCGCGAGATCCGCGACGGCGACCGCGTGCAGGTGCGGAGCGCCTACGGAGAGCTCGAGTGCCTGGCTCGACCCAGCGCCGACCTGCAGCCGGGCGTCGTCTGTCTGCACAAGGGGCTGTGGGCGCACAACACCCTCTCCGGCAACACGTCCAACGCCGTCTCACCGGACACCTTGACCGATCTCGGCGGCGGCGCCTGCTTCAACGACGCGCGCGTCGAGGTGACGCGACTGGCAAGCGAGCCCGCCGGCAGCAAGGTGCAGTAAGAACCCGCGACCCCGTGCTTATTTCAGCACCTTGCTTGGAAAGTGGTTGGGTCCTGCAGACGCCGCAGGGCGCGGCGGCGCGCGGCGGGACGCCAGCGACGGAGGGCTCCCGGGGCGCGGAGACCGGCACCAGATTCCCGGCCTCGCTCGGTCGGCTGGTCCGGGCGAGCACCTCGGGAAACCGGCGCGGTGAAGCGAGGGACCCGCCGCGCGACGGCGCGCCCGGTCGGCCAACCCTTTGTCACCCTTGTATTGGCCCGAACGGGCCACGGGACTCCAAACGCGAAACGGCCGCCCCAACCAAGGGACGGCCGTCGCGTTTGGCAGCCGGCGCCGAGATACGGCGCCCGAACGCCTTCTCTACCCCTCGAGGTCGTCGAAGACGATCCCCAGGTTGTTCACGCCGCTCTTCCTGACGAGGTCCATGAACGCTGCGACGTCGCCATAGGGGAGGTTGCCGTCGGCGGCAAAGAACACGAGCTTCGACTCGCGTCCCTTGAGCGCCTCGCCGAGGCGAGCCGAGAACGCCGCCTCCGGCACCATCTCCTTGTTGATCCAGCGACGACCCTGGTCGTCCAAGCGGACGATGATCTGGTCGCTCTGCTGCATCACGACGTTCGGGTTGTCGACCTTGGGCGGTGTCTCCGCGTTGTAGCCCATCTGCAGCAGCGGCGTGACCACCATGAAGATGATGAGCAGCACCAGCACCACGTCCACCAGCGGCGTGATGTTGATGTCGCTCCGTACTCCAGTTCCGCCGCCCGTGCTCATCGCCATGGTGCTATCTCCTCGTTCCGTTTCGATCCGCCGACGACCGTCTAGCCGCCCAAGTCGTCGAAGACGATGCCCAGGTTCGAAGCGCCGGCCTTGCGGCAAAGATCCATGAAGGTGGCGACGTCACCGTAGGGCAGATCGCCGTCCGCGGCAAAGAACACCAGCTTCGACTCGCGACCCTTGAGCGCCTCGCTCAGGCGCTGGGAAAACCCCGCCTCCGGCACCATCTCCTTGTTGATCCACCGCCGACCCTGGTCGTCCATGCGGACGATGATCTGGTCCGTGCTCTGCTGAATGACCTGCACGTTCTCGACCTTGGGCGGTGTGTCGACTGCGTAGCCCATCTGCAGGAGGGGTGTGACGACCATGAAGATGATCAGCAGCACCAAAACCACGTCCACCAGCGGCGTGATGTTGATCTCGCTCCTGACTCCAGTACCGCCACCCGTGCTCATTGCCATGACGACGTCTCCTCTTGCCTGCCCAGGGTCCGCGCGGACCCCAGCCCGCTGCTAACCGGTCTGCTCCAGCCGGGTGGTGACCAGGCTGACGCCAGCGAAGCCTGCCTCGTTCACCACCTGCATAACGCGACGCACCTGGCCATACTTCAGGGCCCGATCGGCCTTGATGACGACGCTTCGATCGGGGCTGGCGCGGTGTAGCTCCGCCAGCGTCGGAGCCAGTGCGTCCGCCGACACCCACGCCTCCGCGACGAACATGCTGCCGTCGGCGCTCACCGCCAGCGTCAGCTGGCGAGCCGTTTCCGGGATCTTGTCCGGCGACACGGTGGCCGGTAGTGCGACCTGGACCCCACCCCCAATCATGGGTGTCACGACCATGAAGATGATCAGCAGCACCAAGCAGACGTCAACCAAGGGCGTGACGTTGATTTCGCTTCGGATAGCCATGACCCCTCCCGTCGATGCGCCAGGCTCGCACCCTGCGGACCTGGCCCTTTCTAGCCCTTGCCCGACTCGTCCACCTTGGTCGTGATCAGCCCGACGCCGCCGAAGCCCGCCTCATTGATGGTCTGCATCAGGCTGCGGACTTCCTTGTACTTCAGCACCCGGTCCGCCTTGATGACAACGTTGCGATCCGGGTTGGCGCCGTGGATCTCCTTCAGCGTCGCCATCAGAACCTCTTTCGGCACCCAGTTCTGATTCACGAACACGTTGCCGTCGGCCTTGATCGCCAGCGTCAGCTGCTTGGCACCCTCCGGAATCTTCTCCGGCTCGCGGGTACCCGGCATGTTGACGTCGACACCGTTCTGCAGGAGCGGGGTGACCACCATGAAGATGATCAGCAGCACCAAGCAGACGTCGACCAGCGGCGTGACGTTGATGTCAGAGCGGACGGCAGCCTCCATGCTGCCCGGCGGCTTGACCGAGAATCCGCGACTAGCGCCCGACCGCATGGCTACCGCCGTGCTTCTTGATGAAGAAGTCGACCAGCTCCGAGGCGCTGTTCGACATCTCCACCCCGAAACGCTCGAGGGTGTTGGTGAAGTGGTTGAACATCCAGGCCGCCGGGATGGCGACGAAGAGGCCGAGGGCCGTGGTCACGAGGGCTTCGGCGATACCTGCCGAGACCGCGCCGATACCGCCCGAGCCAGTGCTGGCCATACCGCGGAAGGCGTTGATGATGCCGATGACGGTACCGAACAGACCGATGAACGGAGCCGTGGTGGCGATCGTCGCCAGCAGGCCGATGCCGCGCTTGAAGTCCGACTGGGTGATCAGCGTCTCGCGCTCGATGGCGCGGCGGGCCGCCTCGACGACGTCTTCACCGGACAGCGGGCTGGTCTGCTGGTCGAGCATGAACTCGACGAGGCCGGCGCGGGTGACGCGGGCGAGGTGGCTTGCGGGCAGCTTGCGGGCGGCGTCGACCGCCTCCTGCAGCTTGTCCTTGGCCAGCATCTGCGCGGCGGCGCGGGCGAAGGTCAGCGACTGCGCGCGCGCCTTCCGGAAGAAGAGCAGGCGCTCCACCACGATGTACAGCGACAAGACCGACATGATGATCAGCGCGGCGACGACACCCTTGGCAATCGGGGTCATCGCTTCCCAAAGGGCTAGGGGACTAAAATCCATGGTGTTCCGCTCCTCTCGAAAGACTGGTTAGTGGCTACTGCAGCCGGAAGTTGACGGTGAGTGTGAAGTAGACGCTGACGGGCCGGCCGTTGAGCGCCGCAGGCTTGAACTTCCAGCGCTGCACGGCCTCTTGCGCCGACCGGTCGAGGCCCATGGGCAGCCCCTTGAGCACCCTGACCTGGGTGACATTGCCGTCCTTGTCGATGATCGCCTCGACCACGACGACGCCCTGAATGCGAGCGCGGCGGGCCGCTTCGGTATACACCGGCGGCACTCGGTTGGTGGCCACCGGCGCGGTGATGGCACCGCCGACGCGGAGGATCTCGTCGCCGGTGCCGGCGCTGTCGACGACACCGCCAGGAACACCGCCAGGGACGCCGCCCTCGACACCGCCTTCGACCCCACCCGAGATGCCCTCGACACCCCCGGTATCCGGCGCCGTGCTGGGCTCAGGCACGTCTTCGGGAATGTCGACTGGCTGCACGGGCGTCGTCGGCGCCGCCTGGACGACCGGCTTGGGCGCCTCGGGCGGCTTGGGAGCCGCCGGCGGCGGTGGCGGTGGCGGCGGCGGTGGCGGTGCTGCGGCCGAGAAGAAGGTGACCTGGAGCACCGGCTCGTCCACCGGGCTGAGGGTCCAGTACTGGGCCAGCAGCATGCTGCCGCCGACCAACAGGTGGACGATGATCGCCACCGGGATGAAGAGCAGACGCTTCTTCGGCCGCGGGCGGCCCTGCGATTCGATCAGCGCGGATTCGAACATGTTCGCGTATTCCCCTGTCCTGGCTCGACGTGACTACTTCTTGGCCGCCTGCATGATGGCCATGGCGCGGGCACGATAATCCTCGGCCAGCTTGTACAGATCCTGCGCCTTGAGGGGATCCGGCTCGAGCTTGGCCTTCTCGCGATACAACAGGTTGATGTAGGTCAAGACCTCGGGCATCTGGGGCGCCAGCTTCTCGGCGTCGGCCAGGGCGCGCATGCCGAGGTCGACGACCTGGCCGCGGGCCACCGGATCGAGCATCGCGTCACGGTAGGCCTTGCTCCAGCAATTCACGCCAATCGACAAGAGGGGCACCGCGTCTCTGCCGCCCGGGCGCCGGAGCCAGGTGTAGGCGTCCTCCCACTTTCCGTCCTTGATCAGCAGACCGACGATCGCGCGATCGGCCGATTCGCGCTTGGTCGGGTCGAGGGCATCCTTCTTGAGGCGATCCATCGCCTCGCGATTGCGCCCGGCATTGATCAGCGTGGTGGTCAGGTACTCGGAGACCTTGCTGTCGTTGGGGTGCGCCGCCAGGTACTTCTCGAAGGCGTCCGACGCCACCTTGGCCATCTCGAGGTTGGCAGGGCTCTCGTCGCCGGGCTTGTAGAGGGCGGTGGCCGCGAAGCCGACCGAGCGCCAGACGTCGACCAGGCTCGGGTCGAGCGCGAGGCCCTTCTGGAACTGCGTCAGGGCTTCGCGGTAGTGCTCGTCCTTGTAGGCCGCGATGCCCTTCTTGATCTCGACGCGCGCCTCCAGCTGGTTGCAGCCGGTGAGGGCCGGTGCCAGGAGGACGAGGCCCAGCAGGAGGCCTCCCCGTGCCCGAAAACGGTGGAGACGGAGCCCTCTAGGGGCGGCGGCGCGGCACGATGTCACAGGATCACGCATGGGAGCCTCGCGAGCTTCCGACAGTTAGCAGAGAGAGCAGCAGCGGCGTGTTGTCTGCACTGGCTCAATGGTGCGCTTACTTTACTCTGGTTTGGCAAAGCGGTCGAGCCAATCGAGGACGGTGCGATGCCACTGCAGACTGTTCTGCGGCTTGAGCACCCAATGGTTCTCGTCCGGGAAGTGCAGGAACATGCTCGGGATGCCGCGGCGCTGCAGGGCAGTGAACGCGGAGAACGCCTGGGTCTCGGGAATCCGGAAATCGAGGCCGCCGTGGATCACCAGCATCGGCGTCCGCCAGTTCTGCACGAAGTTGATGGGATTGTGGGTTTCGTACCCCGCCGGGTTGGCCCACGGCGGGCCCTTCGACTCCCACTCGGGGAACCACAGCTCCTCGGTGGCGTAGAACATCGCCCGCTCGTCGAGGCTGCCGTCGTGGTTGACCAGACAGCGGAACCCGTCCGGCCAGTTGCCGGCGATCCAGTTGATCATGTACCCGCCGTAGGAGGCGCCCAAGGCGCAGGCGCGGCTACCGTCGAGCCACGGGTAGCGCGCCACGGCCGCGGCCATGCCCTGTTGCAGGTCGACCAGCGGCTTGCCGCCCCAGTCGTCGCGAATGGCGTCGGTGAACGCTTGGCCGTAGCCGGTCGAGCCGTGGAAGTCGACCATCACGGCGGCGTAGCCGCGGCCAGCGTAGACCTGCGGGTTCCAGCGGAAGTGGAAGTCGTTGCCGAAGCTCCCCTGCGGCCCGCCATGAATGAGGAAGGCGAGCGGGTACTTCTTGGCCGGGTCGAAGTCCACTGGCTTGACCACCCAGGCGTAGACCTGATCACCGTCGGCGCCGGTGAAGGTGATCTGCTCCGGCTCGCCGAAGCGGATGGCCGCGAGACGATCCTGGTTGACGGCGGTCAACTGGCGCCGCTCGCCGCCGCCCGCCTCGATGCTCCAGACGTCGCCAGGCGCGCGCAGGTTCTCGAGGGTGAACACCAAGCGCTCGGGCGTCGCCTGCTTGCCGCTGCCGCTGCCGCGCAGCAGACGCGCCTCCTTGACGTTGCCCTCGGGCACCAGCTGGCGAGCGGCGCCGGTGGCGACGTCGATCGCCCACAGCGGCTTGTTGCCGCGCCACTCGGCGGTCGCGTAGAGGGTCTTGCCGTCGCGGCTCCACACCACACCGTCCGGCGACGTGTCCCAGCCGGCGGCGACCTCGCGCGCGGCGGACGGCTCACCGCCGCTCCACGGACGCAGCATGATGCGGAAGCGATCGGCCTCGAAGCCCGGCCGCGACATTGCTAGGTAGAGCAGCTGCTTGCCGTCCGGCGAAAACTGCGGCTGGGTGTCCCAGGCCAAGTTGTCGGCCGTCAGGTCGCGCGGCGGTGCTCCGCCGTCGACCGGCGCGAACCACAGGTCGAAGTTCGTGGTCCAAGCCTCGTCGCCCTTGGCGTTGTCCTTGGCAGAGAACACCAGGCCCTTGCTGTCCGGTGTGAAGGTGTACTCCTCGGCGCCGCCGAAGGGCTTCGACGGCGCGTCAGCGACCATCCCGGCCATGACGTCGACGGGGGTCCCGCTACCGTCGGCGGCGATTACGAAGAGATGGGAGCGCCGCCCGTCCGCCCAGGTGTCCCAGTGGCGGATGAAGAGACCGGTGTAGAGATTGCCGGTGCTCTTGGCGGCGGCCTTGTCGGCCAGCCGCTGGACGGTGCAGGCGAGGTCCTGGCAGTCCGTGAAGACCTCCATCGACACCGCCAGGCGATTCCCGTCAGGTGACAGAGCGAAGCTGCCGACGTCGAGGGGCAGGCGGGTCACCGCCTCGGCCTCACCGCCGTCGAGCCCCAGCTTCCACACCTGCGACGAGCCGCTGCGCGTCGACAGGAAGTAGAGGGCGCGACCGTCGGGCGACCAGCGCGGGCTGTTGTCCGCGGCCTCGTGGCTGGTCAAGCGGCGGGGCGCGCCGCCGCCNNACCGCCGGCGGCGACCAGCCAGAGATCGTAGCGACCCTTGTTCGCCTCGACGTCGGCGACGCGACGCACGAAGGCGACGTGACTGCCGGTCGGCGAGGGCTGCGGATCGCTCACTCGATCGAGCGCGACCTGATCCTCGATGGTGTACGGGTGGCTGTCCGCCAGGGCGGGAGCGGCGGCCAACAGGCCGAGCAACAGCAGGCTGCGGTGCATCTTCGGTCTCCAAGAGGCGGTTGCGGTCGCCATGTGGAGGACCTCGCACCGGCTCGGCCGGCTGGCAGCTGCGAGGCGGTCCACCCGGCGCTGGCCCAGCTCGACCCACGTTCCTGGCGCTACCGGAAGATCCGGCCCGGCCACGGGCGGGTTGACTGGAATCTCCATGCGGCGGCGGATCATAGCCGCGAACGATGCGAAATCCACGCCGCGCTGTGCCGTGTCGCGGAGACTCATGGCAAGGCGCAGAAGACCATCGCGAAACCCGCTCCGGCGCGGCGCCCGCCGGCGGCCTGCGGCGGCCCGCCCGGCTGCCTGCTAGGCTCCGCGCGTCTCCCCGCGCCGCCGTCTCGCCATGCCCCCGACGCTCGCCGCCCGCCTCGCCGTCCTCGGCGCTGCCCTTCTGTTCTCGACGGGCGGCGCCGCCATCAAGGCGATCGAGCTCTCGGGCTGGCAGGTCGCCTGCCTGCGCTCGGGCATCGCCGCGCTCGCCGTGCTCCTGCTGCTGCCGGCGGCCCGCAACTGGCCCCGGCTGCCGGTGATCGCCGTCGGCGCGGTCTACGCGGCGACGATGATCCTGTTCGTTTCAGCGAACAAGCTGACCACTGCAGCGAACGCCATTTACCTGCAGTCGACGGCGCCGCTCTATCTCCTCCTGCTCGGCCCCTGGCTGCTGCGCGAACCGATCCGCCGCCGCGACCTCTGGTTCATGCTCGCCATCGCCGCCGGCATGGGCCTCTTCTTCGTCGGCACGGAGCCGCCCCGGGCGACGGCCACGGCCCCCCTGCTCGGCAACATCCTGGCCACCACGGCCGGCGTCACCTGGGCGCTCACCGTCGTCGGCCTGCGCGCCTTGGGGCGCCTGCCGACCGGCGCCACCGTCCAGCAGAACCTCGCAGCCGACACCCGCAGCGCGCAGGCAGTCGTCACCGGCAACGTCATCGCCTTCCTGGTCTGCCTGCCGATGGCCCTGCCGGTGACGTCGATGCGGCCCGTGGACGCCGTCCTCCTCGGCTACCTCGGCGTCTTTCAGATCGGCCTCGCCTACGTCTTCCTCACGGTCGGCCTGCGCCGCGTGCCGGCGCTCGAGGCCTCGCTGCTGCTGTTCCTCGAGCCGGTCCTCAACCCGGTGTGGGCCTGGCTGGTCCACGGCGAGCGGCCCGGCAGCTGGGCCGCCGCTGGCGGCGGCCTGATCATGGCGACGACCCTGATCAAGACCTGGTTCGACCGCCGCGGCTAGGTCTTCCGTAGCTCCCGGCGGCAGGCGAGCAAGGCGAGACGCCGCGCATACCGCCATGTCTCTGCCATCATGCGGGCGTCGTCCTGCCCTACCCTCGCCCCTGTTCCGGCCCTGCCCGCCGGTGTAGCGTTACCTGCCAGAAAGCCCGCGAGCGCGACCCGCAGCCCCCTCCTCGCCTCGCCTTCGGAGACCCCATGAGCCAGCCGTTGCACACCCCCCGTCGGGATTGGAAGGATGCTGTCATTCTCGTGCTCGGAGCCGTCGTGCTCCTGCTCGGCGCGGTGGTCGCCAGGGGCAAGCTCGGCTCGCTGACCTCACCCGGCAGCGGCCTGCCAGTGGGCGTCTTCGACGTCGTCCTCGACCGCGAGAACCTGGGCTTCATCGAGATCCAGTTCGACCAACCGCTCGGCGCCGGCAAGGAAGGCGCGATCCTCGGCCAAGCACCGGCGACGATCGACCCCGGCATCGGCGGCGTCTGGAAGTGGAAGGACAGCCACGTACTGCGCTTCGAGGCCAGCAATCGCCTCGCCGTCGCCACCGAATACACCATCTCTCTGCTGCCCGAGCGTCTCCTAGCCAGCGGCCAGCCGTGGCGCGGCGACCGCGTGCTCAGGGTCAAGACCGACCAATTCAAGGTCGAGAGGGTCGAGCTGTTCGAGGAGCCGGTGCCCGACCGCAAGGGCTACGTGACGCTGCGCGGCCAGGTGCGCTTCAACTACGCCGTCAACCCAGAACAGCTGGCCGGCAAGATCAAGCTGTTCGACCCGGAGGCCTCCGAGCCGAGCGACCTCGAGCTCGAGGCCGACTGGCAGACCGAGGAGATCGGCGTGCGTACCGTGCCGCTGCTCAAGGGCAAGGACGAGCGGACGGTCAAGATCAGCATCGACGGCGCCCTGACCTCGGTGCGTGGCAACCTGCCGCTCGGCGAGACCTACGAGAAGGAGGTCGTGCTCGGCTCCTCGGTCAAGCTGACGGTGCGCAGCGTCGAGGCGATCGCCGGCGAGAAGAGCTCGACCCTGCGGGTGATGCTGTCCTCGACCGCCGACCCCGACCGCTCCAGCCGCTTCGTCAGCGTCGACCCAGCGGTCGAGCTCCGGTTGACCAGCGAGCGCAACAGCCTCGACCTGGTGGGCCCCTTCGTTCCTGGCGAGACCTACACGGTCAAGCTGGCCAAGGGCTTGCCGAGCCAGGACGACGCCAGCCTGCAGGACGACTACGAGGTGGACATCGAGGTCCCTGACCTCGAGCCGAGCCTCGACTTCCAGAGCGCCGGCCGCTTTCTGTCCAAGAGCGGGTTCCACGCCGTTGCCCTGCAGAGCGTCAACCAGGCGCAGGCCGACCTCACCATCGACCGGGTCTACCGCAACAACCTGTTCGCCCTCTTCCAGTTCCAAAGCTGGGAGGTCAACCGCGACGAGTACTACAACGACACCATCTCGCACGCGCTCGGCGACCGCCTGGCCGACGAGACACTCGAGCTGCGGCAGGTTCCGAACAAGACCGTGGTCACCGCCATCGACCTGGACAAGTGGGTGGCGCGCGAAACGCCGGGCCTCTATCGCATCGGGCTCACCAAGGCGGGCGAGTACTCCGGCACGCAACGTTGGCTCTTGCTCACCGACCTCGGCATCGTCGCCAAGCGCGGCCTGACGCCGGACGGCGGCGAGCTCAACGTCTGGGTGTCGTCCTTCGCCAACCTGCAGTCCGTGGCTGGCGCGCACATCCGGGTGGTCTCGGACCAGAACCAGACCCTGGCCGAGGGCAACACCGACGCCAACGGCGCCTGGTCGACCAAGGGGCTGCCGGCGGCGGGCGAGGGTGGCCCGTATCTGCTGATCGTCGACAAGGGCGACGACTTCTCGTTCCTACTCTTCGACCAGAGCCGCGTCGACCTCACCGGCTTCGACGTCGGCGGCGCCACGCTGTCGGCCGGCGGCTACAACGCCTTCCTCTACGGCGAGCGCAACCTCTACCGCCCCGGCGAGACCGCGGTCGGCGTCGCCGTCGTTCGTGACCGGCGTCTGGCGCCACCACCGACGATGCCGCTCATCCTCCGCCATCGCGACCCCCAGGGTCGCGAACGCGGTGACCAAAAGGTGACGGCGGACAGCAAGGGCGCGATCGAGTGGTCGCTCGCCCTGCCCAACTACACGCCGACCGGCCACCACACCCTCGAGCTCCTGGCCGGCGACGAGATCGTCGGCACCTACCACTTCCAGGTCGAGGACTTCGTTCCCGACCGCATCAAGGTCGAGATCACCAGCCCCGCCGACGAGAAGGGCGTCCACCTCGGCGACGCTATGAAGTGGACCGTCGCCAGCCAGTACCTGTTCGGGCCGCCCGCTGCCGGTCTGCCGGTGGAGACGCGTGTTCGGCTGGTCGAGTCGCCCTTCGTTCCGGCCGGCTTCGACACCTACACCTTCGACAACCCAGACCGCAGCTTCGAGCCGCGGGAGCTCGCCAACCTCACCGACAGCCTCGACGACGAGGGCCGCAAGGAGTTCAGCGTCACCCTGCCGGAGCACCTCGCGGTGCCGTCGGGCATCGAGGCGCAGATCACCGCTCGCGTCCAGGAGCAGGGCGGTCGTGGCGTGGCGGCGATGAAGCGCCTGCGCTTCCATCCCTATCCCTACTATCTGGGCCTGCGCAAGGTCGGCGAGGACTTCGGCGAGCCCGGCAAGCCGACCGCGCTCGACTGGGTCGCGGTGACCCCCGAGGGCAAGGCCACCAAGGGCGTCAACCTGCGCGCCGAGCTCTTCCGCGACGAGTGGAACACCGTGCTGCGCCGCGGCTCGGACGGCACCTGGAACTACGAGTCGACGCGGCGGCCGATCCTGGTCGACACCCAGACGCCGGCCAGTGCCGAGAAGGGCACCGTGAGCTTCACCCCGCGCGAGTACGGCGCCTACCGCCTGGTCTTGAGCGACCTGGTGAGCGGTGCCTCGACCGCCGTCACCTTCTACGTCAGCGGCTGGGGTTACTCGCCGTGGGCGCTCGAGAGCCCGGCCCGCGTCGAGCTCACCCTCGATCGCAACGAGTACCAACCCGGTGATACCGCCAAGCTGTTGGTCAAGGCGCCGTTCGCCGGCAAGCTGATCGTCACCATCGAGCGCGAGCACGTGTTCTGGAGCACCGTCCAGACGCTGACCGGCAACACCGGCGAAATCCAGGTGCCGGTGACCGCCGACCTGCGCCCCAACGCCTACGTCAGCGTCCTCCTGGTGCGCGGCAGCGCCGACCTCGGGCCGGGCATGGTCGGCCGCGCCTTCGGCACGGTGCCGATCAACGTCGACCGCACCGCCAACCAGCTGCCGGTCAAGCTCACCGCGCCGGCCGAGATGCGGCCGGAAGGCCCGCTGACGGTCGAGATCGACAGCGCGCCGGGGGCAGTCGTCACCCTGTCGGCGGTCGACGAGGGCATCCTGCAACTGATCGCCCAGAAGACGCCGGATCCGTTCTCCTACTTCTACGCCAAGCTGGCGTTGTCGGTCGACGCCTACGACCTGTTCAGCCAGCTGATGCCGGAGGTCAACCCGAAGGCGCCAGCGGGCGGCGGCGAAGATCTCGAGGGCAGCGCCCAGTTCCTCCGCACCGAGGGTATTCGTCGGGTCGAGCCGGTGGCCTTCTGGTCCGGCGTCCTCACCGCCGACGCCAACGGCAAGGCGCGCGCCACCTTCCAGGTCCCCGAATTTCAGGGCGCTCTGCGGCTGATGGCCGTCGCCAACCGTGGCGCCCAGTTCGGCGCCGCCGACAGCATGCTGCGGGTGCGCACGCCGCTCGTCCTGCTGCCGACCTTCCCGCGCTTTCTGTCCTACGGCGACACGCTGAAGGTCCCCGTCGGCGTGCGCAACGACACCGGTCAGAAGGGGACCTTCGACGTCACCATGGCGGCCGAGGGTGCGGTCACCGTCGGCAAGCCGGCCCAGCAACAGGTGACGGTCGACAACGGCCGCCAGGAGACCCTCTTCTTCACCGTCGACAGCACCGAGAAGGGAACGGCCGCCCACTTCACGGTGACCGCCAGCGGAGCGGGCGAGACCTCCAAGTCCACCGCGCAGTTGCCGGTCGGACCCGACCTGCCGGCCCGCACCGTCGAGCAGAACGGCAGCTTCGCCGAGGCCAAGAGCAGCCTGGCCAACGACACCGTCGCCGGCTTCCGCGCCGACGGCCTGCGGCGCGACCTGCGCATCGGGCCGCTGCCGGTCCTCGCCCTCGCGGGCAAGCTCGAGAGCCTGCTGCGGTACCCATACGGCTGCGTCGAGCAGACGACCTCGAAGGCGTTCCCGCTGGTCTACCTCGCCGACTTAGCCAAGCAGCTGTCGCCCGACGCCTTGCACGGCCAGGAGCCGGCGGCGCTGATCCAGGAGGCCCTCCGCCGCCTGGCGACGATGCAGGTCGACGACGGCGGCTTCTCGATGTGGCCGGGTGGCGACACCTCGGTTGCCTGGGGCAGCCTCTACGCCAGCCACTTCCTGGTCGAGGCCCGTCGTGCCGGGCATCCGGTCGCGGGCTACCTCTACGACCAGGCGCTCGACTGGGTCAGCCGACAGCCGAACGCCGGCGAAGAGACCTCGGGCTCCGAGCTCCAGCGCACCGCCTATGCCCTCTACATCCTGGCCCGCGCCGGTAAGGCCGACCTCGGCAGCATGGACTTCGTGCGCGACCGGCTGAGCGACAAGCTGCCCGGCGACGCCCGCGCCCTGTTGGCGGGCGCCTACGCCGCGGTCGGCAACAGCAAGGCGGTTGGCGAGCTGATCAAGGGGGTCAAGGAGCTCGAGACGATCGAGCGTCAGACGGGGGACAACCTCGACTCGACGATCCGGCGGCGAGCCGTCCTGCTGCTCGCCCTGCTCGACGCCGCGCCGAGCGATGCCCGCATCCCGACGCTGGCCGACCGCCTGATGCGCGACACCGAGATCGACGGCTGGTGGACGACGCAGGAGACCAGCTTCGCCCTCCTCGCCATCGGCCAGCTGGCGCAGCGCCAGGGCAAGATGGCCCCTTACAGCGGCAAGGTCTACGCCGGCGACAAGCTGGTCGCCTCGTTCGACAACAAGCCGGTGACCATCACCACCACCGGCACCGCACCGGTGCGGGTCGAGATGAACGCCGGCTACCAGGCCAACGCGGCCTTCTACAGCTACCGCCTGCGCGGTATCCCCACCGACGCTGCCTTCAAGCCAGAGAGCGCCGGCCTCGAGGTGCAGCGCAAGGTCTTCGACCGCGAGGGCCGCGAGGCCGACCTCGCGACGGTGCCGCAGGGTGCCCTGATGATCGTCAAGACCTCGGTGCGCAGCGTCGTCGGTGACCTCGAAAACGTGGTCGTCGAGAACCTCCTGCCGAGCGGCCTCGAGGTCGAGAACCCCCGCCTCGAGGGCTCGGAGGCCATGCCCTGGCTCGAGTGCAAGCTCGACGCGCAGTCGATGGACATCCGCGACGACCGCGTGCTGGCCTTCACCAGCCTGACCAACAACGAATGGATCGACCTCTGCGTGTTGGTGCGGGCGGTCTCACCGGGTACCTTCCGGCTGCCCCCCGTGCAGGCCGAGGCGATGTACAACCCGGCGATCCACGTCACCGGCGCCCGCGGCTCGATCACGGTCGTGCAGCCGTAGCAGGAGATCAGGAAGGACGCCGAGCCATCCGGTGCCCGGCGTCCTTCCCGCGTTATCCTGCCCCGCCATGACTGAACCCCTGCGCCACGACTGGACCGTTCCCGAGCTGCGGGCGATCCATGACCTGCCGTTGACCGAGCTCGTGTTCCGCGCCCAGACGGTGCACCGTGAGCACCACGACCCGCGCAAGGTCCAGCTCTGCACGCTGCTCTCGATCAAGACCGGCAACTGTCCCGAGGACTGCGCCTACTGCCCGCAGAGCGTCCACTACGAGACGCCGGCGGACACTCATGGATTGCTCGACCGGGCCGACGTCGTCGCCGCGGCGCGCGCGGCCCGCGACGGCGGTTCGACCCGTTTCTGCATGGGCGCCGCCTGGCGCGAGGTGCGCGACGGCAGGGAATTCGACCGCGTCCTCGGGATCGTCGAAGCGGTCGCCGCCGAGGGGCTCGAGGTGTGTTGCACCCTGGGCATGCTGTCTGCCAGTCAGGCGGCAAGGCTGAAGACCGCAGGCCTCACGGCCTACAACCACAACCTCGACACCGGTCGCGAGTTCTACGACCGCATCATCTCGACCCGCACCTACGACGACCGCCTGCGCACCCTCCAACACGTCCGTGACGCCGGCATCACCGTCTGCTGTGGCGGCATCCTCGGGCTCGGCGAAGAGGTCGACCATCGCCTCGACATGCTGGCCACCCTCGCCGGCTTCGACCCCCATCCCGAGAGCGTGCCGATCAACGCCCTGGTGCGCGTCGCCGGCACACCGCTCGCGGACCGGCCGCCGGTGGCGTCGATCGACATCGTGCGCATGATCGCCACCGCACGCATCGCCCTGCCGACGAGCCGCGTCCGCCTGTCCGCCGGTCGCACCGAAATGTCGCTCGAGACGCAGGCGCTGTGTTTCCTCGCCGGCGCCAACTCGATCTTCACCGGCGAGCGGCTCCTCACCACGCCGAACCCCGGCCAGAGCCACGACGAAGCGATGCTGGCCACCCTCGGCCTCGTGCCCGAGACGGCGTCCGCCACCACCTGAGACCAGCGCCGCCCGCGATGCCAGGGTCCATCCTCGCCGACCTCGCCCAGCGCCTCGACGCGCTGCAGAGTGGCGGTCTTCACCGTTCGCTGCGCCTGCCGAGCGGCATCGACTGGAGCTCCAACGACTACCTCGGGCTGTCCACCGACCCGCGGTTGCGGCGGCGCCTGCTCGAACGCCTGACCGCCCAGCCCGACCTCGCCCTTGGCGCGCCGGGCTCGCGCCTGCTACGCGGCAACACGGGCTGCCACCAGGCGCTCGAGGACCGGCTCGCGGCGTGGAAGGGAAGCGAGGCGGCGCTGCTGCTGGCCAGCGGCTGGCAAGCCAACGTCGGGCTCCTCGGCGCCCTGCTCGGACCCCACGATCGCGTCATCTCAGACGCCCAGAACCATGCCAGCCTGATCGATGGGCTTCGCCTGGCCGGCTGCACGCGCACCATCGTTCCCCACCTCGACCTCGACGCGGTCGCCGGCGCCCTGGCGCGCCGCCACGCCGGCGGGCACACCTTCGTGGTCACCGAGTCGCTGTTCAGCATGGACGGCGACGTCGCTGACTTGACGCGCCTGGCCGCCCTCGCCGACCAGCACGGCGCCGGCCTGATCATCGACGATGCCCATGCCACCGGCCTGTACGGACCGCGCGGCGCCGGCCTCGCCACGTCGCTCGAGCCGCCGCCTCTGGCGATCGTCTCCACCTTCGGCAAGGCGTTCGGCCTCGCCGGCGCCTTCGTCGCCGGCCCACGGGTGGTGATCGACAACCTGCTGAACCGCGGCCGCGCCTTCCTGTTCTCGACCGCCGTGCCGCCGCTCCTGGTCACCGCCATCGACGTCGCGCTCGACCTGGTCATTGCCGCCGACCGCGAGCGCCTGCTGCTCGTCGCCCTCGCCGATCGGCTGCGCCAGCGCCTGCGGGCGGGCGGCCTCGACTGCCTGGCGAGCTGTGGGCCGATCGTGCCGGTCGTCCTCGGCGACAACCAGGAGGCGATGGCGGTCGCCGCGCGGGTGCAGGCTCGAGGCTTCGACGTGCGCGCCGTGCGGCCGCCGACGGTCGCCCCCGGCACCGCTCGCCTGCGCATCTCGGTGCACGCCAACCACAGCCTCGCCGAGGTCGACGCCCTCGCCGCGGCGGTGGTCGCCGCCGTCAGTAGCCGCAGCAGCCGCGCGAGTGAGCTCCCCGCGCCGCCCACCGCCGAGCTGATCGGAAACGCTCCCCAATGAGCCTCGCCGTCCTCGGCACCGACACCGGTGTCGGCAAGACGCTGGTGTCCGCCCTCCTCCTCGAACGCTATGGTCGGCAACACCGCCTGGCCTACTGGAAGCCCGTCGCCACCGGCTCCCGCGACGAGCGGGACACCGACACCGTGGCTTCGCTGGTCACGGCGCCGTACCAGCCGCTCGACGAGACTTACCTCCTACCCGAACCGCTGTCGCCCCATCTCGCTGCGCGCCGCGCCGGCGTGCGCATCGACCCTGCCGGCATCCTGGCCGACTGGCGGCGTCATCGGGACCGCGGCGGGCGCGACAGCGGCGGCCGCGGGCGACGGCGCGGGCGCGAGCTGGTCGTCGAAGGCGCAGGCGGCCTGCTGGTGCCGCTCGACGACGCCGGCACCCTGCTCGTCGACGTCGTCGCAGCCATGGGCCTGCCCGCTCTCGTGGTGGCACGTTCGAGCCTCGGCACCATCAACCACACCCTGCTTACCCTGGAGGCCCTGCGCGCACGGCAGGTGGCGATCGCCGGCGTCGTCCTCGTCGGCCCGCCCAACGCCGACAACCGGGACGCCATCGCTACGTTCGGGCGCGTCGCGGTGCTGGCCGAGGTGCCGCCACTGTCGCGCGTCGACGCCGCCGGCGTCGCCGACGCCGCCGCCGACTTCGACCGGGACGCCAAGCTCGCAGCCTGCCTTGGAGCGCCAGGATGAGCGGCGACCCGGACTGGCTCGAGCTCGATGTCCAGCACGTCTGGCACCCGTACACCCAGCACGCCCTGGCGGGCCCGCCGCTGCCGGTGGTCGGAGCCGAGGGTGTCTGGCTCGAGCTGGCCGACGGCCGTCGCATCCTCGACGCCATCTCCTCCTGGTGGCTCAACGTCCACGGCCACAACCACCCGCGGCTGAACGCCGCCCTCCGCGCCCAAGCCGCACAGCTCGCCCAGGTCATCTTCGCCGGCTTCAGCCACGAAGCGGCCGCACGTCTCGCGGCCGAGCTCATCGCACGGGCGCCGGCCGGCCTGTCGCGCGTCTTCTACTCCGACGACGGCTCGACCGCCGTCGAGGTGGCGCTCAAGATGTGCTGGCAGCTGTGGCGCAACCGCGGCCAGCCCGAGCGCCGCGTCTTCGTCGCCCTCGAGCACGCCTACCACGGCGATACCTTCGGGGCGATGGCGGCGAGCGGCGTCGCGGTGTTTCACCAGGCCTTCGCGGACCTCTTGTTCCACGTCGAGCGCGTGCGCGTTCCGGGCGCTGCCGAGGCGAGCGAGCTGCCGAGCCTCGACGAGCTGCTCGCCCGCCGCGGCCATCAGGTGGCGGCGGTGATCGTCGAGCCGATGCTGCAAGGCGCCGGCGGCATGCGGCTGTGGCCGGCCAGCGGACTCGCCGAGGTGCGGCAGCTGACGCGGACCTACGGCATCCCGCTGATCGCCGACGAAGTGCTGACCGGGTTCGGCCGCACCGGCGCCCTATTCGCCTGCAACCATGCCTCGGTGAGCCCGGACGTCCTCTGCCTGTCGAAGGCGCTGACCGGCGGCATGCTGCCCCTCGGCGCCACCCTCGCGAGCGAGGAGATCTTCCAGGCCTTCTGGAGCGCGGATCGCGGCAAGACGTTGTTCCACGGCCACTCCTACACCGGCAACGCCCTCGCCTGTGCGGTCGCTCGCGAGAGCCTGGCGATCTTCGACGACGAGGGCTGTCTCGACCGCATCGGCCGGCTCGAGGCGGTGTTCGAAGACGCGCTCTCGGCGCTCGCCGGCCTGCCGCTCGTCCAAGCCACCCGCTGCCTCGGCGGCATGGCCGCGCTCGACCTCGCCCCCCGCGGTGACGGTGGCTATCTCGACGCCCTCGGCCCCCACCTTCACCGGCGCTTCCTCGACCGCGGCGTCCTGCTGCGGCCGCTCGGCAACACCCTGTACCTGCTGCCGCCGTATGCCATCACCGACGACGAGGTGCGGTCCGTGATGGCCGTCGTCGGTGACGTGCTGGCCGATCCCTGAGGCGTCGCTGGCCGCGTCCCCCCAGGGGACCCCGCCGTCGACGCCACCCGCCATGTCCCCTCCGAGCCGCCACCGCCCCGCCGGCGAACGCCTGCGCGCCGCCCTTGGCCAGCTGAAGCGACTCCGTCGCCGTCACCTGCGCTGGCTGTTCGCGCTGCCGCCGGTGGCGTTCCTGCTCTTCCTCCTGTTCGACGCCGCCTTTCCCTTTCCCTACTCCCGCCTCAATCGCCCGCGGTCGATCGTCGTCCTCGACCGCAACGACGAGCCGCTGCGCATCTTCCTGGCAGCCGACCAGCGCTGGCGCATCCCCGTCGCCCTCGACGAGCTGCCACCCGAGCTGCCGCGCGCCCTGGTGGCGGTCGAGGATCGCTGGTTCGGCCGGCACCCGGGGGTCAACCCGCTGGCCATCGCGCGCGCCGCCTGGGGCAACCTGCGCCACGGCCGGGTGATCTCCGGCGGCTCCACGCTGGCGATGCAGATCGCCCGGATGGCCGACCCCGGGCCGCGCACGCTGCCGTCGAAGCTGCGCGAGGCCTTCCGCGGCCTGCAGCTCACCTGGCACCTGACGCCGACCGAGCGGCTCACCGCCTACCTCAACCTGGCCCCCTACGGCCGCAACGTCGAGGGGGTCGGCGCCGCCGCCCGCTTCCTGTTCGGCAAGCCGGCGAACCGTCTGTCGCTGGGCGAGATCGCGCTCCTCGTCGCCCTGCCGCGGGCGCCCAATGGCCTCGACCCGGTGCGCAAGCCAGCCGCCGCCCTCGAGGTCCGCGACGCCGTCCTCGATCGCCTGGTCACCCTCGGCGTCGCCACCGCCGACCAGGCGGCCAGCGCCCGCCGCCAGTCGCTGCCGCGCGCCTACGCCAGCACGCCGCGGCAGGCGCCCCATCTCACCGAGATGCTCGCCGCCCGCTGGCGGCGCGTCAGCACGGCGCGCGGGCCGGCCTCCCCCAGCGCGGGCAACGACGCGGCGGCCCGGCGCGCCGAGATCGCTACAACCCTCGACCTCGCCGTCCAACACACCGCCGAGGAGCAGGTTCGCGGGCGGATTCGCGAGCTTCGCCAGCTGGGTATCGGCAACGCCGCCGTGGTGGTGGTCGAGATCGCCGGCCGCGAGCTGCGCGCCCTGGTCGGCTCGGCCGATCACGACGACGTCGTCCATCAGGGTCAGGTCAACGGCGCGGTCGCCCGCCGTTCGCCCGGTTCGGCGCTCAAGCCCTTCCTCTACGGCTTGGCCTACGACACCGGCATGCTGGTGCCCGCCAGCTACCTGCTCGACGTGCCCACCGACTTCCGCGGCTACGTGCCCCAGAATTACGACGGCCGCTACCGCGGCCGGGTCACCGCCCACGACGCGCTGGTGCAGTCGCTCAACGCCTCGACCGTGCGCCTGCTGTCGGCCCTCGGCGTCGAACGCCTGCTCGACCTGCTGCGCGCCGGCGGTCTCGCCACGCTCGACCGCCCAGCCACCGACTACGGGCTACCGCTCGTCCTCGGCGGCGGCGAGGTGACCCTGCTCGACCTCACCGACCTCTACGCCGCTCTCGCCGCCGGCGGCGTCTACCAGCCGCTGGCCATGCTGCGCGAGGCGAGCGCGGGGCCCCCGTCGACGCACCCCGCACCGGCCGATCCAGCCACCCTGCCAGCCAACGCCCGGCGCCTGTTCTCCGCCGAGACGGCGGCGCTGCTCCTGCGAGCCCTCCACGAGCTCAAGCGGCCCGACCTGCCGTCCTCCTGGGACCTCACCGTCGGCGCTCCGGCCGTCGCCTGGAAGACCGGCACGTCCTTTGGCCATCGCGACGCGTGGGCGATGGGCGTCTCGCGGCGCTACGCGATCGGCGTCTGGGTCGGCAACTTCGACGGCCGCGCGGTCAAGGGTATTTCCGGGGCCGAGAACGCCGGCCCCTTGCTGTTCGATCTTTTCCGCGCCCTGGAGCCGGGGGCGTCGCTGCCCGAGCCACCGGGCCTGCGCATCGAGCCGATCGAAGTCTGCGCGCTGTCGCACGATCTGCCCGGCCCGTCTTGCCGCAACCGGGTGACGATCGAGTACCTGCCGGGTCGTTCGAAGCTGCATGGCTGCACCCTGCACCGGCCGGTCCTTGTCGACCGCGACACCGGCGAGCTCCTTGCCGGCGACTGCCTGGCCACCCGCCCGTACGTCGAAAGGATCCTCACCGTCTACCCCCCTGAGCTCGTCGCCTGGTGGCGCGCCCAGGGTCAGCCAAGCGAAGGTGCCCCCCACCTGTCGGACCGCTGTCGCGGCATTCCTGGCGGCGACCCGCCGAAGATCGCGTCCCCCGACGGCAGCACCCCGTACCGGCTGCGCCCCGACGCGCCGGCCGCCTACCAACAGGTGCCCCTCGTCGCCCACGCCGGGCCGGAAGTGCGCGCCCTCTACTGGTACCTCGACGGCGAGCTCGTCGCCACCGTGGCGCCGGGCGACCAGACCTTCCTGCCGCTCGCCCGCGGCCGCCACAAGCTGGTGGTGGTCGACGACACCGGCAGGAGCGACCGCGTCGAGTACAGCGTCCAGTAGCGCGCCGACGCTCGGTGCGCTCGGCAGCATGCGACCGCGCGAACGCCGGTGCTAGAGTCTCTCCTTCATCGGCCGCCAGAGGCGGAGAGAGCCCGCCAGACCATGATCGACACCCTCGAGGCGCCCGCCGAGACGCACGCTCCCACGATGGCCCCCTCCGTCTCCGACCAGCAGCGGCCGTCTCCCGTCCTGCGCGACCACGTCCTCGGTCGCGTCCCCGGCAGCAACCCTGACGGACCGACGTTGGTCCTCGTCGGCGGGCTGCATGGCAACGAGCCGGCGGGCACGCTGGCCATTCGACGCGTGCTGGCGACCATCGAGCGCGAGGCCATGCCGCTCCGCGGACAGCTCCTTGGGCTGTCGGGCAACCTCTCGGCCCAGGCCGAGAAACGACGCTACCTCGATCGGGACTTGAACCGCGCCTGGCTGCCCGAGCGGGTTCGCCAGCTGCGCGCCGACGGCCCCGCCGGCTGGGGTGCCGAGGACCGCGAGCAGCTCGAGCTACTCGACATCTTCGACCACCTGCTGGCCACCGCTCGCGGCGAGCTGTTCATCATCGACCTCCACACCACCTCGGGCGACGGGGTGCCGTTCGGCAACATGGCCGACACGCTCCACAACCGTCGCTTCGCCATGGCCCTGCCGGTGCCGATCATCGTCGGCCTGGAGGAAGAGCTCGCGGGAACGATGCTCGACTTCCTGGAGACGCGCGGCTTCGTCACCCTCGGTTTCGAGAGCGGCCAGCACGACGCGCCGACGTCGGTGGACCACGCCGAGGCGGCGATCTGGATCGCCCTCGACTCGGCCGGCCTCCTGCCCTCGACCGCTGGAGCGCGCCTCGCTGCCGCCCGCGCCCTGCTGGCCGACATGTGCCGGAGCCTGCCGCGGGTCCTCGAAGTCCTCTATCGGCACGCGATCGCTCCCGTCGACGCATTCCGCATGCTGCCGGGCTTCACCAACTTCCAGCCGGTCCTCCGGCAACAGAAGCTCGCCGAGGACTGTCGCGGCGACGTGTGCTCGCCGCGCTCCGGTCGTTTGCTCATGCCGCTCTACCAGAAGCTCGGCGACGACGGCTTCTTTCTGATCCGCGAATTCCGGCCGCTCTGGCTGCGGGTGTCGACCGTCTGCCGCCGGCTGCGCCTCGACCGCGCCGTCCGGCTCTTGCCCGGCGTCCACGGGGTGCCCGGCCAGCCGGAATCGGTGGACGTCGACCAACGCATCGCCCGTTGGGTCGCCCTCGACCTCTTCCACCTCCTCGGCTACCGCCGGCACCGCCGCCAGGGCAACCGGGTCGTGCTCTCGCGCCGCCTCGAGCCCGCCCGAGCTCGGCGCGCTCGCTGAGCCCGCGCGCCCCGATCCTGCCCCAGGTCCGGCACCGGCCGGCCATCGCCGGCGGGTGAATTTGGGTGTACTGTTCGCCGAGTTTTTCTTACCAACCTGACTGGAGGCTGCAAATGGAAGACGGCGGCGGTGGCGGTGGCATTGGTCTGATCGGCGGTCTGCTCTACGTGGTGGTCATGGTGGTCGTGATCGCCGGCATGTGGAAGGTCTTCGTCAAGGCTGGAAAGCCGGGTTGGGCTTGCCTGGTGCCCTTCTACAACCTGTGGGTGCTGGTCGAAATCGCGGGCAAGCCTGCCCTGTGGTTCGTCCTCTGCCTGATTCCCTTCGTCAACCTGATCATCTTCATCCTGCTGTCGATCGAAATCGCCAAGAAATTCGGCAAGGGCACCGGCTTCGGCATCGGCCTGGGGCTGCTCTCGCCGATCTTCTTCCCGATCCTCGGCTTCGGCGACGCCCGCTACCAGGGCTGACGCTTCACGGCCCAGTGGGCCGGCAAGCATGCGCGTCTGCACGAAACCGCCCCATTTTCCGGGGCGGTTTTTTCTTTTCCGCTCGGCTCGCCACGGTGCGGCCCACCCCGGCCCACCCCAGCCCCACCTCGCCCCCTNNACACCCCGGCCCACCCCAGCCCCACCTCGCCCGGTGGGAAGGCCGCATCATGAACAGCTGAACGTGCTCGGCCGCCGTGAGGCGGGCACGGCGCCGCCAGGTCACTTCCGTCTGGCGACCCTGGCCTTGTGGCCCTTCGCCAACCGAGAGGCGGTTTAGCCCCTTGGCGACCGGGCGCGCCCCGCACGCCAGGGTAGTGGCCCAACCACCCGATGAACGGTCGTCCCCTCGCTGAACGCTCGGAATAATGCCGCCCGTTCGAGGAAAACAACGACCTCATGGAATCGACCCACAAGACCTCCAGCCCCGTCCGGTGGCCGCAGCCATGTCGGTGACCATCGCGCTGTTCGTCGCTGGTGTCGCCTTCGGCCTCGCCGGCGCCTGCATGTGGGCGTGGGGCGTCCACAGCGGTCAGTTCCGCGACCTCGAAAAGACCAAAGACCAGCTGTTCTGGCCCGAGATCGCGCCCGAGCAGCCACGACCCGGCGTGGCCGCGCGGCCCGTCGAGCGACCTGAGGAGACTGTCGGATGAGCGTCACCGCGGAGCAGTTGCCCGAAGGCGGAAGCACCGTCACCCGCCGGCGCGTGTTGGCCTGGACCAGCGTCTTCGGCCTACTCGGGGCCGGGCTGGTGGCGACCATCTCCAACCTGCTGTTCTTCAAGCCGCGGGTGACCTACGGCGAGCCGTCGCGCTTCCGCATCGGTCGGCCCGAGTCGTTCCCCCTCGGCACCCGCCTGCCGCTCGCGCGCCAACGGGTCACCATCGTCCGCACCGCCGCTGGCATCGGGGCGATCTCAAACACCTGCACCCACCTCGGCTGCGTCATCGCGACCACCGACATCGGCTTCGCCTGCCCCTGTCACGGCAGCCGCTTCGACGCCGACGGCACCGTCCTCGGCGGCCCGGCGCCGCGGCCGCTACCCTGGTTCGAGTGCGCGATGTCGCCCAATGGCGAGGTCGAGGTCGACACCAGCGCATCGGTAGCGACAGGCACCTTCCTGCGCGTCTGAACGAGCGACCATCATGTCCGCCGAACCGGGTTTCCTCGCCAGCCTCCTCGACCTGCCGCGCAACCTCTGGCGGTCGCTGTTCCGCCGCGACCTGCCGAGCTCCGACCTCGGGCGCTCGCAGACGTCGTTCGCCAACTTCTTCCTCCACATCCACCCGGTCAAGACCCACACCAACTCGCTGCGCCCGACCTACACCCTGGGCCTCGGCATCATCTCCTTCGCCCTGTTCCTGATCCTGATCGTCAGCGGCGTGCTGCTGATGTTCTACTACGTGCCGTCGGTCGAGCAGGCGCACAACCGCATGCTCGACCTCGACGGCACCGTCGCCTTCGGCTCGCTGCTGCGCAACATGCACCGCTGGTCGGCGCACGCCATGGTGGCGATCGTCTTCCTGCACCTCTGCCGCGTCTTCTTCACCGGCAGCTACAAGCCGCCCCGCGAGTTCAACTGGGTGCTCGGCGTCGGGCTATTCCTGCTCACCCTGTTCTCCTCGTTCACCGGCTACCTCCTGCCGTGGGACCAGCTCGCCTACTGGGCAATCACCGTCGGCACCGCCATCTCGAGCTACGCGCCGGTGGTCGGCGAGCAGATCCGTTTCCTCCTGCTCGGAGACGGCATCGTCGGCCAGGAGGCGCTGATCCGCTTCTACGTGCTCCACGTCGCGGTCCTGCCGGTGGTGATGACGCTCCTCGTCAGCGTCCACTTCTGGCGCATCCGCAAGGACGGCGGCCTGTCGCGGCCAGCGGGCAGCGACCTGCCGCTGGCGCCCGCCTTCGCGCGCACCGCGACCGCCGCCAAGCTCGAGGGCCTGGGCGCCCAGACCAAGACTCGCAAGACCAAGAGCTTCGGCGTCCTCGGCATGGTCAAGGGCCCGTTCTCGAAGGTCGGCAACACGCCGGACAACACCGTCTACTCGTGGCCCAACCTCTTCGTCGCCGAGCTGTTCTGCCTGGCCTTGACCGTACTCGTCGTCCTGCTGGTGTCGCTTGCCTTCAACGCGCCGCTCGAGGCCCCCGCCGACTCCACGCATCCACCCAATCCGTCGAAGGCGCCGTGGTACTTCCTCGGTCTCCAGGAAATGGTGTCGTACTCGGCCTTCTGGGGTGGCGTCGGCATTCCCACTCTGATGGTGCTCGGGCTCCTTCTGCTGCCCTACCTCGACCGCTCGCCTCAGGGCGTCGGGGTGTGGTTCTCGCGCCAGCGCCTGCTCGCCAACTCCCTGTTCATCCTGTTCGTGCTGACCAATCTCATCTTCATCGTGATCGGCACCTTCTTCCGCGGCCCGAACTGGGACTTGGTCGTTCCCTGGTAGCGCCAGGACCGAGCGGAGACACCTCATGCGCGTAGCTCTCGCCATCATCTCGGTCATCGTCCTCGCGATCCACGGGGTCGTCGCCTACAACCAGTTGTCGGCGCCCTGGCAGGGGATTCAGCAGCAGTACTTCGACGAAGCCGGCAAGCTCGCCGACAGCGACGCGGTGCGCGAGACCCTCGCCCGCCGCTCGCCGAAGATCGAGCAGACCATCGTCCGCAGCTTCGGGCCGGCACGCGTCGACCGCTGCACCACCTGCCACATCGCCGTCGACGACCCGCGCTTTGCCAACGGCGAGGAGCCGCTGCGCACCCATCCGCCGATCCCCGGCCACAAGCTCGAGAACTTCGGCTGCACCATCTGCCACGAGGGCCAGGGCCGCGCGGTCTCCGCCGAGGGCGCGCACGAAGGTGGCGAGGACTGGCCCTGGCCGCTCCTGCCGAAGGAGATGATCGAGGCCAACTGTGTGCAGTGCCATGCCGACCCGGGCTGGGCCGGTGCGCCGCACGTCAATGCCGGCCGCCGCCTCTTCTTCGAGCGCGCCTGCTACACCTGCCACACCATCGCCGACCTCTCCTACGGCTCGATCGGCCCCGAGCTCACCGAGGTCGGCAAGAAGCGGCGCTTCGACTACATCCTGGGCAAGATCAAGGACCCGCGGGCCACCGTGCCGACGTCGACGATGCCCCAGCAGGACTTGACCGACGAGCAGAGGTTGGACATCGCCACCTTCCTCGAGGCCCAACAGGGCGGCAGTCTGTCGCGCGCGCCGCTCGCCCAGTTCGTATCGGCCCAGCAGCAGCGACCGAGCACCCTGCCGCTCGAGCGCATCGTCGGCCCCGAAGGGGCGTCGATCGACGTCCTGCCGGCGGTCGACAAGGGCGCCGCTCTGGTACCACGCGTCGGCTGTCTGTCCTGCCACAAGCTCGACGACCGCGACGGCAAGGTCGGCCCTGACCTCGCCTGGACGAGCTCCCAGCGCGACGGCAGGTGGCTGATGGCGCACTTCCAGGATCCGAAGAGCGTGGTGCCGGGCTCGGTGATGCCGCCCTACCCGCTACCGCCCGAGGTCTTCGACTCGCTGTCGCAGTACCTGCTGTCCCGTCCTCTGCCGCCGGTGCCCGCCGAGCCGGCCGCGCAGTTCACCGCCCTCTGCGCCCGCTGCCACGGCGACACCGGGCGCGGCGACGGCGTGATCAACGGCTACCTCGACCCGCGGCCCCGCGATCTGACCAAGGCGTCGTTCATGAAGACCAAGACGCGCGAGCGGCTGATCGCCAGCGTGATGAACGGCGTGCCGGGGACCAGCATGGCGCCGTGGGGGCAGGTGCTCGGCGAGGAGCGCGCCGCCGCGTTGGTCGACTACGTGCTCGGCAACGTCGCCAAGGGCAGCGCCGCCAAGCTCACCACCCGCCAGGCTCCGGCGACGAACCCGGTGCCCTACAGCGCCGAGAGCGTCGCCCGCGGGGAGGAGACTTTCATGAATCGGTGCTGGGGCTGCCACGGCAAGAAGGCCGACGGGCACGGCCCCAACGCCGACCTCATCGTGCCGCGGCCGCGCAACCTGCGCAACACGCCGTTCGTCCGCGCCGCGCCCTACGCTCGGCTGCACGAGAGCGTCAAGTACGGCGTCCAAGGCACCGCCATGCCGGCCTCCGGCTTCGACTTCAACCTGGACGACAACGCGATCGGCGACGTCCTCAACTTCATCTACGGCCTCAACGGGCTCGGCGCTGCGCCGCCGCCGCCCGCTCCGTCCACCCCCAGCACGAGGTGACCATGACGACTGCAGCGATTCCCGCCCCCGGCGGCGGGCCGGCGGCGCCCGACAGCCACGAGGACAAGAGCGCGTTCTCGTTCCTGCTGGTAGCCGGCCTCTTTTTCGTGGTGTCGGGGCTGGTTGCCCTGATCATCGCCGCCAAGCTCAACTTTCCGACGCTGCTTGGCCAGGTCTCCTGGCTCTCCTTCGGCCGCCTGCGGCCGATCCACACCAACGGCATGCTGTTCGGCTGGCTGCTCGCGGCCGACATGGGGCTCTGCTTCTACCTGGTGCCTCGCCTCTGCGGCGTCAAGCTGTGGAGCGAGAAACTCGGCATGGCGACCCTCTGGCTGTGGGTGGTGATCATCCTCGGCGCGGTGGTCACCCTCGCCGCCGGCATGAACCAGGGCCTCGAGTACGCCGAGCTGCCGACCTGGCTCGACATCCTCGTCGTCGTTGCCTGGATCATGTTCGGGGTCAACCTGTTCGCCACCGTCGCCACCCGCCGCTACCAGCAGATGTACGTCTCGCTCTGGTACATCCTCGGCTCGGTGCTGTGGACCGCCTTCGTCTACCTGGTCGGCAACTTCGCCACCCTGTTCACCAGCGGCGTCAACCAGGCGAATCTCAACTGGTTCTACGTCCACAACGCGGTCGGCCTGATCTTCACCCCCTTCGGACTCGGCATCGGCTACTACTTCATCCCCAAGTCCGCTGAGACGCCGCTCTACTCGCACCGCCTGTCGATGATCGGCTTCTGGTCGCTGGCCTTCGTCTACGTCTGGACCGGCGCCCACCACATGCTGCACGGGCCGATCAGCCAGTGGCTGCAGACGGTGTCGATCCTCTTCTCGGCCATGCTGATCATCCCGGTGTGGACGTTGGTGTGGAACTTCCTGGCGACGATGAAGGGCCAGTGGCACCAGCTCAAGGACAACATTCCGATCAAGTTCCTGATGGCTGGCACGATTTTCTACCTGCTGACCTGCTTCCAGGGCCCGATGCACGCCCTGCGCAGCGTCAACGCCATCGTCTCGAAGACCGACTGGATCGTCGGCCACGCCCACATGGCGGTGCTCGGCGCCTTCTCGTTCTTCGCCATCGGTGGCTCCTACTACGCCATTCCCCGCATGCTGAAGACGCGCCTGCACTCCCTGGCGCTGGCCAACGCCTCCTTCTGGCTGTGGTTGGTCGGCGGCCTGTCGTTCTTCGTCTCACTGTGGATCGGTGGCTTCCTGCAGGGCCTGCAGTGGAACGACACCACGATCCCCTTCATCGACACGGTGAAGTTCATGCAGCCGTTCTGGATCGTCCGCCTGCTGGGTGGCACGTTCATGTTCCTCGGCATCCTGCTGTTCTTCTGGAATGTCGTCGCCACCTTCAACCACCGGCACGAGCGGCCGGAGACCGTCTGAGGAGGCGGAGTCGACCATGATTTCCAAGATCGACAAGAACAGTGGCCTGTTCGTCGCCGGGGCGGTTGCCTTCTTCCTCGTCGGCGGGCTGTTGACGACCGTCGTGCCACCGATGCTCGACAAGAGCTGGGTGAAGCCGGTTGCGGGGCTCAAGGACTACAAGACCCTGGCCGCCCAAGGCGACACCGACGCGGCCCTGGTGGTCGCCGGGCGCCAGATCTACATCGCCGAAGGCTGCTGGTACTGCCACACCCAGCAGACGCGCACGATCGAGGCCGACACCGTACGTTCCGGCTGGCGCGGCCAGAAGAGCCCAGTGTCGACCCCCGACGAGTTCGTGTACGACCAGCCCCACATGTTCGGCACGCGGCGCGTCGGCCCCGATCTGTCGCGTGTCGGGGGCAAGTACGATGCCCAGTGGCACACCACGCACTTCCGCGACCCCCGCAGCCTGGTCCCCGGCTCGGTGATGCCGCCGTTTCCATGGATCGCCAACGACCCCCAGAAACTGGCGGAGCTGACCGCCTACATTCAGAGCCTCGGTCGCGCCAAGGACTGGCGCCCGGAGCAGGACTACGAAGAATGATCCCCGGCGACGCTACCTCCGCCTCGGTGTACACGATGTACGCCGTCATGGCGTTGTTCGCCACCGCGTCCATCTACTTCCTCGTCAACGCCGTGCGCACCGGCGCCGTCGCCGACGACGAAGCCCCCAAGTACCGGATGCTCGAAGACGATCTGCCGGCGCCTGCCACCACGGGCCGGAGGGCGGCAGGCTTGAACGAAGGAGGATCAAGTGTCCAAGAAACCTGAGGCGGGAGACGTCCACGAAATCGCCGGCGGCTGGATCACCGAGCGCAAGGGGACCCCGATCCCCGGGTTCCTCAAGCTGACCTACCTCGGCTTCGGGTCCTTTGGCTTGATCTACCTGTTCTCCTATTGGCTCGGCGAGACCACCCACTCGACGCGCGGCGCGTTGGTGACCGAGTTCAACACCCTGACCGAGGCGCCGGGAGCGTGGTGGCACTTCCTGCTCGCTGCCATCATCGCCGTCTTCCTCGGCGGCCTGTGGTGGTTCGCGTTCACGGCCAAGGACGAGGAGTGACCACCGAGACTGCCCCCGCTGGCGCCGCCTACCAGCGGCTGCAGATCCCCGACGACACGCGCTACTGGGTCGAGCAGGTCAAGTGTCGCGTCGGCTGCCCCGTCTTCACCGACGCCTGCGGCTACGTCACCGCCGTCGCCGAGGGCCGCGACGAGGACGCCTACCGCATCGCTCGCGCCACCAATCCGTTCGTCTCGATCTGCGGTCGCATCTGCGGCGCCCCCTGCGAACGGGCCTGCCGACGCGGCAGCCTCGATGCGCCGGTTTCGATCCGGGCGGTGAAGCGGTTCGCCTGCGAGCAATTCGGCACCGAGTCGGGCACCGACGCCGCCTACCACCGCTACGCCGACACCCGCATGCTGCTGCCGCCCGGCGCCTACAGCGAGCGGATCGCGGTGGTCGGCGCCGGCGTTGCCGGCCTCACCGTCGCCCACGACCTCGCCCGCGCCGGCTATCGCGTCACCGTCTTCGAGTCGGGGCCGGTGGCCGGGGGCATGCTGACCATGGGCGTGCCGCTCTATCGCCTGCCGCGCGAAGTGGTGAAGGCCGAGATCGACGCCATCCTCGCTCTCGGTGTCGAGATCCGCCTCAATACCGCCGTCGGCAGCCCCGGCAACACGCTGAGCGACCTCCGCCAGCAAGGCTTCGCCGCCTTCTTCCTCGGCGCCGGTCTGCAGGGCAGCCGCAAGGTGCCGATTCCCGGTGCCGAGCTGCCGGGCGTCATCACCGGGCTCGACTTCCTGCGCCTGGCCAACCTTGGCCAGAAGATCGACATCGGCCCGCGCGTGGTGGTGGTCGGCGGCGGCAACGTCGCCTTCGACGTCGCCCGCACCGCTCTGCGCGCCGGCGAGGACCGCGAGGACGCCGAAGAGGACGACGCCGAGGGCTTCCGCGTGACCGCCGCCGTCGCGCGCACCGCCGCTCGCCGGCTGGGCGTCACCGAGGTCCACATCGCCTGTCTCGAGTCGCGGGCCGAGATGCCCGCCGACGCCATCGAGATCGAGGAGGGCTTGCACGAGGGTCTGCGTCTCCACACCTCGGCCGGGCCACGCGTCGTCCACGACCAGAACGGGCGGGTGAGCGCCATCGAGTTCGCCCGTTGCACCTCGGTGTTCGACGCCGACCGTCGCTTCGCGCCTCAGTTCGACGAGTCGGTGCGTGAGACGATCCCCTGCGACACGGTGATCTTCGCCATCGGCCAGCAGGCGGACTTCAACTTCCTACGGCCGGAGGACGGCATCGAGCGCAGCCCGCGGGGGCTCATCGCCGCCGACCCCGAGACCTACCAGACCTCGCGCCCCGACGTCTTTGCCGGCGGCGACCTGGTCCTCGGCGCGCGGCTTTTCATCGACGCCATCGCCTCGGCGCAGGTCGCCGCCCGCTCGATCCATGACTATCTGCGGCGCACCCACACCCAGGTGGTGCTCGAGAGCTCCTGGCAGCCGGCCAGCTACACCATGGCCGACGGCTGGGAGACGCGATTCCGTGAGCTGCCACCGTCGCGCGCGCCGCGGCCGGAGGAGCTGGCGACCGCCACCGATCGCCTGGTCGAGGAGAACTATCCAGAGGAAGCGGCCCGTTCGCAGGCCGAGCGCTGCCTGCGCTGCGATGTGCAGACCTACTTCGAGGGCGAGCTCTGCGTCGCCTGCAATGGCTGCGTCGACGTCTGCCCGCTCGACTGCCTGCACCTCGTCGGGCTATCGCAGGTCGCCCAAAGCGCCGAGCTCGGCGCTCTCGCCGAGCGTCAGCTCGGCCTTGCCTCCGCCGACCTCGCCGCCTGCGACCCGACAGTCTTGGACGAGGCCGGCGCGGTCATGCTCAAGGACGAAACGGCCTGCATCCGCTGCTCGATGTGCGCCAGCCGTTGCCCGACGCACGCCTTCACGATGCGCCGCTTCGTCTTCCACCGCCAACTGGAGGTAGCGTCCGCCCCCCACCCGCGCTTGCGCTGGTAGGGGCGAGGCCCACACCGTGGCCATGTTTCCCCACTGGACGGGACGTCACAGCATCCGACGTCGCCTGATCCAGCTCTCGTTCCTGCTCGTCTTCGTCGTCCTCTCGCTCACTGGCTGGCTGCGTTTCGACTTCGCGGCCGGCCGCCTGCACCTCTTTGGCGCGCAGATCTGGCTCGACGAGTGGGCCCTCCTGTGGCTCGCACTGATGTTCGCAATGTGGCTGATTGCCGCCACGTCTCTGCTGTTTGGCCGCGTCTACTGCGCCTATGCCTGTCCGCAAATGGTCTTCACCGAGCTCGCGCATGACCTCGACGCCATCGGCCAGCGTCTGGCGCGACGGTTCGACCCCAAGCTCCGCAAGAAGGTGGCTCGCGGCGTCTCGCTCGGCCTTCTGGCGCTCATTTCGGTCGCTGTGTCGGTGCTCGTGCTCGGCTACCTGGCGCCGCTCCCCGAGGTGCTCGCCCGCCTCGCCCGCCTCGACGTCGGCCTGTGGATCGGCCTTTCGGGCACCCTCACGGCGGCCGTCGTGTTCCTCGACTTCGCCTTCGTCCGCGAGCGCTTCTGCCGCTCGGTGTGCCCCTACGGCCTGCTCCAGGGCCTGGTCGAGGACGGTCGCAGCATGCACGTGGTGTTCGACGAGGCGACCGGCCCGTGCATCGAGTGCAAGGCGTGCGTTCGGGTATGCCCGATGGAGATCGACATCCGGCAGGGCGCTTTCCAGATCGAGTGCACGCGCTGCGGCAGCTGCGTCGACGCCTGCGACACCATCCTCGCCCGTCTGCCGAAGCCCCGGCCCGGACTCCTCGCCTTCCGCCTGCCCGGCTTCTCCTGGCAGAGCCTCGACGCCAAGCGGGTGCTGGTCACCGTCGCCACCGCCGGCTTCGGCGTCGTCTTCGCGCTCGCCGTCGCCACCCGCGACCCGCTGGCGCTTCGCCTGTCGCCGGTCTACACCGCCGCCGCACCGGCCGACGGCACCACTGCCGAGTCGCAGTTCCTGCTGCGCGCCGCGAACCGCGGCAACGCGCCGGTGACGCTCGCGGTGCGACCTGAGGGCTTGCCCGCGAGCGCCACGGTGTCCGGCCTCGAGGACCCGGTCGTCCCCGCTGGCGTCGAGCGTCGCTTCCAGCTGGTCGTCCGCTTGCCGGCTGCCGACAGCAGCTCGACGGTGATGCCCTTCGTCTGGGTGGTCGAGGGCGCCGGCGAAGCGCAGCGCTTCAATGCCGCCGTCCTCACGCATCGTCCCAAGGCCAAGGCTGGCAGTGTTGGCCGGCCCGACTAGGAGGTCTCCGTGATCACGCCCAAGAAGTCGTTCTTTGGCGGCGAGGGCCGCCTCTTGCGCGCCCTGCTGTGGGGCGTCTCCGCCCTCTTCATCGGCATCATGGTCTGGGCATGGGTGGCCAGCGTACGCGCTCGGCCCGTGCTCCTCGACCTCGAGACCGGGCGGCCGGTCGACCAATCCCCAACCCACTGAACCAACCCACTGAACCAGCGCTGAGCTTCGCCCTGTCCGTCGCCACGCCCGCTCTCGCCTCGCCGGTGGCCGCCTACAGCCCGCGGCCGCTGCCCCTCTGCGCCCACTGCGGCCTGCCGCTCGTCCGTTGGCGGCAGGCGGCGGACGACGCGGGTCCGTCGGCGGCGGCCAGCGCGCCGAGCGATCACTATTGCTGCACCGGCTGTGCCCTCGCCCACCGGCTGACTGGCGGCGACGCCGGCCACGGCCGCGCCACCGGCCTGCTGATGGCGGTTGGCATTGGCGCGTTCCTGGCGATGAACGTCATGATGCTGTCGTTCGTCCTCTACTCCGGTAGCGCCGAGACCGACCGCGCCGCCGGCGAGGGCTGGGTGCGCTGGGCGCTGCTGGCGCTGGCGACCCCGGCCGCGCTGCTCCTCGGCGCGCCGTTCCTCAGTCGCGGCCTGGCCGGGCTGCGCGACCGTCGCCTCGACACCGACACCCTGATCGTCCTCGGGGTCGGTGCCGCTTACGTTCTGTCGGCGCGCTCGGTCGTCCTCGGTCACGGCCCGCTGTTTCTCGACACCGCGATGGGCATCCTGCTGTTCGTCACCATCGGCCGCTATCTCGAGGCGGCGGCGCGCGCCCGCACCACCGACGCCCTGGCCAGCCTCGCCCGCCAGATGCCAGACAGCGCCTGCCGGCTCGACGCCGACGGCGGCGAGTCGCGGGTCGAGATCTCCGCGCTCGCCCCGGGTGACCGCGTCCGCGTGCGGCCAGGCGAGCGCATCCCGGTGGACGGCGTGGTGGCGTTTGGCGAGGCCAGCGTCTCGCAGGCCGAGATCACGGGCGAGCCGGCCCCGGTGACCTGCGGTCCCGGCAGCACCGTGGCGGCCGGCACCCTGGACCTCGACGGCAACCTGGTCGTGCGCGTCGAGCGCACCGGCGCGGCGACCACCCTCGCCCGCATCGTGCGCCTGGTCGAGGAGGCGCGCGCCGGTGGCTACCCCCTGGCGCCGCTGGTCGACCGCCTGACCCGGGTCTTCGTGCCGCTGGTCTGCGTCGTCGCCATCGCGACCTTCGCCGGCTGGACCCTCGCGGTCGACGCCAACGCCGGGCTGATGAACGCCCTCGCCGTCCTGCTCATCGCTTGTCCCTGCGCCATCGGCATCGCCGTGCCGCTGGCCTCGACGGCCGCCGCTGGCGCCGCCGCGCGCGCCGGCGTCCTGGTGCGCTCGGGCGCGGTGTTCGAGCGCCTGGCTGCCAGTCGGCGGGTGTTCGTGGACAAGACCGGCACCCTCTCACTGGGCAGCTTCGCGGTCACCGAGGTTCGGCCGGCGGCGGGAGTCGACCCCGACTTCGTCCTCGCGGTCGCCGGCCTGCTGGCGGCAGGCTCCGAGCATCCGCTGTCGCGGGCGCTCGCCGCGGCGGCGACGCGCCTGCCCGCCGGCCTCCTCGGCCCGACCGCGGTGGGTGGCTTCCGCGGGCTCTCTGGCCGTGGCGTCACCGCTACGGTCGAGCTGGAAGGCCGCGCGCGACAGGCGACCCTCGGTAGCGCCGCCTTCGTCGGCGCGGCGGTGGGCGGCGACCTGCCGACCGACGACGGGCCGACAAGCGTGGTCCACCTCGCGCTCGACGGAGTCTGGCAAGGGGCACTGCTGCTACGCGACCAGCCGCGCCCCAGCGCCGCCACGGCGATCGGCGGGCTGGCCGCCCAGGGCCTGGCGGTCGAGATTCTCTCCGGAGACGCGCCAGGTGCCGTCGCCGCCTTCGTTGACGACCTGCCGACGGT
>CXWL01000099.1_pt1 | contig 69763 bp, 70 predicted proteins | sample 590931 | NCBI WGS metagenome assembly CXWL01 (sample SAMEA3498368, study PRJEB10139) | groundwater metagenome | biome: water well; material: biofilm material | place: Germany | collected 2015-04-27
GCGCTCTCCTGCGCCTGGCTCTCGCCTCCCTGCTCTTCGTCTCCTCCGCAGGGATCGCAGCCAAGAAGAAGTCGTCCAAGTCAAAGGCGGCCGCCAAGGTCCTTGCGGTCGCCTCGCCTGCGGCCTTGCAGGCTGCATCAGCATCTAAGGCCGGGCCTGAACAAGCATTGTCCGGCGTGCTGGAAGCGATCGAAAGCAACAAGCTCGACCTCGCCATAAACCGGGTCGAGGCCCTGCTCGCGGCGCATCCGAATTTCCGCCTTGGGCACCTGATCCGCGGCGACCTGCTCACCGCGCGCGCCCGCCCGCTCGAAACGTTCGGCAACGTACCCAAGACCGTGCCGCGCGAAAAAGTGGAGGATCTGCGCGCGGAAGCCCTGCTCCGGCTGCGCGCGTTCCGCGACCGTCCCAAGGGCGAGCGCGTGCCAAGCTACATCCTGCAGATGCACCCCGAGCAGCGGCACGCCCTGGTGGTGGATTCGCGCCGCTCGCGGCTCTATGTCTTCGAGAACGTCGGCGGGCGGCCCCAGTTCGTCGCCGACTACTACGTCACGCTGGGCAAGAATGGCGTGGAAAAGACGCGCGAAGGCGACCAGAAGACGCCGATCGGCGTCTACCACGTCACCGCCAACCTGCCGCGCCAGAAGCTCACCGACTTCTACGGCTCCGGCGCCTTCCCGATCAATTACCCGAACGCCTGGGACAAACGCCTGGGCCGCAACGGCCACGGCATCTGGCTGCATGGCACCCCGTCCGACACCTACAGCCGGCCGCCACGCGCGAGCGACGGCTGCATCGTGCTGGCGAACGCCGACCTGGACGCCGTCGGCAGGAGCGTGCAAATCGGCCTCACCCCGGTCATCATCGCCGACGAAATACACTGGACTGACGCGAAGTCGCTGGAAGCCGACCGCAAGGGCCTGGCCGACACCTTCGAGGCCTGGCGCGCCGCCTGGGAAAAGCGCGACACCGATCTCTACCTTTCACATTACGCGCCGCGCTTCAGTTCCGGCGACCAGAATCTGGCGGAGTGGTCCGAGCACAAGCGCAAGGTCAACGCCGGCAAGGAGTGGATCAAGGTCGGCGTCTCCCGGGTGGCGATGCTGCAGGACCCGCGCGAGAAATTCGTCGTGGTCAGCTTCGACCAGGACTACCGTTCGAGCAATCTTTCCAACGTGATGCGCAAGCGCCAGTACTGGGTAAAGAACGACGGGCGCTGGCGGATCCTCTATGAAGGTGGCGCATGAAACTGATGGATTTCTGGAAACCGCTGGTGATACTTTCCGCGACCGCGGCCGGCTCCGGCGCGATGGCGGCCGACCCACAGGTGGACATGAAGACCAGCCTAGGCACCATCCGGCTGGAGCTCTATCCGGCCAAGGCGCCGAAGACGGTCGAGAATTTCCTGCAGTATGTGAAGGACGGGCACTTCAACGGCACCATTTTCCACCGCGTGATCGACAACTTCATGATCCAGGGCGGCGGCTTCGACAAGAGCTACCGGCAGAAGCCGACGCGCGATTCGATCCAGAACGAAGCCAAGAACGGCCTCAGGAACGACCTCGGCACCATCGCCATGGCGCGCACCAGCGCGCCGCATTCGGCGTCGTCGCAGTTCTTCATCAACGGCAAGAACAACGACTTCCTGAATGCCGCCAGCGCGCAGGACGGCTGGGGCTACACCGTATTCGGCAAGGTCGTGTCCGGCATGGACGTGGTGACCAAGATCTCCAAGACCCCGACCGGCTCCGGCGGCCCCTTCCCCACCGACGTGCCGCGGGAAATGGTGGTGATCGAGTCAGTCACCCTGGTGGCCGACAAGAAGTGATGTGAGGCAGGCGCTCTTCATCTCCGACCTGCACCTGTCGGCGGAGCGCCCGGAAACCAACGAGCAGTTCTTCAGGTTTCTCGCCGACGAGGCCGCGCGCGCGCAGGCGCTCTACGTGCTCGGCGACCTGTTCGAGTACTGGGCGGGCGACGACGAGCTGACGGACGCGGCCGGGGACCCGCTCGCCGCCAAAGTGGCCGCCGGATTCAAGTCACTTACGGAAGGCGGCGTCAAAGTCTGGGTCATGCACGGCAATCGGGACTTCCTCGTCAGCAAGGGATTCCTCGCCGCCAGCGGCGCGCAGTTCCTGGACGACCCCAGCGTGATCAAGTTCGCCGGCAAGCGCATCGCACTGCTGCACGGCGATACCCTCTGCGCCGACGACCACGACTACCAGGCTTGGCGCCGTACCGCGCGCTCGGCCGAATGGCAGCGCGATTTTCTATCCAAGAATCTTCTGGAAAGAAAGAAAACCATTCAAGGCCTGCGCGAAAAGAGCAAAGAAGTGATCGCCGCCAAGCCGGCGGAAATCATGGACGTGAACCAGGAAGCGGTGCGCGACGCGTTCCGCCACCTGAAACTGCGGCACATGATCCACGGCCACACCCACCGGGCGGCCCGCCACGAGCACGAGGTGGACGGCACCCTCTGCGAACGCTGGGTCCTGCCCGACTGGTACGGACGGGGCGGCTACCTCGCGCTGGACGACGTAGGACCGCGGCTCGTCAGCTTCTGATTAGCCTAACCCTGCCTGGAGGTCGCCCTTCAAGTCCTCCACGGCTTCCAGTCCGACCGCCACGCGAATCAAACCTTCCGTGATCCCGGCTGCGGCACGCGCCTCTGGCGTGATGCGGCCGTGTGTGGTGGTGGCCGGATGGGTGATCGTCGTGCGCACGTCGCCGAGGTTGCCGGTAATCGAGATGAGTTCGGTCGAATCGATCACCTTCCAGGCGGCCTCGCGGCCGCCCTTCACTTCGAAGGAGACGAGCGCGCCGCCGGTGCGCTGCTGGCGTTTCGCGAGCGCGTATTGCGGGTGCGACTCGAGGCCCGGGTAGTAGACACGCGAAACTTTCGGATGCTTTTCCAGCCAGCGCGCGAGCTCCAGTGCCCGCTCGGACTGCGCGAGCATGCGGATTTCCAGTGTTTCCATGCCTTTCAGGATCACCCAGGCATTGAATGGCGACAGCGAGGGACCTGCGGTTCGCAGAAAACCGAACACTGCCTCCATGGCAGGACCTTTTGGTCCAAGTACCGCACCGCCGAGCACCCTGCCCTGGCCGTCCAGGTACTTGGTGGCGGAATGGATCACCAGGTCTGCACCGAATTCCAGCGGCCGCTGCAGGATCGGCGTGCACAGGGCGTTATCCACCACCAGGGCCGCGCCGGCCTTTTTCGCCAAGGCCGAAAGCGCCGCGATATCGGAGACCTCGCCCAAGGGATTGGAAGGCGACTCAAGAAACAGGAGCTTCGTATTGGGCTTGATTGCGCGCCGCCACTCGTCGACCTTGGTCGGGGAAACGAAGGTGGTCTCGACGCCGAAGCGCGCGAAGATCGTTACGTACAGCTGCACGGTTGAACCGAACACCGCGTTGGAACAGACCACGTGGTCGCTCGCCTTGAGCAGCGCCATCGAGGTGGCGAGGATCGCGGACATGCCCGAGGCGGTCGCGACGCAGGCCTCGGCGCCCTCCATGGCCGCGAGGCGGTCCTGGAACATCGTCACTGTGGGATTGGTGAAGCGGGAGTAGACGAAACCGCCGCCGGGGCCGGTGAAGCGCTCCGCAGCCTGTGCGGCGTTGTCGAAGACGAAGCTCGAGGTGAGGAACAGCGCCTCGGAATGCTCGTTGAACTGGGTGCGGACGGTGCCCGCGCGCACGCCAAGGGTGGAAAGACTGCGTTTGGCCATAAAAAACCCGATCCTTTCGTTACTAAGCGGACCGGGGTTCGGCACGCTTTAGCTGAATTTATAGCGCGCCCGCAAGCTGGCTCAAATCGGCGCGTAAGAGTTGATTATACCAAAATCAGCCCGTCGCCGCCAGGTTGAGGTCCAGCTGCGCGCCCTCGTCGTCCTCGGTGTCGCGCTGTGCGTCCCGGCGGGTCTCGATGACGTGCAGGTAGTCGCTGGTCACGTCGCCGGTCACGTAGGTCCCATCGAAGCAGGACGTTTCGAACGTCGTGAGCTTCGGGTTGGACTCGCGCACCGCTTCCTTGAGCGCTTCCAGGTCCTGGTAGATCAGCGCATCGGCGCCGATCTCCGCCGCCACCTCTTCTTCGCTGCGGTGGGCGGCGATGAGTTCGGCGCGCGTAGGCATGTCGATACCGTAGACGTTGGGAAAGCGCACCGGGGGCGCTGCCGAGGCGAAGAACACCTTGCGCGCGCCGGATTCCCGCGCCATGGTGACGATTTCCCGGCTGGTGGTGCCGCGCACGATGGAATCGTCCACCAGCAGCACGTTCTTGCCCTTGAACTCCACGCCGATCACGTTCAGCTTCTGGCGCACCGAGCGCGAGCGCACGGCCTGCCCCGGCATGATGAAGGTACGGCCGATGTAGCGGTTCTTCACGAAGCCCTCGCGATAGGGCACGCCCAGTCCGGCCGCGAGCTGCAGCGCCGACGGACGGCTCGAATCCGGGATCGGGATCACCACGTCGATCTCGAGGTGCTGGTACTGGCGCTTGATCTTCTCGGCCAGCTTCTCGCCCATGTGCAGGCGCGCCTCGTATACGGAGGCGCCGTCGATCAGGGAATCGGGCCGCGCCAGGTAGACGTACTCGAAGATGCACGGGTTCAGGCCCGCCTTGTCGGCGCACTGCTGGCTGAAGAAATTGCCGTCTTCGTCGATGAACACCGCCTCGCCGGGCGCGATGTCGCGCAGCATGCGAAAGCCGAGCGCCTCCACGGCGACCGACTCCGACGACACCATGTACTCAATGCCGCCGGGCGTCTCGTTGTAGCCGATGACGGCGGGACGAATCCCGTAGGGGTCGCGGAACGCAAGCACCCCGTGCCCCGCGATCATCGCGATCACCGAGTAGGCGCCGCGCACGCGGCGATGCACGTTCGATACCGCGGTGAAAATCGTCTGCGGGTCGAGGCGCAGCTTGACCGAGGCCTTCTCCAGTTCGTGCGCGAGCACGTTCAGCAGCACCTCGGAATCCGAATTGGTGTTGATATGCCTCAGGTCCTGCCTGAACATCTCTTCCTTCAGCTTGTCGGAGTTGGTCAGGTTGCCGTTATGGCCGAGCACGATGCCGAACGGGGAATTGACGTAGAAAGGCTGCGCCTCAGCCGAGTTGGAGGCCGAACCGGCCGTCGGGTAGCGGCAATGCGCGATGCCGATGTTGCCCGGCAGGGAGCGCATGCTGCGCGTGCGGAACACGTCGCGCACCATGCCCGCGCCCTTCTGCATGTGGAAAGAGTTGTTCTCGCTGGTGACGATGCCGGCGGCGTCCTGGCCGCGGTGTTGCAGAAGCAGCAGCCCGTCGTAGAGGAGCTGGTTGACGGGCGAGCGAGCGACAATGCCGAGAATTCCGCACATCGGAAATTGCTCCAGGCGCTAAGGTCTAATCATAGCGCAAGCGATCAGAGAACGTCTGCGGCAGCAACGGCTTTAGTGCCTTCGCCGCCTGCGCCAGGAAAGGGCCGCAGACCGAATCCTTCCAGAACGGCTGCCTCGGCGCACTGGTCAGCCCCGCCAGAAGGACCGTCGCCAGCACGATCAGCACGCCGCGCGCGGCGCCGAACAGCGCACCGAGCGCCCGGTCCAACCCGCCCAGGCCGGCGGCCTTCACGATCTTCGAAATCAGCAAACCCAGCAGCGAGGTCACCACCAGCGAACCGATGAAAACGGCCACGTAGGCCGACGCGACCCGCAGTTCCGGGCTCGGGATGGCTTGCGGCATGTGTGCCCCGAGGGGACCCGCCAGGAGATTCGCCGCCAGGAACGCGATCACCCAGCCCAGGATGGAGAGGACTTCGCGTACCAGGCCGCGCCACACGCCGACCGCAAGGGACACCGCGAATACGCCCAGGACGGCGTAGTCGAGCCAGGTCATCTCAGGATTTGGCGGCGACGTTGCCCGGTTTCAGGCCCAGGCCCTTCAGCTGCTCCAGGGCCTTCTCCGCGGCTTCGCGGCTGGTGAAGGGGCCGGCGCGAACGCGCGTCACAGTTCCACTCTTGATGGCAATGGATTCGGTGTAGTGCGGGACCTTCGCTTCCTTGAGTTTCTCCACGACGGTCGTAGGGTCCGCGTAGGCGCCGGCCGGAACCACGAACTGCTCGCCGCCGGTGGCGCCCGTGAGGGCCGCTTCGGCGCGCTTTTGCTCGGCAATCGGCGCGGCGGGCGGCTTGGCGGAGCCCTTGGTGACGGTGACCTCGATCTTTGGCGCGGGCTTCTCGACAGGCGGTGGCGCGGCCTTCTCCGGCAACGCCTCAGGCGCTTTCTCGACAGCCTTCGCAACCGCCTTCTCGGCGGCCTTCTGCTCGGGCAGCGGTGGCGACTTGGGCGTGACCTTCGGCGTGAAGCCGCTCTCGTCCTCGCCGGGAATGCGCACGCTCACCGGGGGCGCACTGCCCTTCGGCTCGGAATCGAACACCATCGGCAGGACGATGACTGCGGCGAGCACGAGCGCGATGGCGCCGACGAGCCGGCGGCGGCCGCGGCGCTTGAGCATGTTGACGTCTTGATTTTCAGCCATTGGCGCCAGCTACCGTGAGAAAGGAGCCGAAGACCACGATTTTATCATTCTCGCCCGCTTCTTTCCGCGCTGCAGCGAGCGCGTCGGCCACGCTGGCGTGCTCGAAGGCAGGTCCCTGGATCTTTTCCCGGACGAGTACTTTCCTCAGGAATGAAGACTCAGCGCCTCTTGCTCCCGGCAATGATGCCAGGTGCCAGCGGGTGACGCGTGGCGCAACGGCACGCACCACGCCAGCGATGTCCTTGTCCTTGAGCATGCCGAAGACGGCGATCGTCTCGGGCGAGAAGCCGCTGTCGCCGAGATTCGCCGCCAGCACCGCTGCGGCTTCCGGGTTGTGCGCGACATCCAGCACCACCTGCGGGCGGCCCGGAAGGACCTGGAATCGCCCCGGCAGGGCCACCTCGGCGAGCGCGCGGCGCACGTCCTGCGCCGCGATCGGCAGGCGCTGCCGCAGCGTGTCCAGCGCCGCGATCGCCGCACTGGCATTGCGCAGCTGCATGGCGCCGCGCAATGCCGGATGCGCGAGGCCCGGGCGCTTCCCCCCCGGACCCCAATAGGTCCATTGCGTACCCTGGTTCGCGTAGCCGAAATCCCGGCCGAGCAGCACCGGCACCGCGCCGATTCGCTCGATTTCCGCCAGCACGCTTGCGGGAGGCTGCGGATCGGCGATCACTGCGGGCCGGCCCGCGCGGAAGATCCCCGCTTTCTCCCGGCCGATCTCTTCGCGCGTGTGGCCGAGGAATTCGACGTGATCCACGCCGATGCTGGTGAGCACCGCGCAATCGGCGTCGAGCACGTTGACCGCGTCCAGCCGCCCTCCCAGACCGACCTCGAGGATCAGTGCCTCTGGTTTTTCCCTGGCAAAAAGGAAAAAAGCGGCGAGCGTGCCAAATTCGAAATAGGTGAGCGGCACGGTCCCGCGCGCACCTTCGACCGCCGCGAAAGCCTCGCAAAGGGCGTTGTCGTCCGCTTCGCGGCCCGCGATGCGGACCCTTTCGTTGTAGCGCACCAGGTGCGGCGAGCAGTAGAGGCCGGTGCGGTAGCCCGCGGAGCAGAGGATCGCCTCCAGTATCGCGCAGGTCGAGCCCTTGCCGTTGGTACCACCGACGGTGATGACGGGAAAAGAGATTTTTGCCTGGAGCTTCTCCAGTACTTCAAGAACTCTTTCCAAGCCCAGGGCAATCGGCTGAGGATGCTGCCGCTCGATATGCTCGAGCCAGCCAGCGAGCGAACGTCCCTTCACGACGAGTTGTCGGAAGGCCTTCCCAGCAGCAGCGCGAGCAGCGTATGCAGCCGGTCGCGCATCTGCCTGCGGTCCACGATCATGTCGATCGCACCCTTTTCCAGCAGGAACTCGGCGCGCTGGAAGCCCTCGGGCAGCTTCTGCCGCACCGTCTGCTCGATGACGCGCGGGCCGGCAAAGCCGATTAACGCCTTGGGCTCGGCGATGACGATGTCGCCGATCATCGCGAAGCTGGCGGACACGCCGCCCATGGTCGGATCTGTCAGCACGGTGATGAAGGGCAGCTTGCGCTGCGCGAGCTCCGTCAGCGAGGCCGTGGTCTTGGCCATCTGGGTGAGCGAAAGCAGGCCTTCCTGCATGCGCGCGCCGCCGGTAGAGGTGAAGCAGACGAAAGGCGACTTCTGCTCGATGGCGACGCGCACGCCGCGCACGAAGCGCTCGCCGACCACCGAGCCCATGGAGCCTCCCATGAAGTCGAACTCGAACGCGGCGCAGACCACGCCCAGCGACTTGATCGAACCCTGCAGAACGATCAGCGCGTCCGTCTCGCCGGTGGAGGCCTGCGCCTCCTCCAGACGTTCCGGATATTTTCTCGAATCCTTGAACTTCAGCGAATCCACCGGCAGTACTTCGGCGCCGATCTCGAAACGCCCGTCGGGATCGAGCAGCCCGTCCAGGCGCGCGCGCGCGCCGATGCGCTGGTGGTCGCCGCACTTGGGGCAGACGTTGAGGTTTTTCTCAAGATCGGTGCTGTATAGAACCGCGCTGCAGGCGGGACATTTCGTCCACAGGCCTTCCGGCACCTGCTTGCGCGGCCCGCTGACGCGCTGGATCTTCGGCGGCAGCAGTTTCTGCAGCCAACTCATGAATCCAGCGCCTTCCGAATGGGTACCAGAAGCGCCTTCACCCGAGCCACCGCGTGCTCCGCGCCCGCGCTCTCGATCTCCTGCACGATGCGGGTGCCGATGATGACCGCGTCTGCGATCTTCGAGACTGCGAGTGCCGATTCGGCGTCCCGGATGCCGAAGCCGACGCCGATCGGCAGTTTCGAGGCCGCGCGCAGCCTTGGCAAATGAGTCGCGACTTCGGCGACATCGACCGCCTTGACGCCGGTCACACCTTTCAGCGACACGTAATAGAGATAACCGGTGCCGACGCGCGCGACCTCGCGAATGCGCGAGTCGGTGGACGTAGGCGCCAGGAGAAAGATGCAATCCATGCCCGCCTTGGCGCACAAATCGGCGAATGGTCCGCATTCCTCGGGCGGATAGTCGACCACGATGGTCCCATCGACCCCGGCCGCTTTCGCCGCGGCAACGAACTTCTCCACGCCCATCGCCTCGATCGGGTTGGCGTAGCCCATCAGGACCACCGGGGTCAGCTTGTCTTTCTCCCTGAAGGTTTTCACAAAACCCAGCACATCGGAAAGTCCAATGCCATTCTTGAGCGCGCGTTCGGAGGCGCGCTGGATCGCCGGCCCGTCGGCCATCGGATCGGAGAACGGCACGCCGATTTCGAGGATGTCGCTGCCCGCCTCCACCATGCCGTGCAGCAGCGGCACGGTGCTCGATTTCAGGGGGTCGCCCGCGGTGATGTACGGAATGAGCGCCTTGCGCCCGGCGGCCTTCAATTCGGCGAAGCACCCGGCGATGCGCGACATCAGAGCTTGATTCCCATCCGCTCGGCGACCGTCTGCATGTCCTTGTCGCCACGCCCCGAGAGGTTGACCAGCAGCGCTTTGTCCTTCGGCATCGACGGCGCGATCTTCACGGCGTAGGCGACGGCGTGCGCCGATTCGAGCGCCGGGATGATCCCTTCCAGCCGGCACAGGTCGCTGAAGCCCTTGAGCGCCTCGTCGTCAGTGATGCTGACGTACTCCGCTCGATGCGTGTCCTTCAGCCATGCGTGCTCGGGGCCGACGCCCGGATAGTCGAGGCCGGCGGACACCGAATGCGTCTCCGTGATCTGGCCGTTGGCGTCCTGCAGCAGGTAGGTCCGGTTGCCGTGCAGCACGCCCGGCGTACCCGCGCTCAGCGAAGCCGCGTGCCGGCCGGTGGCCAGACCCTCGCCCGCCGCCTCGACGCCGATCAGGCGCACCTTCTCGTCCTTGATGTACGGGTAGAAAATGCCCATCGCATTGGAGCCGCCGCCGACGCAGGCGATCACCGCGTCGGGCTGGCGCCCGATCATCTCCGGCATCTGCAGCTTGCATTCCTCGCCGATCACCGACTGGAAATCGCGCACCATCATCGGATACGGGTGCGGGCCGGCGACCGTGCCGATGATGTAGTAGGTGTCTTCGACATTGGTGACCCAGTCGCGCATAGCCTCGTTGAGGGCATCCTTTAGCGTCTTGGAGCCGGATTCGACAGGCACCACCTCGGCACCGAGCAGCTTCATGCGGTAAACGTTCTGCGCCTGGCGCTTCACGTCTTCGGAGCCCATGTAGACCACGCACTTCATGCCGAAACGGGCCGCGACCGTCGCGGAGGCGACACCGTGCATGCCGGCCCCGGTTTCGGCGATGACGCGCTTCTTGCCCATGTGGCGCGCGAGTAGCGCCTGCCCGATGGTGTTGTTGACCTTGTGCGCACCGGTGTGGTTCAGGTCCTCGCGCTTGAGGTAGATCTGCGCGCCGCCGAGCAGCTCGGACCAGCGCTTCGCGTGGTAGACCGGGCTCGGCCGGCCGACGTAATGCTTCAGCTCATGATGAAACTCGGCCATGAACGCAGGATCGCGGCGGCAGCGCTCGTAGGCCTCGCGCAGCTCGTCCAGCGCGTGGCTCAGGGTCTCGGCGACGAACACGCCGCCATAGGGGCCAAAGTGCCCGCGCGGGTCGGGCAGGTCATACATCTGCATTTTGGACCTCGGTCATGAAAGCGGAAATCTTCGCGGCATCCTTGATGCCCTTCGCGGATTCAACGCCGCTGGACACGTCCACGGCCCACGGACGCACCTGCCGGATCGCCTTTCCGACGTTCCCGGGCGCGAGGCCGCCGGACAGGACCAGCGGTCGGATGCGTTCCTCGGGCACCAGGGACCAGTCGAAGCTCTCGCCAACGCCGCCGTATTCCTCCACGTGACTGTCGAGAAGCCAGCCCGCCGCAGAGGAAAACGGGCGCAAGTATTCTAGCAAATCGACCCCCGGCCTTACCCGGCAGGCCTTGACATACGGCACGCCGAACTGCGAGCAGAAAACGTGGTCCTCCTCGCCGTGGAACTGCAGCATCGCCGGCCTCACGCGCTCCAGGACGGTATAAACGTCGGCCGCCGACGGATTCACGAACAAGGCGACCGTGGTGACGAAGGGCGGCACCTCGCTTGCCAGCTGCCGCGCCCAATCCAGGCTCAGGAAGCGCGGACTGGGCGGATAGAACACCAGCCCGACGGCGTCGGCGCCGGCGCGCGCCGCCGCCTCGGCATCCTCGCTGCGGGTGATGCCGCAGATCTTGACGCGCGTTCTCATGAGACGGGCAGGGCCAAATTTCCGGCTTCCGCGGCCGGGATGTTCCAGTGCGGTTCGTATTCCACCGCGTCAAGATAGAGTCCCTCCGAACCGAACGTCGGCGCCGCGAGCGCGCGGTCGCGCGATTCAAGAACCTTCCTCGCCCACTGTGGCGGATGCTTGCCCTTGCCAACGTAGACCAGTGTGCCGACGATGTTGCGCACCATGTGCTGCAGCCAGGCGTTGGCGCGCAGCGTGAACTCGATGCATTCGCCCTGGCGTTCGATGCCGATCGCGTGCAGCGTTCGCACGGGGCTCTTCGCCTGGCACTCCGCCGCGCGGAACGCCGAGAAATCGTGCTCTCCAAGCAGATGTGATGCGGCCTGCCGCATTGCTTCGAGCTCCAGCCGCGCATGGAACCAGCCCGCGTAGCGCGCGGCCAGGGCCGGCCGAATCGGACGGTTGACGAGCACGTACCGGTAAGTGCGGGAGCGCGCCGCGTAGCGCGCATGAAAGTCATTCGGCACGCGCCGAGACCAGAGCACCGCCATGGATTCGGGCAGCATCGCGTTCACGCCGCGCACCCAGGCCGAGTCCGGCCGTTCCACGCCGGTATCGAAATGGACCACCTGCGCCCGTGCGTGCACGCCGCGATCGGTACGGCCCGCGCAGGTCACGCGCACCGGCGCGTCCGCGATCCCCGAAAGCGCAGACTCGAGCGCGTCCTGCACCGTGCCGCCACCGGGCTGCGTCTGCCAGCCGAGGAAGCGGCTGCCGTCGTACTCGATTCCCAGTGCAATACGGTTAAGTGAGCTTGTCGCCATAATGAAAAAGCCGCGGTCGCTTGCGCGCCGCGGCTCGTGTTCTCGGTCCCGGCGCCTAGCCCAGGCCGGAAATCATCTGCTCGGCCTGGCTCTTCTGGGCGGCGTCGCCTTCCTTCACCACTTCGTTCAGCAATTCGCGCGCCCCATCCTTGTCGCCCATCTCCTGGTAGGCCTTCGCCAGGTCGAGCTTGGTGGCCACCTCCTGCCACTTCGCGTCGTTGCCGCCACCACCGGAGTCTCCCGGGGTGCCCAGGTCCAGGCTCAAGCCGCCCAGGTCGAGCGGCGCATCGGCGGCCTTGGCAGGCTCGCCCTTGACGCCGCCCAGGTCCAGGTTGAGGTCGAAGTCCATTGCCACGGTCGCATCCGGATCCGGTGCGGGCGCTGCCGGCGCCGGTGCCGCCTTGCGCGGCATCAGCATGGTTTTCTCGCCGTCGTCTTCGTCGGTTGCGCCGCCAAGGTCGAAATCAAGCCCGCTGTCGGCCGGCTTGGTCGCGGCCGTATCCAGTTTCAGCGTGCCGCCGGACGCGAAATCGGTCGCAGCAGGAGCCGCCGCGCCGATGTCGAAGTCCAGGGGGCTTGCATCGGGTTTTGGTGCCGCAGCCGGCTCCGCGCCGCCGCCAATGTCGAAATCCAGGGTCGGCGCGCCCGCGGCAGGCGCTGCGGACGCCGCCTCGACGCCTGCACCGCCGCTGTACAGGCCATTGCCCGGATCGATGGCGCTGCCCAGGGCCATCGCCTTTTCCCACTCCGGGCCGGCGCCACTGGTCAGGCCCTTCAGCTTGAGCGCGGTCTGCTCGAAATTCTTCGCATCCTTGCGGCTGGCGTAGATCTCCAGCAGCTTCGTATGCACCGCGGACCGGTTCGGGTCCTTGCCGAGCGACTCCTTCAGGATCTCTTCTGCCTGCGCATCGCGGCCGTAGGCCATGTAGACATCGGCTTCTGCAATCGGGTCGACTTCGTCGCTCTCCGCCGGCGCGACGCTGCCGCCGCTGACCGAGGCCTGCGATTCGTCGACAGCGGCCGCGGGCGGCGGCGGCGGCGTGTCGTGTCCCTGGGGCGTCGCCGGCGCGAACACGGACGAGGCACCCGCTCCCGTGGCGGCGCCCAGTACGCTGTCCTGGAACTGGGTCTGCGACTTCTTCTTCTTGCGCCAGGCCCAGGCGCCGTAGCCTCCCAGCAGGAGGACCACCGCACCGAGCCCGCCGAGCGCGATCGGATCCTCGATGAAATCCTCGATGAAGCTCTTTTCGGGCGCGGCCTTGGGTGCCGGCGCCTTGGCCTTGGCCGCTTCCTTGGGCGCTTCCTTCGTGGGGGCCTTGGGCGATTCCTTGGCGGCCTCTTTCAGCGCTTCCTTGACGGCTTCCTTGGGCGCCTCCTTGGCGACCTCTTTGGGCGCTTCCTTTGGCGCTTCCTTGGCGGCAGCCTTGGGTGCTTCCTTAGGCGCTTCCTTCGGCGCTTCCTTCGGCGCTTCCGGCGCCTTCGCTGCCGGAGCGGGAGCGGGTGCCGGAGCAGGCTTCGCTGCCGCCGCTTTCTTCTCCAGATCCGCCAACTGCTGGCTCTTCATTTCCACGAGCTTCTGCAGGTCGGCGACGTTTTTCTCCAGGTCGCCGACGCGCGATTGCGATTCCTTGAGGGCGCGCTCGCGCGCCACGCGGTCGTCCTCGCGCGCCGCGCGCGCGGCCGCCGTACCGGGGGCCGCCTTCGGATCCGCCTTGGAGAGCTTGAGCTGGTCCTTCTGCTCCGCTGGCGCCGGCGCCTCGGGCTTGGAAGTGATGCGCCCGGCAACCTCGCGCTCACGCACCGGGGCAGCGGGTGCCGCCGCAACCGCCGCGCCGAGTTTGCGCTTGTAGTCCGCGAAATCCGACATGTGCGACTGCACGAGTTGGTTGGCTTCCGCCGCATTGATCGCGGCGATCGCCTCGCGATCGGGCAAGTTCAGGATGCGCCCCGCCTTCACCAGGTTGACGTTGCCGCGGATGAACGCGTCCTCGTTGGCGCGATATATCGCGGTCAGCATCTGGTTCAGCGTCACGCCATCGGGCTTGTTGCGGTTCGCGATGTTACCCAGCGTGTCGCCTTTCTTCACGGTTTCCTGCCTGGCAGCGGCGGCCGGCGTTGCGGGGGCTGCGGGAATGGGCCGCGCTTCAGTGCGTGCTGCGGGAGCGGTGGGCGTCGGCGTCGCAATAGGCGCCGGTGCCGCGGGAGCGGGCTTCGCCGTCGGCACAGGGACGGCGGCAGCCGGCTTGGGCGCGCGGTACTCCGGCGGATCCAGCAGGAATGTGTATTCGCGTACCAGGCGGCCGGTCGACCACTGCAATTCGATCAGGACATCCAGGAAGGGCTCATTGACCGGCTGCGAAGTACTGAGCCGGATCACTGGCCTGCCACCGCGCTTGTCGACCGCAAGCTGCAGGCCGATCAGCGCCGGGCTCAACTCGATGCCGGCCTGGCGAAACGCCTCGGGGGATGCCAGCTTTGCAGCCAGAGAATCTTCTTCTCCCGGCTGCAGCGAGACGATCTCGATTTCGGCGCTGAGCGGCTGGCCCAGCGCGGAACTGACCGCAAGCCTGCCAAGCCCTGCCGAATAGGTGACGAGCGGCATGAAAAGCAGAGCCGCCAAGGCAATACGGATACCGGTGACTGATTTACCCACTGAGCGCACCCTGAGTCGTTCTTTCGGGACTGACTACCATAACATCATGGCGTTAGGCCTGCAACCTGAGAGACCTTCTCGATTTTGGTGCGGTAGCACCTTGGAAAGCAAGGAAATTCTGCTCGCCGTCCTTGGGCCTAGCGCAAGCCGGAATCGAGCAAAATCCGCACCATTCGCCGCAAGGGCTCCGCGGCGCCCCACAGCAGCTGGTCGCCCACGGTGAACGCGGCAAGGTATTCGCCGCCCATCGGCATTTTGCGTAGGCGCCCAATCGGCACCGACAGCTTCCCGGTGACCGCGGCCGGCGTCAGCTCCGCGAGCGATTCTTCGCGCCGGTTGGGAATCACCTTCACCCAATCGTGCGCCTCCGCGAGCATGCCCTCGATTTCGCCCAGCGGAACATCCCTCTTCAGCTTGATCGTCAACGCCTGGCTGTGGCAGCGCATCGCGCCGACGCGCACGCAGATCCCGTCAATCGGGATCGGGCGCTCGCTGCGCCCGAGAATCTTGTTGCCCTCGGCCTGCGCTTTCCATTCTTCCCTGCTCTGGCCGTTGCCCAGATCCTTGTCGATCCACGGCAACAGGCTTGCCGCGAGCGGATAGCCGATGTCGCTCTTCGGCAGGCCGCCGTTGCGCAGAGCCGACGTGATCTTGCGGTCGAGTTCGAGGATGCCCGAAGCCGGGTCTGCAAGCGTCGGCCTCGCCACGTCGCCGAGATGCCCCATCTGCTTCACGAGCTCGGTCATCGCCGCCGCCCCGCCGCCCGAGGCGGCCTGGTAGGTCATGCAACTCACCCACTCGACCAGGTCGCGCTGCAGCAGGCCCGCCATTCCCATCAGCATCAGGCTGACCGTGCAGTTGCCGCCGATGAAGTTCTTTGTGCCCTTCTTCACGGCGTCCTGGATCACGTGCAGGTTCACCGGATCGAGGATGATCACCGCGTCGTCGTTCATGCGCAGCGCGCTTGCGGCATCGATCCAGTAGCCGGTCCAGCCCGCGGCGCGCAGCTTCGGATAGATGTCGGTGGTGTAGTCGCCGCCCTGGCAGGAAATGACCACCGGCAGCTTCTTCAGCGCTTCGATGTCGGTGGCGCTTGCCACCATTGCCGTGGGCTTGCCGATATCCGGGCCCTTGCCTCCCGCCTGCGAGGTGGAAAAGAACACGGGTTCGATGTGGTCGAAGTCCTTTTCCTCGCGCATCCTTTGCACGAGTACCGACCCCACCATGCCCCGCCAACCAACGATGCCGACTCTCAACATGACCGCATTCCCGTTCCGCTACAGCCGTTCCGCGACCGCGGACGCCATCTCCGCCGTGCTTACCTTCCTCGTACCCGCAGTATATATGTCCGCGGTGCGGTAGCCGTCGCGCAACGTTTTCTTCACCGCCTGCTCCAGGCGCTCCGCCGCGGCGCCCTGGTCCAGCGAATGGCGCAGCATCAGCGCCGCCGACAGGATCGTCGCGAGCGGGTTCGCCACGCCCTTGCCGGCGATGTCGGGCGCCGAACCGTGGATCGGCTCGTACAGGCCCNNGGCTCGTACAGGCCCTTGTTATTCGCGTCCAGGGATGCCGACGGCAGCATGCCGATCGAGCCGGTCAGCATCGAGGCCTCGTCCGACAGGATGTCGCCGAACAGATTGCCCGTGACGATCACGTCGAACTGCTTCGGGTTGCGCACCAGCTGCATGGCGCAGTTGTCGACGTACATGTGCGAGAGCTCGATGTCGGGATTCTTCTTCCCTTCGGCGGTCATGACTTCACGCCAGAGCCGGGACGTTTCCAGCACGTTGGCCTTGTCCACCGAGCAGACCTTCTTCCCCCGCTTGCGCGCGGCTGCGAAGCCGACGGCAGCGATCCTGCGGATCTCGGCTTCGCTGTAGCGCATCGTGTCGAAACCTTCCCGGCCCCCGGTGGCGTGCTGCCGGACGCCCTTTGGCTCGCCGAAATAGATGTCGCCGGTCAGTTCCCGCACGATCAGGATGTCGAGCCCGGCGACAACCTCCGGCCGCAGCGAGGAAGCGTCCGCGAGTTCCTCGTAGACCTGCGCCGGACGCAGGTTGGCGAACAGCGCGAGTTCCTTGCGCAGGCCGAGGATCGCCTGCTCCGGGCGCCTGGAGGATTCCAGGTTGTCGTATTTCGGGTCGCCCACCGAGCCGAACAGGATCGCATCGGCCCGCCTCGCCAGCGCCAGCGTCTTTTCCGGCAGCGGATGGCCCGATGCTTCATATCCCGCACCGCCGACGGGCGCTTCCTCGAACTCGAATTTCAGGCCCAGGCGCCCGAGCACCCTGAGGGTCTCGGCAATGATTTCCTTGCCGATGCCGTCGCCCGGCAGAACCGCGATTTTCATGGGATGTCCTACCGGAAGAGCCAGGGGAACTGCGCCTGCCGGCGCGCTTCGAACGCGCGGATCTCGTCGGCATGGCGCAGCGTAACGCCGATCTCGTCAAGGCCGTTCAGCAGCGAATGGCGGCGCGAAGGATCGACGTCGAACTTGTACGACTTCGAGCCGTCGGTGGTCGACACCGTCTGCCGCTCGAGGTCGACGACGAGGCGGAACCCGGGCAGCGCGCAGTCGTAAAACAGGCTGTCCACTTCCGCTTCGGAAAGCATCACCGGCAGGAAGCCGTTCTTGAAGCTGTTGTTGAAGAAGATGTCGCCGTAGGACGGCGCGATGACGCACTTGAAGCCGTACTGCTGCAAGGCCCAGGGTGCGTGCTCGCGCGAACTGCCGCAGCCGAAGTTCTTGCGCGCAAGCAGGACCTCGGCGCCCTTGTAGCGCGCCTGGTTGAGCACGAAGTCCGGGTTAAGCGGCCGCTTCGAGTTGTCCATGCCCGGCTGCCCGATGTCCAGATAGCGCCAGGCATCGAATGCGTTCTCGCCATAGCCGGTGCGCTTGATGGATTTCAGGAACTGCTTCGGGATGATGGCGTCGGTATCGACGTTGGCGCGGTCGAGCGGCGCCACGAGTCCGTTCAAAACCGTGAATTTGTCCATGATCAGCGCAGGTTCCGGACGTCGACGAAGTGGCCGGCGATCGCAGCAGCGGCCGCCATTGCAGGACTCACGAGATGCGTACGGCCGCCCGAGCCCTGCCGGCCCTCGAAATTGCGGTTCGAGGTCGAGGCGCAGCGCTCGCCGGGTTCGAGGCGGTCGGCGTTCATCGCCAGGCACATGGAACAGCCCGGTTCCCGCCACTCGAAACCCGAATCGCGGAACACCTTGTCGAGGCCTTCCTTTTCGGCCTGCGCCTTCACCAGGCCGGAACCCGGCACCACCATCGCCACCTTGATGTTCGAGGCGACCTTCCTGCCCTTCGCCACCGCGGCCGCGGCGCGCAGGTCCTCGATGCGCGAATTGGTGCAGGAGCCGATGAAGACCTTGTCCAGCTTGATGTCCTGGATCGGCGTGCGCGGCTTCAGTCCCATGTAAATCAGCGCGCGTTCCATGCCTTCACGCTTGACCGGATCCTTCTCCTTGTCCGGGTCCGGCACCTGGTCCTGCACCGGCACCACCATCTCCGGAGAGGTCCCCCAGGTGACCTGCGGCGCGATGTCGCGCGCCTCGAGCTTCACTTCATGGTCGAACTTCGCCCCCGGGTCGCTGTGCAGCAGCTTCCACGTCGCGACCGCCTGGTCCCACTCGGGCCCGCTCGGCGAAAAGCTGCGCCCCTTGAGATACTGAACGGTAGTGTCGTCCACGGCCACCATGCCGGCGCGCGCGCCCGCCTCGATCGCCATGTTGCAGAGGGTCATGCGGCCCTCCATGGTCAGCGAGCGGATCGCGCTGCCTGCGAACTCCAAGGCACAACCGGTCCCGCCCGCCGTGCCGATGCGGCCGATGATCGCGAGGGCGACGTCCTTCGCTGTGACCCCGCGGCCGAGGGCGCCTTCGACCGTGATTCGCATGTTCCGCATCTTCTTCTGCACCAGGCACTGCGTGGCGAGCACGTGTTCGACTTCCGAGGTGCCGATGCCATGCGCCAGGCAACCGAAGGCACCGTGCGTGCTGGTATGCGAGTCGCCGCACACCACGGTCATGCCCGGCAGGGTCGCGCCCTGCTCCGGCCCGATCACGTGCACGATGCCCTGGCGCTTGTCGAGGAACGGAAAGTAGACCTTGGCGCCGTATTCCTTGATGTTCGCCGTGAGCGTATCGACCTGCAGGCGCGCGATCGGATCGTCGATGCCGTCGAGGCCGCGCTCCCAACCCGTGGTCGGCGTATTGTGGTCCGCAGTTGCGACCACGGAGCCGATGCGCCAGGGCTTGCGCCCGGCGAGCTTTAGCCCCTCGAACGCCTGGGGACTGGTCACTTCGTGGACCAAATGGCGGTCGATGTAGAGCAGCGCGGTGCCGTCCTCTTCCGCACGCACCACGTGGCTGTCCCAGAGTTTGTCGTAGAGCGTGCGTCCGGCCATAGGATTCCCGGGGTAATTTTGAGGTATGATTGTCAGACAATTTAAGCAGATCATGTTACCAGTGTCAAACCCGCGGACACGCGTGCCGCCCCCCGAAGCGCACCGGCACGGCGAATCCGTCGACGCCGTGTTCGAGACTATCCGCCAGGGGATCATCAGCGGCCGATTCGCGCCGGGGCAACGGCTCGTGATACGCGATCTCGCCGCGGAAATCCCCTACAGCCGCAGCACGTTTCGAGAGGCGTTCCGCCGGCTCGCGGCCGAAAGACTCGTCAGCCTGGTCCCGAACCGCGGCGCCGCGGTGTCGAGGCTGACACCTCGGGAAATGGCGGACCTGTTCGAGATTCGCGCCCTGCTGGAAGGCCAGGCGGCGCGACGCGCCGCCGAGCGGATCGGCGATGGCGGGCATCGCAAGCGCTTCATGGCCATGTGGGAGAAAGTCAGGCGCAGCGACCCCGCCGACCGCGCCGCCTTCATCGAGCACAACCAGCTGTTCCACGCCGCCATCGTCGAGCTTTCGGGCAATTCGCGCCTGCCGGAGATGCTCGGGCAGCTGCAGATCCCGATCCTGATGTTTCAGTGGCGCACCATCCTGACGCGCCAGGAAACCGAGACCTCCCAGGCCGAACACGAAACGATCGCCAAGGCGATCCTGGAAGGCCGCCCCGAGCAGGCGGAGGCCGCGATGCGCAGGCACGTGCAGCGCGCCATGCGGCGCACCCTGGATACCCTGCCCTAGCCGGAAGCCTAAACGCGGACCTTCCAGGCGACCAGCAGCGCCCCCCCCGCCCCGAACAGCGCGCTGAGGGCGAAGCTCAGCGACGGTCCGAGCGCCACCCACGACCAGCCCGCGATCAGCGAACCCGCCGCGCCGCCGAGACCGTAGGCGATGCTCGAATACAGCGCCTGCCCGCGCGACGCCAGGCCGCCCGGAAACAACCGGTGCACCGCCGCCACGCTCGCCGCGTGAAACACGCCGAAGGTCGCCGCATGCAGCAGCTGAGCCGCCGCCAGCAGCAACAGTGAATCCACGCCCCAGCCGATGACGAGAAAGCGCAGCACGGCGCAGAGGAAGCTCGCAAGCAGCAGCGCCTTTAGCGAGAAACGCCGCATCACCTCGGGCAGCCGCAGGAACAACACCACTTCCGCGAGCACGCCGACGGTCCAGAGAACGCCGATCAGCGTCTTCGAATAGCCGGCCTGCTCCAGGTAGATCGAATAGAACACGTACAGCGTGCCGTGCGCCGCGGTCATGCACAAGCAGGCACCGAAGAACGCCAGCACCCCAGGCCTGCGCAGCACCGCGCCAAGCCGCTGCCCGGCGTGCGAAGCGTGTACCAGGCCCGAGGGCAACCCGAGCGACGCCACGCAGGTCGCCGCGCACAGTACGATGATGATGCCGGTAAGGATCGATGTATCGGCGCGGTCCAGCCAGGCGCCCACGCCAAGCACCGCGAGGATGAATCCGATCGAGCCCCAGAGCCGGATCGGACCGTAGCCGCCGGGACGGCCCTGGAGTACGGAAAAAGTGATCGACTCGACCAGCGGCGCGGCGCCGGCGGAGAAAAAACTCAGCAGCAGCAGCGTGAGCGCTATCCCCAGGGTGCTCTCCTGCCAGGGCAGCGCGACGAATCCGGCGAGCATGGCGAACGCCGAGAACACGATGATCGCGCGCCGGGCGCCGGCATACCGCTCGCCCCAGGCGTCGGCGAGCCAGCCCCAGAGGGCAGGCGCGGCGACGCGCGCCGCCTGCGGCATGGCGACGCAGAACGCGATCTCGCCCGCCGTCAGCCCGCGCGCCGCGAGGTAGAGCGAGAAGTACGAAACGTACGCGCCGGCGTGGGCGAAGAACGCGAAATAGTATGCGGCGAGGCGCGCGGCGACGTGCATGATCGCAGCATGATATAAGCGCCGCCATGACGCCGCCGCATTTCCCCCGCTACGCGTTCTATGCCCTGTTCATCGCTTCGGGGTTTGCCGGGCTGATCTACGAATCCGTCTGGACGCACTACCTGAAGCTCTACCTTGGGCACGCCGCCTACGCGCAATCGCTGGTGCTGATCGTGTTCATGGGCGGCATGGCGCTGGGAGCAGCGCTCTGCGCGCGCTTTTCCACGCGCGTCCGCAATACGCTGCTCGCCTACGCCGCGATCGAGGCCGCCATCGGCGCCTGCGCGCTGGGTTTCCACGAGTTGTTCGTGGCCGCCACCGACTGGTCGTACGCGAGCCTGCTGCCCGCGCTGGGGGTGGATTCCCTGGCGCTGGCCGCGAAACTCGCGCTGGCTTGCGTGCTGATCCTGCCGCAATCCATCCTGCTGGGCGCGACCTTTCCCCTGATGAGCGCGGCCCTGGTGCGGGCGACGAACGCCGGCACCCGCCCCGCGCTCGGCGAGCCGGTCGCGATGCTGTACTTCGCCAACAGCCTGGGCGCGGCCGCAGGCGTCCTGGCGAGCGGATTCGTGCTGATCGCGTGGGCCGGACTACCGGGCACGCTGCGCACCGCGGGCATCCTCAACTTTGCGCTGGCCGCGGCCGTCGCGCTGCTGGCGCGACCGGCGGGACTGATGCCGCCGATTCCGGCGCGCGCCGTAGACGGAACTGCCGGCGCGCCGCAGGCCAGCCTGCTGCTTACGGTCGCGCTGCTAACCGGCATGGCGTCGTTCATCTACGAAATCTGCTGGATCCGCATGCTGTCGCTGGTCCTGGGCGCCTCCACGCACGCCTTCGAACTGATGCTCTCCACCTTCATCCTGGGACTTGCACTCGGCGGCCTTGCGGTGCGCCGCCTGGTGGATCGCGCGGCGAATCCCGAGCGGCTGCTGGGCTGGGTCCAGGTTGCGATGGGCCTGCTGGCGCTGGCCACGCTGCCCGTTTACGACATGACCTTCGGAGTGATGGAATATTTCATGCAGGGCCTGGCGCGCACCGATGCCGGCTACCTGTTCTTCAATCTCGCCGGACAGGGGGTGTCGGCCCTCGTCATGCTTCCCGCCACGTTCTGCGCCGGCATGACGCTGCCGCTGATCACCGGCGCGCTGCTGCGCAGCGGTGCGGGCGAGCGCGCCATCGGCCAGGTTTACGCCGTCAATACCCTGGGCGCGATCTGCGGCGTGCTGGCCGCGGTGCACTTCGGCCTGCCGCTGCTCGGACTCAAGGGCACGCTGGTGATGGGCGCGCTGATCGACGCCGCCCTAGGCCTCGCGCTGCTGTACCGCTTTTCTCCTGGAAGCCGGCCCTTCGCAGCCTCGCTTGCGGCCTGCGCGCTTGCATTCGTGCCGGTGACGCTGCTGTTCGAGCTGAACGTCAACAAGATGACTGCCGGCGTGTTCCGCCACGGCGACCTTTCCAGCTCGCAGGACGCGGAAATCCTGTTCCAGAAGGACGGCAAGACGGCGACCGTCCACCTGGTGCGCTACACCGACGCCACGAGCATCCGCACCAACGGAAAATCGGACGGCTCGATCAACCTGAATCCCGAAGGCGCGCGCGGCTCGGATGAAATCACCATGACGCTCACGGCCGCGGTGCCGCTCGCGCTGAAGCCCGACGCGAAAAGCGCCGCGGTCATCGGCATCGGCACCGGCCTCACCATGCACACCCTGCTGCAGGACCTGTCCCTCGAGGTGGTGGAAACGGTCGAAATCGAGGCCGCCATGGCCGAGGCCGCGCGCGGCTTCGCGCCGCGCAACAATTCCGCATTCTTCGATCCGCGCGGCAGGATCTGGATCGATGACGCCAAGACGTTCTTCTCCACGCGCGGCCGGCGCTACGACATCCTGATTTCAGAACCGTCGAATCCCTGGGTGAGCGGCGTCTCGAGCCTGTTCACGCGCGAGTTCTACCAGCGCATCCGCAGCCACCTGAATCCGGGCGGCGTCCTGGTGCAATGGTTCCAGCTCTATGAGATCGACCCTTCCCTGCTCGCTTCCGTCATGCGCGCGCTGGGCGAGGCGTTCCCGCACTACGTGGTGTTCGCGCCCAGCGATTACGACGTACTGATCATCGCCTCGGCGACGCCGATTCCGCTGCCGCCGAAGGCGGCCGTGTTCGACCATCCCGCGCTCGCGAAGGAACTGCTGAACGCGCACGTACTGACGCCGGGCGATCTCGATGCACGCTACCTGGGCGACCGCGCCGCGCTGGAGCCCCTGTTCGCAAGCTACGGCATGCCGGCGAATTCCGACTACTACCCGGTCCTCGATCTTAACGCGGCGCGGCATCGTTTCACCGAAAAGAGCGCCTCCGACGTGGTCGCACTTCTGAACGCCGGCGTGCCGGTGCTGGACATGCTGCAGCCGGCGTTGCAGCGCCGCGCAGTGAATGCGCAGCACAAGGGCGCCGCCACGTTCGAGCGCGTGGAGAACACGCGCCTTGCGCGCTACGCGCGAGATTTCCTGCTTGCAAATCCGCCCGAGCCTGAAAACATCCCCACGCAGCTGCAGAAAGACCTCGAACTCTCCAAGCTGCGGCTGCTCGAGTGCCGCGAGCCGAAGGAACAGGATGTCTGGCTGCACAGCATGATCAACGTCGCGCGCACCGTGAATCCCTATCTCGCGCCCGCCGAGGCGCAGGCGCTTTGGGCGCGCTTCGCCGGCGCGCCCTGCTTCGCGGCACTGCACGACTTCCAGCGCCGCTGGATCGCGTTGTTCGGCGCGATCGGCGCGCGCGACGCAGCGCGCAGTGCGGACCTGGCTTCAGGCCTGCTGGCCGGCCAGCAGGACCTGACGCGCGACGCGCGCGAATACCTGCTGATGGCGGGCATGACAGGCCACATCGCCGCGGGCGCCCCGCTACGCGCCACTGATCTCTGGAAAAAGCACGAAGAACATATCCGAGGCGCGGGCAGGCCAGTGTTCCGCCTGTTGCGATGCCACGCCGAACGCGCGTCATGTTCAGCCGCCTTCGAGCCCTACGCTGGCGGTTGAGCCGCCCCGCCCGCGAATCGCTAAGCCGCTCCTGCGGCGAACCTGACCGATCCCAGAACGTCGCGCACGAACGCCATTTTTTCGCGCCCGTTCATTGCCTCGGGCGCGATACGCGATCCCATCAGCAACAGCGCAAGACCGTGCACCAGTGCCCAGGCGGCGACCGATGCGTCGCGCGCGCCCTGCGCTTCCGGCAACCGCGCCGCCAGCGCACCCGAAAGGCCGGCGAAGGCCTGCGTCGCCACCTCGCGCAGCTGCTTGTGCCGTGCGATCGAGATCCGGCCGCCGAACATGAGCCGGAAGCGTTGTGGGTGCTCTAGCGCGAACAGTACGTAAGCCTCTCCCATGGCGCGCAGGCCGCCCGTCTCCGCAGCTTTGCGCTGCGCCGCGCCGAGCTGCTCGAAGCCTTCCCTGGCGAGCGCCGCGAGGAGCGCCTCGCGTTCCGTGAAATGCCGGTAAGGCGCGTTGTGCGACACCCCAGCCCGACGCGCCACTGCCCGCAGGCTCAACGCATCAAGTCCATCGTTCTCAAGGATATTTCCGGCGGCACGCAGCAGTGCCGCCTCCAGGTCGCCGTGGTGGTAGTTGCGCTTCCTTGAATTTGAAGTTGACATTGTCTACTTAGACTACTAAAGTAATGTGTGTTCTGTCAACATTAAGGTTCACTTGGACAAGACGAGCCTCCTGTTTCCCATGGTCGCGCTGGCGACCTTGACCTTCGCTGCACTCGTGCTGATCCCGGTGCGGCGTTTCCGCGCCGGCATCGCCGGCCAGATCCGGTACGACGATTTCAAGTATGGCGAGTCGGCCCGGGTCCCGCCCGACGTCTGCATTCCGAACCGGAACATGATGAACCTGCTCGAACTGCCGCTGCTCTTCTACGTCGCCTGCCTGGTCCACCTTGTCATCGGGCGCGTCGACGAATACGCGCTCTGGCTCGCGTGGCTCTACGTCGGGCTGCGCGCCGTGCACAGCGCCATCCACCTCACCTACAACCGCGTGCGCCACCGCCTGATCGCCTTCGCGCTAAGCAACGTCGTCCTCGTCATGTTCTGGACGAACCTGGTCCGGATGACCTGAAGATGGCCCAGACCCTGACGCTAGCCAGCGCGATACACCTTGCCGCCGTGGCGCCCGCGGTGGCCATCGGCGTGGCGCAGTTGCTCATGGTCAAGGGCACCCGCCTGCACAAGGTGCTGGGCTGGGCCTGGGTGCTGGCGATGGTGGTGGTCGCCGTGTCCTCGTTCTGGATCCTGGAGCTCCGCAAGGGTGCGGGCTGGTCGGTGATCCACCTGCTCTCGGCCTGGACGCTCGTCTCGCTCGCCTGCGCAATCTGGTTTATCCGCCGCGGCAACGTGCGAGCGCACAAGAGCTTCATGGTCGGCACCCTGCTCGGCCTCGCCGGGGCGGGGCTAGGCGCGCTTGCGCCCGGACGCTTTCTCGCGGTACTGCTTTTTTGACTTGCCGCCGGTCTTGACGCGCGGCGCCGACTTGCTGTGCCCCAGGGTGCGCTTGCGGACCGGCGCCTTTCGGTTCTCGTCGTAGGGATTGCCCTGCGTGCGCAGCTCGATGCGAAGCGGCGTCCCCTGCAGCTTGAAGGCGTCGCGGAACCAACCCTCCAGGAAGCGCTTGTAGGCATCGGGTACGTGCTGCAGCGAGTTGCCGTGAATGATGACGCGCGGCGGATTGGAGCCGCCCTGGTGCGCGTAGCGCATCTTCGGCCGCGCGTAGCCGCGCCGGTGGGGTGGCATCTGGCGCTCTACCGCGGCGATCAGCGCGCGCGTCAGCTTCGGGGTCGACAATTTCGCCATCGCCGCCGCGTAGGCGGCGTCGGCCGAGCGCAGCACCTCGTTCACGCCCTTGCCCGACTTTGCGGAGATGAACAGGGTATCGGCAAAGCCGAGGAAACCCAGCTGCCAGCGCAGCTCATCCTTCAGGCGGTCGCGCATCGACTTGTCGGCCGCCTCCCATTTGTTCACCGCGACGGTCACCGCCCGGCCGCGGTCCAGGATGTAGCTAGCGACGTGGGCGTCCTGCTCCGTGATGCCCTCGACCGCGTCCAGCACCAGGACCGACACGTTCGCCGCTTCGATCGCCTGCAAGGTTTTCACGATCGAAAATTTCTCCACCGCGGCGCCATGCGACTTGCCGCGCTTGCGCAGCCCCGCCGTGTCCACGAGCGTGTAGCGGCGGCCGTTGCGCTCGAAGGGAACCTCGATGGCGTCGCGCGTGGTGCCAGGCTTGTCGAACACGAGCACGCGCTCTTCGCCGACCAGGGCGTTCACCAGGGTGGACTTGCCGACATTCGGCCGCCCGACGATCGCGACGCGAGGATTCTTCTCGTCGTCGACCGGCTCGGGCTCGTCCGGGAAAGGCCGCAGAACCGCCTCGATCAATTCGGCCACCCCGTTGCCGTGAGCCGCGGAGATCGCCGAGGGATTCCCCAGGCCGAGTTCGTGGAACTCGGCCGCGGCAGTGGACGGGTCCATGCCTTCGGACTTGTTCGCCGCGATCCAGACCCGGTCCTTCAGGCGCCGAAGCCTCTCCGCGATCACGCGGTCCCCTGGTGTCAGGCCGGCGCGCGCATCCGTCACCAGCACCACCGCATCCGCTTCGACGATCGCCTGCTCCGTCTGGCGCGCCATCTCCGTGTAGATGTCCTCGTCGGAATCCGGTTGCAGGCCGCCCGTATCGATGACGATGCACGAACGGCCGCCGAGAAGCCCCTCGCCGTAGTGACGGTCGCGCGTCACGCCAGGAATGTCGACCACGATCGCGTCTCGCCGCCGCGTCAGGCGGTTGAACAGCGTGCTTTTGCCGACATTGGGACGACCTACAAGCGCGACAACCGGCTTCATGTCGGTCCCTTGTCTACTGGCTTCACTGCAGATTCAGTGCGTACAGCCCGCCGTTCTGGGTCTGAACGAGGAAACCCTCGGGCAGCCTGAGCGGCGCTGCGCGCACCGGGCTGCCGTCGGTGGACTGGCGCGCGAGGAAGGCGCCGGACTCACGCGCCACGAAATGAACGTAGCCCTGCAGGTCGCCGATCGCCACTTCCGTGCCGAGCGGCAGCGGCAGCGACAACTGACGGTAGGCGAGCCGGTCCTGCTTCCAGACGCTGCGGCCATTCGTGCGGTCCAGCGCGTGCACCGCGCCCTTGTCGTCGCTCACGAAGGCATAGCGCGCGTCGAAAGACACGCCCGTCAGCGTCGACATCTCGCGCGACCACAGCTGGTTGCCGTTCTGGATGTCGTAGCAGGCGACCCGCCCCTGGTAGGCCGCGCCGCAGACCTCCCTGCCCTGCGCTGAAGGGTCTCCGACCATGTCGGTGACGCGCTCGAGTTCGGTTGCGCCCTTGGGCAGCGCGACAGTCGCCTCCCAGCGCACGACGCCGTCGGCAAGGCTGACTGCGACCAGCTTGCCGCCCGAGAAGCCGGCGAAGACCAGGCCCTGATGCGCGCTCAGGCCGACCGGCGAGCGCACGATCAGCGCCGAGGCCGGGCGCTGGTAGACCCAGCGCCGCTTGCCGTCCTCGATGCCGAAAGCGAAAATCTTGCTGTCTGCGCTGCGCACCAGGACCAGGCCGTCGCCGACCTTGGGTTGCGCGAGCACCTCGCTCGACACCCTCGAGCGCCACTTCACCACGCCGCTTTGTGCATCCAGCGCGAACACCTCGCCGTCGTCGGACGCAACCACCACGAGCGCGCCATCGCTGCCTACGCCGCTGGAAATCCGCTTGCCTACCGAGATCCGCCACCTGGCCTGGCCCGATGCCGCGTCCAGCCGCGCCACCGTGCCGCCGCGCGACGCGGCATACACGCCGTCGCCGACCAGCGCCGGGCTGAAGAAGAAGCCTTCCGCGGCACCGATGCTCGAGGACCAGAGCACTTTCACGCCCTGCGGGTTGGTCAGCACCGGCAGCTCGGAGGGCTTGGGGCCGCGGGAAGTGCTGCCGAACCAGTCCATCGGATTCAGGCTCGGCATGCTCGAGCACGCCGGCAGCAGGACAGCGGCGGCGAGCGCCGCCGAGCGCAGGAGAATGCGTAACCGCAGGTTGCGCACCGTCACCCTCCCAACGCGTCCAGCCGCAGCTGCACGCTGTTGCGGAACGCGCCGCTCTTCGCGTCGGCCTTCTCGATCGCAGCGCGGTAGGCGACCTTCGCTTCGGCGGGCTTGTTCTTCGCCACCAGGACATCGCCCTTGAGTGCCGCGTACTGGCCTGCGAGGGGCGCCGCATGCTTCGCCTCGAGCAGCGCCAGCGCTTCGTCGTGCGCTTTCTCGTCCAGCAGCACCGCGGCCAGGCGCAGGCGGGCCAGGTCGCGCAACTCATCCGAGGGCGAGCGTTCGACCACCCACTGCAGCTGCGCCTTGGCATTCTTGAGGTCGGCCTTCTCGACGTGGAAGCGCGCCGCCACCAACGCCCCCATCGAGGCGTAGAGCGTGCGCGGGAAACTCTCGACCAGCGTGCCGCCGGCGTCGCGCAGGGCCTTGGCATCGCCTTCCTGCGCCGCTTTCACGAGCACCTCGTACTGTGCGCCCGCCTGTTGCGCCTGGTTCGCCTGCCAGATGCGCCATCCCTGCCAGCCCGCGCCGACAGCGGCGGCCACGGCGATCACGGCGAGCAGTTTCGTGCCGTTGTCGTTCCACCAGCCCTTGACCGAGGCGAGCTGTTCCTGTTCTTCGAGATCGTATGCCATAACTATGCCTTGAGCCTTTGTAGGATTGCCGCGAATTCCCCCGCCACGCTTCCTCGTGCGATGCGTTGCTGGTCCCCTGCACTACGCAGGGATTTCACCGAGACCTCCCCGGCGCGCACTTCGTCTTCGCCGACGATCAGCGCCAGCCACGCGCCGCTTGCATCGGCCCTTTTCATCTGCGACTTGAAGCTGCCGCCGCCCGCGTTCATCACCACCGCGTGCCCCGCGCCGCGCAGCGCGTCGGCGAGCATGAACGCAACCTCGAGCGTGCCCTCGCCCTGGTACACGACGTAGGCATCCGGCCTGGTCGCCGCCGGTGCGCTGCCCGAATCCTTCATCAGCGCCACCAGCCGTTCGCAGCCCATCGCGAACCCGACGCCGGGCGTGGGCTTGCCGCCGAGCTGCGCGAACAGGCCGTCGTACCTGCCGCCGCCGCAGACCGTGCCCTGCGCGCCCAGCGCATCGGTGATCCACTCGAAGACGGTGAGGTTGTAGTAGTCCAGGCCGCGCACCAGCCGCGGATTGAGCGTGAATTCGACCCCGGCCGCCGAGAGAAGTTTCTTCAGCGCCTCGAAGTGCGCGCGCGACGCCTCGCCCAGGTAATCGCTCAGCGGCGGCGCCTTCGCCGCGACCTCCTGCACCATCGGGTTCTTCGAATCGAGCACGCGCAGCGGGTTGCTGTGTAGCCGGCGCCTGGCGTCGGCATCGAGCTTCGCTTCGTTCGCCTCGAGATGCTGCACCAGGTCGGCACGGTGCCGCGCGCGCTCCTCGGCCGAGCCGATGTTGTTCAGCTCGAGCCGGATGCCTTTCAGCCCAAGTTCAGGCCACAGGCGCGCGCACATGACGATCAGTTCGGCGTCCACGTCCGGCCCCGGGAAGCCGAAGGCCTCGGCGCCGTACTGGAAGAATTCGCGGTAGCGGCCCTTCTGCGGCCGCTCGTGACGGTACATCGGCCCGCCGTACCAGAGCCGCTTCGGGCCGTCGTAGACCAGGCTGTGCTCGATGGCGGCCCGCACGCACGAGGCGGTGCCCTCGGGGCGCAGCGTCAGTTCTTCGGCATTCAGCTCGTCGCGCCAGGAATACATCTCTTTCTCAACGATATCGGTCGCCTCGCCGATGGCGCGCCGGAACAGCGCGGTGTTCTCGACCAGCGGCATGCGGATGGCGCGGTAGCCCCAGCGTTCCAGCCACGCCTCGACGATGGCGCCGAAGGCGCGCCAGATCGCCATGTCCGCCGGCAGCACGTCGTTCATGCCGCGAGTCGCCTGCAGCGTGGCGCCCGCGCCGGCCCCTGCGCCATTTTTCACGAGACGGCCCTGATCGGGACTGCTTTGCCGCGCTTCCTCTGCCGCACCGCGTCCGGCGCGTAGTTTTCCCTGACGTAGGCTTCGACGATGGCCTGGAACTCCTCGGCGATGCGCCCGCCCTTGAGCGTGACGGTCTTCTCGCCGTCGACGTAGACGGGTGCCACCGGGACTTCGTTGCTGCCGGGCAGGCTGATGCCGACGTCGGCGTGCCTGGATTCGCCCGGCCCGTTCACCACGCAACCCATCACCGCCACCTTCATTTCCTCGACGCCGGGATAGCGGCGCTTCCATTCCGGCATCTGGGCACGCAGGAACTCCTGGATGCGCTGGGCGAGTTCCTGGAAGTACGTGCTCGTGGTACGGCCACAGCCCGGGCAGGCTGCGACCATCGGCGTGAAGCTGCGCAATCCCATGGTCTGCAGCAGTTCCTGCGCAACGATCACCTCGCGGCCGCGGTCGCCGTTGGGCTCCGGCGTGAGCGAAACGCGGATCGTGTCGCCGATGCCTTCCTGCAGCAGCACCGCCATCGCCGCCGATGAGGCGACGATCCCCTTGGAACCCATGCCCGCTTCGGTGAGTCCGAGGTGCAGCGCGTAGTCGCAGCGGCGCGCGAGCTCGCGGTAGACGAGGATCAGGTCCTGCACGCCGCTCACCTTGCAGGAGATCACGATGCGCTCGGGCGGCAGGCCGATCTTCACCGCCTGCGCCGCCGATTCAAGCGCCGAAACAAGGAGCGCCTCGCGCATCACCTCGTCGGCATCAAGCGGATCCCCGCGCCCGCCGTTCTCGTCCATCATGCGGGCGAGAAGTTCGGGATCCAGGCTGCCCCAGTTGACACCGATGCGCACCGGCTTGCCGTACTTCAGCGCGGCTTCGATCATGGTCGCGAACTGGTCATCCCTTTTCGCCCCTTTGCCGACGTTGCCCGGATTGATGCGGTACTTCGACAGGGCAGTTGCGCAATCCGGATGCCCGGCCAGCAGCTTGTGGCCGTTGTAGTGGAAGTCGCCTACCAGGGGCACATCGCAGCCCTGCTCGTCGAGCAGCGCGCGAATGCGGGCGACCTGCGCCGCGGCCGCCGGCGTATCCACCGTGATGCGCACCAGTTCCGAGCCCGCCCGCCAGAGTTCGAGCACCTGGCGCGCCGTGGCATCGGCGTCCGCGGTGCTGGTGTTGGTCATCGACTGGACGACGACAGGCGCGCCGCCGCCGAGCGCGACTCGGCCGACCATCACCTGCCTGGAGATCCTGCGAGCCATGCCCATGCTTCGCGCCAGCCGGCTATTCGAGTGTGAAACGCGCCACCTCGACCTTGACGTGCGGCGTCAGGTCGATCTGCCGTTCCTCGTAGGACAGGCGCACATGCTGCGCGTTGCCGATGATGAGCGAAAACGGCGGCCTGCCCTCGACCGCCTGTTCGCTGCCCGCCGCGTTCAGCTGCGAGAGCAGCGTCCTGCCGTCGCGCGCCTTGATCTGGACCCAGGAGTCGCGCTCGAACCTGAGCAGGATGCGTCGGTTGCCTTCCGTGCTCGCAGCCGCCGCCTGCGATGCCGGGGGCGCCGGCCTAGGCGACGCAGGCACGGCCTCATCCGCGCCGGGGAGCGCGGCGATGTTCGAAGGCTTCAACTCTACGGGAGAGGGAGAGGCAGAGGCGGACGCCGAAGCCAGGCGCTGCGGCTCGTCCGCCTCCTTGGCCGCGGCTACGAAACTCAGTCGCGCCTCGCTGGTGCGCTCGCGCTGCCACTCGAACACCACGGCTGCGATCACGCCCAGGATCGCCACCGAGAGCGCCGCATAGACGAGATTGCCGCGCCGGTGGCTGTCGATGATAGGGATCGGACGGCGCGTGCTGGCGACCGCCCTGGCGTTGTCCGGCACCGCGACGCGCGCGGCCATCCGGCCCACCAGCTGTTCGGCGTCGAGCTTCAGCAGGCGCGCGTAGGACCGCACCATGCCGCGCGCGAAGGTGCCGCTGGGCAGGGCCTCGAAGCGCTCCTGCTCCATCGCCTCGATCTGCCGCGCGGCGAACTTGAGCTGCTGCGCGACATCGGCGATCGACAGCCCCAGCGCCGCGCGCGCAGCTGCCAGTTCCGCACCGACGGCGGGAGCGGTAGCGGCGGCCACATCGGTCGCCGCATCCGCCGCGCCCCCAACCTCAGTCATATTCCCCGCGCTGCAGTTGCTGGTACTCGCGCGAAGTGGCGAAACGCCGCCGCAGCTGGGTCGCGTAGTTCGATTCCGCGTTGCGGTCGCCCAGCTTGCGCTCGACGCGCAGCGCGAGCCACAGGGATTCGGCGCTCGGCGTGACGATCCGGTTGTGGCGCATGGCCAGCCGGCGCGCCTCCTCCAGGTTGCCCTGCCGGTAGCGGATCTGGCCCAGCTGCAGCAGCGAGCCCGGCTCGTCCGGCTCCTGCTTCAGCGCGCGCTGGAAGAAATCCTCCGCTTCTTTCAGCTTGTCCTTGCGCAGCGAGCACACGCCGGCCGCGGAATACGAGCGCCACGGCGACGGGTAGAGCGGGTTGCTCACCGCCTGCATGAAATACTTGATGGATTCGGCCTCGCGCCCGGACTGGCACAGGAACCAGCCGTAGTTGTGGTTAATGTCCGCGTCGTTCGGCGACAGGCGCAGTCCGCGCTCGAAGTTCTCCTGCGCCAGCTTGGGCTCGCGCAATTCCATGTAGACCAGCCCGAACAGGCTGTAGGTCAGGGGATAGTTCGAATCGGCGGCCGCGGCGATGCGCAATTCCTCAAGCGCGATCGCCATGCTGCCGCGCTGGTAGTAGAGCGCCGCGAGCTCGGCATGCACCCTGGCGCGGTTGCGCGCATCGGTGGGCTCGCCGGTCACGCTGACCGATTCGCTCGTCGGCCCGCCGCTGTCCTTCCTCGGCATGGAATCGCATCCGGCCAGCGTCAAGGCGAGAGCCGCGGACGCGGCACTGATCAGGCGAGTCATGCACGAAGCTCCGTGATGGGAACGGTCTTGCTGCGGCGCGTGCGATCCGTGACATCGCCCGCGAGCTGGCCGCAGGCTGCGTCGATGCCCTCGCCGCGCGTCTTGCGGGTAGTGACGGTCAGCCCCGCACTCTGCAGGACCTGCGCAAAGCGGCGGATCCGTTCCGCCCCGGAGCGCTGGAAGCCCGAGCCGGCGAAGGGGTTGAAGGGAATCAGGTTGAACTTGCAGCGTACCTGGGCCGCAATGCCGAGCAACGCCTTCGCGTGTGCATCCGAATCGTTCACGCCGTCCAGCATCACGTACTCCATGGTGATGAAGTCGCGCGGCGCGCGTTCCAGGTAGCGGTTGCAGGCCTTCACCAGTTCGCGGATCGGGTACTTGCGGTTGATCGGTACCAGCCGGTCGCGCAGCGCATCATCGGGCGCGTGCAGCGACACGGCGAGCGCCACCGGGCATTCCGCCGCGAGCCGGTCCATGCCGGGCACCACGCCGGACGTCGAAACAGTGACGCGGCGGCGCGACAGGCCGTAGCCGTTCTCGTCGATCATCAGGCGCGCGGCGGGAATCACCGCGTCCAGGTTCAGCATCGGCTCGCCCATGCCCATGAAGACCACGTTGCTGATCTCCCGGTTCCCCGCGCCCACGCCGCCGGGCTGGCCGTGCACGCCGAGCGCGCGGTTGGCAAGCCAGAGCTGGCCGATGATTTCGGCCGCCGTCAGGTTGCGATTGAAGCCCTGCTTGCCCGTGGCGCAGAACTCGCAATCGAGCGTGCAGCCCGCCTGGCTGGACACGCACAGCGTGCCGCGGCCGTCCTCCGGAATGAAAACCGCCTCGACCGCGTTGGCGCCGTCCACCTTCAGCAGCCACTTGCGCGTGCCGTCGGGCGCGGTGCCGTCGCCGACCACCACCGGCGGCTCGATCGCCGCGGCCTGGTCCAGCTTCGCGCGCAGTTCCTTCGCAATGTCGGTCATCGCCGCGAAATCGGCGGCGCCCCTGCGGTGTACCCACTTCAGGACCTGGCGCGCGCGAAACGGCTTCTCGCCGATTCCGGCGAACAGCTGCTCCATGCCGGACGCATCCAAGCCGAGAAGGTTGACGGTCATGGCCGGCCGGATTCCCCTATCGGGGGAAGACCTCGTAGCCGGGGAAGAAGAAGGCGATCTCGCCGCGCGCGGTCTCCGGCGCGTCCGAGCCGTGCACCGCGTTGGCATCGATCGAGTCGGCGAAGTCGGCGCGGATGGTTCCCTTGGCGGCCTTCTTCGGGTCGGTCGCGCCCATCAGGTCGCGGTTCTTGAGGATCGCATTCTCGCCCTGCAGCACCTGCACCAGTACCGGGCCGGAAATCATGAACTCCACCAGGTCCTTGAAGAAAGGCCGTTCGCGGTGCACCGCGTAGAAGCCCTCCGCCTGCGCGCGCGACAGGTGCATCATGCGGGCGGCGATGACTTTCAGGCCGGCCGACTCGAATCGCGCGAGAATCTGTCCGATTGCGTTCTTTGCCACCGCATCGGGCTTGATGATCGAAAAAGTCCGTTCTACCGCCATGCCAGGATCCCCATGTACTGTTGCAGAATAGCTTTCAAGTATAGCATGACCGGACGCACTTCTACATAAAAACAAGGGCTTAAGCGCATGTACCGTACCCTGAAACTCGATATCGGACGTGGCATCGCCACGGTGACGCTGAACCGTCCGGAGGCGCGCAATGCCATGTCAGCCGAACTCATGCGCGAGATGATCGCCTGCGCCGGGGAAATCGCGGCGCGCGGCGAGATCGATATCGCCATCGTGCAAGGCAGCGGCGTGTGCTTTTCCGCCGGCGCCGACCTGAAGGATGCGAGCCGCTGGGGTAACGCGGAGCGGCCACTTGATGTGCAGCGCGAGATCGCCGCGCTCGGCTACCGCATGGCGCGCGCCTGGGAGGATGTGCCGCAGGTCACGGTCGCGGCGATCGAGGGCTACGCCATCGGCGGCGGGCTCGCGCTGGTGGCGGCGCTCGACTGGCGGGTGATGGCGAAAAACGCGTTCGTCTCCCTCCCCGAGATCGCGCTCGGCATCCCGCTCACCTGGGGCACCCTTCCCCGCCTGGTCAATCTCGTCGGACCGGCGCGCGCGAAGCGGCTGAGCATTCTCTGCGAGCGGATTCCGGCCGGCGATGCCCTGGCGATGGGGCTGGTCGACTACGTGGCGCCGCGAGGCAAGGCGCTCGCGACCGCGCGCGCAGTGGCAAGACAGGTGCTGGACCTGCCACGGAATTCCGTCCGCATGACGAAGGAATCGATCAACGCCTACGCGAGCATCGGCGCGCATGCGGCCAGCCACATGGCGCACGACCAGGTGCAGCTGGCGGCGGGCAGCGCCGAAGCGAAGGCCGCGCGCGAGGCGTTCGCGCTCAGGAGCAGGAAGGGAACCAGGATGGCACGATCCCCGGCGCGCCGCGGGCGCTGAGGAATTTCGCGTCCACGCCCAGTCCCGGTACCCACACCAGGTCGCCGCCGCAGAAAATCAACGGCATCCGCTCCCGTTCCCAGGGCGGCACGCCGGCTTCCTGGAACAGGTTCTTCAGCGTGCGGCTCGGCCGCTTCGCATCGGTGCGCAGGCGCTCTCCGCCGGAGCGCAACCGGACCTGGAAAGACTTCTCCTTCAACAAGTCGCTGTCGATTCCCTGTCCCTTGACCCGCTTGAATCGCAGTTCACCATCGGGCAAGGCGAGCCGCGATTCTCCGCTCCAGGCGCGCGGCCTGAACGGCGCCCGGGCCTTTCCTCTTTCGAGGAAAACCTTGCTGCGGTAGCGGCGCAATACCACGCCGTCGTGCCTGATCGCGGCGCTCGCCGAGCCGAGCTGCTTCAGCATCTCGACCAGCCTGGCTTCGCTGGGCGCGCGCAGGCCCCTGCCTTTCAGGTAGGCGCGCAACAGGCGCTGCGCATCGAGCTCGGCACCGGCGAAATGGCGCGCCGCGCGCGCAAGGTTCTCCTGCCAGCGCGGAAATTTCGTCGCCAGCAATGGACCAACGCTGTTGCGGATGAAATTGCGCGTCAATGCCTCGTCCTGGTTGGACTCGTCCTCGATCCATCCAAGGCCGTACTGCGCGGCGTAATCCCGGATCTGCGCGCGCGAAACGCCAAGGAACGGACGAATCAGGAGCTTGCCGCCGAGCGCGCCCAGCGCCGGCATGCCGCTGGCGCCCTCCAGCCCCGCGCCGCGAAGCAGATTGAACAGCACGGTTTCGGCCTGGTCTTCGAGATGGTGTCCCAACACGATCGCATCTGCCGCAGTCTTCCGCATGGCTGCGCGGCGCGCTTCGCGCGCCGCCGCCTNNCGAGGCCGAGTTTTTGCTTCTCTACTTTTACCTTGACCGCTTTGAAAGGAATGCCGAGGCCGAGGCAACAGGCAGAACAAAATTTCTGCCAATCGCCGGCATTCGCGCTCAGCCCATGGTTGACGTGGATGGCGGAGAGCTTGTAGCCGAACTGGGACGCAAGCCCGTGCAGGACATGCAGCAGGACGACGGAATCGATTCCGCCTGACAGCCCGACGGCGACGCGCTTGCCGCGCAGCTTCGCGGCGGCGAGTACCGGAAGACTAGCGCTCGGCGGTTTCCTTGAAGCGGCCATGGGCCATCAGCTTCTCGAGGCGCTCCTCGATCAGCTCTTTCGGCTTCTTTTCCTTCAGCTGCCGGTACGCTTCGGCGAGCGCCTTCTTGAGGGAGGCGGCGGTCGCCTGCGGATCGCGATGCGCGCCGCCGAGCGGCTCGGGCACGATCTTGTCGATCAGGCCGAGCGTCTTCAGGCGGCTGGCGGTGATGCCGAGCGTCTCGGCGGCCTCGGGCGCCTTGTCCGCGCTCTTCCACAGGATGGAGGCGCAGCCTTCGGGCGAGATCACGGAATAAGTCGCGTACTGCAGCATCAGCACGGCGTCGCCCACGGCGATCGCGAGCGCGCCGCCCGAACCGCCCTCGCCGATGATGGTGACGATGATGGGCGTCTTCAGGCTTGCCATGGCGTAAAGGTTGCGGCCGATCGCCTCGGACTGGTTGCGCTCCTCGGCGTCGATGCCGGGATAGGCCCCGGGCGTGTCGACGAAGGTGAACACCGGCAGCCCGAACTTCTCCGCGAGCTGCATCAGGCGCAGCGCCTTGCGGTAGCCCTCGGGGCGCGGCATGCCGAAGTTGCGCAGGATCTTTTCCTTGGTGTCGCGGCCCTTCTGGTGGCCGATCACCATGCAGGGCTCGCCGTCGAAGCGCGCCATGCCGCCGACGATCGACTGGTCGTCGCCCTGCATGCGGTCGCCGTGCAGCTCCTCGAAGCCGCTGAACATCAGGTTGATGAAGTCGAGCGAGTAAGGCCGCTGCGGATGGCGCGCCACCTGCGCCACCTGCCAGGGCGTGAGCTTGGCGTAGATGTCCTTGGACAGCGCCTGGCTCTTCTTCGACAGGCGCTGGATCTCCTCGGAGATGTCCACCGCGGAGTCGTCCTGCGCGTAGCGCAGCTCTTCAATGCGCCCTTCCAGCTCGGCCACGGGCTGCTCGAACTCGAGAAAAACAGTCTTCATCGCGGTCAGTATTCTACGGCTTCATTCAGCTGCGGCGCAGGGGCAGATTGAGGATCAGGTTCTGCGGTTTCATCTTCACCGCGTCGTCTGCGTCCGCGGCGAGCGCAAGGTAGACCGAACGGCCGGCGATGTCGGCGCGCATCTCCGCGGGCTGGTCGAACTCGAGCCGGAACAGCGCGAGGATGCGGCGCATGCGCCCGGCCTCCACCTCCTCCCCCGCCCAAAGCGAATTCAGGATCGACGTGGCCTCGGCGTCCAGCCCGATGTGCCAGGCCCAGCGCGGTTCCTCGATGTTCCTGATCGGGGAAATCTTCACCTTTGTTCCCAGAAAATGAAGGATCCAGCCTTCCATGGCACGGCAGAAGCCGTCCAGCGCCGGGCGGCCGTAAGTCAGGCTGATCACCGTGTCGTGGCGCGACTCGCGCTCCCAGTAGAGCGCGGCGTTCTGCCGGTCGAGCACGTCCAGGTTCGTTTTCGCGGTCGCGCCCTGCGCCTCGACGATCAGGCGCCCGAGGCTGCCGTACTGCGAGCCGGAGGCGTGCATCTCGACGGTCTCCAGGTCGGCGAGCAGGACATGGCCTTCCTGGATCGTCGCCTTCTGGTCGCGGAAGAAAATCTCCGCGGCCCGCAAGCGCAGCGGATCCTCGCAGCCATCCAGGATGTTGCGCAGCACCACGTGGACCATCTGTTCGATGAACAGTGGCGGGATGTCGATGCCGCCCTGGAACAGGTTCATGTAGCAGCCTTCAACCGTGCCCGCCTGCAGCAGCCGGTCGCGAAAGCGCAGCACGATTTCGTAGTTCTCGCGGGCGTCCGCGTCCTTCAGCAGGCCGAGGTCTTGCTTCGACACAGCACGCCGCGGCTCCTGCATCAGGGATTCATGCAGCGCCCGTTCGGCATCGCAGGAGTCCTCGACCGGGTGGACCTCCGGCCTCAGGTAATAGGCGCGAAGGTAGTCGTCGGTGACGCCCAGCCGTCCCGAGGCGTCCTTGCCGAGCAGGTGGACGCCGCTATTGCGCCAGAAATCAGGCAGGGGCGAGGACCAGGCGGGAATGCGCCGCCACGTGCTGCTTCAGGAACTCCATCTGGTCCGACAGGATGCGGCGGTTGGTGAGGATCAGGTATTCCGCCTTGTTCGGCACGTAGGGCAGGTACAGGAGTTCCATGCCGGCTTCCTCGGGCAAGCGATTGCGCTTGTGGCCGTTGCAATGACGGCAGGCGGTAACGACGTTCATCCAGGTATCCCGCCCGCCGCGCGACAGCGGCCGGATGTGGTCCCGCGTCAGGCGGAAGTAGTTGAATTCGCCCGCGCAGTAGGCGCACATGTGCCGGTCGCGGCGGAACAATTCGCGGTTATTGAGCGGCGGAACCTGGTTGAAGCCCTTGGCGGCAAGCGCCTTGCCCTTGATCGCGATGATCGAATGCGCGGTGATGCTGGAGCGCAAGCCGGTCACGCGCGACACGCCGCCGTAGAACGTGAAGGTCTCCTCGCCCATGGTCCAGGCGACGAGGTTCTTGGCGTAGTAGAAACAGGCTTGCTGCCAGCTGATCCAGCGGTGCGGGACGCCGTGGTTGTCGAGCGACAGGATGAGCGGACTGTCCATGTTCGGGAGATTCTGCCCATTCACCACCGGCTTGGCAATGCCCGAAAATTCAAAGACCTCTAGCGGTCTCCTACGGCGTCCTTGAAGCCCTGGCCGGCGGCGAAGGCCGGGACCGTCTTGGCGTTGATCCTGATTTCCTTGCCGTTGGCGGGGCTGCGCCCGGCGCGCGCCTTGCGCTTGCGCGGCAGGAAAGTGCCGAATCCGACCACCGTGACCCGGTTGCCCTTCGCGACACTGGTGACGATGGCATCGAACACCGCGTTCACCGCTTCGCCCGCCGCGGTCTTGCTCAGGTTGCCCGCGCGCGCCGCCGCGTGGACAAGATCCGATTTCGTGACTACCGATGGCATTCGCCCTCTCCCCGATCAGCGAGCGAGCATCATATCGGCATCGTTTCGCGAACACAATCGCCGCGGCGGAAATTTTTCCGCTTCAATGCGAATTTTTTCCTCGCGCAGGAAAGCTCGCGGCAACGCACTGTAAACAGGCATGCATTTGACGCAGTTAAAGGATTTTCTGCGGAACCCGGATGGCGCACCGCGTCACGCGCATCTCCCGCCGGCCCTGCACCATGGCTGCTACACTAGGCGCTTCACTGGAGGAGGGGAAATTCATGCACACGTTCCGCAAGCTCGCGCTGGCTGCCGCCGTCGGCTCCGCGCTCCTGGCGCCCGCCGCGCCCGCGCTGGCACAGACCACGCTTACGTTCTCGACCTGGGTCCCGCCGACGCACCATCTCAGCGTCTGGCAGCGCAACTGGGCCGCCGAACTCGAGAAAGCCACGGCCGGCCGGATCAAGGTGCAGGAACTGCCCAAGGCGCCCGCCGCCCCGCCCGGCACCTTCGATGCCGTGCGCGACGGCCTGATGGACTTTTCGTATGTCACGGCCAGCTACACCCCCGCGCGGCACATCCTGCCGCTGATGGCGGAGCTGCCAGGCGCGGGCGCCACGGCCGAGATCAACTCGGTCGCCTACTCGCGCATTCACTGGAAACACTTTCACAAGATCGGCGAGTACCGCGGCGTCAAGCTGATGGCCGTCTGGACGCACGGCCCGGGCCAGATCTTCACCAAGAAGCCATTCAAGACCATGGCCGAGTTCAAGGGGCTGAAAATCCGCACCGGCGGCGGCGTTGCCGAGGCAGTGGCCAATGCTCTCGGTGCCTCGGCCTTCGTCAAGCCCGCGCCCGAGTCCTTCGAACTCCTCAACTCCGGCGTCGCCGACGGCGTGTTCTTCCCCTTCGAGTCGATCGTCTCGTTCAAGCTCGACAAGGTGATTGGCCAGGCCACGGTGTTCCCGGGCGGCCTGTACAGCTCCTCGTTCGGCTTCTTCATGAACGAGGACAAGTGGAACAAGCTCTCGAAGCAGGACCAGGACATCATCGAGAAGATGACCGGCGAGGCCGCCGCGCGCTCGAACGGAAAGTCCTGGGACAACGCCGACAAGCTCGGTCTTGACACGCTGAAAGCCGCCGGGGCGAACATCATTCCGGCCACCCCGGCGATGATCGCGGAGGCGCAGAAACGCAACGGCCCGATCATCGAGGACTGGATCAAGAAGGCGAGCGTCAAGGTTCCCAACGCCAAGGCGATCCTCGCCGAATTCCGCGCGGAGCTGAAGAAGGTCGCGGCGGAGATGAGTCCGGCGCCGGCTGCGGCGCCCAAGAAGGCGGCACCGAAGGCGGCACCGAAGGCGGCACCGGAGAAGAAGAAGTCCTAGACAAAAAAGGCACGCGAACAGGGCGCGGGGCGTAGGCACGTACCGCGCCCTTTCATTTTCATGGCCACCAAGCAATACGCCTGGGAAAAGCACATCGACGCGGTGCTGGGCATCGCCGCGTCCGTGCTGCTGTTCGGCATGATGCTGCTCACCTTCGCCGACGTGGTGGCGCGCTACCTGTTCAACCTGCCGATCCGCGGCGCCTTTGAAGTGACAGAGCTCACGCTGCTGGTGCTGATCTTCGCCGGCCTGCCGCTGGTATCGCACGCCGACGAGCACGTGACGATGGATTTCATCGACCGCGTGCTGCCCCCGGCAGCGCAGCGCGCTCTGGTGCGCGTGGTACACGCGGTCTGCGCGGCGATCTTCTTCTTCCTCACCTGGCAGGTGTGGATCAAGGCCGGCAAGATCTACGGCTACGGCGACACCACCGATGTGCTGCGCATCGCGGTGGGGCCGTTCGTCTACTTCATGGACGCGATGATCGCGCTCACGGGCCTCATGCACGTCTACAAGATTTTCGTGCCGGGCTCCGGCAACGCAAGCCAGGCCACCACCTGACCCCGTCATGACCGAAACGCTGATCGGCCTGCTGGCGATGATGATTCTCGCCGTGGTGCGCATCCCGATCGCGCTCGCGATGGGCGTCGTGGGCATCGTCGGCTACGCCTACATGCGTGACTGGAGCTGGGGCGCGGCATTCGCCACCGCGCAGACCAAGGTTTACGAGACCGGACGCAACTACACGCTGTCGGTGGTGCCCCTCTTCATCCTTATGGGCAACTTCGTCACGCGCGCCGGCATGTCGCAGGAACTGTACCGCACCGCCTACGCCTTCATCGGACACTTCCGCGGCGGCCTGGCGATGGCCACCATCGCCGGCTGCGCCGGCTTTGGCGCCATCTGCGGCTCGTCGATCGCCACCGCGGCGACCTTCGCCAAGGTCGCCTATCCGGAGATGAAGAAATTCGGCTACTCGGACGCGCTCGCCACCGGCGCGATCGCCTCCGGCGGCACGCTCGGCATCCTGATCCCGCCCTCCACCATCCTGGTCATCTACGGCATCATGACCGGCACCAGCATCGGCAAGCTTTTCGCTGCCGGCATCCTACCGGGCATCCTGGCGGCCGTGCTGCTCTGTGCCGCCGTCCAGTACGTCACTTGGCGCGACCCGAAGGCCGGCCCGCGCGGCGAGCGCCTGTCCTGGAAGGAGTGCTTCGACACGCTGCACGGCGTGGCCTGGTTCGCGCTGGTCGGCATCGCGGTGATCGGCAGCGCCAAGCTGGAACTGCTGGAACCGGACGACGCGGCGGTGCTGGGCGCGCTCGCGGTGTTCGGCCTGTCGCTCATCTACAAGGGCGTCACCAGCGTGATCGCACTCTTCGTGCTCGTCATGGGCGGCATCTACGGGGGCGTATTCACGGCCGTCGAAGGCGCGGGCGTCGGCGCGTTTGGCGCGCTGGTGTTCGCGTTCGCGCGACGGTCGCTTACCTGGAAATCTCTGTATGGCGCCCTCGTCGAGAGCGCGCGCACCACTAGCATGCTGTTCATGATCCTCATCGGCGCGCTGATGTTCGCCGAGTTCGTCAACATCACCTCGATGCCAAAGGACCTGATCGCCCTGGTGACGCGCTGGGACGTCGGCCCCGTGATGGTGGTGGCGGTGATCATGGCCATCTACGTCCTGCTCGGCACCGCCATGGAGGAGCTCTCCATGATCCTGCTCACGGTGCCGGTGTTCTTCCCGCTCATCGTGCACATGGGCATCGACCCGGTCTGGTTCGGCGTGCTGATCGTCGTGGTGGTCGAGATCGGCCTCATCAGCCCGCCGGTCGGCATGAATCTGTTCGTTCTCAAGACACTGCTGCCGCAGGTGGGTACCGGTACGGTATTCCGCGGCGTGATGCCCTTCTTCACCGCGGATTGCATCCGCTTGGCGATCCTGATCGCGTTCCCGGCCATCTCACTCTACCTGCCGAGCTTGATGAAGTAGTTTCAGATCTCTACTTTTGTTCCGAGCTCTATTACCCGGTTTGTAGGAAGCTTGAAATAGTCCGCGGCATTGCCGGCGTTGCGCGACATCATCGCGAACAGCTTCTCGCGCCACAGCGCCATGCCGCTGGATGCCGCCACCGGCACCACCGTCTCGCGGCTGAGGAAGAACGAGGTGGTCATCATGTCGAACTCCAGCCCGAGCGGCTTGGCGTGCCGGAGGGCGCGCGCGATGTCGGGCTCGTTCATGAAGCCGAAGCGCACATTCATGCTCCAGCAGCCGTTGCCGAGCTCTTTCAGCCTGACCCGGTCCTCCGACTTCACCCTGGGCTCCTCGGTGACCTCCGCGGTGAGGAACACCACGCGCTCGTGCAGCACCTTGTTGTGGCTCAGGTTATGCAGCAGCGCGTGCGGCGTCGCTTCAGGGGTTGCGGTCAGGAATATCGCAGTGCCGGGCACGCGCTGCGGCGGGCCGATGAACAGCGACTCGAGAAAGGGCGCGAGGGGTACCGAAACTTTTTTCAGCCGCGCGAACATGATGCTGCGGCCGAGCCGCCAGGTCGTCATGACCGTGAATACGATGGCGCCAATCACCAGCGGGAACCAGCCGCCATCGACCACCTTGAGCAGCGTCGCGCCGAAGAAGGCTACGTCGACGACGAAGAACGTGCCGGTGGCGAACACGCACAGCCACAGCGGGTATCCCCACAGATAGCGGATGACGAAGAAGGTGAGCAGCGTGTCTACCAGCATGGTTGCCGTCACGGCCACGCCGTAGGCCGAAGCGAGACGTGACGACGAGCCAAAGCCGATCACCGCCCCCAGCACCGCCGCGAGCAGCAGCCAGTTGATGGCGGGGATGTAGATCTGGCCGCGCTCGCGCGCCGAGGTCTGCACGACCGTCATGCGCGGCAGGTACCCAAGCTGGATCGCCTGCTTGGTGATGGAGTAGGCGCCCGAGATGGTGGCCTGCGAGGCGATCACGGTGGCCGCGGTCGCCAGGCCCACCATGGGATAGAGCGCCCAGGAGGGCAGCAGCAGGAAGAACGGGTTCTGCACCGTCGCCGGATTGACGATCAGCAAAGCGCCCTGCCCGAAGTAGTTCAGCACCAGCGCCGGTCCCACCAGGCTGAACCAGCCGAGCCGCACCGCGCCCTTGCCAAAATGGCCCATATCGGCGTACAGCGCCTCGGCCCCCGTCACGGCGAGCACCACCGCGCCCAGCACGACGAAGGATTCGGCCGCATGGCTGTAGAGGAACGACAGGGCATGCAAAGGATTGAGCGCCTTGAGTATTCCCGGGTACTGCGCGATGCCGTAGAGGCCCGCAGCGCCGAGCGCGAGGAACCAGACAAGCGTCACCGGCCCGAACAGCCGCCCCACCACCGCCGTGCCGCGGCTCTGGAAGGCGAACAGGCAGACGATCACCACCACCGCGATCGGCACCACGTAGGGCTTGAAGGCCAGAGTGCCCACCTCCAGCCCTTCCACCGCGGAGAGCACCGAGATTGCGGGCGTCAGCACCGCGTCGCCGTAGAAGAGCGACGCGCCAAACACGCCGATCAACATCAATGGCGTGCGCCATTCCGGGTGGTCCTTGATCGCCGAGGAGGCGAGCGCGAGCAGCGCCATGATGCCGCCCTCGCCACGGTTGTCCGCCCGCATGATGAGAACCACGTACTTCAGCGACACCACGATCATCAGCGACCAGAAGATGACCGACAAGCCGCCGAGGATGTTCTCCGCGTCGAGCGGGATGCCATGTCCCGGCGAAAAGGTCTCCTTCACCGCATACAGGGGGCTGGTCCCGATGTCGCCGAAGACGACGCCGAGCGCGAGCAGCGTGAGGGCTGCCTGGGAGGATTGCGGCGCATGCGCGCCGCTATTGGTCATGGTGAGGGAGTCGGCTCAGGGACAGCTGGCGCGGAACCCTACCCCCGCAATGCACAAATAGCAAATCATGGAACGTTAACGCATTGATATCATTAACTTGTTGTATGCTGCGACTTCGCATGAATACTCCCGACAAGGCACATTTCCTCGAACGCGTCAGCCGCGAAATGGAGGAGGACCTGGGCATCCTCGACCTGTCGCCGCGCGACGCGCTCGCCGCCTGCTGCCGGATCCTCGCCCACGAAGGGCATGAGTCCGGACTGGCCGGACAAGTCACTGCCCTGGGTGAGAAACCGGGAACCTGGTGGAGCCTCAAGTTCGGACTGGGCTTCGAGGAAGCGACCGGCGAGCGTATGGTGCTCGTCGACGAAGACCTCAGGCCAATATCAGGGGGGCGCGCCAATCCCGGCGTTCGCTTCCACGTCTGGATCTACAACAAGCGACCTGACGTAAGGGCCATAGTGCATACCCATGCGCCGTACGCTTCTGCTCTTTCTTGTACTTCTTCTTCCTTAAAAACAATACACATGGACAGCGCAATGCTGCACGGCACCGCCCACCTGCCCGAGTGGCCGGGTGTGCCGGTCGCCGACGACGAGGGCCGCATCATTTCTGAAGCGCTCGGGTCGGCGAAAAGCATCCTGCTCGCGAACCATGGTTTGTTGACGACGGGAATTTCCATTGAAGAAGCCACTTATCTCGCGGTCTTCTTCGAGCGCGCCGCGCGTATGCAGATCCGCGCCATGGCGGCGGGCGGCTTCAAGGAAGTAAGGCCGGATCTCGCCGAAGAGGCGCGCGCATTCCTGCTGCAGCCTTCCATCGTGCGCGGCACCTTTGCCTACTGGGCGCGGCGCAGCCCGCCCTCAACATGAGGAATTCGATGACAATCCGTTTCCCAGCCCTTCTCGCCCTCCTTCTCTTCGCCTTTGCCCTGCCAGCGGCGGCACAGGCACCGGCAAAGCAGCGCGTCGTGTTTCAAGTCAGCGACGCCGATCCGGCCAAATGGAACCTTGCGCTGAACAACGCGCGCAATGTCCAGACCGAGCTCGGGAAGGAAAACGTCCTGGTGGAAATCGTGGCCTACGGGCCCGGCCTCGGCATGCTCAAGGCGGACTCGAAAGTGGAGATGCGCCTCGGCCAGGCTCAGACCGACAATGTCGCGCTGCTTGCCTGCGAAAACACGATGGTCAACACCAAGACCACCAGGGCCGACATGTATCCCGGCATTTCCTATGTCACCGCCGGCGTGACGCACCTCATGAAGCGCCAGCGCGAGGGCTGGGCCTACATACGGCCCTAGGGCCGGCTCGAGGGGCCCGTCGCTAGCGGGTGCCGGTGACCAGGTTCCGGTCTACCCAGCCTGCGCCGCTGCTGGTCTGGACCCGGATGAAGCTTTCCTTGTCCTCGCCGAGATACACCATCTCGTCGCCCTTCTTCAGCGTCAGCACCGGCTTGGAAGTCGACGCAGGCCCCGCGAATACCCTCACGCCCGCGATCTTCGGCACGATGACGTCGCCGCTGCCGAACGCGCCGGGCGGCTTGGGCTGCGGCGCCTGCACCGAGGCGGCGGCATTGGCGACCGACGCTGCGCCGGCGCGCGCGGCGATCAGCGACGGCTGGGCGCGGATGGACTTCACGATGTTGTTGTAGTTATCCAGCAGCGCCGCGGCGACGACCTTGCCTTCGGCGGTATTCGTGTATGCGCCCGCGCCGACGCCGCCGAGGAATCCGCCGACACCCCAGTCGGCTTTCTCCACGTTGCCTTCGGCCGCCGCCACCTGGATGCCGGACCTCGCATCAGCAACCAGCAGCGTGGTCTGCGCCTGCTTGAATTTCACTCCCGCCGCGACCGCGCCGACGACTGAACCGAGCGCGCCAAACAAGCTGCCTATCGCGGCGATGCCCGCGCCGCCAGCGTTGTTCTCGCTGAACGCGACCTGGGGCGTCATGACGAAATCGGCAGTCACCATCTGCCCCTGCCCGACGTTGGATCCGGCCTGCAACTGGCCGGACGCCGCCAGGTTGCGCTCCTGCATAAGGTTCTGCATCGCCAGTCCGCGCTCCACGACCTGGAAGCAGTTCGACTGCTGGATCATCAGGCGCAGGAGGCTGGTCGGCGGCGGGAGGTTGTAGCGCGCAAGCGCCGCCATCACCTCGGACTGGGGCTCGACCACAGCGATGGTGCCCATCGGCGCGTCGCACTTCTCAAGCGTCGGCGCCGCATTGACGCTGCCGCCGGGGCCTGCGCCGCCTGTCACCGGGGCACCAGCCTCCCCAGGCTTGAAGCCGAACGTGCTTTGCGCAATGGCTGCGTGGCCGAACGACAGCAGCGCCGCCGCCAGTACTCCCCGATGGACTCGAAGCATGTGTTCCCCCAAGTTGTCCCGATTCTCCCGCCCTGTTGGAACTATACCTAACCCCGGGGACATGCGTGAACATCGCACAGTTCTGATGAGGAATTCAGAGTTCGCGCCTATGATAGTAGGCCGCAGAACTTTTCATGATTGAAGGTTAGGTTGCCTGTGACCGAATCAGTGGTTCGCGTCTTCAGATCCGACAACGTGGTGATGGCCCGTCTGCTCGCGAAGATCGCGGGCGCGGGCGCCACCCTGTTCCTGCTGGCAACTGTATTTGGGCAATGGAGGGCAGACCGGTTTCCGAACTATGCCGAATTTGGCCTATCGCTTCTGATAGCGCCTGTTGCGTGTACCGCCGCCGGCGTACTCTTCTACCTCGCTTCACTGGTTTTTCCTGTCAAGGTTTTGTCCGACGGACTGCGGTGCTACAACACATATGGACGGTATTCCAGTATCAAGTGGGCCGACGTTACCGGCGTCGGGTTTATGACCGTGTACGGGCTCAGGTACGTCGTCGTCGACGCTTCCACGCTCACATGGCCGATCACCGTGCCGCTCTTTCTGTCCGACATGGCTGAATTTCGGCGATTGGTCGAGCGTCAGGCAGGCCCGAATCACATGGTCGTCCAGGCCTTGCATGCGACAGAAGCATAATGTGGAAGCCAGCCGCATGAACCCTGCCTCATGAACCGGGCGGTCGCCAAGGCCTTCGCGAGCTATCCGCCGGCAATCCGCCGCAAGCTCATGGCTCTTCGCCGAATGATCTTCGAGACCGCCGCAGCGCTGGACGGCGTGGGCGAGATCGAGGAAACGCTGAAGTGGGGTGAGCCGGCCTACGTGACTTCGCAATCCAGATCTGGCAGCACGATCAGGCTCGGCTGGAAGAAGGCCAGGCCTTCACAGTACGCCCTGTACGTCAATTGCCAGACGACGCTCGTGGACTCGTTCCGGTCGATGTATCCACGCGAGTTCAAGTTCGAGGGAAACCGGGCGATGGTCTTCGACGAGAAAGACATCGTGCCGGTCGGCCCGTTGTCGTCGTGTATCGAGGTTGCGCTTACTTACCGCCTGAAGAAGCGTTGAGCAGTTCGATCAGGGCGGCGGGATCCAGTCCGCCCTTCCCCTGCGCTTCCAGTTCCCGGTAAAGCGCCATCGCGGCGCCCGACATCGGCAAGGGCACGCCGAATTCCTTCGCCACTTCGGCCGCGTTCTTCAGGTCCTTGAGCACGATCGCGCTGGCGGCGAGCGGCGGGTCGAAGTTGCGCGCCGCCATGCGCGCGCCGAAGATCTGCAGCGGCAGGGAGTCGGCGAAGCCGCCCTTCAGGGCTTCAGGCAACAGCTTCGCGTCCACGCCAGCCGCTTCGGCGAGCCGGATGGCTTCCGCCAGCACCGGGAAGAGGTTGCCGACGATGACCTGGTTGCACAGCTTGGTCACCTGCCCCGCGCCCGCCTCGCCCATTCGCGTGAAGCGCTGGGCAAGCTGCATCACCACCGGGCGGACGCGCTCGACATCTTCGGGCCTGCCACCGGCCATCACCACCAGCGTGCCCTTCTCCGCGCCCGGCACGCCGCCCGACACCGGGGCATCGACCATGCCGATGCCCCTGGCCTTCAATTTCTCCGCGAATACGCGGGCGGAGGCCGGCGCAATGCTGGAGAAATCGACGACGGTCAGGCCCGGTTTTCCGCCTTCGGAAATTCCACCAGAGGAAAACAGCACCTCTTCGGCGGCTTTCTGGTCGGTCACGCACATCATTACGACCTCGGAAGCGCGCGCGACGTCCGCCGGCGAGGCCGCCGCCTTCGCGCCCTTCTCCACCACCGGCGCGAGCTTGGCGGCGCTGCGGTTCCAGACCGTTACTTCATGGCCCGCCGCAAGCAGGCGCATCACCATGGGCTTGCCCATCAGGCCGATGCCGATATAGCCGAGTTTCATGAGCGGGGTCCGACGGGTTTCGGACCACTATGGGTGACAGCGCCACGGAAAGCCGTTCCGACCTGGGCGGCGTACTTTTCGAGCACACCGGATAGCCGCTGCGGAGGAATGCTCGCCTTTCGTTTTCTCAAGTCATTTTCGGGAACGAGAAGACTCAAAACTCCCTTGCCGGCGTCGATCACGATTCGATCCCCATCCTTGACCAGGCCCAGCGGCCCTCCGACCCCGGCTTCGGGCGACACATAGCCGACCATCATGCCGCGCGTCGCGCCGGAGAAGCGTCCGTCGGTGACGAGCGCGACTTTCTCGCCGGCGCCCTGCCCGTAGAGCAAGGCCGTGACGCCCAGCATTTCGCGCATGCCTGGACCGCCTTTCGGACCCTCGTAGCGGATGACAAGGACGTCACCGGGTTTGTAGGCCTGCTTCCGAACCACGTCGACACAGGCCTCTTCCGAATTGAATACACGCGCCCGCCCCTCGAAGCGCAGGGACTTGAGCCCCGCGACCTTGAGCAATGCACCGTCGGGCGCGAGGTTGCCTTTCAGCACCACGATGCCGCCGGTATCGGTGATCGGCACCTTGCGGACGACTTTACCGTCCGCCCCGGGATGATCCTTCAGTTCGTCCTCCAGCTTCGTGCCGAAAATCGTCAGGCAGTCGCCATGCAGTGCGCCGCGCTTCAGCAATTCCCTCAGGACCGCATACACGCCGCCGATTCTGTGCAGGTCCTTGGAGAGAAATTTTCCGCCGGGCTTCATGTCGGCGATGTACGGCGTGCGCTTCGAAATCCGCGCCAGGTCGTCGAGCGAGAAGCGGATGCCGGCCTCGTGCGCGATCGCCGGAATATGCAGCCCCGCGTTGGTCGAGCCGCCGGTCGCCGCGACCGCGGCACAGGCATTCTCCAGGCTCTTGCGCGTCACCAGCTCGCGCGGCAGCGGGCCGTTCTTCTTCAGCAATTCCATGACCACGCGGCCGGCCTCGCGCGCCTGCGCGCCGCGCGCCGGATCGACGGCCGGCATGGTGGCCGAGCCCGGCAGCGCCAGGCCCAGCGTTTCCGACACCATCGCCATGGTGTTGGCACTGAACTGGCCGGGACAGGATCCCAATCCCGGAAGGCAGGCGTGTTCCAGCACGTCGAGTTCCTTGCGCGTGACCGTGCCCGCGTAGACGCCGCCGACCGCCTCGTAGGTATCCAGCACGGTCACGTCCTTGCCATGCAGGCGCCCGGGCAACGCCGCGCCGCCGTACATGAAGACCGAGGGCAGGTTGAGCCGCACCATCGCCATCATCATGCCGGGCAGCGTCTTGTCGCAGCCGGCGAACGCGACCAGCGCGTCGTAGGCGTGGCCGCGCACCACCGCCTCCACGCCGTCGGCGATGATCTCGCGCGATACGAGCGAGTAGCGCATGCCGGCGTGGTTCATGGACATGGAGTCGGCGACCGCGATCGAGGCGAAATCGAAAGGCACGCCGCCCGCGTCGCGCACACCCGCGCAGGCATCCTTCGCCAGGGTGCCGAGCAGCGCGTTGCAGGGCGTGACCCGCCCGTCCGTGGATACCACGCCGACGAACGGCCGCTTGATGTCCGCGTCCGAGAGCCCCAGGCCACGCAAGAAGGCTCGGTGCGGGGCGCGATCGAGACCCTCCACCGTGACGCGGGACGGAAGAATCGGTATGGCTTTCGATTTTCGGGTGTTCATTTCGGCAAACCTATTCTAAGCTGCGCCCCAGGAGGAATTCATGAAACGTCTATCGCTTGCCCTGCTCGGCCTGATTTGCGCGTTTTCCGCATTTGCCCAACCCTACCCGTCCCGCTCGGTGAAGATCATCGTCCCCTTCGGCGTGGGCGGTCCCGCCGACATCTACGCGCGCTTCGTCGGCGCCAGGCTGTCGGATGCCATGGGCCAGCCCTTCGTGGTGGAGAACCGTCCGGGCGGCGGCGCGGTGATCGGCAGCGACGCGGTCGCCAAATCGGCGGCCGACGGCTACACGCTGCTCATGATGTCGAATACGCATACGGTGAATGAAACGCTGATCCCGAAGAAGCCCTACACGCTGATGAAGGACCTTGCGCCGATCAACGGCATCAACTACTCCGACCTGCTGATGGTGGTGCATCCGGCGGTGCAGTCTAACAATCTGCGGGAGCTGGTCGCGCAGGCGAAAGCCCACCCGGGCAAGCTCAACTACGCCTCGTCCGGCCCCGGCACGCCGTACCACATGGCGGGCGAGCTGTTCAAGGCGATGGCGGGCGTCGACATCGTGCACGTGCCCTACAAGGGCAGCGACGGTGCGCGCGTCGGAATCCTCGGCGGCCAGGTGCACATGATGATCGACGCCATCACGACCATGGCGCCCAACGTGCGGGCGGGCAAGCTCAAGGCGATGGGAACCACCGGCAAGACACGCTCCTCGGTTCTGCCGGACGTACCTACGCTTGCCGAAGCGGGAGTGCCGGGTTATGAAACCGGCATCTGGCTCGGCCTGATGGCGCCTGCGGGCACGCCGCGCCCGGTGCTCGAGCGCCTCAACATCGAGATCGCCAAGGTACTGAACGCCGCCGACGTCAAGGAGTCCTGGGGCAAGCAGGGCGCCGCGCCGATGACCATGACCCTCGATCAGTTCGACAAGTTCCTGCGCGAGGACATCACCAAGTGGGCGGGCGTTGTGAAGGCCACCGGTATGAAGGTGGATTGATGCGCCTGCAGGGCAAGACTGCCATCATCGTCGGGGCCGGGCAGAGTCCCGGCAGCGGCATGGGCAACGGCCGGGCAACGGCGCTGCGCTTCGCGCAGGAGGGCGCGAAGATCATGTCGGTGGACCGCGAACTCGCGCTGGCTGAGGAGACCGCTGCCATCGTCCGGAAGGCAGGCGGCGACTGCTTCGCCTTCGAGGCCGACGTCACCAGGGAATCGGCGATGGCCGCCATGATCGCCGAGGCGAAGAAGCGCTGGGGACGCATCGACGTGCTGCATTACAACGTCGGCGTCAGCCTCGGCGGCGGCGACGCACCGCTGGCGGAAATCACCGAAGAGGCCTTCGACAACGTCATCGCGATCAACCTGCGCGGTGCGGTGATGGCCTGCAAGCACGCGATCCCGGTGATGCGCGCGCAGAAGTCGGGCGTGATCCTGATGATTTCCTCGCTTGCGGCGATCGAGAAGTATCCCTACGTCGCCTACAAGGCGAGCAAGTCCGCGATGATCGCGTTCACCAAGCAGCTGGCGATCCACAACGCCGAGCATGGCATCCGCGTCAACGCGATCCTGCCCGGCCTCATGGACACGCCGATGGCGGTGGACACGCGCGCGCGCAAGACCGGCAAGAGCCGCGCCGAAGTCGCGGCCGGCAGGGACGCACGGGTTCCCCTGCGGCGCAAGATGGGTACCGCCTGGGACGTGGCGAACGCGGCTCTTTTTCTGGCCTCGGACGAGGCCAACTTCATCACCGGCGTGGACCTGCTGGTGGACGGCGGCGGCGCCCTGGACATCGGCCACTAGCTGACTGCCACGCTCACGGCAGGCGGCAGCTGTGGTTCTCGGCCTTTTCGGAATCGCCGCTGCCGTTGTAGCGGACCACGCCCGGATATGCGCACAGCGGCCGCGTACGGGTGGCGGACCATTCCGCGGGCAATTCAGGGTTGGCTCCGCCGGCATTGCCGGCGCCACGCACGCTCGCCGTGATCGACTGTGGTGCGATGCCCTGCTCGACCCACTTCACCAGCGGCCCGAGCAGATCGAACTGGTCGGCAGCCGGCCCGCCGCTGCAATGGGTCATGCCCGGAACCGGAAAATAGCGCGCGAAGTCCGCGCCCTTGCCGCCAAGCGCCCGGTCCATGCGCAGCACCCACTGGCGCGTGTCCTCGGCCGAAAACACCGGATCGCTGACGCCGTGAAACAGGATCATCTTCGCGCCGCGTGCATGCGACGCGGCGAGATTGAGCGGATTGTCCTGGCCCGGCGGCGTCATCAGCGACAGGCCCGATTCGCGGAAAACCGCATCGGTCGCCGCAAGTAGCCGGAACCGCGCGTCGATGTCCTCTTTCAGCGGATCCACGCGCCCGGGCGGCACGCTGAACACCGTACCCACGGCAAGCGGATCCAGCGCGAGCGAATTGACGAACTTCCAGGTCGCCCAGTTCGCGCCCCTGATGCCCGGATCGACGGGAAAGCTCGCGTACAGCGGCTGACCGCCGCGAGTTCTTGCGCCGCCAAGCGTGCTTGCGAGGACATCCTTCTGGGCCGGCGTCAGGCAATTGCCCTTGCGTCCCGCCGCGCCGCAGGAAGGCACGTCGCGGCGCAGATCGAATGCGGCCTGGCAGGCCTGCGTGGCCTGCACCATGCCGTCGCGCGCGCCATCCAGCGCGTCGCATTTCTCCAGCACCGCGCGCGAAACCGCCTGGCGTTCCTGTGCCGTGAACGCGCTTGCCAGGTCGGCAATGGCCACGTTCGGCGCCATCGGATGCTTGACCGTGGCGCCCGGCGTGGCGAGCGGTGCCCATTGCTGGGCGCCCCATAACTGCGCCATTGCCGCGTTGGGCAGGCGATAGCCGGGCGCGCCCACGAGATAGCCGTCGTACTGGTCGCCCACGCGCGCCGCCGCGACCATCGCATGCCGCCCGCCGTTGGAACAACCGCCGATGTAGGACCGGTCAGGTGCCCGGCCGTATGCGGCCGCAACCAGCGCCTTGGCCATCGGTGTCAGCTTGACCACCGTCTGGTACCCGTAGTCGAGCCGGGCCTGGGGTTCCATTCCGAAATACGGCGTCTGCGCGCCGGTATGGCCGGCGTCGGAACTGATCACGGCGAAGCCCTGCATCAGCGCGCCCGTGAGCGGCCCGCCGCCCAGCGCACCTTCTGCGGGGCGTACCGTACCGTCCAGCCCGCCGTTGCCCTGGTAATAGAAGCGGCCGTTCCAGTCATTGGGCAGCCGCATTTCGAAAGCGATGGCATAGTCGCGCCCGTCGCTGCCCTTGCGCTTGTGCATGTTGCCCTTCACCAGGCAGTGCGCGGCCACCGGCCTGCCGCCGAGGCTCAACAGGCCAGCGGCGACCGGAATCGACGAATCGAGCGTGGTGTGGTCGAAGCGGAACGTCGGGAATATTTCAACGCACTGGCGCAACGCCGAAGCACTGGCGGCTTTCAGAGCAGCGCGCGCATCGGCCTGAGGAGTGTGCGGTCCGGTGCCGCAGGCGGACAGCCCCACAGCGCTCGCCGCCAGCATGAAACGGGTGGCGAAGCCGCGGATGGCTATGAGACTTTCAGGCATGCGCGATCCGTTCATCCGCGAAGGCGAGACGGTCCACCACCGTGTTCAGCAGCGAGAGCGAAAGCTGCAACTGGCAATTGATGGAGAGCTTCTTCATCGCGCCGGGCTGGAATTCGGCGATCAGCGCGTCGGTCAGCGTCTCCACCGTCGCCTGGCGCGGGATCTGGCCGGCCTTTACGTGCGCCATTTCGCCCAGGTAGGAGCCGGTACGCAGGACGTTCAGCAGCCTGCCCTGCTTCACCACCTTCACCTCGCCGCTGGCGAGGAACAGCAGTTCGGCGCTGGAGTCGCCTTCCTTCATGATCGTGGTCTGCGCCGGGACGCGCACCCAGCTGCTGGCGTGCACCAATTCCCAGATCTCCGCGTCGTTCAGCTTCTCCATCGGGCCGAAGGCGCGCAGTGCGATGAATTTCTCGCGGTCCGATATTTCCTTCACGTAGACGCTGAAGCGCCCGATCTCCGCCAGATCGAAGGCCAGCTCGGCCCAGTCCGGGTAGCGCTCCTCGGGCTTCTTGCGCAGCATGCGCGTGATGATGCGGTCGATCTCGCGGCCAAGTTCAGGACGCAGCTCGCTCGGCTTCGGCGGTTCGTGCTCGACGATGTTTATGAGCAGATCCTGGATCGCCTTGCCATTGAAGGGCCGCGTGCCGGTGAACAGGCCGTAGAGCACCACGCCGAGCGCGAACATGTCGCTCTGGAAGCTCAGCGTCTGGCCGCCGCGCACCTGCTCGGGCGACATGTAGCTCGGCGTGCCGACGTCCTGCAGCTGGGTCAGCATCGAGCTGCTGAGCAGCGCGGCGCCGAAGTCCACGATCTTGATCGAGGTGCCCTCGGCGCGCATCAGGTTGGCCGGCTTGATGTCGCGGTGGATGATGCCCTGCCGGTAGGCGTAGTCCAGCGCACCGCAGCACTTGAAGGCGATCTCGAACACTTCGTCCTGGCGCAGCAGGCCCTCCGGCAGGACGGCACGCGACAGGTCTCCGCCCGACACATACTCGACCGCGATGTAGCCGGAATTCTCGTCGATCGAGGCCTCCAGGATCGACGCGATGTGCGGATGCGACAGCCGCCCGGCGAGCGAAGCCTCGTTCATGAACTGCTGGCGCACCACATCGCTCATGCCCTCGCGCCCGAACAGGTCGGCATCGAGCACCTTGAGCGCGACCTCCGTGCCGGTGAAGGTGTCGAGCGCCTTGTAGACGGTGCCCGAGGCGCCCTTGCCCAGACGCTCCATCAGCGCGAATTTTCCGATGCGCTGCCAGTCCTCGCGGATCGTGATTTCCGCGACCGGCGCGCTTTCCGCGCCCGGCGCCCCGCCCTCGACGTTTGCGTCCACGAGGGAATTATCCGCTATTGCCGGCGGGATATCACCGCGCGAACCACCGGGACCGCGATCGCGAGCAGGGCCGCGGCCATGAGCACCGCGGAGATCGGCCGCAGAAAGAAGATGCCCACACCGGCATCGGAGATGATCAGCGACTGGCGCAGCGCGCGCTCGGCCAGCGGCCCGAGCACCAGGGCGAGCACCAGCGCCGCAGGCGAGTAGCCCAGCTTCTTCATGAAGTAGCCGGCGACGCCGAAGACCAGCATGGCGCCGACATCGAACAGGCTGTTTTTCAGCGAATAGGCGCCGGTGACGCAGAAGACGATGATGAGCGGCATCAGGATGCTGTAGGGGATGCGCAGCGCCCGCACGAAGAGCGGGATGAAGGCCGTGCTCATGACGAGGAGCAGGACATTGGCGATGTACTGCGAGGCGATCAGGCCCCAGACGAACTCCGGGTTCTTCTCGAACAGCATCGGCCCCGGCCGCAGTCCCCACATCATCAGGCCGCCCAGCATGATGGCGGTGGTTGCCGAGCCCGGGATGCCGAGGGTCAGCATCGGCACCATGGCGGCGGTGGCCGCCGCATTGTTCGCCGACTCCGGGCCCGCCACGCCCTCGATGGCGCCTTTGCCGAACTCCTCGGGGCGCTTCGACACCTTCTTCTCGACGGTGTAGGCAAGGAATGAGGCGACGGTGGGCCCCGCACCCGGCAGCATGCCGACGGCGAAGCCCATCACGGTGCCGCGGAAGATGGCCCACTTCGTGCGGGCGATATCCATCATGCTCGGCAATACATCGCGCAGCGCGATCCTGGCCGTGAGCATCTTCGCCTTCCTGCTCTCCTCTGCGCCCACCAGCACCTCGCCCAGGCCGAACAGGCCGATGGCCGCCGGCAGGAAATCGATGCCGTCCATCATCTCCGGCACGCCGAAACCGTAGCGGGCGACGCCCGAGATGATGTCGAAGCCGACCATGGCAAGCATCAGCCCCATCGCCATGCTGATGTAGCCCTTGAGCGGATCGTCGCCGGTAAGCAGTGTCACGGTCGTGAGGCCGAGAAACATCAGCGCGAACGTCTCCGGCGGCCCGAAGGAAAGCGCCCAGCGCGCAAGCAGCGGCGACACCAGCATGAGCAGCACCACGCCCACGGTACCGGCGATGAAGGAACCGATCGCGGCGATGCCGAGCGCCTTGCCGGCGCGGCCTTGCAGCGCCATCTGGTAGCCGTCGAGGCAGGTCACGACGGAGGCCGATTCGCCCGGCGTATTGATGAGCACCGCGGTGATCGTGCCGCCGTACATGGTGCCGGCGTAGAGCGCCGCCAGCATGATGATTCCCGACGTAGGCTCCATGCCGAAGGTGAGCGGCAGCAGCATCGCAACGCCCGAGGGCGGCCCGACCCCCGGCAGCGCGCCGATCAGGATGCCGATCGTCACGCCGCACACCGCCATCAGGATGTTGAACGGCGTCAGCGCGACCGAGAAACCCAGGGACAGATTGCCTAGAAAATCCAAAGCATTCCCTCAGGCAGCGGCACATGCAGCCAGTGCGAGAAAACCAGCCAGTTGAACCCGGCGGCGCCGAGCGCCACCGCCGCGCAGACCCACCAGCGGTGCCGGCCGAGGTAGCGCAGCAGCCCGGCGAGGAACAGCGCGGTGCCGATGACCATGCCGGTGACCTTGAGCAAGGAGACGAAGGCGACACTCGCGCCGAGCACCACGAGCGTATGCCGCAGTCCCTCGCCGCTCGGCAGCCAGGCTTCGCCCGGATTCTTCTGCCTCAGGTTCTTCACCAGCATCATCAAGGCCAGTGCCGCCATGACGAGGCCGAGCCAGAACGGCAGGAACGCCGGCCCCGGGCCGTCGTCGCCCCACCATTTGTATGACTTCAGCGCCCCGGCGGAGAACGCCACCGAGAAGACGAGCAGCAGGACCGCGCTGATGCGGTCGGCGTTGCGCACGGCCCTGGCTGCCTGGGCGCGTTATTTCTTGGTCGCGCCGAGGTCCTTGAGGGCGGCCTCGTACTTGCCGTTCAGCCCGTCGAGGTACTTGTTGGCTTCCTCGCCGGTCCACTGCGTCGGCGTGAGCAGGTTCCTCTTGATGTACTGCTCCTGCCACTTCTTGGTGTCGGTAACCTTCTTCAGCGCATCCTGCCACCACTTCACCGCCGCCGGGTCCATGCCGGCCGGGCCGACCACGCCGCGCATCTGCTCCCAGTAGAACTCGTAGCCCTTCTCCACGAACGTGGGGACGTCCGGCGCGTCCGTGAGGCGCTTCCTCGCGGCCACGGCGAGGTTGGTGCCCTTCTTCGCCTCGACCTGCGCCTGGAACTCATTCGGATTCATGGCCGCGGCGTCGATATGCCCGCCCATCAGCGCGGTGGTGACCTCGCCGCCGGAGTTGAACGGCACGTACTTCACCTTGATCTTCGCGGCCTGCTCGAACAGGTGGGTGAAGATGTGGTCCTCGCTGTAGGTGGCGGTGCCGCCGATCGTCAGGCCGCCGGGCTTGGCGCGCGCCGCCTTGACGAAATCATCGACCGTCTTGAACGGCGACTCGTTGCGAACCGACAGCATGAGCTCGTCGATCGCCACGATCATGAGGATGGTCATCGCATCGCGGTGATTGCCCGGCAGGCGCCCCTCGATCTTGCCCGAGACGATCATCGGCGTGGCGCCGGCCACGACGTGCGAGTCGCCCTTCTTGTTGATCAGGTAGTTGAAGCCGATGGCGCCGCTGCCGCCGGCGCGGTTGTTCACGGTCAAGGGCACGGGCGACAACTTGTTCTCGTCCATGATGCCGGTGATCATGCGCATCAGATTGTCCGTGCCGCCGCCCGGGGCGTAAGGCACGACGACCTCGACCGCCTTCGCGGGATATTTCGCCTGGGCGAGCGCGGTGCCGGCGGATGCCAGCAAGAGCGCGATGGATGTAACCGATGCTGAAAGCAGACGCGATATGCTCATGGTGGTAGTACCTCCTCGTTGAGCAGATAATACGATCACCTTCAAGGACTCTTCAAGGAGTATTTCTTCCAGTGGAAACCGTCGCCAACGCCATCACCACCCCCACCGACCAGGTGCTCGTCTCCCGCGACGGCCCCATCGTCACGCTTACATTCAACCGCCCGGAGGCCCGCAATGCGATGACCTGGGAGATGTACCAGAAGCTCTACGACACCTGCGAAGAGGTGGATTCCGACGATTCGATCCGCGTCCTGGTGCTCAAGGGCGCCGGGGGCAAGGCTTTCGTCGCGGGCACGGACATCAGCCAGTTCACCAAGTTCCAGGGCGGCGAAGACGGCCTGAAGTACGAGCGGGACAGCAACAAGCGCTCCGGCCGCATCGCCCGCGTGAAGAAGCCGGTGATCGCGCAGATCCAGGGCTACGCCGTAGGGGGCGGGCTGGCCATCGCCGCGGGTGCGGATGTGCGCATCGCCACGCCCGACGCGAAGTTCGGCGCGCCGATCGCCAAGACCCTGGGCAACTGCCTGTCGATGAAGGCTTACGCGATGTTCATGGACCTGTTCGGCCCCTCGCGCCTGAAGGAAATGATCTTCACCGCCCGCATGCTCACCGCGGACGAGGCGCTCGCCGCGGGCTTCGTGCACGAAATCGTACCCGCCGACAAGATCGAGGCGCGCGTCAAGGAACAGGCCGAGAAAATCGCCTCGCACGCGCCGATCACGCTCTGGGTCACGAAGGAATCGGTGCGCCGGCTGCAGGAAGCCCGCCAGATGCCCGAGGACGAGAACCTGATCGTGAAGACCTACGGCAGCGCCGATTTCAAGGAAGGCGTGCGCGCCTTCGTCGACAAGCGCCCGCCGCGATGGACGGGAAAGTAGGCTTGGCTGTCCGGATACGCAGGATCGAAGCGCGCGACCGCGCGCGCTGGGGCGCGCTGTGGAAGGGCTACTGCCGCTTCTACGAGCGCGACCTTTCCGGCCCGGTCACGCGACATACCTGGGCGCGCATCATGGATCCCGCCTCCCCTGTCCACGCCATCGTCGCCGAGCGGCCGCGCGATGGCGTGATCGGCATGGCCAACTACGTCATCCACGAGAATACCTGGACCCTGACGCCGGTCTGCTACCTGGAAGACCTGTTCGTCGACCCGAAGAAGCGCGCGGCCGGCGTGGGCGAGGCTCTCATCGACTGGCTGGTGCGGGAAATGAAGCGCAAGAAGTGGTCGCGCCTCTACTGGAACACCAAAGAGAACAATTACCGCGCGCGCGGGCTATACGACAAGTACACGCCGCACAGCGGATTCATCCGCTACGTCATCGCCAACGACCGAGCAGGTATCTAGAGCTTTGCCCCTTTGGCAGTTTGGCCTCGCAGCAGAAACGTCTTCGGATACGGTCCTTCGCCGCAGATCTTGAACGAGCCGAAGTCCTTGTACCAAAGTCCATCTGGCGCCACGGGTTCAGACTCCCGCCACGCCTTGAGCTGGTAGAGGTCTTCCGAGGTAATCTTGCGCTCGCGCAGCCTCTCGAACAGGTGATCGCGCAGCGCCGGAGGCAGGCCGGTCCACTGGACCTTCGGCATCAATCACCAAAGGTCATGCGGGCGAGTTCTTCCTTGAGACGTTTCTGCTCCACCGGGTCGCGGGAGCGCGAGAGGCGGTCGGCGCAATCGAAGAAGCGCTGCTTTTCCTGTTCTCGTGCGTCGAGCCCGGACTCGATGAGATCAGCAATGACGCGGCTGGTGCTCGTCTTGCTCGTTTGCGCCAGTGACTTCACCCGGCGGGCAACGCGCGCGGGAAGACTTACGCTTTGGCGGACGGGGCGATCGGCGGTTCCCATGGCGTTAGATTACACCACTGCGCACCACACTGCACCAAACTGTCCGATCAACCGTTGCAAGACTAGAGTTTCCTGTAGCGCTCGTACCAGCGCGACATCAGTTCCATCGCCAGCCACGAGGTCGCCGCCGCCGCGACCAGCACCGCCTGCCCGGCCTGCCAGCCCCAGCGATCGAGGATCAGGGCGAACAAGGTCGGCGAGGCCGCGTTGACGATCAGGATCGGCGTCGCGATCAGGCCCAGCACGGCGCCGTAGCCGGCGGTGCCGAACAGGGCGAGGGGCACCGCGCCGCGCACGATGGTAATCACGCCCTGCGAGGCGCCCATCAGCAGCGTAAACAGGAGGATCAGCGGGAAGGCTCCGCCCGCGAGAAGCAAGAGCAGGAACGAGGCCGGCAGCACGCCGATGGCGATTCGCGCGACCGTGATGGCGCGCAGGCGGCTGCCGAAGAAGATTTCCACCAGCCGGCCGCCAAACTGCGCGAATCCTTTCATCGATGCCACCCACACGGCGGCGGCGGTCGCCAATCCCGCGGCCTCCAGCAGCGGCACCAGTTGCACCGTGACGACACCGAAAACGAAACCGTTCAGCGACATCACCAGCGCGAACAGCCCGATGGCGATCGAGCGCACGCGCCCGGCAAGCGGCGCGCCGTCGCGCGACGCGGCTGCTGCGTCCGCCGCGGCGTCCGCATCCCTTGCCTTCTCGTGCCGCGCAAGGCCGAACCAGTTCAGCGGCAGGCAAACGGCGAGGTTGATGACGGCGAACAGCATCAGCGTCTGGCGCCAGCCGACGGCCTCATTCAGGAAGTGCCCGAGTACCCAGAAGATTGACGACGCGAACGCACCGAACAGGGTGAGGTAGGAGATGGCGCGCCGGCCGCGCATGGGCACCACCTGCACGAGCGCGGCGAAGGCGGCGTCGTAGAGGCACAGGCGCATGCCCAGGCCGATGAATACCCATACCGCGAGGTAAGCGGCCTCGCTGCGCACCGCCGAAAGCGCCATCAGTCCCGCCGATACGAGCACCGTGCCGATGCTCATCACCGCGCGCGCGCCGTAACGGTCGATGGCGCGGCCCACCCATGCCGACACCATTCCCATCGCCAGCAGGGCCACCGTAAAGCCGAAGTAGATGAGGCTGCGGCTCCAGCCGGTATCGAGCGCGATCGGCCCGGCCAGGACCCCCAGGCAGTAGTAGCTGGTGCCCCAGGCCGTGATCTGGGTGATGCCGAGCGCGCACACTGCGACGAACATCGGATCACCAGCACGCGCGCGCCAGCCTTGCGTGATACCGTTGCCTTGCCCCATGGATTTGAAGATAACAGACAGCTTCAGCACGCTTCGCTTCGAAAACACCTTCGTTGCGAACCTCCCGGCCGACCCGGTGGCCGACAACCGGCCGCGCCAGGTGCGCAACGCCTGCTACACGCGCGTCGACCCGACGCCCGTCTCCGCGCCGCGCCTGCTGGCATGGTCCGACGAAACGGGTGAATTGCTCGGCCTCGCGCGCCCGGCGACGCCGGACGGAGTGGCGGCCGAAGTGCTCGGCGGCAATCGTGTCCTGCCCGGCATGCAACCCTATGCGGCGCGCTACGGCGGCCACCAGTTCGGCCACTGGGCGGGGCAACTGGGCGACGGGCGCGCAATCACGCTGGGCGAAATCATCGCGCCCGACGGCACGCGCCAGGAACTGCAGCTCAAGGGCGCGGGCCGCACGCCTTACTCGCGAACCGCCGACGGTCGTGCGGTGCTGCGCTCCTCGCTGCGCGAGTTCATGTGCAGCGAGGCCATGCATCACCTCGGCGTGCCGACCACTCGCGCACTTAGCCTGGTGGGCACCGGCGATCCGGTGGTGCGCGACATGTTCTACGACGGCAACGCGCGCCCCGAACCGGGCGCCGTCGTGTGCCGCGTCGCGCCTTCCTTCGTGCGCTTCGGCAATTTCCAGATCCTCGCCGCGCAGGGAGAGCACGATGCACTCCGCCGGCTTGCGGACTTTGTCCGTGCAAATTATTTTTCGAATAAAAGCATTGAAGAAACATTCCGGGAAATCTGCCGCCGGACGGGCGAGCTGATGGCCGACTGGATGCGGCTGGGATTCGTGCACGGCGTGATGAACACCGACAACCTCTCGATCCTCGGACTCACCATCGATTACGGCCCCTACGGCTGGCTGGAAGGTTACGATCTCGAGTGGACGCCGAACACGACGGACGCGGAAGGCAGGCGTTACAGCTATGGCAACCAGCCGCACATCGCGCAATGGAACCTGACGCGACTGGCCGAGGCGCTGCTGCCGCTGATACCGGACAAGACGGTGCTTGAAGAGGGGCTGGCGCTCTACGCGGACACCTTCACCGCCGCCTGGCAGCGCGAGCTGGCGAAGAAGCTCGGCGTGAACGCGCTCGACCAGCCCGGCGATGACGAACTGGTGAGAGAACTGTTCCAGGTGCTTCAGGAACGGGAAACCGACTTCACCATCTTCTTCCGCAATCTCGCCGTGCCGACCATCGAGTCGCTGCGCCCGGCCTACTATGCGGAAATGCCTTTGGAATCCCTTGGCCTCTGGTTGAAAAAATACGAAAACAGGACGAAAACTGAAAACGGCCGCGTCGAGCATATGCGTGCCGCGAATCCCAAGTACGTCTTCCGCAACTACCTCGCGCAGCAGGCGATCGACGCCCTGGAGCAAGGCGATGCCTCAGTGCTTGAACGCCTGATGACGGTGCTGAAGCGCCCCTACGACGAGCAACCCGCGCACCAGGATCTCGCCGCGCGGCGCCCGGAGTGGGCGCGCCACAAGGCCGGCTGCTCCGCGCTTTCCTGCAGTTCGTAGCCTACGGGGTCCGGGCGGCCTTCAGCGCCTCCGGATTCACCACGTTGGCCGGCGTGCCCGCCGCGTAGGAGGCGATCTGGCCGAAGATGTCGCCGAACTGGATTTCGTACTCGTCGCGCGAGACGTAGCCGATGTGCGGCGTGGCGACGACGTTGTCCATCTTCAGCAGCGGGTGATTGGTGTCCCGCAGCGGCTCTTCGTCGAACACATCCACCGCCGCCATGCCCGGGCGGCCGGCTTTCAGCGCAGCCTCCAGCGCTCCCTTCTCGATCAAACCTGATCGGCTGGTATTCACCAGCAGCGCCGAGGGCTTCATCAGCGCGAGGTCGCCGGCCTTCACGATGCCGCGCGTGGCGTCCAGCAGCCGCATGTGCAGCGAAATGACGTCGCATTGCGAGAAAAATGCCGCCCTCGAAGCCGCGGGCGCGTAGCCTTCCGCCCGCGCCTTCGCCAGCGTCGCCTCGCGTGCCCAGACCAGCACCGGCATGCCGAAGGCGCGGGCGTAGTCCGCCACCACCTTGCCGATCCTGCCGTAGCCGTAGATACCCAGTGTCTTGCCGCGCAGCGTGCGGCCCACGCCGACCTGCCAGTTGCCCGCGCGCAGCGACGCCATCTGCTGCGGGATCTGGCGCATCGCGGCGAGGACCAGTCCCCACGTCAATTCAGCGGTGGCGTACGAAGGCGTGTCCGCATGCATGTTCGATGAAACGATGATGCCCAGGCGCGTGCAGGCGCCGATGTCGATGTGCGGATAGACGCTGCGCTGGCTGATGAGGCGCAGCTTCGGCAGGCGCTCGAGCAGCGGCGCGGCGATCTTCGTGCGCTCGCGGATGAGCACCAGCGCCTCGGTGTCCTGCAGCCGGTCGGCCAGCGCCTCGGTGTCCTGGAGGTGGTCGTTCCAGATCCTGACCTCGTGGCCCGCGAGCTTCGCGAAGCAGGCGAGCGTGCGCAGGGTATCGTGGTAGTCGTCGAGTATCGAGATTTTCATGGCTTGATACTTTACAATCAACGCAGGAAGGAATTGACATTGGAACCGACAATAAGAGCGATCACCTGCCCCTGCTGCCGGCAGATACTTTACGCGCTGGAAATGAACACTGGCGGCGGCGGCAGTGCCTGGAAGATGACCCCGGACAGCCCCGCAGTGCAGAACGACGCCGAGGGACACTTCATGAAATGCGGCCGCTGCTCGAAGCGGATCGCCATCGAAAAGCGCGAGCGCTCAAGCACCAGCACCTGGACCGTTTCCGCGCAGCAGTCCTGCGACCGCGTCCTGCCCTGAACTGATTCGCGCGGAGCCGCGCTAGCCGCCCAGCTCTTCGATCCTGCTTTTTGCCTGCGCGACGAATTTCCCGCGCGGAAACTGCTCTACATAGAGCTTCAGGTCCTCGGCGTCGTCGCTGTCCTTGACGTCGTTCCAGAACTCCGTCTCCGCTTCGCCGCCCTGCACCGTGTGATCGGCCGACGCGGGCGCCGGCATCGGCGGCAGCGGCCTGGCGAGCACTTCATCCGGATCCTCCGGCGGCTTGCCGGCGAGGATGCGCTTCAGCGCGGCGGCGAAATCCCGCGCGCGCTGGTACCGCTGCTCGACGTCCTTGGCCAGGGCGCGCGCGACGACGCGGTCGAATTCCGGCGGCACCTGCACGATCCTGGACGGCCAGACCGGATCCTCCATGACGATCTTCTGCTGCAGCGCGAACTGCGTGCCCTCGAACGGCTTTTTGCCGGTCAGGAACTGGTAGAAGATGATGCCGGCGGAAAAAATATCGGAGCGCTGGTCCACCTTCATGCCCTGCACCTGCTCGGGCGACATGTAGGACGGGGTACCTACCTGCGCGCCAACCCGCGTCGCCTCGCCCTGCGGGCCCTCGGGATCGTCGACCCGCGCGACGCCGAAGTCGGCGAGCTTGGCGTGGCCGTTCGCGTCGATCATCACGTTGGCGGGCTTCACGTCGCGATGCACGATGCCCGCCTCGTGCGCGAAGTCGAGCGCGTCGAGCAGTTCGATCATGATCTTGAACGCCTTGCCGAGGTCGAAGCGCTCTTCGGCGTTGAAAAGGTCCAGCAGCTCCCTGCCCTGGACGAATTCCATGACGATGAAGGCGAGCTCGCCTTCGGTGCCGAAGTCGTACACCTGGACGATATTGCGATGGTTCAGCCGCGCCACGGCGCGCACCTCGCGCTCGAAGCGCACGGCGATCATCCGCGCGGCCTCCGGATCGAGCTTGCGGGTGAGGATGGTCTTGATTGCGACCCGGCGATCCAGGTTGGGGTCGATGCCGTCGTACACCAGCCCCATGGCCCCCTTGCCGAGGACTCCCTGGATCTTGTAGCGGCCTAGCGTCTTGAGCTCTTCCACGGGCGTAATTTTAGGGGGTCCTGCGATGCCCGCGAAATCGAATACTTCACGGTCTGCTACCATGGCTCGGCGCAACTTCTGCAAGTGCCAAGAGGCAGGATGTCTTCCGCGACAACCACCGTTTCGACGACGGCGCTGAAATCGGTGCCGATGTTCGCCACCTTCAGCGAGGACCAGCTTCGCACGCTCGCGGCGCTGGTCTCGCGGCGCAACGCGCCGCGCGGCGCCGTGATCATGCGCGAGGGCGATCCTGTCGATTCGCTTTACGTCGTGGTGTCCGGGCGCCTGAAGGTGATGATGGGCGAAGCCGACGGCAAGGAAGTGATCCTCGGCATCCTTGGCGCGGGCGAGATCTTCGGCGAAATGGGGCTGATCGACGACCGTCCGCGCTCGGCCACCGTGGTCGCGATCGAGCCCTGCGAGCTGCTTTCGGTCACCCGGCACGCCTTCAAGAAATGCCTGCTCGAGAACTTCGAAGTCGCCATGAACGTGCTGCGCGTGCTGGTGCGGCGCCTGCGCGAGGCGGACCGCAAGATCGGCAGCCTGGCGATGCTGGACGTCTACGGCCGCGTCGCGCGGCTGCTGCTCGACATGTCGGAGAACGTGGATGGGCAGAGGGTCGTGGCCAAGCGCCTGCCCAAGCAGGACATCGCGAAGATGATCGGCGCCTCGCGCGAGATGGTGAGCATGGTGATGAGGGACCTGGAGCTGAGCGGCTATTTCGAGGTCCGCGGCTCCACCATCGTCCTGCGCGACACCGGCGCGCCCGGCGCCGTGGTGCGGCGGCGGTAAGTCGGAACCCATGGCGGCGGTAGGAAAATCCGAAGGCGGCGCCCCCCTGCCCGCCTCCCTCGACGAGACTGTCGTCAGGGTGGATGCCGAGGAATTCGCGAAACAGGAAGCGCAGCGCGAGATCGTCGAGCGCGCCTGGCGCGAGCAGGAGGATTACGTCCGCGGCGTGGCGGAGCTCAAGGAAAAAATATCCCGTAGCGAATCGAGGCGCGCGCGCGCGATAGCGGCGGCGATCCTGCTTTCAGCCGTCGCGCTCGGGGTGTTCCTGTACAACCACCAGCTCGCGCGAGACCGTGCGACGAAGGCCGACGCCTTGCGCATCGCGGCCGAATCGCTGGCGCGCCGGGAAGAGGAAAGCCGGGCGCAGCCCGCCCCCGCGGCCGAGCCCACGGAAGATCCCGCGGCCAGGGCGCGCGCCGCGGAAGACGCGAGGAAAGCAGCCGCCAAGGCGAAGGCGCTGGCCCTGAAGATCGAGGATGAGGCGCGGCGGATGGCGCAGGTCGCGGCGAGGAAGCAGGCCGACGCCATGGCGCTGGCGGAGGAGCGTGCCAGGGCGGAGGCGGCAAGAACCGTGAAGGAAACCCCGCGCGCCGCGCCGCGTCCTGGCACCGTGTTCCAGGACTGCGCCGATTGCCCGCGCATGGTCGTCATTCCCGCCGGCGAGTTCACCATGGGCTCGCCCGCCGCGGAGGCCGGACGCGGCGTCGATGAAGGGCCTCAGCGCCAGGTGTCCGTCGCCCTGTATGCGCTCGGCCGCAGCGAAGTGACGGTCGCCGAATTCAGGCGCTTCACCGAGGAATCCGGGTACCAGACCGAAGCCGAGCGCGGTGCGCGTGCACAAGGCTGCTCCGGGTTCATCTACGCGGATCCGGCGGCCGGGCTCCCCGGAGCGCAGGTCACCACCTGGCGCAGCCCGGGCCTGGCGCAGGCGGATTCGCACCCCGTGCTGTGCGTCAGCTGGAACGATGCGCGGGCGTACGCCCAGTGGCTATCGAAGAGGACCGGCAAGCGCTACCGCTTGCCGACCGAAGCAGAGTGGGAATACGCGGCGCGATCAGGCAGTGTCGCCGCCCGCCCGTGGGGAGACGATCCCGTCCAGGCCTGCCGCTTCGCCAACGTCGCCGACCAGAGCCGTTTCCAGACCTGGGGTTTCGGCCAGAAGCACGAATGCACCGACGGCCATTACTTCACCGCGCCCGCGGGCGGCTATTCGCCCAACCGGTTCGGGCTCCACGACATGCTTGGCAACGCCTGGGAATGGACCGAGGACTGCTGGAACGCGAACTATGCGGGCGCGCCCTCGGACGGCAGCGCCTGGCTCACCGGCGATTGCGCGCAGCGCGTCACCCGCGGCGGCTCCTGGAGTACCGTGCCGCGCTTCACCCGCTCCGCGGCTCGCTACCGGAACACCGCCGACCACCGGGACAACCTCACCGGCTTTCGCCTCGCCAGGATCCTCGATTAAATTCGATCAGTCCGGCTTGAAACCCGGATCGTCTTTTTTCCTCGTGTAGCCGAGGTTGCCGTCCTTGGGCGTGAACTCGAAAACCTCCGGTGCCTTGGGCGCTTCGGGCGTTGCAGGCTGCGCTGCCGGCGCGGCAGGCGTCGCCGGCTTCTTTGGCGGCGCCGCGGGAGCGGCCGCCACTTCCCTCGCCTGCTTGTCCAGCGCGGCAAGCTTTTTCGCCTCCTGCGCCCTTGCGACGCCAGCCATGCTCTTGGCGTGCTCCTTTGCCGCGGCGGTGCATTCGTGGCACATGGACTTTCCGGTTCGCGCACCCGATTCCGACAGCTGCGCGACCGAGTGCTCGACGCAGAGCGGCTGATCGCAGTTGAGGCAATGCGCGACGCCCGCTTTGCCGCAGGGATGCTTGCGCAGGAGGCCAACCTCGATCGTGCAGGTCTGCATGCCTCATCGTAATAGAAAAGGGCCTGCATCTCTGCAAGCCCTTGTTATAGTTGGCGCGCCCGGAGCGATTCGAACGCCCGACCCCTTGGTTCGTAGGGCGACCAGTGAAAATTGCTGCTTGTTAAATCAATAGCCTGCAGCGCCCGCCCTGCTCCAACGTAGCCAAAAACAGCTACGAAGTGGTTCGCCGAAGGCAAGCGAAGCTACGAAATGGCTACGCTAAATCCCCGCCTTGGCCAATGTCCGCTTTCGACCCATAGCGGACATTCGAACTGGGACGAAGACGCGGGAGAGTGGGCAAATACCGCAGCGTCGCGCGGGCGGGGGCAGATAGGTTGTCCTATCCGTTAGTGCAGGCGCGCTTGGTGATGCGAATCCGCACCACCCAATCGGCCGCGATGTAGGACAAGCTTTGCCAGCACTTTTTCGGCAAAAAAAGTCTCGCCGCGGTCTGCTGCGGCCATAGACAATAGAAGTTTAGCGTCGTCATTAGAAGTTAGGGTAAATCCGTTATCGATCGCTTTCGACCCATTAATGATCGTTGTGGGCGGTCAGCACTTGGTTGGAAGGTGTTCGACTCCCAAGTTGAGATTTGTCCTAGACTTGAATCTGAGGCTCTAGGCGCCGAAAAAACATGAAAAATGCCGCGATCACCACCTTCTCCTTTCTCCTCGCAGCCGTACTTTCTTATCCTTCTGCGCATGCCGAGGACAATGAGAAAATCCCCTTCCCAAATGTATTCAAGCGTCACTTAGAAAGCACCGCAGATTCGACGCGTTTCTCCGTTCCAGAAAATGCGAAGTGTAAGGGCAACGTAGGTAGGGATTTTACTTCCGCATCGCCGACTGACGTCGGAATATCAGCTAGCGGATTGAAGAGACTTAATGATGCGCTCGATACGGGATCGTACGACATTCGTAGCTTACTTGTCGTCCGCGATTGCAGGCTTATTTTCGAAAGGTATAAAGAAGGAATCGGACGGGAACACAACCATACGATTTATTCTGTAACAAAATCGGTTACTGCTACTTTGGTTGGTGCGTTGCTGATGCAGGGAAAGCTGAAATCGCTCGACGCCAGAGTTTCGGATGTGATTGCGAAACCTTGGTGGATCCGTGATTCCGATTGGGAAAAGGCCAAGCGAATTTCGCTGAAAAACGCAATGCAAATGAGCTCCGGCCTTGCGTATGAACACCATCCCACGAACAATTCCATTTATTCCAGTGCAGATCGATTTGCAAGTGCTTTGTCCCCGGATTTGGAAGTCCAACCAGGCACGAGATTTAAGTACTCCGATGGAGATGTTTCGGTGACTGGCGCTATGGTAGCGGCGGCGGCAAACAAGGATTTGTATCTTGCGGCAGAAGTGGCCCCGGAAATTTGAACAGCGGTATAAGTGGAAACTCTGGGTTCAATGCTGGACC